>Ga0326727_10004251_pt1 | contig 43535 bp, 34 predicted proteins | sample MB2enrmetagenome_FD_207643 | JGI IMG/M metagenome (GOLD analysis project Ga0326727, IMG submission 207643) | Lab enriched peat soil microbial communities from McLean, Ithaca, NY, United States - MB29MY | ecosystem: Environmental > Terrestrial > Soil > Wetlands > Peat | place: USA: New York... | reverse complement strand
GGCTGGGGCAACCGCGCCCCGGGCGGCGCCGAAGGCAGGCCCATGATGAGGAAGCCGCACAAGCCGCAGCAGGAGCCGCTCGAGATAAGCCTCTCCGACATCGCGACCATCAAGAACAAGAAGCACGAGGAGAGCGAAGACGACGGTGAGTGATTGAGGGTCACCTTCTTCGGCGCGGCCGCGGAAGTTGGGAGGAGCTGCATACTCGTCGAGAGCGCCGACACCCGCCTGATCCTCGACGCCGGGATAAAGCTCGGAGAGGTGGAGGAGCACCCGCAAATAACCGACCTCCAGCTGGAGCGCGTCGACGCCGCGGTCCTCTCCCACGCGCACCTGGACCACTGCGGCTACGTCCCGCACCTTTTCTCGCACGGCTACGACGGCCCGGTGTACGCGACCAAGCCGACGCTCGAGCTCGTCAACGTCATAATGAACGACTACCTCGGGATCTCCAAGCCAAAGGACGTCACCAAGGAGGGCGCCGCCAAGGCGCCCAAGCGCTTCAAGATGGTCGAGTACCACAAGGAGTTCAGGGTCAAGGACATCAAGATAAAGCTCGTCCCCGCGGGCCACATACTCGGCAGCGCCATGGTGGAGCTCGACGACGGCAAGGACAGGCTCATATACACCGGCGACGTGAACCTGCGGAGCACCAAGCTGCTCGAGCCGGCGTACACCGAGTCCCTGAGCGCGAACGCGATGATAATGGAGAGCACCTACGGCGGCAAGGACGACGTCTTCCCCGCGGAGAAGGTCGTTCTCGGCAAGCTCGTCGAGAGCCTAAAGGAGACGATAAGCACCGGCGGCAAGGTGATAATACCGAGCTTCGCCGTCGGGAGGGCGCAGGAGATGCTCTTCATACTCGACGACTACATACGCTCGGGCGTGCTCCCGCAGGTCCCCATCTACGTGGACGGGATGATCGGCAAGGTCATGCGCATCTACAGGCACAACGTCATCTACTGCAAGGACGAGGTCCAGAAGAGGATACTGATGAGCGAGGACGACCCGTTCAAGAGCAAGAACTTCATCATAGTCGCGGGGAAGGCCGCGCGGGACAGGGCGATCAAGAGCGACGGCTCGTGCATCATAGTCACCACGAGCGGGATGCTCAAGGGCGGCCCGGTGCTCAGGTACATGGAGAAGCTCGCCGGGGACCCCAACAACAAGATGATAATCGTCGGCTACCAGGCCGTCGGCACCCCGGGCAGGGAGCTGCAGGACGGCGCGAGGGAGGTCCAGATAGGCGACGCGAAGTCCAAGATGGACATACGCCTCAAGGTCGACTCGTTCCACCTCTCGGCGCACGCGGACAGGCCGCAGCTCCTCAAGCTGGTCACCAAGGTCAAGGGCCTGAAGACGATTTTCATAGACCACGGGGAGGAGACCAAGTCGAAGGAGCTCCACGAGACGCTGAAGAAGAGCTATGATGCCAGGCTCCCCGCCCTGTCTACGCCCTACGAGGTCTGACTCCCCTCAAAAAGGGACATCCACTTCGACAGGAAATGCATATAAATAAGAAAAGCCCATGTCTCGGCATGCACAGCTTCACCGTCGGGCGCGAGGTAGCGGAAGTCAGGAGTACGGACCGAAGGGGCACGACCGTACTCTGCGCCCTGGTCTTCCTCCTGTTCGCGACCGCCCTGGCGTCGAGCGCGAAGGCCAGCTACCTTTTCGCCTCGATATCCCCCTCCCGCACGCAGAATGTGGACATCTGGAGCAGCGTGGTGTTCAACTCCACCGTCTCAGGGAACGCCGCGCCCTACGCCTACCAGTGGCTCTACGGCTACTCCGGCTGCAACGCCACCAGCACGCCCATAAGCGGCGCCACTTCCAGCTCCTACGCCGCGACTCCCACGAACACCACCTACTACTGCCTGACAGTCACGGACAGCGCGACGCCGAACAGCGTGACGACCACGCCGGCTACGGAGGTCACCGTGAACTCGGGGCCGCTGCTAGTGCCCGGAGTCAAGCTATACTCTGATTCAGGGCAGTGGGGCGCCGGTACTGTTTACGAGGGCCATTTGTATTACGTGGGTGGAGACCAAGTCACAGGAACGGATGCGAATGTCTATTATAACAACATCCTCCCCTCCGGGGCGGTGGCGGGTAATTTTATTACGACTACCCCCTATCCCTTTCCAATAGGCCGCGAATCGTGCGTCGCCTCCGACGGCTACCTATACTGCGCAGGCGGCCAGAGCAACAGTTTCGATCCCACCAACGCAGTCCTCTACGCGCCCATCCTCCCCTCCGGGGCCGTTGGCGCTTGGTCCGCGACCAACTCGCTTCAGGTGCCTTTTTCCGAGGATTCCTGCGTTTCCTCCAGCAACGACATCTATTGCAGGGGAGGCATGATCGATTCCCTGGGTGACTTTTCAAGCGTAGTCCAGTACGCGCCGATACTGAGTTCCGGGGCCCTGGGCGCCTGGTCCACGACCAACGCCACCTCGTCCTTCCAGGAAAGCTTTGATGAGGCGGGCGCATTCTGCACCGCCTCGGGCGGCTACATCTACTGCACCGACGGCAGTCTGACGAATACTGTCGTCTACTCCCATATACTTCCGTCCGGGGCCCTCGGGGCGTGGTCGGTCGCGAACCAATCTTCCGAGAACTACTTCGTATTTTCGACATGCACCTCATACAACGGCCGCATATATTGCAGCGGACAGGAGGGTGCCGTACCTGGTTCCAATATAGGTAAAGATGACTATACTATGTATGCCCAGGCGCTCCCCTCCGGAAACCTTGGTGCATGGCACGCAACTTACCCAACCATTCTGCTGAATAATGGTGCTGCTTGCGCATACGGTTCCTTCCTCGGATATGGGGGCTATCTCTATTCCTACGCGTGCGATCACGGAGGGGCTGGTTGGTTTTACTATCAGAAAATAATTTCCTTGGCAAACACCACTGCCGCTGTCGCGTGCAACCCGTCGAGCGTCGCTAGCGCGGGGTCCAATTCAATGTGCACCGCCACCTTGTCCGGGTTCTCAGGCCCTGTCGACGGGGAGAGCATCGCATGGGCCTCGTCCGGCGCGGCGGTCTCCCTTTCGTCCCCGTCCTGCGCGCTGTCCTCGGGCTCATGCTCGGTCACCGTCACGGGCACCGACCCGGGGATCGCGACGCTACATGCGTACTACTCCGGAGACGGGAACAACACCGAGAGCCAGGGTGCCGCGACGCTTTCGATCGGATCCTCGGGGCTCCCGAGTTCCCCAAACACCACTAACAGGGGCATCATCGACTCGCCGGGAGGTCCCGTTATCGGCTTCCCCGGAATCACAGCCTCTTCAGGGGGGACGGCCACCACCACAACCATAGCGCCGTCGACAACCACCATCAACAGGATAGTCGTTTACAACACTACCCCGCCGGCCGGGGTGCCTGTCGAAATCTCGGCCGAATCGCCTCTAGAGGCGCTGCTCTACTCCCCCCAGGCCCTCGTGTACGACGCCGAGGTTTACGCGAACTCCCCCGGCCCGACCGCGTACAACGTGCTTCTCCAGAACTACACGGAGGGATCGCCTAACGCCCCTTCGGGATACGCCAAGGCCCTGGCTGTCAGGATGGATGTGCTCGCGCCGGGCACCGGCATCGCCGCGAGCGGCGCGAACGTGACTGTGAACGCGACCCTCTACTACGACTGCGGCATCCCTGCCGACAAGATAGCGCCTTTCAGGTACGGCGGGCCCGCGTCGTCCTGGGAGGAGATCGCCCAATTCGCCTCGGACCGCAGTAACGGGTGCTCAATATCTTTCGCCGCACCTCCGAATCAGACGGTGGCGCTGCTGTTCCTGTCCCCGCCTCCTACGACGACAGTGGTCACGACGGCCGCTCCCGTGACCACAGTCGCCCAGGCTCCTGCGCCATCGAACTCGGGCCCATCCGACGCGCTGGTGCTATTTGCCATTCTTGTCGTCGTGGCCGCAGTGGTGGCGTACGCCCGCTCGCGGAGGGGGGCCAACCAGGATAAGAAGGCGAAATCAGCCGCGCCACTACGCGCCCGGGGCGGCGGCTCGCGGAGGGGCCCATCCTCCAGCGCGTAGTCGGGCCGCCAGCGGGGCGGCCTCCCTCCGAGTCAAAACGATCGAAAATCGAACAGTCCGTGAGGAATCCTTAAATAAGGGGAACCGCACTTTATCTCCGATTGGATGAAGAGGTATTTCGATAGCAGCAAGATCAGCCTGGACACGAAGAGGCAGGTCACCAACCCCCTCATAAAGGAGGAGGAACTGAAATGCGACCCGGACAAGATCCTGTTCGACATGAGGAGAAACATTCTCAGGGGCGCATCCGACCTCGGGAACTTCATGAGGAGGAGGGCCGACGACGGCACGCTGCCCCTGGCCGCGGCCGTGATCACCACCGCCCTCCTGGCGGGGTGCATCGCGTCCCAGGGGCCCCACCCGGCGACGTTCTACGTCTTCGAGCAGCCCAACGGCACGTACCTACATCCGATAGAGGAGAGCTCGTCGCTCTCACAGATAAACGCGACGCTCGGAGACGCGGGCGTCAAGATAGTGACCGCCAACGTCACGGTCAACGACGGCACTGCCAGCGACAAGTACGTCTGCGTCAGGGCGGACACCGCGAACGCATCGGGGCTGAACCCCGTGGACGCGATACCTGTGAAGATGGGCGGCCAGACCTACGAGTGCGTCGGCACGGGCGGCCCGAACTACAGCCCGAACCTCACGATAGTGCAGAACACCCAGGTGGTGGAGAACATCACCGTCAAGGGGAACGTCACCGAGAACGTGACCGAGCAGGAGTCCGGAAACGACAACACGATACCCATCTTCTGGTACTGGTGGGTGTTCTACAATAGCCCCGCCTATTCGCAGAACCGCGGTAACGCATGGGACTCCGACTACGTGGCGTCCGCATCGTCATCCGGCTCGTCCGCCGCGTCGCAGCTCCGTGCGGCCGAGGAGGCGGAGAGGCCGGAGGTCAGGGACGTCAGCCTTGAGGTTAACAGCATAGAGGAGGTCCCTCCCGGCACGAGCATCTCCGAGATAGAGGAAATCACCGACGTCCAGGACATCTCGGTCGACGAGAGCTCCTTGAGCGTGGACGAGTCCAGCGTCGACGTGGCGGACGGCGGCGACGGCGGAGGGGACGGCGGAGGGGACGGCGGGGGCGGCGGAGACTGATCCGCCGGGCAGCGGCGGCGCCTCGGATGGGCGGCATGGCGAGCCCCGCGGCCTCAAAGTCAACCTTTAAATAGACCGAACCCCATAATACTATTACTAGTAAAGAGGGAAGGATAACGGAATTTGTGACAAATAGGCTTGCTTATTTTCTAGATTCCTGGAAGTCGGGTTCCGCGCAATCGGCTCCGTCTGTCCGGATATTTTATGAGAATCCCAAATAGGGCCCATAAAACCTACCCCAAACTCTGAATCAGTGGAATAAAAGAACAAAAAAGTGAATTAATGACAGACAACTTTATGGAAGGCATAGTGAGCGGTGACAGCAGGAAGATCCCATGGGAGCTGCCCGAGGAGAGCCCCGCGCCCGCGAAGCGCGACGATAGGAAGCCCCAGCAGCAGCCGCAGGGCCAGAACCCGAACCAGCGCAGGAGGCACCGCCAGAGGAGGCACCGCGGCGGGGGCGGCCAGGGCGGCGGACAGGGCCAGAACCAGGGCAGGAACCAGAACCAGCAGCAGAGGCAGCAGCAGAAGCCCCAGCAGCAGGGACAGCGCCACGGCCAGAACCAGCAGCAGCGCCACGGCCAGAAGCAGCAGCAGAGGCCGCAGCAGAAGCAGCAGGGACAGCAGCAGCACCAGGCCCAGAGGCACGCGCCCGCGGTCCAGCTGCCCCCGATCCCGAAGGGGAAGATGAGGGTAACCTTCTACGGCGCGGCCGCGGAGGTGGGAAGGAGCTGCATACTCATAGAGAGCGGGAACACCAGGCTCATCCTCGACGCGGGCATAAAGCTCGGGGAGACCGAGGAGCACCCCGTGATAGAGGACTCGATGCTCAAGAACGTGGACGCGGTGATACTTTCGCACGCGCACATGGACCACTCGAGCTACCTGCCGCACTTCTACTCGAACGGCTACAACGGCCCGATCTACGCGACCAAGCCGACCTTCGAGCTCATAGACGTGATGATGAAGGACTACCTCCACATATCGAACCCCAAGGGGGTCACGAAGGAGGGGGTCAAGAAGATCCCGAAGTACTACCACCCCGTGGAGTACTTCAAGGAGTTCAGGATAAAGGACATCAAGGTCAGGCTGCTCCCGGCGGGGCACATAATCGGCAGCGCGATGATAGAGCTGGACGACGGCAAGCACCGCCTGCTCTACACCGGCGACGTGAACCTGAGGTCAACGAAGATCTTCGACCCGGCGTACACGAAGGGCCTGCACGACGACGCGCTCATAATCGAGAGCACGTACGGCGGCAAGGACGACGTCTTCCCTCCCGAGGGGGAGGTCCTGGGCAAGATGGCCCAGAGCATAAAGGAGACCGTCAACAGCGGCGGCAGGGTCATACTGCCTTGCCTCGCGGTCGGCAGGGCGCAGGAGATACTCTTCACGCTCGACGACTACGTGAGGTCCGGCGTGATACCGAAGGTCCCGATCTACGTCGACGGGATGATCGGCAAGGTCCTGAAGATATACAAGCGCAACGCGAGGTTCTGCAAGGACTCGATCCAGCAGAGGGTCAGGACCAAGAACAACGACCCGTTCACGAGCAAGAACTTCTCGCTTGTGAGCAGCAGGCAGGAGAGGAACAGGATCCTCAAGAGCGACGGCTCGTGCATAGTCGTCACGACGAGCGGGATGCTCAAGGGCGGCCCGGTCATCCAGTACATGGACAAGTGGGCCGGCGACTCCAACAACAAGGTCATCCTGGTGAGCTACCAGGCGGAGGACACCCCTGGCAGGCAGCTGCTCAACGGGGCGAGGGAGATCGAGTTCGGCGACGAGAAGCTGAAGATAAAGATCAACCTGAAGGTCGAGTACTTCCACCTCTCGGCGCACGCCGACAGGCCGCAGCTGCTCTCCCTGATAGGGAGGGTCAACGGCCTCAAGACGATCTTCATAGAGCACGGCGAGGAGGTGAAGGCCCACGAGCTCTACGACACCCTGAAGAACAAGTACGACGCGAAGCTCCCTGTGCTCTCGACCCCGTACGACGTCTGATCCTGCGCCGGGCGGGGCCCGAGGCCCCGTCCCCCATCCCGAGCGTCATTCCCGGAAGAGCAGCGAAAGCCCCTCCCCCGAGTGCGCCGCGTCGGGGCGCTTGCAGCCCACGATGGGGACCGTGTTTATCGGCCCCGCCCTGTCGTAGAACGCGCCGAGGTCGGCGGCATTCCTTCCCAGCCTCGTGATCGTCTCGACGTAGTCGTCAGCCTCTATCCTGAAGTCCTGGTCCCTGAGCGTCTCGTAGAGCGGCGCGTTGTGGCCCCAGCTCGGCACGCTGAAGAGCGTCCCGCCCTTGGCGAGCGAGTTCAGCATGTTCTCGAGCGCCTTCGCCCTGTTCGCGGCGTGCTCGAGGGCCCAGTGGCTCTGTATGACGTCGAAGATTCCCCTGCCCGTGCCCCTCTCCTTGAAGATCGTGCACTCGAAGTAGCCCCAGGTCCAGCGGTCCCTCGCGATCCCGTTCGCCGGGTTCGGGGATCCGAGCGCAAGACCGTATGCGCGGATGTTCGGGGATATCCCCTCGGCCTCCACGAGCCCGGCCCCCTCCCCGGCCCCCGCGTCCAGGAAATAGACCGCTCCGCCCTTCGATGCGAGGCGCGTGAGCCTCTCCTGCACGTCGAAGATGAGCCTGCCCTCCTTGAAGGCGTAGCCCCCTCCCCCCACGCAGGCCCTGGTCACGCACTTGAGGGTGAACCTGTCGCCCCTGTCGAGCGTCGCGAAGGGCTGCTGCTTTATGACCCTGCACTCCTTGGCCCTCCCGTCGCGCCTGAGCCCCGCTGACAGCGGGATCCACATCCCATCCTCGCGCGTCGGCAGCGCCTTCTCTATCTGGCCCATTGCATCGGATAACTATCGCTTTCCCAGTATATATTCATTCACTTGAATTGCCCGCTACTCACCGCCCCTCTCTATCACGAAGTTCAGGTATTCCCGCGCCCCCTTCGGGAAGCCCTCCTCGCCCTCGAGCGCCTTCTCGACGTGGAAGACCTGCGGGCCGTACCTGTCGTAGACCTCTATGTCCCTCTCGAAGCTCCGCAGGGAGGCCTCGTCCCCGATCGCAAGTATCTCGACAGTCCCGTCGCGCGCGTTCCTGACCATCCCCCTGACGAGGTACTTGTTCGCGACGAACTTGACGTACGCCCTGTAGCCAACTCCCTGGACCGTGCCGTGCACGACGAAAAAGACCCTCAATGGAACACCGAATCCCGCGTCACCCGAGCCTGTCTATGAACTCCTCGGGGGGCAGCGCCAGCGAGAGCGCCCTCTCCGCGAGCCTTGCGATCTCCTCAGACTCTCTCCTGTCCGTGACCTCGTCGTTCCCTAGCAGCCTGCCCTCCTTCGTGAAGCTCGAGACTATCGCGAACCTCCCGTCCACGGACCAGAACTGCCTCGTCATGTCCCAGCCCCCCGACATCCTGCGGAAGTCCTCATCGGAGACGACAAGCAGCCTCTCGCCGAGCGCCCCGAACTGGGCGCCGGCGTAGCGGAGGTACTCGATCATGTCGTCTTCGAGCGGGGTCTCGCACACCTGCACCTGTATGACCTCGCCCCCGGACCCGGCGGCCTTCCTGACTATCGCCTCCCACTGGGCGTCGAGCTCGGCCTCCTCCTCCTCGGTGAGGTCGAATGAGCAGTTCTGGACCGCGCAGACCTCTATGGCCCTCCTCATCCCCCTGAATCTCCTGCCTAGGGCCTCCGCGAGGCCGTGCAGGATCTCGAAGTCCCCCACATCAAGCACCCGCGCCGGCTATTCCCTTGTCCTGTCGAGGTCCTTGATGATCTCCAGGTACTGCTTTCGGGATATCTCGCCCCTCGCGTACCTCCTCCTGGCCTCCCTCCTTCCCCCGCCGTGGCCGCGCCACCCTCCCGCGTGGAACAGCATCCTGAGCAGCCAGAGGACGACCCAGGCGAACACCAGCAGGCCTATGACGTTCCAGGCCCATCCCCAGCCGAAGCCCGTCGAGGCGAACGCCGGCAGGCCGGGGTTCCTCACCGCGTAAAGGATTATGCTTATGAAGGCGGCGAGGCCCACAAGGATGAACAGAACCGCCAGTCCCTTGAAGAGCCAGTTAACCCCCTCGCAATCTCTTTCGGCCATGCAATCGCTTGACAATGGGTTGCAAACCAATATTAAAGCTACTGGGCTCCCGGGAGGGGCGAAGCCAGAAGGTATTTTATATGCGGATTCCAAGAACAGTACTGACAGGTACGGCGTGAACGCACATGGCTGACAAACAGGCTTTGCAGAACAAGCTCGACGAGCTCCAGGAGTCGTACTCGAAGACGAAGTACAACAAGGCCACCAACAAGTACCTGGGCATACTCCGCTCCAAGATGGCGAAGATACGCAAGACGCTGGCCGAGAAGAAGAGCAAGCACGGAACGGGCTTCGCCGTGCGCAAGTCGGGCGACGCCACCGTCGTCTTCGTCGGCTTCCCCAACGCGGGCAAGTCGTCGCTCCTGAAGAAGCTCACCGGGGTCGACTCCAAGGTCGCCGACTACGCCTTCACCACGCTCGACGTCATACCCGGCATGCTCAACCTCCACGGGGCGAACATACAGCTGCTCGACCTCCCCGGGCTCATCGAGGGCGCGCACATCGGCAAGGGCGCGGGCATGATGATAGCGAGCGTCATAAGGATCGCCGACCTCATAATGTTCGTCGTAGACGCCACATCGCCCGCGCAGGTCGACGCGATAATGGCTGAGCTCGAGGGCCTCAACATAAAGGTCAACACCGAGAGGCCAAAGGTCCTGGTCGAGGAGAGGCAGTCAGGTGGGATGGACATAGAGTCCAACGGCCACCGGATACCCGACAGGAAGGAGGTCACGGCGGTTCTCAACGAGATGGGCATCTTCAACGCCAAGGTCATATTCTACAGCAACATCGACACCGACGGTCTGATAGCGCTGCTCATCGACAACGCGGTCTACGTGAGGGGCATCGTCGTCCTCAACAAGACCGACCTGATGGAGAAGGCGAAGATCGAGCAGCTGCGCAGGGAGCTGCAGGCGAGGCTGAAGACGCAGGTCGTCGCGGTCAGCGCGATGAAGGGCACCAACATGGACGACCTCAAGGAGACGATCTTCGACAACCTCGGGATAATGAAGGTCTACCTCAAGCCCAAGGACGGCGCCGCGGACTTCTCCAAGCCGTTCATACTCAAGAAGGGGGGGAGCGTCATGGACGTCGCCAAGGGCCTTCACACCAAGGCCGCGAAGAACCTGAAGTACGCCTACATAACCGGCAAGAGCGCGAGGTTCGGGAACCAGAAGGTCGGCGGGGAGCACGTGCTGCAGGACGGGGACGTCGTCACGCTGGTGTACGAGAAGTTCTGAGCAGCCACTCCCCCTTCGCCGCCTTCAGAAGGGTTTAAATTATCCATGTCCGAATCTAATACGAATCCATGTCAGTCACCTCAAGGGGCGGGAAGTCCAAGTCCCAGACGGCAATAGAGTTCCTCTCGACCTACGGCTGGGCCATCCTTGTGGTCGCGGTGATAATAGGCCTGCTCTTCCAGCTGAAGGTTTTCTCGCCCTCGCTCCCCTCGTCGTGCCTCTCGGTAGCGCCTTTCTTCTGCAGGAACCCCGTCCTCATCGGGGGCAACCTCACCGTCGGGATCGGGGAGCTGGGGAGCGTCATGACGGTGACCGGGCTCAACTGCTCCACCACGGGCACGGCGCCGGTGTTCGCTCCCATAGCGAGCGTGACGCTGCAGCCCGAGCAGATCGTCAACTTCTCGTTCACCTGTCCGGTCACGTCGACCAACGTCGGCACGTCCTTCTCGGGCAAGCTCTGGATACAGTACGGCGCGCAGAACTCGATAGCGCAGGTCGGCGCGGTGACCGTGACCTCAGAGCAGACCGGGGTTCCCACTACGACAGCGCTCTCCACAACGTCAACATCCATTCCCTCTACCTCGTCGACCCTCGCGTCGACTTCCACCACGTCGTCGACGACCTCCACGGCCACGTCCACGATATACCTCTGCGCATCGGGCAACGGCCTGGTCTGCACGCAGACGACGAACGGGATATACACGATAGACGCGTTCACCTACAGCGCCGCTCCCGGGAACACCTTCTGGGTGGTGCCCTCCGGAATAACCCGGGTGCAGTACCTCGTCGTGGCGGGCGGCGGAGGCGCGGGAGGCTGGAACGACCAGAACACCAATTGCTATTGGAACGGAGGGGGAGGAGGCGGCGGATTCCTAAACGGAACGCTCAGCGTGACGCCGGGGAATGCCATCCCTGTGAGCGTCGGGTTCGGCGGATTGGGGGGAGCGAAGCTCGTGTCCGGGGCGAACGGCGCGAATTCTGTGTTCTCGACGTTCGTGGCCAACGGCGGCGGCGGAGGCGGTCCAGGCTGCGGGGCGAACGGAAACGCCGGCGGTTCGGGCGGCGGAGGAGGGGGATGCACTTCACAGTACTACGGCGGGGCAAACACGGTGGGTCAGGGAAACGTCGGGGGTAACGGCTACGTTAACGGCGGAGGGGGCCAGATCGCCGGGGGCGGCGGCGGAGGGGCCGGAGCACCGGGAACGTCAGGGGCCTACCAGCAGGGGGGCGCGGGAGGCGCAGGCATGTACTCGAGCCTTACTGGTAACTATTATGCCGGCGGCGGCGGCGGATGCGCGGCGTACAGCTACGGCCCGTGCGCCGCAGGGGGCATCGGCGGAGGAGGCGCGGGCGCCTACAACGTCTTGGGCAACAACGGCCTGCCAAACACGGGAGGCGGAGGAGGCGCGGCGCAGACAGGGGGCACGGGAGGCTCAGGGACCGTGATTATCACATATATAGGGCTCTCAAGCTATCTCGTGGCGAGCGCGGGGGCGGGCGGCACGGTCTCGTGCGCCTACGCCTCCAACCTGCTCTCGACCCCGTGCTCGTCGTCCTACGCCAACGGGACGCAGATCACCGTGACGGCGTCCCCCATCCCGACCAACACCTTCGGGACCTGGACCTGCAGCCCGGCGGCCTCCTGTTCCGCGCCCGCGTCCGCATCTACAAACGTGATCGTGACCGGAGCCACTCTCGTCACGGCCAGCTTCGTGTCCCACATACCGCAGGTCGTCAACACCATCAACGTCGGGGGCGCGCCCGAAGGGGTGGCGTTCTCACCGAGCGGCGCCACCGCCTACGTGGCCAACTACGGCTCGGGGACGGTCTCCATCATCAACACGAGCACGTTCTCCGTCGTCGGCACCGCCACGGTCTCCGGCGCATCCAGCATCCTCGGGATAGCCCTGTCCCCTTCGGCGCCCCTGGCGTACGTCACGTACGAGAGCTCCAGCATCGTCTACCCCTTCAACACAGTGACGAACACCATCGGGTCCGCGATCTCGGTGGGGAGCAACCCGCTGGACGTCGCGTTCTCCCCGAACGGCGCCCTGGCGTACGTCACCAACGAGGGCTCCGCGTCAATCTCGGTCATCAACACCGCGACCAACGCCGTGATAAAGACGATATCCGGCGGCACTGAGCCTTACGGCCTCGCGCTCTCCCCGAGCGGGGCGTACGCCTGCATAGCCAACGCCGGCGGGGGTTCCTCGGGGCTATCCATAATCAACACCAGCACCAACTCCATCTACTCCATCAACTCGGGCACCGAGCCGCTCTACGTCGCGTTCGGGAAGGCCAGCACTCTGGCTTACGTGACCGACTACGGCTCTGGCTCAGTGAAGGTCATAAACACCGCGACGAACGCAATCGCGGCCAACATCGTTGTTGGAACTCATCCGTACGGGATAGCGATCACGCCCAACGGCGCCACCGCATTCGTGGCCAACTACGGCTCCGGCACCGTCTCTGCCATAAACGTCTCGACCAACACCGTCGTCAACACGGTGGCGGTGGGCGGGAACCCGTATGCGGTGGCGGTCAATCCAGCCGGGACCTACGTCTACGTCACCAACGCAGGGGGCAGCACAGTCACGGTGCTCAGCACGGGGGTATCATCGTCCACCACCAGCACAAGCACCTCCTCCACCACGACCACAATAGTCCTGCCGCAGCTCGTGGGGACGCTCACGGTGGGGTCAACTCCCGAGGGCGTGGCGTTCGCCCCCGGCGGCTCCTACGCTTACGTGACGAATTACAACACAGGTACCGTCTCGATCGTGAACACCAGCACCTTCTCCGTCGCGGGCACAATCACCATCGTCGCGGACATCCTGGGGGTAGCCATATCCCCCACCGCTCCGCTCGCGTACATCACCGATGCGGGGTCGAGCATAGTCTATCCGCTCAACACCGCCACGAACACGGTCGGCGCGGCGTTCTCCGTCCAGAGCAGCCCGATGGACGTGGCGTTCTCCCCCAGCGGCGCCCTGGCGTACGTCACCAACGAGGGCTCCGCGTCAATCTCGGTGGTCAACGCGGTCACCAACGTCGTGATAAAGACGGTATCCGGGTCCACCGACCCGTACGGCCTCGCGGTAGCTCCGGGAGGCTCGTACGTGGCCGTCGCGAACGCCGGCGGGGCCGCCTCGGGGTTCTCCATACTAAACGCGTCCACCAACTCCATCTACTCAGTCGGGGCGGGGGGCGAGCCGCTTTTCGTGGCGTTCGGGCAGAGCAAAAACAACGCGTACGTCACCGACTACGGCTCCGGGTCCGTCAAGATAATCAACACCGCCACGAACACGATAACCGCGAACATCCCCGTCGGCACCCACCCGTACGGCATCGCGATCACGCCCAACAACGCCCTGGTCTTCGTCGCCAACTACGGCTCCGGGACCGTCTCAATAATAAGCACAGCCACCAACACTGTCGTGAACACCATTGCCACCGGCGGTAACCCCTATGCGATAGCGGTCAACCCCGCCGGCACATATGCCTACGTCACCAACGCGGGGGGAAGCACGGTTTGGGAACTGAGCACCGGCGTGTCGAATTACACCTCCACGACTTCCACGTCGACCACTGTGACCACCACCACGATAGTCCTCCCGCAGCTGATAGGGACGCTGACCGTCGGGACGACCCCGCAGGCGGTGGCCTTCTCCCCGTCCGGCGCCACGGCCTACGTGGCAAACTACGGCTCCGGAACCGTCTCGATCGTAAACACCAGCACCTTCTCCGTCGCGGGCACGGCCACGTTCGTGGCGGACATAATGGGCATCGCGGTCTCCCCCATCGCGCCGCTTCTGTACGCGACTGACGAGGGTTCGAGCACAGTATATCCCATGAACACCGTGACGAACACCCTGGGCGCCGCCTTCTCCGTCCAGAACAACCCGCTCTCCGTGACGTTCTCCCCGAACGGCGCCCTGGCGTACGTCACCAACGAGGGCTCCGCCTCGGTCTCGGTAGTCAACACCGTCACCAACACCGATCTCAAGAACGTCGCCGTCGGCACCGATCCTTACGGGGTGGCGGTCGCCCCCGGCGGATCATACATCGTCAGCGCCAATGCGGGGGCGGGGGCTACAGGGTTCTCCGTGATAAACGCCAGCACCAACTCCATCTACTCCGTCGGCGCGGGCGCCGAGCCGCTTTTCGTGGCGTTCGGGCAGAGCAAAAACAACGCGTACGTCACCGACTACGGCTCCGGGTCCGTCAAGATAATCAACACCGTCACGAACACGATAACCGCGAACATCCCCGTCGGCACCCACCCGTACGGAATAGCGATAACGCCCAACAACGCCCTCGTGTTCGTCGCCAACTACGGCTCGGGCACGGTCTCGGTCATAAGCACCGCAACGAACACGGTCGTGAATACGATCACCACGGGCGGGAACCCTTGGGGCGTGGCCGTGAACCCCGCCGGCACCTTGGTCTACGTCACGAATGGGGGAGGAAGCACGATGTGGGAGCTCAGCACCGGAGTATCGACGTCCACGACGTCCACATCCACGACGAGCACCACCATCACCATAGTTCTCCCGCAGCTGGTCAACACAATAACTGTCGGATCCGCGGCGGACGGGATCGCATTCACCCCAAACGGCGCGACCGCGTACGTCTCCAACTACAACACGGGGACGGTCTCGATCATAAACACGAGCACGAAGCAGGTCACGGGCACGGTCACGGTCGGCACGTACCCGAGGGGCATAGCGATTCAGCCTAACAGCCTCACCGCATACGTTACGAACGAGGGCAGCAGCATCGTCTACACCGTCAATTCGGTCACCAACACCCTGGGGCCGACAATCTCAGTGGGGAGCAACCCGTGGGACCTTGTCTTATCCCCGAGCGGAGCCCTGGCCTACGTCACCAACGAGGGCTCCGCCTCGGTCTCGGTCATCAACACCGCAACAAATGCCGTGATAAAGACGATATCCGTCGGCACCGATCCAGAGGGAATCGCGACGTCCCCCGGGGGAGGCTGGATTTACGTCGCGAACGCGGGTGGCGGCGCCAGCGGGTTCTCGGTGATCAACGCAAGCACAAACACCGTGTACTCGATAGGCGCGGGCAGCAGCCCCGCGGCGGTGGCCATCTCCAAGAACGGAACCCTCGCCTATGTCGCGGACTACGGCAGCAGCACGGTCAAGGTGATAAGCCTCGCCATGAACACGATCGTCAACACGATAAACGTCGGAACCAACCCGTACCACATCGCCCTGACTCCGAGCGGAGCCTACGCCTACGTCACGAACTACGGCGGCGGGACGATCTCCGTGATAAGCACGGCCACCGACTCCGTGGTGAACACGATAACCACCGGAGGGAACCCCTTCGACATAGTCGCCGACCCGGACGGAACGTACATGTACGCGTCCAACAACGGAGGCAGCACGGCATGGGCCATAGCAACGGGAGTCTCCACCTCCACCACCACTACCTCCACCACCACGACCACAGTGGTCTATCCGCAGCTGATAGGGACGCTGACCGTCGGGACGACCCCGCAGGCGGTGGCCTTCTCCCCGTCCGGCGCCACCGCCTACGTGGCAAACTACGGCTCCGGGACCGTCTCGATCGTAAACACCAGCACCTTCTCCGTCGCGGGAACTGCCACGTTCGTGGCGGACATAATGGGCATCGCGGTCTCCCCCATCGCGCCGCTTCTGTACGCGACTGACGAGGGTTCGAGCACAGTATATCCTATGAGCACCGTGACGAACACGCTCGGACCCGCGTTCTCCGTCCAGAACAACCCGCTCTCCGTGACATTCTCCCCGAACGGCGCCCTGGCGTACGTCACCAACGAGGGCTCCGCCTCGGTCTCGGTGGTGAACACCGCCACGAACACCGACATAAAGAACGTCGCCGTGGGCTCCAACCCGTACGGCGTGGCTGTCGCCCCTGGCGGCTCTTACATCGTCAGCGCGAACTACGGTGGGAGCACCACAGGCTTCTCCGTCATAAACGCCAGCACCAACTCCATCTACTCAGTCGGCGCGGGCGTCAATCCGCTTTTCGTGGCGTTCGGGCAGGGCAAAAACAGCGCGTACGTCACAGACTACGGCTCGGGGTCCGTCAAGATAATCAACACCGTCACCAACGTCATCACTGCCAACATCCCCGTCGGCACCCACCCGTACGGCATCGCGATCACGCCCAACAACGCCCTCGTGTTCGTCGCCAACTACGGCTCGGGCACGGTCTCGATCATAAGCACAGCCACCAACACAGTCTTTAATACGATAACCACTGGCGGGGACCCGTGGGGCGTGGCCGTGAACCCCGCGGGGACCTACGCGTACGTCACGAACGGGGCGGGAAGCACGATCTGGGAGCTGAGCACCGGAATCTCGACTTCCACTACGTCGACCACTACGACCAGCGTCTCGACCACGGTGGTGTCTCCGCAGCTCGTCAACACGATAACCGTCGGGTCCGGACCCGACGGCGTTGCCTTCACCCCCAACGGAGCGACCGCCTACATCACGAACTACAACGCCGGGACGATATCGATCGTAAACACCAGCACGTTCACCGTGGCAGGCACAGTCACGGCAGCGGCTGACGTAAGGGGCATCGCGCTCATACCCAACCAGCCCCTCGCCTACGTCACCAACCAGGGATCCTCAGTGCTCTACACTCTCAACACCGTGACGAACACCCTGGGATCCAGCATCTCTGTCCAGAGCAACCCTTGGGACATAGCACTCTCCCCCAGCGGCGCCCTGGCGTACGTCACCAACTACGGCTCCACGTCCGTCTCCGTCATCAACACTGCGACCAACGCCGTCATAAAGACGATCACGACAGGGAACTCGGACCCCGCGGGGCTAGCCCTGTCCCCTGGCGGCGGCTGGGTTTACGTCACAAACTACGCAGGAGGTAGCGCGGGCCTGTCCGTCATAAACACGAGCACCAACTCCATCTACTCCATCGGAGGGGGCACCAACCCAACGGCCGTGGCCGTCTTGCCGAGCGGCGCCCTGGCATATGTTACCGACTACGGCGCAGGGACCGTCAGGGTCGTCAACCTCGCGACCAATACGATCGTGAACACCATCACCGTGGGCACGGACCCGTACCACATCGCCCTCACGCCCAACGGCGCCCTCGCGTTCGTCGCGAACTACGGCTCCGCCTCGGTGTCCATCATAAGCACCGCCACGAACACGGTCGTCAACACCATAGCCGTCGGAACCAACCCGTTCGCGGTTGTAGTCAACCCAGCGGGCACTTACGCATACGTCACGAACCTGGGCGGAAGCACGGTCTCGGTCTTCAGCACGGGAGTCTCCACGTCCACGACATCCACCACGACAACCACTGCCTCCACGACCATAGTGCCGCCGCAGATCGTCAACACGCTCACCGTGGGTACCGGGCCAGACGGATTTGCATTTTCCAGCACCGGCGCCCTCGTCTACGTGGAGACCTACACCGCAGGCACCCTCGCCACCATCAACACCGCAACGAACACGGTCGTGAACACGATTTCCGTCGCCGCGGACATAAGGGGAATGGCCCTATCGCCGATAAAGCCCCTCCTGTACGTGGCCAACGAGGGCTCCTCGGTGGTCTATCCTGTCAACACTGTCACCAATACCATCGGATCCAGCATCTCCGTCCAGAACAACCCAATCTCAGTGGCGTTCTCCCCGAGCGGCGCCCTCGCCTACGTTTCCAACTACGGATCGACCTCCGTCTCCGTCATCAACACCGCGACCAACGCCGTGATAAAGACGGTAACGGTGGGCAACAGCAACCCCTACGGCCTAGCCATGAACTCCGCGGGCAGCACGGTGTACACCGCGAACTGGGGCGGCGGCAGCGCGGGGCTCTCGGTGCTCAACACCAGCACGAATTCCATCTACTCCATCGGAGCGGGCGGAACCGATCCGGCGTACGTCGCCCTTTCGCCCAACGGCGCCTACGCGTACGTGACGAACTACGGCACCAGCACGGTCGCTGTCATAAACACCGCCACGAACACCATAGTAAACACGATCAGCGTGGGCACGAACCCCTATGAGATCGCCCTCACGCCAGACGGCGCCTACGCGTACGTCGCGAACTACGGCGGCGGGACGATCTCTGTGATCAACACGACCTCCGACAGGGTCGTCAACACGATCGCGACGGGCGGCAGCCCGTTCGCCATAGCCGTCAGCCCGACGGGGGCTTTCGCCTACTCTGGGAACTACGGGGGCACCGCCGTCTGGCAGATAAGCACGGGTTCTTGCAGCTGATGCCCCCGCGGAAGCCTTTTAAGATTTAATAGCCGACTCCTAGCGGTGCGTTTGTGATCAAAGTAGGAGTCAACGGGTACGGTACGATAGGGAAGAGGGTGGCGGACGCGGTCGCGCTGCAGGACGACATGAAGCTCGTCGGCATCGCGAAGATGGGCATGGACTACAAGACGCGGATCGCCGCGTCGAAGGGCATCCCTGTCTTCTCCGCGGGGGACGCCAAGGGCTTCGGGGGCTCCGGGGTTTCCCTGGCAGGGACCCTGGAGGACATGGTCAAGCAGTGCGACATAGTGGTCGACTGCACCCCCGAGGGCGTCGGCGCGCAGAACAAGTCCCTCTACGAGAAGGCGGGCTGCAGGGCGATATTCCAGGGGGGCGAGCCGCACTCGCTGACCTCGCTCTCGTTCAACGCCTACTCGAACTACGCGAGCGCAATCGGAGCGAAGTTTGCGAGGGTTGTCTCCTGCAACACCACCGGCCTAGCGAGGACGATACTCCCCCTCCAGAAGGATCTCGGCATAGCTTCGGTGAGGGCGTTCATCGTGAGGAGGGCGGCGGACCCGTCAGAGACGAGGTCAGGCCCCATAAACGCGATAGAGCCGGAGAGGGAGGTGCCGTCGCACCACGGGGAGGACGTCAGGACGGTGATTCCCGACCTCGACATCGAGACCGCGGCGGCGAAGGTGCCCACCACCCTGATGCACATGCACTACGTGACGGTGAGGTTCGCCGAGGAGGGATCGGACAGGGACGCCGTGCTCGAGGCGTGGGGCAGGCGCAACAGGATAATAATGTTCTCCGGCAAGGAGGGCGTGACGTCGACCGCGCAGGTGATGGACTACGCGAGGGACCTGGGCAGGCCCAGGGGCGACCTCTACGAGATAGCCGTGTGGGACGACATGAAGGTCGAGGAGATGGAGCTCAGCTACTTCCAGGCTGTGCACCAGGAGGCAGACGTGGTCCCGGAGAACATAGACGCGATAAGGGCCATGTGCGGGGTCGAGACCGACGCGGACAAGTCAATCGCGAAGACGGACAAGAGCCTCGGGATAAGGGCCAAGAAAGAGGATTGAAAGGAAATGCGAGCGCCGGGATTTGAACCCGGCTCTTTGCCTTGGAGGGGCAAAGTCCTAACCAGGCTAGACTACGCTCGCATAAACAACATATTTGCAGGGAAAAGACTAAAAAGCATCGCTGGGCGCCCGCCCGCCGTCCCCCCGGTCACTTTTTGCCCCTCAGGAACCTGATTCCCATGTAGGGGCGGCGCGCCTCATCGACCTTGAAGCCCGCCTCCTCCATGAAGGCAGGCAGCCTGCCCTCCAGGTTGTCCTTCAGGTAGGCGCGAATCTCGAATATCCTCAGGGGCACGATAAGGAACTTCATAAGCAGGCCCTCCGGCTTCCCCACGTCGACGAGCATGAGGATCCCCCCTTGCCTGAGGACCCTGTAGGCCTCCCTCACCGCGAGCACCTTCACCCCGGTCGGCATGTGGTGGAACGCCATGGAGCTGAACACGACGTCGAACGAGCCGTCGGGGAAGGGAAGCCTCTCCGCGCTGGCGTTGACGAACGAGATGTCTAGGCCTTTGTCCCGCGCCTTCCTCATCGCGGTAGCCAGGGACCTCCCGCTCGGGTCTATCCCCGTCACCTGGGCCTTAGGGTACGCGGCCTTGATCGCCCTGGTGACCCTGCCGCTTCCGCAGCCGATGTCGAGGAGGTTCTGGCCGTCCTTCAACATGAGTTCCTTTATGGTTTCATCGTAATACGACACGATTTCACCCAAAGGTCACTTGACGTCAACCTTCTTGAACAGGAAATTGCCCTTCTTGGCCTTGCCCTCGAACGGCCCGAACTCGCAGTCCTCGAGCGTGCCGAGCTTGACGCCGAGCTGGGCGCAGATGCTCTCCGCGGTGTCGGGCATGAACGGGGAGACGAGTATCGCTATTATCCTGCAGCTCTCGAGCAGGTTGTAGAGCGCGTTGGCCATCTCGGCGTCCTTGAGCTGCCAGACCTTCTTGTCGTTCACGTACTTGTTGGCGGCCCTTATGAACTTCCAGACCTCCTCGAGGGCGGAGTGCGGGTCCACCTCCCCCATGAACTTGTCGATTGACTCGATGTAGAGGAAATCGTCCAGCTCGGGCTCGCCCTCCACCTTCCCGCCGAACTTCTCGGCCAGGCTCACCACCCTGTTCAGGAGGTTGCCCAGGTCAGCCACGAGCTCCCCGTTTATCCTCGCGACCATCTTCTCGTCGGAGTAGTCGCCGTCCTCGCAGATCGGCTTCTCGCGGATGAGGTAGTACCTGAACGCGTCGACCGAGTACTTCGAAGTCACGTCCTCCGGGCGGACGTAGTTCCCCTTCGACTTGCTCATCTTCTCCCCGTCGGCGAGCCACATCCCGTGGACGAGAACGTGCTTCGGGAGGTCGAGGTCGAGCGAGACGAGTATCGCGGGCCATATCACCGAGTGGAACCAGTTTATGTCCTTTCCGACCACGTGGACGTCCGCGGGCCAGTAGGTCTTGAACCTCTCCCCGCCCGGCCACCCGAGCGCGCTCACGTAATTCAGGAGCGCGTCGAACCAGACGTAGATCGTGTGCTTCTCGTCTCCCGGGAAGGGTATGCCCCACGCCACGGTCTCCCTTGATATGCTCAGGTCCTTGAGGCCCCCCTTCACCCTGTTCACTATCTCGGACGCCCTGGACTTGGGGAGGAGGAAGTCGGGGTCCTTGGAGTAGTACTCCAGTATCCTGTCCTGGTACTTCGAGAGCCTGAAGAAGTACGACTTCTCCTTGAGCCTCTGGACGGGCCTCCCGCAGTCCGGGCACTTGCCCTCGTTGAGCTGGAGGTCCGTGTAGAATGTCTCCTCGTACAGGCAGTACCACCCCTCGTACTCCCCGAGGTAGATGTCGCCGTTGGCCTGCATCATCCTGACCATCTCCTGGACGGCCTTCTCGTGGTCGGGGTCGGTGGTCCTGATGAATGCGTCGTTGGATATCCTCAGGGCCTTCCACATCTCGGCGTACTTGAGGACCATCTGGTCGGTGAACGCCTTGGGCTCGAGCCCGGCGTCCGCCGCGGCCTTGGTTATCTTCGTGCCGTGCTCGTCGGTCCCAGTGAGGAAGAAGACGTCCTCCGCCTTGAGCCTGTGCCACCTGGCCAGGACGTCCGCGACCAGCGCCGCGTAGGCCGAGCCCATGTGGGGCGCGCCGTTGACGTAGAATATCGGTGTCGTTACGTAGAACTTGGGGATGGTGTCACCTTCCGAGCGCGGGACGCGCACTAAGGATACTTAGCGAGCCGATAATATAAATAGTCTATCCGTCATGCGCCGGTCAGTAGACCACCGACTCGCTGCCGTCGAACTCCAGCCCGTTCCAGTCGTCGAGCATGTCCCTGCACTGGGCTATTGTCTCCTTGTAGACCAGGAGCATCTCCATCGCCGACTTGAGCTGGTCGCTCTTCAGGGCCACCCCCTCGGTCCCCAGGGCGAGAAGGCGGCTCTTCCTGACGAGGTTCTCCATCGCGAGTATCTGCTTCTCCTCCAGCTTCGTGAAGGACACCGCCCCGGCCATCGCCTCCGGCACGAGCCTGTACTGCTCCCCCTCTGCTATGTTCTTGCGCAGCAGCAGCTTGAGCTTGGGTGTCATCTCGGAGAGGTCGCTGTTGCCGAGGTTGAAGCTGGCCACGTCCAGCTCCTCGAATATCTTGCCCAGGCCGTTGGATACCGCCTTCATGACTATCGGGTTTTCCCCCCGGAGCACCATCTCGGAGATGTTCTCCGCCTTGACCGCGATGAGGCTGACCTGCTCGGTTATCACGCCGTAAGCCCTCTCCGGGGTGAGCTTCGGCGCCCTGCGCCTCCGCTTCTTGTCCCCTATGGCGCCGTCCTTCCTCTGCTCGGCCGCCAGGGGCACCGCCTTTGCCTGATTCTTCTGGTCGTCGGCTGCGTTTTTCGCGGCTTTCAAATTATCCCCAAAACGTGAAAAGCGGCCAGATGCCGCGTCCCGATATTTAGACGTAACTCAGGTTTAACTACCTATCTGTGCCGCGCTACTGGAAGACGTTGAAGCCGTGGGAGGTTATCTCGTAGGGCCTAGTGGCCTTGCTGTGGTCGACGTTGCGCATTTTCGTGATGTTGATCATGTACTGCGGGGCGTCCCTGCTCATCCCGCTTCTCATGGTGATTATGCCGTCGAACATCGCCGTGCCCATGAGCCCGTCTATGTTGCCCGCTTCCGAGTTGCTGATCTCCAGCGTCATCACCGCCGTGATGCCCAGCTTCCTGAAGTTCTTCGTCATGCTGGTCACGAGCCTCATGAACTCGCGGTCGTCGCTGCAGATCGGCCTCAGGTGGGAGACCGAGCCCAGGATCACCATCTGCGACTTGTTCGAGAGCGCCGTCTCGTTGATCCCCGAGAGGAAGACGTCGAAGGCCTCCTTGGACGCGGCCTGCGTCTCGAGCTCGGTGTCCGCCAGCTTGATCGTGCCCCTCTTCATGAGCTCGTCGAAGTCGTCCAGCTCGGAGTAGACGTTGCCTATCGTGCACAGCAGCTGCGCGACCGGCTCCTCCAGGCTGATGTAGGTCGAGGCCACGCCCATCCTCGCCGACCTGTACGCGAACTCGAGCGAGAGCAGCGTCTTGCCCGAGCCCGGGGGCCCTATGAGAAGTATCTGCGTCCCCCTGGGTATGCCTTGGGGCAGGAGCGCGTCGAGCCCGACGACCCCGAGCTTCGTCCTTATCTCGCAAGAGTAGTTCACGCAAATCACCCATCAATCCTCCATCCCGACGTTCAGCGTCTTTATCCCGGACGGCAGTATCTCGTACGGCACCGCCTTGTGGCTGTGCCCCGTCCCGCGCATCTTGACGACCTCCATTAGCGCGACCTTCTTCCCCGCGCCGAGCGAGTAGTACATCGTGATTATCCCGTCGAACGCGAAGAACTCCGGGCCGAACGAGACGCTCTCCTCCCTGGGGTCGGCGAGGTCGACTATCGCGAGGCTCGTGAAGCCGCGGCCCTTGAGGATGCGCGACATGTTGGTCACGAAGTTCCGGTAGTCGTAGTCGTTCTGGATCAGGTTCCTCACCGCCGTGAGGTTGTCTATGACTATGAGCTTCGCCTGGGACTTCCCGAGCAGCTTCGGCAGGTTTATCTCCATCTGCTTGAAGAACGCGCTGAGGGTCCTCTCCCTCTCCCCGACGGCCACGTTCACGTACTCCTCGTTCATTTCAGGGTGGTTGCTGAGCGCCTTCTCCACCGACTCCATGTCGTAGACCTCTATCTTCCCGGCGTCCACGAGCTGGTTGAGGTCGGCGAACTCAGGGAACGCGTCCATCGCGTTCATGACGAGCTGCTTCCTCGACTCGTCGAACGAGACCAGCGCGGCGTTCACCCCCGCCTTGGCGTTCTTGTAGAGCATCTCGAAGCAGAAGAGCGTCTTTCCTGCGCCCGGCCCGCCCGCGAGTATCACCTGGTTCCCCTCTGGTATCCCTCCGTTCAGCATCTTGTCCACTCCGCCGACGCCGGTGATGATCCTAGCCCTCATCAAATCTACAGCTAATGCTCTCCAAGTGAAGTATTAATACCTATCGGCGGGACGGAGCCCGCTGGCGTAATCGCTTTTATTAGCCTTTCTTGCGAGAGCTTATCCATGCCTTCGATAGATGTCAGCAGGGTGGGCAAGCGCTTCGGGAGGACCGAGGCCCTGCGGGGCGTGACCTTCCGCGCGGACAGGGGGATGGCGCTGGTGCTGGGCCCCAACGGGGCAGGAAAGAGCACCCTTCTCAAGTGCATCGACGGCCTCCTGAGGACGGACGGCGGGAGGGTGAGGGTGAACGGCGCGGACCCCTACGCCGACCAGTCCCTTCACGCGAAGATGGCGCTCATGACCGAGAACTACGCGCTCTACGACCACCTGACCGTGGCGGACAACCTGAAGTTCTTCGGACGCCTATACGGGATCCCCGACAGGGAGATACTCGCGAAGGGGACGAGGATGCTGAGGGGCCTAAGCGCCCTCAAGTACCTGGGCGCCAAGGTCCAGACGCTGAGCAGGGGGACCAAGCAGAAGGTCGCCTTCTGCCGGGCGGTCATAAACGACCCAGAGGTGCTCCTGCTCGACGAGCCGACCGCCTTTTTGGACGCGACAGCCGCGGACTACCTCAGGGAGTTCATAGTGGACCAGTCAAGGCGCGGCCCCGTCGTCTTCGTGACACAGAGGATAGACGAGGTCACGCGCTACGACGCGAGGCTCCTCGTGCTCAGGGAGGGACGGCTCATAAGGGACACGGCCACCTCGTCCATCTACACCGAGATGTTCAGGGACTCCTTCGTCAACATAAGGCTGGCCAGGCCCATCCCGGCGTCCGCGCTCAGGCGGATCCGCGGGATGTCCCCGGTGGGCGCCGGCGAGCGGACCGCGACGGTCCGCGTGAGCATAGACGGCTACCGGGACATAGACCGCGCGATAAGGGAGCTGCTCAAGCGCGGCGCGTACATAACGAGCGTCGACTACGCCGAGCCGATGCTCGAGAGGGTATTCTCGAGGGGTTAGCGCATGTACCTGAAGAACGTTCTCGCGATAGCGTCCAAGGACATGAAGGAGGTCTTCAGCAGCATCGAGATATACGGCCCGATGCTCGGCGTTCCCCTCTTCTTCGCGGTCTTCCTGCCGATCATGACCTTCTACATAACCATCTACGGGGCCCCCCAGATACTCGCCAAGCTTGTCGCGGTTTCGTCCGTCGGCCCCGGCATGCCGATGGCCACGGGGGTCGTCTTCATGCAGTTCTTCAGCATCAACGTGCTCGGCCCGATCTTCCTCACCATGCCCATACTGACCGCCTCGGTCATAGCGGCCGACAGCTTCTCGGGGGAGAAGGAGCGCAAGACCTCCGAGGCGCTGCTCGCGACGCCCGTCAGCGTGACCGACCTGCTGCTCGGGAAGATAATGGCGTCATTCATACCGACGATGCTGCTGACCCTCTCGGTGTTCCTCGTGTACGGAGGGATCACGAACGCGCTCTCGTTCCAAGCCTACAACGCGTTCATACTCCCCACCGCGCCCTGGCTCCTGATGGTGCTGACCTCGCCATTCCTCGCGCTCGTGGCGATAGGATTCATCGTCCTGATATCCTCCAAGGCGAAGGGCATAAAGGAGGCTCAGCAGATAAGCACGCTCCTCGCGCTCCCGATACTCGTCATACCCTTCGTCTCCGTCCTCGGGATAGCGACCCTCGACACGGGGTTCTTCCTGGACACGATCGCGGTCCTCGCGGCGCTCGACGCCCTGACGCTCTACGTCGGGGTGAGGAGCTTCAGGAAGGAGTCCATATTGTGACGCGGGGCCGCGAAAGCCACTGGAAAGCCAATGCTTAAATACGGCCTCGGGCACAGTTCCAGCATGGGCACTTACAAGAGCGTAGTCCTATCGGGGAACCCCGCGTCGGGGAAGTCCACGCTGTCCGCGGAACTCTCGAAGCACTACGGGTGGCCGGTCCACTCGGTGGGCGGGCTGTGGAGGGAGAGGTACGCCGAGCTCCATCCCGCGAGGGAGATAACCTTCGAGGAGTTCTGGGGAGGCGTCTCGCGCGAGGACAACCTTGCGGTCAACAGGACGGCGAAGGCGCTCTTCGAGCGCGGGGGCGTGATAGGGGAATCGAGGTACACGTCATACCTGGATCCCTCGATCTGCCTGCTGGTCTTCGTGACGGCGGACATCGGGACGAGGACGAAGAGGTCCAGCGGCCGCGGCGACCACTCCGGCTCCTCGCTCGAGGAGATCCGGAAGGTCCTGGAGCGCCGCGAAGCGGACGAGCTGCGCGTCGGGCGCGAGCTGTTCGGCGTCGACTACAGGGACCCGAGCGGCTACCACCTCGTGCTTAACTCCGGCGCGATGACCGTGGAGGAGGAGGCAAGCGCCGTGGTCGCGCTGATGGGGGCGCGCAGATAAGGAGAAAGTGCGAGTGCCGGGATTTGAACCCGGGCTATAGCCTTGGCAAGGCTACGTCCTACCAGGCTAGACTACGCTCGCACGAACATCATATTTGTTGGGAAAGAATAAAAAGGATACCCAACGCCTATTTCTTCGGGAGGACGCCAGCGTCGACGAGCTTCTGGGCCTGCTCGAGCTCCTTGGTCGTGTTCACCGAGATCCAGGCGTCCGGCGGGATCGTTATCGCGTAGATCTTCCCGTCCTCCGCGAGCTTCGGGTAAACCGCGTCCTCGAGCTCTATCGGGCCCTCCTTCTTGAGGTCGATGAGCCTGTCTATGTACCCGTACGCCTCGGGCTCCAGTATGCCGACCCCCGTGGACGTCAGCAGCGGGACGAGCGGCTTCTCCTCGAACTTGGTGACTATGCCCTTGCTGTCCGCCTGGGCCACCCCGTAGGCGTACCTGTGCGCCTTGGCGACCACCACGCTCGAGAACGTCTTGAACGCCTTGACCGCGTAGAGGTGCTCGAGAAGCACCTTCATCGGGAAGCTGCTGTCCAGGAACACGTCGTCCGGGAAGGCGAGCATGCACCTCCTGGCCCTGTCTATCTTCCCCTCCGCCAGGGCGCTCCTGATGGCCTTGCCCTTGGCTATCCCGGGGGCGTAGTCGCGCAGCATCGTGACCCTCGCGCCCTCCCTCCACTTGCTCGCCGCCACGTGCTCGCTTATCTGCTTGTCGTCGTGGCTGAGCAGCAGCACGAAGTCGCGGAACCCGCAGTTCATGAAGAGGTTCGCGCACCTGTCGATCAGCTCGTCGTCGCCCAGCTTCACCAGGGCCTTGGGGATGTTCATCCCCATCCTCTTGCCCGATCCCCCCACAGGCATGACCACCTGCGTCCTCGCCGCCTCCGACTCGTAGTCCTTGATCTTCTGCGTCATGGTAAGACAGGAATATATCCTGTTTTGCTGCTTATAAGAGTTTTGCTCACTCGCGCCGCAGCTGCGCCTTCAGCCTCGAGCCCCTGCTGATCTCGAGGATGCCGTCGAGGGCGGCGCCGTACTCCCTGTAATAGTCCCTGTTGCAGCCCCTGGGCTTCTTGACGTCCCTGTCCCGCGCGCGTATGAACTTCGCGACGACCTCCACTGCGAATTCCTTCTCCTCGTCAACCAGTTCCATCGCGGCCCTGGCCTTCTCGGGCGCCTTCTCGACCCGCTCGGTGTAGCCCGGGGAGACGACGAAGGTCCCCCAGGAGACCGCCATGTGCACCGCAACTGAGCGCTTGGCTCCGGAGTCGATCTGCCTCTTGGCTTCGCACAGGACGTTCAGGAGGATCAGGACGTGGCTCTCGAAGTCGGTCCCGGTCCTGTTGTGCCTGACCAGCTCGAGCACCTGCGCGGTGGCTATCCCCACGGCAGTGTCCGTCTGCGGGTTTTCCCGCGCCGGGGCTCTTTTTTGGCGGTCCGCAAAAGTCATATAAAGGAAAGATTTCATTATTACCCTATATATGCATTGTGCAGTTTCTGTTCGCGGCCGCAGGCTTTTTTCTCCCGTCAAAAGCCGGCACGCGCAATGGAGGGCGAAGTCCATGCGCATCATCATACTCAACTGCGACCACGACCCGGACCCAGAGTCGAACGGCTCGAGGCTCCTTCTCTCATTCTTCGCGGGCAGGGGAGGACCAGAGGTCGTGTCCTACGACGTCCACGGGGGAGTTTTCCCCGGCGAGCGGGCGCTCGCGGGGTGCGACGGCGTACTGATAACCGGGTCGGAGACCTCGGTGCACGCGAAGGCCGGCTGGGTGAAGAGGCTCGAGGGGACGATAAGGTCCCTCGACAGGAGGGGAACCCCGACGCTGGGGATATGCTTCGGCTTCGAGCTGATCGCGCAGGCCCTCGGGGGGAAGGTGGTCAAGAAGGGCCCGCTGCTGGAGAAGTTCCAGTCGGTGCGCCTGACCAGGGAGGGCGCGGAGGGCTTCCTCTTCGACGGCTTCCCCTTGGGATTCAAGGTCTTCGAGTACCACAGCGACGTCGTGTCGGTCCTCCCGGAGGGCGCGTCGGTGCTGGCGAGGAACAGGGACGCCGTCCAGGCGTTCGCGGTCAGGGAGATGTTCGGCGTACAGTTCCATCCGGAGATAACGCCCTCGCTGGCAAGGAAGCTCGCGGTGCAGGACGGCGAGGATCCCAGGGAGGTGCTGAACTCGGTCCGCGACGACTACTTCCTGCCTCTCGACGTCCTGAAGAACTTCGCGGCCTACTGCGAGGTCAGCGCGGGCCGCTGACTGCCTGCGCCTTCCTGACGAACATCGCGTCCCGCTCGACCATGAACCTCACGAAGTAGGGCATCGACCTGCGCCCCTTGAGCAGCTCGAGCGCCTCCCCGAAGCCCCCGACCCACTCCACCCTGAACGCCTGCGCCCTCTCCCTCGATGTGAGGCTCGGCCTGGCGGGGCTCCCCACGGTCCTCGAGAGGAAGCAGTACGAGAAGAGTATTATCTTCTCCTTGCCGCGGTACTCGACGATCAGCCCCAGGGGCTCGGCCTCCCCCATCGCGCAGCCCGTCTCCTCCAGGATCTCCCTCCTGGCGGCCTCCTCTACCGTCTCCCCCTTCTCCACGCCCCCGCCGGGCAGCTTGTAGTATCCCTGCTTGAGCGAGTGCATCAGCGCGACCTCCCCCCTCCCGTTGAGCAGCACAGCCCTGGCGGCCTTGCGCACCGAGTACCTGGCCTGTGAGTACTCCCTGTACCCGAGATCGCCGTCCGAGATCTCGCCTAGAAGCTCCATGATATGGCTTGGTGGCGCAAGGTTATAAAAAATGCGGCTAGCTTGCCTTCCTTCCCTTGCCCGCCCTCCTGAGCAGCCCGATCCCCGCCGTCGCCAGCAGGAAGGCAGCGCAGAACGCGCCGAGCGCCGCGAGGTCGCAGGCCGGGAAAGACCCGACCAGCACCGCGGACCTCACCCCGGAGACGGCGTAGCTGAACGGTATGTATGGGGCGAACGAGGAGAAAGGAGGCTGGAGCGTGTACGACGGCCAGATGACCCCTCCCGAGCTTATCATGAACACCGCCAGCAGGCTCAGCACGGGCGAGAGGTACGTCAGGTGCTCGTGGGCCAGGTTGGGCGAGACCGCAGAGGCTATGAGCCTGGTCATCAGCACGAAGACCGCCCCCGCGAGGAAGAGGACGAGGACGAACGGCCCCTCCCCGCCCCTCATCGGGAATCCCATCCAGGAGTAGACCGCGGCAAGGACCAGGCACTGCACGAGCACCAGAGCCATGGCGAAGGCCAGCGGCCTCCTGAGCTTGCCGAGCGCCGAGTACAGGTAGGCCGAGGACCCCCCTATGAAGAGCCCCAGTATGACGAAGGCCGTCGCGAAGAACGTCCCGTAGTCCGACTTGTTCTCCTCCTGCACCACCAGGGACACGCCGGGGAGCGAGCCGTCCGCGGCGGAGATCTGCGAGGACGCCGCCGAGAGCTGGCCAGCCTCGCCGGACACGAGCCCGAGGGAGGAGGAGATTTGGGACGCGCCGGACGACGCCTTCGCCGTCTCCTCGGACGCCAGCGACATCGAGGAAGAGGCCCCGCCGGTCGCGTTGGCGGCGTACATCACCGCGGGATAGACGTCCTCCATCGTGTAGGCGAGCATGCCCGTGGCGTTCTCCGCCGTCCTTATCCCGGAGCCCAGGGAGCCAGCCCCCGCGCTGAGCGAGTTCGCCCCGGCGTTAGCCTCGGAGAGCCCCGCCTGCTCGGCCGACGCCATCTGCTCCGCCTCGTAGATGTAGGCCTCGGCAGACAGGTCGTTCGACGCCTGCGCCTCCGCGGCGGCCTCCTCCAGGACCCCTCCCATCTGCGTGTTCAGCGTCATGAGCCGGGACGTCCCGTTGTAAAGGGACTCGGCCCCGCTGCCGATGCCCTCGCTCCCGTTGTAGAGCCTGACCAGCCCCGAGTGGAGGTTGACCGCCCCGGCGCCCGCCACCTGCACCGCGCCGGCGAGGCCGTACTCGGACGAGCTCATTCCGGACATGCCCGTGGCCCCCGAGCCCAGCGCCGCGGAGAGCCGGTCCGTCCCGGAGCCGAGCTCCCCAGTCGCGTTGGAGAGCAGGGACAGCTGCTCCGCGCCCGCTTCCTCCTGCATGGCGACCTGGTCCTCCGCGGCGGATGTCCGGTTGGCCGCGTCGAGCTTCACCGCCACGTTGATCGAGCTGACGACCGCGTCGATGGTCGGCGAGAGAACCCTTATCACGATGTAGCTGCTGGAGTCGTCAGCGAGAAGGACGATGCGCGCGCTGCCCCCGTCCTCGATCGTCTGGGTGAATCCCGGAGGTATGACTATGGCCGCCCACTCCTGTCCGTCGCTCACCGCGTTGGCCGCGTAGGAGTAGTTCGCCCTCTGGAACTGGTAGAACCCCGTCGCGAGGATGGCGTCCTCTACCTGCCGCCCGACCGTCCCGTTGTCCATGTTGACGACCATAACCTGGGTCTTGTCCATGTTGACCATGGGTTGCTGGAACGCCCCAACATAGAGGTAGAACACCGCGGACGGTATGGCGAATATCGTGACTATTATCAGGCACTCGAGGTAGGCGCTCCTGCGCTTCCCGTCCTCCGCCGCGGCCTTCGAGCCCCGCCTGCCTCCTCCCCTGTTTTTCCCGACCATTCCAGCGCCTTTCCCCCTCAGCTTCCTACTGCCTCTTCCTCATGACGACGAACGCCGCCAGGACGACCGCCCCCGCGGCCACGGAAAGGGGTACGAGGGGCAGGTCGGGCTGGGACTTGACGTCCACCTCTACGGGAATCGTCTTGCTGAAGCTCTCGCTGCCCTCGTTCCAGTCGGCCTCGACCTGGAGAGGGAACCGCCCCGCCTGGTCGGACTGTATCTTGAAGACGGCCTGGGTGCTGCCGTTGAAGTCCCCGAGGTAGACCACGTCCGCGGAATTCATCGGCCCGCTCCCGACCACCGAGACGGAGAGGCCCTCCGCGACCGTCCCGTTGTCGGTGATGTTCACGCGCAGGTAGTCCGTGCCCTCCTTAAGGGTGGAGTTGTATACGTACGCCGAGATCTGGGCCTGCGGGCGCTTGTCCACCCTCAGGTCGAGGGGTATGACCTGCGTCAGCTCGTCTGAGGCGACGGTCAGCACGACCTCGTGGTTGCCCGACTGGCAGTTCACGAGCGCGTTGGTCGTCAGCGCCACGTGGCCGGTTATGTTGCTGAACGAGAAGAAGGGCGTGCCGAACGCCACGCAGTCGGAGTAGAGCGATGCCCTCACGTCGTGGAGATCGACGCCGTCGAACCCGACCGTGAAGTTTGTCTCCCCGTTGTCGTAGGCCAGGTCCGTGGCCGTGAAGTTCGATATCGTGGACTCGTTGACCTCGACGGGTATCTGCATCCTGAACTCCTGGGGGACGTACCTGTTGATGCCGCTCGTGTTGTTGTAGACGTAGTCGTAGCTGCCGTCCTCCCATGACACGTTCACCAGGTAGACCCCCGCCGGGGCGTTCGAGGTTATCGGGAACCTGACCTCCGTCATCTCGTGCGGGGAGAGGCTCACCGTCTCGTTCACGCAGCCCAGGAAGGAGGGGCAGGACAGGACCACTCTGATGTTGTCGACGGGGAGGTCCACGTCGTTCTGGAACGTGAGGTAGAGCGAGAAGTCCTGCGACGGGTGCGGCGCCGGGTCTATCCTGTACGCCGCTATGTGGACGTTCGATGCGAACGCCGTGCCGCAGACCGCCAGAAGGACGAAAGCAGAAATCAGCTTCATATTCATTGGATCATCTAACTATTTCAATATCGATTCATCCGCGTGTTCAGAAATCGTCCGCGAGGAGCGCGCGCATAAAAGTTCGCGTGATGGGGTTTTGCATGTATCCCGCGACCAGGGCGAGGTACTTCCTTCCCTCCGCAGTGGTCCTGTACTCGTACTTGACCCTCTGCCCGCCCGCCTTCCTCTTCGTCAGCATCCCGTGCGACATGAGGCTCTTCATTATGGGATAGAACGACCCCGCGCTCCACGTCGTCAGCAGCGCCTTCTTCCCGGAGTTCATGATGGCGTACCCGCTCTCCCACTTCCCGTTGCACGAGTAGAGTATGTACGCGTTGAGCAGCGCGTTCCCGATTACGCCGGACAGTTTCTTCATGATTATTGCTTTGTGGCTCCTGATATTTAAATATTGCTATTTTAGATATATCTGATATAGATTCCTATTCCGCGCAAATCAGAGCCGCACGGCCCTTCCGGCGGCGCACGCGGTTCCCTTCATGTCGCCGTCCATGGTGGAGGAGAAGACCGCGCTCCCGCCGCGCATCTTCCTGCGGTAGAGGCGGTAGTGCTCGGCGCTGCACCCCGGGGTCCAGTAGTTCAGGTACCTGATTTCCGCCCTTTCCTCGCCGCGGCTTATCTCAAGGAGCAGCAGGTTCAGGGCGGTCTCGGTCATCGCCTTCAGTTCCGGGAGCGCCCTCTCGAGGCCGCCCCGCTCGGCGACGATTTTGAGAGCGATCTCCGTGTCCACGGTGTTCCCCGGGAACGGCCCCTTGAGCTTCCCATTGTGCGCGAGGAAAAGGATCTTGCCTTCGGCATCCGCGGTGAAGGGATGCGAGAAGATAGGCGCGCCCTTCGGGCTCTTCGCCGAGGCCTTTCTCGCGTGGAATATCGCGTAGGTCCTCCCCCTGATTTCAGGAATATTGAAGTCGTCTTCGAATATGGCCGTCTTTGTCCGGTAGTGGGTCAGGCCGTCCTCCGTCAGGATGGCGCAGCCCCATCCGTCTCCGTGTCTCTTGCTCTTCGAGTTCGTCTCCGTCGCATCGTACTCCGCGGCCTTCTTCAGCGACTCGTACAATCGCTCGAGATCGTCCTGCGAGTCCCCGATGTAGGCGAACATCCTGCACAAGATAGCAACCCGAGTTATCCAACGTTCTCAAGAACTTAAACCCTTTCGTCGCGTCTTCCTGCCTACGTCCCTCTTCATGTAGGTCACCACTATCTTGAAGCCGAGGCCTCTGTAGAAATTGACCAGCCCCTCGGGGTTCTTCTTGTTGTCGGCGGCGAGCAGGATCTGCCTGATGCCTCTTCTTCCAGTTTCCTTCATCAGTTCCTTCATTATTGCCTTCCCTACGCTCCTCTTCCGGTATCTCCTGAGAACGTAGAGGGAATCTAGGTCAACGTATGTCTCGTTGTCACCTAGGTCGTTGATGTGGAGCGTGTCCTGGTCTATCTCGAAATGCTTCTTCGAGGCCCTCTTGGCCTCACCGACGGCATATCCGACGGGCACGCCCCCCTCCTCCGCGACTATGACGATGTCCTTCCCTATTGTAGACTCGAATTCCTTCCTGGTCCTCGGCTTCAGGCCGGGGGATACTGCTTCCCGCTTCCAGGAGGCGTCGATCAGGGCAAGCGCCGCCGCGTCGCGTCTTTCTGCGGTTCGGACGCGTATCTTAGGTGTCATAGGGGGTATTTCTCACTCGGGGTTATAAAATCAGCGGGAACGCACCAGAGGGTCGTTCTTGGTTTGTTTCGAAAGAATTAGGGATGGGCGCAAGGCACGGCAGAGCCGCGCCTTGCTATGAGGGTAAAGATGGCGTGAGGTTTCAGTTCCCTGGGTGGGGAAATCCGAGCCCGTGTGAAAGACAAGTTAAAAACTTGCAACCACAATCCATCCGAACCCACGATACTATTACTCCCCCCTTATATTTAAGTGTAACCTGATTATCGTTGGAAAAATGCCGAGTATCGACTACAAAAAGGTGACATTAGCCATATGTGGGCTATCTTCCTTTTGTTATACCTCTGGCTCCATAACAAAAGATTAAAGAACCATTGCAATCATTATATAACGTATGAAGGGCGTGCCGTCGGCGGTGAGGAAGGCATTCGAGAGGCTCCGCAGGGAGAGCTCGGGCGGGATCTACCTCAAGCTGATAAACGGGAAGCACTACGTCTACAAGGAGTCGGGCAGGTGGGATCGGGAGGCCGGGAAGTCCCGCGTGAAGTCGGAGTACCTGGGCAGGATACTCGAGGACGGGACATACGTCAAGAAGATATCCTCTTACAGCGACGAGCTCGAGCGGGCAAAGGCGCTCATCGCCGAGAAGGGAGGGAAGATAACCTGGGCCGAGAGGGAGGGGGGCGGGGCGCTGCTGCCCAGGGAGGCGGCCAAGGCCGTCTCCGACGAGACCGACCTGAAGCTGCTCACCGCCCTGAGCATGAACGCGAGGGCCAGCTCCGCGTCGATAGGCAGGATCGTCGGCCTGAGCGCCACCGCGACGTACAACCGGATAAAGAACCTCGAGAAGCGCTTCGGCATAAGGTACCTCGCCGAGCTGGACCTGGAGAAGCTCGGCTACCTCACCTACATCGTGACGATAAAGTTCCTCAGGGAGGTCCCGACGCAGGAGCAGCTGGAGGAGACGCTCAGGAAGGACCCGAGGATACAGCTCGCTTTCCTGACAAAGGGCGACTACGACCTGATCCTCTTCATCGTGATGGAGGCGGAGGGAGAGCGCGCCAGGCTGATAATGGGCAGCGAGAGGGAGCTGCTTTTCCCCAAGCACGACGCGAGGTGGTACAACGCGCCGATATACTCCCTGTACAGCTTCATACCCCTGCGCGAGGAGTTCCTCGGGATACTGGGGCAGCGCGTGTGGACCCGCTCGAAGGGCTCGCCGAACCCGCCGGAGGGGAGCATCTCGCAGAGCGAGTTCGCCGTCCTATCGGAGCTGAGCAAGAACGGGACCGCCGACTTCAGCAAGATAGACGCCAAGTACGGGTTCGACAAGGGCAGGACGCAGTACGCCTACCACAAGCTGAGGACCAAGGGCATCGTGAAGAGGGTGACGATGACCATGACCGACCTCCCGCTCAAGTACCTCGCCGTCCTGTACGTCGAGGACATAAACGACGCGAAATGGGAGGCGAACAAGCCGGCCCTCCTCTCGCACACCATAAAGGACACCGCCAGCCCGACGAACCACTACGTCTTCGCGGGCGACACCGGGATACCCAACGGGACGCTCTTCGTCCTTCCCGTGTTCAGGGACGAGGACCTCAAGAACACCGAGGGCGAGATATCTTCCATAATAGAGGACGCGAGGATCTCGGACTCGTTCGTGATCAAGTGCCTGGTGGGCGCCCCCTGCTTCAGGAAGTTCGACAACAGGTACTCCAAGCAGCACGCAAAGCTCGCGAGCAAGTACGGCCTCGCGCAGGCGGGCCCGAAGATAGAGTACGACTAGAGGGGGCGGAACGTCCGTGATCCGGACCGCGATGCGCCACGCTGGGGGTAAAAATTGGCAACCTGCGCTGTGCATCAAATATCCAAGAATTAGCAGTGTCCTCAAACGTCAAAAGGTCAATTGACTTAGCAGCCTCCTCCCATGCGTCTCACCGTTCTTGTAATAATTGATTTGTCAGGAAAGTTTAAGAATCCTTCGTAAAGTGACGGATAGCAAGGTACTACCTTATAAGCGTTCCCCCGGGCTTAGCCAATGGGCGAAGTCCGGCTTTCCGTATAAAAGGTGTCGCACCGATAAATCAGGTGCGCCGGAGTCCCACGTTTTATATACTTTTGCAGTTCATAACGGGGTCATGAGGACAGAGATAACCCCGCCCGCGACCCCCCCGTCCGACCTCATGCCGCTGGACGACCGCTACCTGAGGCTGGGGATCACCGCGTTCGTCACGCTGTCCCTCTCGGGGCTCGCGCTCCTCTCGCTGCTCACGCTCTTCACCACCTTCCTCGAGCGCATCGGCCTGGGGATCTTCGCCCTGCTGTTCGCGGCGAGCTACCTGAGGTCCAGGAACGCGAAGTCCCCGGACACGTCGGTGTACCTCTTCATCCTCACCGCGCCCGTCGCGATAAACATGCTCTGCTCGCTGCTCGTCCCGCTCTACAGCTCGGTCCTGACGGGCTTGGTCGGGGTCGTCCTGGCGTACGTCACGCTGAGCACCAAGGACCTGCTGTGAGCGCCGCGATGTCACCGGGCGCGTCCGCCGCAGAGGAATATCCAGGCATCGCAAGGCCCGCAGGAACTAAGAACGGCCCGCCGTCACAGTATGAACACGGCGGCCGAGATCGCGCAGGCCCACTGCCCGTCCTTGCCGACGATGGCCGACTGGGTCACCTGCGAAGTCTTGACTATCTGGTGGCTCATCTTGAAGACCTGCTCCTTCTCGTCCCAGCCCTGGCCGACGTCGAAGTCTATGCCGAGGGTGGACGCCAGCATGGACGCCGCCATGTCCTCCGCCTTGTCCCCCGCGACCTCGTCGCTCTCCCCGAAGGTCTCGTACTCGCTAAGGTAGCCGTACTGGTTCGCGTTGTCCTTGGGGATCGCGAGGCCTATGCTCGCGGCCATGAGCCTGTTCGGCTCGTTCGACTGGATCCTCGACAGGACGAGGAATGTGACTCCCCCTGTGTTAAGCAGCTTCATGCCCTCCTCCTTCGGCACGATCACGCAGTTCGGGGGTATTATGCTGGACACGCGGACTAGGTTGAACTTCTCTATCCCGGCGGCCCTCAGCGCCGACTCGAAGGACTCGAGCTCCCTCTTCGCGCGCCCGACGCCCTTGGTGAAGAACATTTTCGTAGGGACTAGGTTTCCACTCTGCATTTTTACCACACAAGCGAATGAGAAGGATTGTCGCGTTAATATTAAAATGGCTTTGGATTGGGCGGGCGCCGCGCGCGCAAAACATACCGTTATATTTGCGAGCGCGCACAACGAATCGTGGTCGCATGCCGGGCACGTTCAAGGCGTATGTCGACAGCATCGAGGCGAAGGCCGGGAAGACGCTGGACGACTTCTGGAGGATGGCCAAGAAAGAGGGATTTGTCAAGGGCGGGAAGATCGCGGCGAGGCACTCCGAGATCGTCGGATGGCTGAAGTCCCACCAAAAGCTGGGCCACGTGCATTCGAGCTTCATCGCGACCTACATACGCCTGCGCGCCCACGACCCGAGCTGCACGGAGAATTCGAAAAGATGGGCCAGGCAGAGCGGATACGCCTTCTAGCAGGCGGACAAGATTGCCGCTTTTCATTCGCATGGCGCTCGCGCTGAAGCAACGGTTCATTGCCGCGGGCCGGCGCCTCCGAAGTAGTCGTGAATCGGCCGCGCTCCCATGGTTCGATGACGGAACCTTTCCCTGGCCAGGGGCATCATTTCAGGGCGATGGAAAAAAATCTTGCAAAATCTTGCATTAACTATATATATCAGGAAAGGCATCACTCATGTGACTCGTGGAATAACGGGAGCTCGGGACGCAAGCCGCCAAGGCCGCTGGCGTCCTTCTGTGCTTCGGGAGGTCATTTTGCTGCTGGCTGAGCAGCGCAGGAAACGCAGGGTTTTGTTATGGATAACTTGGGCAATGGACTTTTGTTCGTACTGGCATTTTCGGCAATTTTCATAGGCGCAGCGCAAGCCAACACTCTGACCACGCCCACCATAAGCCCGTCCACGGTGTACGTTGGCAACACCATGACCCTGCGCGAGACGGTCAGCGGAAGCAATACGCCCTACGACTACTCCCTGCTGAACGCCACCGGCGTCGGCGGCCCGTGCTCCGTGTCGGACTATTCGATGTATGTGGGGGGCGTGCAGCTAACGTCGGGAGGCACTTCATCGACGTCCTGGTCTTTCAACGTACCCGCGAACAATGCAGGCACTTTCTCCTACTGTTTCGAGGTCAGCGGAGGCTATTTTGGCGGCGGGAATTACGAAGACGATTTCAGCAACATCGTTTCGGTAACCATACACAACGTGCCCGTCCCGCTCACGTCCGGGGCGCCGACGCCTGCGAATTCAGTCATCCTCTCCGGGCAGGGGGTCACGCTCACAGCGCACATATCCGGGGGCACGGGATCGTACCCGACCATACACTGGTATCGCGCGACCTCCGCAGGAACTTGCTCGACGAGCGATGCCCTTTGGAGCGTGAACAACAACAACGCGTACTCGATACCCGGCAGTGACATGTCGGAGTCGTTCTCGCCTTACTATTTCTGCTACATAGCCACGGACAGCGGGACCAACACGACCTACTCCCCCACCGCCGAGGTCGCGGTGAACTACCCTCTCGGCACGCCGGGGACGCCGACGCCGTCAATGACCGCGCTGTACACCGGCCAATCGCTTACCATATCCGCGGGCATAGGTGGCGTCACGGGCACGGGAGTGCCTCCCGTGTCCTACGAGCTGCTGGCCAACGGCGGCAGCGGATACGCCTACGTCAGCGGCGCTGCGTGCACTGCGGGAGGCAGCACAGTCTCCTGCGGCCCGTACACGCCGGCGGCCGGCGCATACACTTACGAAGTGGAGGCGGTGGACAGCAATAGTCCGGCCGAGACCACAACGAGCGGCGCGTCGTCTTTGGTGAACGTATACTCGGGCAATGCGCTCGCGGCCGGCGCACCCACCCCTGAGGGCGTGTCCATCGACTGGGACCAGGGGCTCACGCTCTACGCGAACGTTTCCGGAGGCACCAGCCCCTACAGCATCGAATGGTACAGTAGCTGGAGCCCGCCCGGCTGCTCAGGGTATGACCTAAGCATCTCCGGAAACACCGCCAACATCAACCCGAACAAGTTCGCGTATGGAGGCGATACTGTATACCTCTGCTATGTGGTGCAAGACAGCCGCGGCATAGTCGTGGATTCGCCTGTGGACCCGACTGGCCTAAGCTCCCCCCTGGGTGCGCCCGGGGCGGCGACACCGTCTGCCAATTCCCTGGTTTTTGGGAATTCGCTCACCGTGTCCGCCAGCACAAGCGGCGTGGCCGGCACGGGGACGGACCCCATAACATATGCGCTGTACGATAACCCCGGCACCGGGTACGACGCACTGGGCACGACGTGCTCGCCGAGCGGTAGCACCGTAACGTGCGGTCCTTTCATCCCGGCGGGAGGGACTCACACCTATGAGATATGGGCAACCGACAGCGCGACGTCGCCAGAGATTAGTGCGGGCGGCGCATCTCCCCAGGTGGACGTATCTGTCCCCTCCACCACCACTTCAACGACCACGTCCACAACGTCCACAACATCCTCGACCTCATCCACCACGTCCACAACGTCCACAACATCCTCGACCTCATCCACCACCGTAACAACCACGTCCACCTCAACAACGTCCACAACATCCTCGACCTCATCCACCACCTCAACAACGTCCACAACATCCTCGACCTCATCCACCACCGTAACAACCACATCCACCTCAACAACATCATCGACATCTACCTCCACCACCACATCCAGCACCTCGACCACCGCCCCAACGACGACCATGGGCTTCCAGATCTTCGGCAGCGGGGGCTCAGGAGTCGGAACTGGCGGAGGCACGTTCGCTCCCACGATGGTTTCGTACACGGTCAACAACAGGACGGGTTACACCATACTGAACTTCTCGCTGCTCAACACGGTGACGTTCAAGATAAACGGGAAGGCGTTCACGGTGACGCTGAACGCGCTGACGCCCAACTCCACGGATGTGACTGTCAATGGGCAGCAAGTCATCCTTGTCCCAGGCGTGCCTTACGCCCTTGAGGATCCACCGAGCTACGTCTACTATGCCGAACTCGGCAGCATCTCCTACCTGCCTATCGGCCACACCGCCGTTTTGAGCGTATATGGCCAGCCTGCGTCAGCCCCTGCCACGAACCAGACCAATACCACAACTAACAACACCAGACCGACGGCTCCGTCCACCACTGTTGCGACAACCATTGTGACAACCGTTGCCACAACTGCGACGACCACTATGCCCGCGACGGTCCCGCCCGTCCAGAACATCGATGCCAATGCCCAGCAGCCCAACAGCGCCTCGTGGGCAACTGTCGCGGCAGTGGCCTGCCTAGTGCTGGTGGCCGCCCTTGCGGGATATGCGCTCCTGAGGGGGGTCAAGGTCGGGAAGCACAAGCACTGATGCCACCCGCTTTGGCACCTGCCTGAGAATCCGTGCCCTTTCAGGGCGGAAACGAGAGAAAGGATGGGCTCTTCGCCCCAAGAGCACCATTGATGCCGTGTGCTTGGCCCATTGCCTCAGCCAGCCTCCTCCTCGCCGTCTGCTTCCGAAACGCAGGCGATCGGTCGCAATTGCTTGGCAGCTGCCATGCGCTCGCAGTACTGTTCACTTGCAACGAATTTAAGACTCGCTTCGGTTTTGGGTTTTCGCCCATGGCAAACGCTATGATTTACAATTGGTCTGCCGCAGGCCGGATTTGAACCAGCGACATTTCGGTCTTCAGCCGAACGCTCTCCCGGGCTGAGCTACTGCGGCACAGTGAGTGTATTTGTTCACTTAAACATTTAAAGCTTTAAGCAGGATAATGACTTCCGAGTGACGCTGGTTTTATGCCCATAGACGAGAGATGGTACGATCTGGGCGACTTCACCGGCCTCGTCAACCTCGAGGGCGTCGAGTACCGCGACTACCAGTCGAACATAGTCAAGGCCGTCCTAAAGAAGGGCAACAGCCTAGTAGTCCTCCCGACAGGGCTCGGGAAGACGCTGATAGGCACCCTTCTAATCGCGAAGTCCCTCTCGGAGGGCAAGCGCGCGCTCCTCCTCGCGCCGACGAGGCCGCTCGCGGAGCAGCACCGCAACGAGCTCTCCCGGCTCCTCAAGGCGGAGGCCGGCTCTGTCGCGCTGCTGGTGGGGACGGTCGGGAAGAAGGACCGAAAGGAGACCGAGCTTACCGCCAGCGTGATCATAGCGACCCCGCAGACGATCGCGAACGACCTCAAGTCCGGGACCTTCTCCCTAGACGGGTTCGGCATAGCGGTCTTCGACGAGTGCCACCGCGCGGTCGGGAAGTACGCGTACACCTACATAGCCAACGAGCTCGCCGCGAAGGACGCGCTCATCGTGGGCCTCACCGCCTCACCGGGCAGCAGGAAGGACAAGGTCGCGGCGCTCGTCGGCACGCTCAACGTCCGCCACATCGAGGCGAGGATGTCCACCGACCCGGACGTCGTCGCCTACGTGATGCCCAAGTACGTCCACGTGGTGAGGGTCGCGCAGACCGAGAGGATAAGGGAGATCGCCGCGCTCCTCAAGCCCATCGCGGAGGAGAGCCTCAAGAGCCTCAACGGGATGGGGCTCATGCGCATGAAGAGCTTCGAGTCGATACCAAAAGGGCGCCTCATCGCGCTCGGCAACGAGATAAACCGGATAAGCGCGCAGGGCTACCGCTTCGGCGCGTTCTTCAGCTACATCAAGCTGCTCAACACGGTACACGCCTACGACCTCCTCCTCACCGAGGGCATCTACCCCTTCCACGCGTACGTCACCACGCTGCGCGAGCGCGAGCAGAAGAGCCGCGCGGTGGAGAACCTCCTCATGAACAAGGGCATGGTCCGCGCGATGCAGCTCGCGGACGAGGCCCTGAGGAACGGGGAGGAGCACCCGAAGGTCGGGGAGGTCGTGAGGATCATAAGGTCGTCCGCCAGCAGGAGCACCATAGTCTTCGTGCAGTTTCGGTCCACGATAAAGATGCTCGTCGACCAGCTCAGGAAGCGCGGCCTGAGCGCGATGCCCTTCGTCGGGAAGAAGGACGGCGTGACGCAGGAGGGCCAGAAGCGGACGATCGCCGACTTCCGCGCCGGGAGGTTCGACGTCCTGGTGGCCAGCTCCATAGGCGAAGAGGGCCTGGACATACCCAACGTCGACCTCGTGGTGTTCTACGAGCCAATACCGAACGAGATACGCAACATCCAGCGCAAGGGGAGGACGGGCAGGTTCCGCGCGGGGGACGTCTACGTGCTGGTCGCGACGGGGACCAAGGACGAGGTCTACCTCTATGTCTCGGGCGTAAAGGAGAAGCGCATGGCGGCGGTGCTCCTCGCGGTGAACAGGGACCTCGACAGGCAGGCCGAGGCCAGGGCGGCGAAGGCAGGCCAGCACAGCCTCGAGGAGAAGCCGACCCAATAACCTTTAATATACTATAATGCGACATTAGTCAGAATCCCCATGGCAGATTCCAACCACATTGGCAGGTCTAGGTCACAGTCCGCCATAGAGTTCCTCACGACCTACGGCTGGGCCATCCTCGTGGTAGCGGCGATAATTGGGCTTCTCTTCCAGATGAGGGTGTTCTCGCCCGCGCTGCCCGCGTCGTGCCTCTCGGGGGCGCCGTTCTTCTGCAGGAACCCCGTCCTGATAGGGAGCAACCTCACCGTCGGGATAGGGGAGCTGGGGAGCGTCATCACCGTGACGGGCCTGAACTGCTCCACAACAGGCACCTCGCCGGTCTTCACGCCCATCCCGAGCGTGACGCTACAGCCCGAGCAGATCGCCAACTTCTCGTTCACCTGCCCGGTCACGTCGACCAACGTCGGCACGTCGTTCTCGGGCAGGCTCTGGATACAGTACGGCGCGCAGAACTCGATCGCGCAGGTCGGGACCGTGACCGTGACATCCGAGCAGACGGGGGTGCCCACGACGACAGCGCTGTCCACCACGTCCGTCTCGACATTGTCGTCCACTTCATCAACCTCATCCACCTCTTCGACGACCTCGTCCACCACCCTGGCCACAACGACTATTTACGCCTGCCTTTCAGGGGGCGGCCTGGTCTGCGCGCAGACCTTCGTAGGCGCAAATACAGTTGACGTCTTCACCGCCAGCAATGGCCTCGCAGGAGGGACGACGACTTGGGCGGTGCCTGTAGGGGTGATGCAGGTGCAGTACCTCGTCGTCGCAGGGGGAGGGGGCGGAGGATACGGGGGCGGCGGGGGCGCTGGCGGCTTCCTTACGGGCAACCTCGCGGTGACATCGGGCAACGTCATATCGATCACAGTAGGCGCCGGCGGCGGCCTCGACGCCAACGGGGCGAATTCGGTATTGGGGACC
>Ga0326727_10004250_pt1 | contig 43544 bp, 25 predicted proteins | sample MB2enrmetagenome_FD_207643 | JGI IMG/M metagenome (GOLD analysis project Ga0326727, IMG submission 207643) | Lab enriched peat soil microbial communities from McLean, Ithaca, NY, United States - MB29MY | ecosystem: Environmental > Terrestrial > Soil > Wetlands > Peat | place: USA: New York... | reverse complement strand
CGTTCCTTCTGGAAAAGGTCGAGGTGGTCGCATTTCTCCCTCCGCGAAAAGATACTCGGAAGGAGTTTATATTAGTATCCTTATGAATGCAACGTGGTATAAGAATATGTGTCACCGTCTTATTCGCTGCCCGGCCTTACGCTGGTCAGGGCCTCGGCCAGGCGAATTGTTTCACCAGGTTTCAGATTCAACTGGACAAGCTTTTCCCCATATCGCACCTGGCAGACCGTGCCGTTGATACTGCGGAGCGTCCCGCCCGTGAGTGCTCCGTTCTTCCATTCGATATCGACCTCGAAACCGCCCCTGGCGCGCAGGCCCTTGACTGGACCGGTGGGCCAGGCTTTAGGCAGGGCAGGAAGGAGGTTGATTTCGCCAGCATGCGATTGCAACAACATCTCAGCAATGCCCGCAGTCCCGGCCCAGTTTCCATCAACAACGAATATATTCTGAGCTGCTCCGGCCACTCCGGCCCGCGAGAAAGTAAGTAGACCCGCATCCGTATCCTGGCGCAACAAGCCGAGCAGGTGAGTGTGGGCCGCCTCCCCGTCGTTGAGCCGGGCGAAGAAATTGATCAGGTTGGCGCGGCTCCACTCAACGTCCTCCCAATTGCGCTGGCTAACCCGGCGCTCAATAGTCACACGTGCGGCCTTTGCCAAGTCAGGCGTGGTGCGTGGCGTAATCTGATGACTGGGATAGAGAGCGATCAGATGGCTTGTATGGCGGTGGTTCGGGTACGCTTCATCGAAATCTTCGAGCCATTCCTGTAATTGGCCATGCTTGCCAATTTGGAGGGGAGGCAGCTTCCCCCGTGCCCACTCGAGTTTCGTGCGAAAGTCGCCGTCAATTACGAGCGTCCGAGAGGCTTCGATGCAGGAGGTAAACAAGTCATAAACTAGCTCGCGGTCACAGGTCGGCCCCATCGACTCGCTGCACTGCTTACCGTCCGGTGTCAGGAACGTGTTCTCCGGGGAATCTGCCGGACCCGTAACCAACCAGCCGTATTTCGGATGCTCCACCATGTAATCGAGGAAAAACTCCGCGGCTTCCTTCAGGACCGGATAGGCTCGTTCTGACAGGAACTGCTTGTCCCCGGTGAACTGGTAGTGTTCCCAGAGCTGCGCGGCAAGCCAAGTGCCCCCGGTCGGAAAAATGCCCCAGCCCAGCCCCCAACCCGGAGCGGTATAGCCCCAGGCGTTCGTGAATACGTGGCATACCCAACCCTGCGCGCCGTACATTGTGCGGGCAGTTCGCCGGCCGGGCCCGCGCAAGGACTCGATCAGACGAAAAAGCGGCTCGGTGGTTTCCGAAAGGTTGCAGACCTCGCTGGGCCAGTAGTTCTGCTCCGTGTTGATGTCCAGGTGGAAATCACAAGTCCAGCCCATGTTGCAGGCGAGGTTGTCATTCCAGATGCCTTGCGAGTTCGTGGGGAGCGGGGAATTCCGGCGCGAGCCCGCGATCAGGAGGTAACGGCCATACTGGAAAAACAAGGCACTGAGTTGCGGGTCGTGGCCGCCGGCGCAAACGGCCGCCAATCGCTTGTCGGTTGGCCGGTCCGTCGCCTCGGTATCACCCAAGTCGATCTCGACACGACGAAACAAATGCTGATAATCGGACACATGCACTAGGCGCAGGTCAGTGTAGGATTTGCTTGCAGCGGATTCGATCTGCTCGCCGCACAGCGCATCAGGGTCGCGCCCCTGGTAGGTGCTGTTTGCTGCTACCAGCATGGTGACTGCATCCGCGCCCTCAAGCTCGAGATGCTCGCCGTGGACGGAGAGCGTTCCGCCGGTGTTCAGGACGCGAACCCATCCCTCGAAATCCACGCCGGTCCGGCCGTCGCTGTGTTTGTTTTCCCATGCGTGGCCGGTGATGACCAGGGTGTTCCTGTCCTTCGCGCCTGCTTTGAAAGGAAGATCCCCGCCGCTCAGCGCGATGTTGCAGGCGAGTTGTCCGGCCTTCTCGGAAGCGAGGTGCATCACCAGCACGTTGTCGGGGTTGGAAACCAGAGCCTCACGCGTGAAGCGCACGCCGTTTACAGAATACTCGACACGAGCGGTGGCCGCCTCGAGGTCCAGGAGCCGGCGATAATCGCCGACAGCGCCGTTGGCATGTTTTATCTCGAGCAGCAAGTCAGCCATCGGGAGATGTGTGCCATATGAATCCCTGCGGCCCAGCACATATTTAGCGCAGAGATCGCGCGCCTCAATAAATTTCCCGTTAAAGAAAAGTTGGCGAATTTCCTGCAGATGTTCCTTCGCCTCGGGATTGTCATGGCGATCACTTGGGCTGCCGGACCATACAGTCGATTCATTGAGTGCCAGCCTCTCACGCTCGACACCACCAAAGACCATCGCGCCGAGCCGCCCGTTACCAATGGGTAGCGCCTCCAGCCAGCGCGCCGCAGGCTGGGCATACCACAACGTCCATTTCCCGGACCGGGGTCCTGATTTCCCCTCGAGCGATTCGACCGTTGTGCTTTGCCCTTCGTCAGCATTGGGCATGCCTCCCGTGACCTTCTTCGAGAGCGCTAAGGCGGACAATCCAAACGCTGAGAGCTTTGAAAACTTACGGCGATTCATCCATTGCTCCTTTCAGCTGGGGCGTGCGTTGAGTTTTGCAGCAAACAGGCCGCCGCGGCATCCAGAAAACGCCGCCGACTGATCTTTTCGATTGATGTCCTCCTGGGGTGTAGGCTCCGGCTTGTTTCCTGGCAAATCTAAACTTGAAGAAGCCTGTGCCTGGCCCTCTCTCCGTCACGATAAACCATAACGGGCCGGTGCGCGGGAACAAAAATGTTCAGTTTCCCATCTTCAACACGCGGACTAAGCTCATCCGGCTTCTCCACTGCCAGCGCGAAGGCAGCAACTTTGGCCGCATCCCAATTCTTTGGAAATGGTGTCGATAAATTCCCTGCCGACGCCGAGTAAAAAGCGATGCGATCCTCCTCCAGTTGACAGAAGGTTGACCCATCCCGAGCAATCTCAACCCCTTCAATTCTCACCGAGTACCTTTCATTCTCCCAGTCGATCCAAATGCTGGAATCTCCTCCCAATCCGATGGTGGTCTGCTCTCCCTGGCGATGATACGATTCCACCTCACGGTTGTGGACCTTGAACCACGGAACGACTGTTAGGTAAAAAAAGTCAGTAATCGTCGTGCGATCTGTACTATTTTCGAACCAATCACATGCGCGGCCGTCGTAAAAGAGGGAGTTCAGGACACTACGGGGATATTTCCAACTCATACCACCCCAAATAGCGCTGTGGCGGTAAATCGTCGGCAAAAGAGGAATGGGTTTGCCGCCGAACGGGCACCTTCCGCCTGTGGGACCTGTTGCTGTCTGGCTCATTTTCCCAATGTACGCATATCTCAGGGCCTCAGAGATGACATCTATTCCCTCCTTGGCGAAGGCCTCCAGGACTTTATACCTGCCGTCAACGAGGTTCTTATAGCCACTCGCCGGATGTGCAGGGTCCCAATCATTGCGGATAGGAAAAAAGGAGAGCACGTCAATCAGGATGGTGTCTCGTAACTTGTAATGCTCACAGGAGAACTTTACTCGCTCGGGGCCGGGCCCTTTCATATACTTCGCCAGGCCGATGATATAGGAGGGCTCGACGGTCCATCGACGGCTTTCGTATAGCTCTCCATCTGGCCGTCTGGCAATGAAATCAGGATTCCATGCAGGACTGCTTCGATAGGCGTCATCGTAATTGGTATCCAGGCTTACGACGCAATTGACCTGGCGAGCCTCCTGCATCAGGCGCATCAAGCCGTCATAGCCACCTAGCTTTTCGTTCACTTTTGCTTCCGAAGGATAATCACTGTCCTGACCTCGGTCCGTCCACCCGCCAATGTAGACGACTTGCGGGTGGTTATCCGTCAGCGCCGCCACATCGTGGATCAGCTTGTTCGCTTGTTGGAAATCTGTCCGTGGCTCTGGAGCCGGGGGAAACATGCCGGCAATGATATAGAGGAACTTATCGTCGTAATAATGCGTGGGAATTTCCGGCATGAGCTTCCGTACCAGTTTTGCGCCATCCAACCAATCCACGGATCCGTTTCCATCCAGATCGCCCAGGAAATCCAGGCGGCACAGCGAGCGCTGTCCCACCAGTAGGTTGGGGGTCTTCTCGTTTCCACACACGCGGGGCCCTCGTGGCGGACCAGTATTCAAATCCCAGCAAGCGCTTCCGTTCACGCGATACGTCTTAATGGTCCCGAGGGCGGCACGCCGATGGCCACTCTCTCCCGCCACCGCCAACTCCGTCGCGTCCATGTACGCGGATACCTCGAGCACGCAAATCGCCCGGTCAATCCCGATCATGACCACCGGCAGAGTTGCACAAACTTTCCCCCACCAAGTATCTTCGGGCAAATTTCCGGGCTTTGCCTCGCTCAAGTTCACAAGGCTGCCACCGTCGTTGCCGTGTGCCAACCACGCCAAACCATCTTCTTCTCGCACGGTGGCAAGACGAGGCATGCCGATCTCAATGAGCTCGTATCCTTCAGATTCTTTGACATCTTCTAAAGACACATAGACCGTCGCGCCATCCAAAGCGTAGCGGACCATAAAGCTCACCGCGGGCATCCCCTCGTATGTTGCATGAAACTGGAAATCCGCCTGCGTTTCAGTCGCTTGGACGGAAGAAGCGGTCGTCGGCTTCTTGCTGAATCCCCACGGATTGCGCCTACAGATCGTCACGTCGATCTGACTGCCCGAATCTTCCCCGTGCATCCTGGAATTAAGAGCCAGCAGGCGATACTCATAGGGCAAGGCGTCGTGGCGGTCCAGCCATACTTCCATTTCCCGCGACCTCAGGACAACGGGCTCGGCAGGCCCCATGCGCTGAGAGTCATCCCCCTTAGCAAGCACATCAGCCCACTGCAAAGCAGACAAGCCCCCCAAGCCTACTCCTCCGACCTTCAGAAAAGCCCGGCGATCAATTCTGACTGGTTTGTGCGGCATCGCTTATGAATGCCTCCTTTGCCAAACGTCTTTACAGTCCTCACTTATATCGAACCTCTCCATAGCGATTGGATATGTTCGTACTGCCCCCCAGCTCCGGCAGAGCCGGGGGGCGACTAGTACTTGCTTGGATTAATTCGCGCATTTTTAAGTCGTTGAAATCAAAGCGCGACCTACAGCCAGTTACGTACGCTAATTAAATCAAGCAAGTACTAGGCGGGGCCATACTTGCCCCGAGGCCGAACGGTCGTCCGCCATTAAGATCGGCGGACTTTCAGCCGCGGCGACCCCGACACCGGCCCCCGAATCCCGTGCCCCGAATCCCTAACCCCGAATCCCGAGTCCCGAGCTCCCAACCCCCGCGGACCCCGTGATGGAACTTTTGTTGGAGAAGGCTGGAGTCCGGCTGGCTTATCCGCTGCTCACGTGCTCTTTCTCCACCATGAAATGCTGCGCAACGCGCTCGAAGGCTTTGAGTTGGGCTGACTCCCAATTTGAATCAAATTCGAGTTCACGAGCCATGAGCGAGGCGACTTTCGGGGCAGCCGCCAGGGCGGCTTGGGCATTCAAGAAAAGGGCGCGGGTTCTTCGGCACAAGACATCTTCCACAGTCCGCGCCATTTCATTGCGGACGGCCCAGACGACCTCGGCACCCACGTAGGGCAGGGAAGCGGTTAAGGGCTGCGCCAACTCGGGGTCGGTGCGCATCAGGTCTTGAATGGCCGGGGCGTCAGAGCCATAGACATAGAGGTGGCCAAATTTCCGTGCTTGGGCGTGAAATCCATGGATGTTGAGCTGCTTGGTGGAGCAATCCCGTTCCGGTAGCTTGCCCAGAAGGGCGGCGTGATCTACACAGTCCTCGGCCATGTTTCGATAAGTCGTCCACTTGCCGCCCGCGATGCTCAGCAGCCCCGACTCATCAATGTGGATGGTGTGGTCGCGCGATAGAGCGGCGGTGTTGCTGGCATTGGCGGCTTTGACCAGCGGCCGAATGCCGGTAAATGCGCTCAAGACATCACGGCGGGTCGGCGCTTTTTGCAGATACAAATCGGCGGTTTGCAGAATGAACTCGATCTCCTCTTCCCGCGGAGAAGGTTCCAGGGTGGGTTCGGGGATGGGCGTGTCGGTGGTGCCCACCAGGGTGTGGCCATGCCAGGGAATGGCGAACATGACGCGGCCATCGCTGGTATGGGGCACCATGATGGCGGAGTTTCCGGGCAGGAAGGATCGGTCGAAAACCAGGTGAATTCCCTGGCTGGGTGCAATCATCGCCCGCAGCGAGGGATCGGCCAGCCGGCGGAGAGCATCGGTGAACGGGCCGGTGGCATTGACCACCACTTTGCCCGTCGCCTTGAACACGTGGCCCGACTCCTCATCTCGAGCCGTAACCCCATTGACGAAGCCATCTCCACCTTTCGTCAATCCGGTAACGCGGCAGTAGTTGATAAGCGTCGCGCCTTGCTCGGCCGCAGTCTCCACCATATTGATGAGCAGGCGAGCGTCGTCGAATTGCCCGTCGTAATAAACCACGCCCCCGCGCAGACCGTCGCGATTGATGGTTGGCAAGCGCTGAAGGGTTTCTTCCCGGGAAAGAACTTCCGACGGACCGAATCCGTATTTGCCGGAAAGGATGTTGTAAATTTTCAGTCCCAGGCCGTAGAAGGGCGCCTCCCACCAATCGTAGTTGGGGACGATGAAGGCGAGGTCACTCACCAGATGCGGGGCGTTCTGGCGCAAAATGCCCCGTTCCTTCAGGGCTTCCATGACCAGCGAGATGTTTCCCTGTTCGAGGTAACGAACGCCGCCATGCACCAGCTTGGTGCTTCGGCTGGAGGTGCCTTTGCCGAAATCACTGCCTTCGAGCAGCAACGTGTCATACCCGCGCGCCGCCGCATCGATGACCACGCCTACTCCGGTTGCGCCCCCTCCCACGATGATGATGTCCCATTCCGCGGGATGCGAATAGAGTCGATGAAGCATTTCCGGCCGAGTCATTTTGTGCTCCTCTCGAGGGTAGGTGCGGGAACTGGCTTCATGGGGATTGCAGAATGATACAGCGGCGGTCAATGGCAGCTCGCCGAGTTTCAAGTTCGCGCGGTTCGATGCCGGCGCCGCATTCCGCCGTTGTAGCGCCGACCTTCAGGTCGGCATGTGACGGAGCCGCGGCTACCGGCCCTTGTCTTCACGGGTGCGTACGGGCCTTTCGGGGTGGTCGCCAGCGTTTTCGACGCCCTCCACGGCCTCGGCCTCGAAAGCCTGATCCGTATCGGCGAGTTCTTCCACGCTCTCTTCGTCAGCCTCCGCAATATCCGAAAGCCCCTGATCATCACCCGATTGCCCGGCGGTATCAGACTCTGTTTCATCCGAGTCGTTTTCAAGTTCGTCGAGCGGAACCTCGTCATTTCGCAATTTGCGTTTCGCCATCAGTACCTCCCCAAAGCCCCACAATTGATTGTCGAACTTTGCTACTGATTGGATGAATTTCGCCACCCTTCGGGTGTGGCGTTCAGGGGGCGATGGCGCCTTTTGATTTCGCGCGGCCCGCCCGACATCGCCTGGTATCACGCTCGACGTTTGCGAGATCGACCCTTCAGTGTTCTGACGCTTCGCAGGAGGCGTTTCTCGTTCGTGCTTGCGGAGAGCTCTTTCGTCTCCGCCACCAGCTTCTGAGACTCCCGAACGATTTCCGCTTCCCTCGCAACGGCGCGGGCAGTAATCTCCCTTCTTCCGTCTGTTTTTGGCATATCTTTTGGTCTCTCCCTTCTCTCTGCAAGAGGTTCCGTTTTGCACGGACCCGCCAGCCTCGACTGTCCTTGTTGTATGGCATCGCCGAGCCTTAGTAACTCGACATAGAATATAACATCAACGGGCCCGTTGGGTTCGTGCCTATTCCCAATGGTCCGGAAGCTTGGTCTGCTTCCCGTTGGATGCCACCCTGGCGAGCCGTCACGGCTTCGTCATAGAAGCGTCACACTCAGAACATGCTTACTCTGTTATGCTATCGCGCCGAGATATCCATGGAGGGGCTCGCGGCCCTGAATGAGAAAAGGAGCTTTGAACTATGACCACCAACACACTTTCCCCCGAACTGCTCCAGAAGATGGACGCGTATTGGCGCGCTGCTAATTACCTATCGGTTGGACAAATTTATCTTTATGACAATCCGCTGCTGAAGCGGCCGCTGACGCTTGCGGACATCAAGCACATGCTGCTTGGGCACTGGGGCACGACCCCCGGGCAGAATTTCATTTACGTGCATTTGAACCGGGTCATCAAGAAATATGACCTCGATATGATTTACGTCTCCGGTCCTGGGCACGGCGGCCCGGCCGTTGTGGGCAACACTTACCTCGAAGGCACTTACAGCGAGATCTATCCCGACATCTGCCAGGATGAGGCCGGGCTACGAAAGCTCTTCATTCAGTTTTCATTTCCCGGAGGAATTCCCAGCCACGCCTCGGCGGAGTGCCCGGGCTCGATCCACGAGGGCGGGGAATTGGGCTATTCGCTCAGCCATTCGTTCGGCGCGGTGTTTGACAATCCCGATCTTATCGTCGCCTGCGTGGTCGGTGATGGCGAGGCGGAAACCGGACCACTGGCCACGGCGTGGCATTCCAACAAGTTTCTCGATCCGGCCACTGACGGCGCGGTGCTGCCCATCCTGCACCTCAACGGCTACAAGATTGCCAACCCCACCATCCTGGCGCGGATCACTCACGAGGAATTGGAACAGTTACTCCGCGGGTACGGGTGGACGCCTTACTTCGTCGAGGGTCACGAGCCTGCGCTGATGCATGAGGCCATGGCTACGACGCTCGACACGGTGGTGGAGCAGATCAAGAAAATCCAGCAGGACGCCCGCGTCAATGGCAATCTCGCGCGTCCGCGCTGGCCGATGATCGTCCTCAATTCACCCAAGGGCTGGACGGGGCCGAAAGTGGTGGATGGTTTGCAGGTAGAAGGCACCTTCCGCTCGCACCAGGTGCCGCTCTCCGATCCCGCTACGCATCCCGAACACCTCAAGCAGTTGGAAGACTGGCTGAGGAGTTACCGGCCAGAGGAACTCTTCGATGAGCAGGGCCGCCTGAAACCCGAGCTGGCTGAGCTCGCGCCCAAGGGCGACCGGCGCATGGGTGCGAATCCCCACGCTAACGGGGGCATTCTGCTCCGCGATCTGCGGATGCCGGATTTTTGCGATTACGCGGCCAATGTGCCCTCGCCCGGGGCGCCCGGCATCGGTGACACGCATGTGCTCGGACCTTTCCTGCGCGATGTGACGAAGCTGAACAGTGAGAAGCGGATTTTCCGGGTCTTTGGCCCGGACGAGACACTCTCCAACGGCCTGGAGGCCCTTTTTCAAGTGACCAAACGCCAATGGGACGCCGCGACCGTGCCCAACGATGAATTTCTCGCCCCTGAGGGCCGTGTCATGGAAATGCTCAGCGAGCACCAATGCGAGGGCTGGCTGGAGGGCTACCTGCTCACCGGGCGGCACGGGCTCTTCAATTGCTACGAAGCGTTCATCCACATCGTTGATTCGATGTTCAACCAGCACGCCAAGTGGTTGAAGGTCACCTCGGAGCTGCCGTGGCGGCGGAAGCTCTCCTCGTTAAACTACCTGTTGTCCTCGCATGTCTGGCGGCAGGATCACAACGGCTTCACCCACCAGGATCCCGGTTTCATCGACTTGGTTGTCAATAAGAAGGCGGAGGTCGTGCGCGTCTACCTTCCCCCGGATGCCAACTGTCTGCTGTCGGTGATCGACCACTGCCTGCGCAGCCGGCATTACGTCAACGTGGTGGTGGCGGGCAAACACCCGGCGCCGCAATGGCTGAATATGGACGCCGCCGTCAAGCACTGCACCGAGGGCATTGGCATTTGGCAGTGGGCCAGCAACGATCAGGCGGTGGCGCCCGACGTGGTCATGGCCTGCTGCGGCGACGTGCCCACGCTGGAGACGCTGGCCGCCGTCTCGATCATGCGTGAGCATCTGCCTGAACTCAAAATCCGGGTGGTCAACGTCGTCGACCTCATGAAGCTCCAGCCGCAAACCGAGCATCCGCATGGATTGAGTGACAAGGATTTCAACGAGCTCTTCACCACGGACAAACCCGTCATCTTCGCCTTCCACGCCTACCCGTGGTTGATTCACCGGCTCACCTACCGGCGCACCAACCACAATAACATCCACGTCCGCGGTTACAAGGAAGAGGGCACTATCACCACAGCCTTTGATATGACCGTGCTGAATGAGCTGGACCGCTTTCACCTGGTGATGGATGCCATCGACCGCCTGCCCCAGACCGGCGACAGGGGCATCTACTTGAAGCAGCAGCTCAAGGACAAGCTGATTGAGCACAAGCGATATATCGACAAGAATGGCCAGGACATGCCGGAGATTCGGAACTGGAAGTGGAGCGTCCCCAAATAAAAGCGCAGGTGCTTTTGGACACCGCAAGGACGCTGGTCTCCGACGTGCGGGAAGTGGTTAGGCGCAGTTTCGGGCTCGGGTGAGGGGGGCTGAAGCTAACTCGAGGCGCGGGGCAAGCGGAACCAGAACCGCGCGCCGACAGGGGCACGGTTTTCGCATCCGATGGTGCCGCCCCAGCGTTCCACGGTCATTTTGCAGAAATAAAGGCCCAAACCTGCCTTGCCGGCGCGTTCGCCCTTGCCCTTGGCGAAGAGGTCGAAGAGGCGGGCGGCATTCAGGTCTTCCGGCAACCCCGGCCCTTCGTCGTCCACAAATGAAATCACGAAGTCGCCGTCGTCAATTGTACCTAGAGTTACGGTGGAGCCGGCTGGGCAGTGTCGTAGCGCGTTCTCGACCAAGTTCCCGAAAATGCGCAGCGCCCGTGATTCTTCGCCGCTGACCCGCCAGGGGCGTGTGAGATCGAGTTCGGGCGAAAGAGCAATGCGCGCGCCACGCTCCTTAAATGCATTTTGGAATGCCTCCACAGCTTTCTGAGCGCAGCGAGCGATGTCGGGGGCCTTGCTCGGATCGTTCGTGATCACTTGCTGCGCCGCCAGTTCCGCCGAGAATGCCTGTAGGATTCCCCGGATCATCGTTTCTTGCCTTTCCGCCTGGCGCTCGGCGATCTCCATCACCTTTTTGAATTCCGGGCCCATCGACTGAAGTTTCAAGAGCGATAAGGAGCCGCGGATGGCCGTCAGGGGCTGAGAGAGATCGTGGACAATGCAATGGAGAAGGATTTCCTTCTTCTGGATCTCGCGCAACAGCTTCTCATGTTCGAGCAGCGAGTCGCGCGCGGTTTGCAGGACTTGAACTCGCTCGTCATAGCGTTGCTGAGGATTTTGCAGGAGCAGTATTTTTCTGCCGGCCAGCCAGGCGGCAGATGCTTCGAGCGCCAATTCACGACCATCCGCAGTTTTCTCGACCCAGGCGCCCGACTCGGCACGTCCGGCGGATTCCGCGTTCCAGAACTCTTCCGCATCCGCAATGAAGTTGTCGAGGAAGGGCATGCTGTCGCCCAGGCGGATCTGCTCGGCGTGCGCCGCATCGTCACCAAGAATCTCCCTGCAAAAGGCGGGAGGTTTGCCGATCGGACGGAACACCCCATCACTCAGGTATTCGAATAGGGCGAGGCGTTGTTCCTCCAAAACCGCTGAATACATCGAATCGTCATTCATAGGTAAACTTCGCCCCCTTGAAGCGCGGACATTCCAACTGTAAAGGCTTGAGGGCCGGCGCCGCGTCCGATGGAATCCCCTATTTGGCCAGCATGGCGCGCGCCAGTTGGGTAAAGACCTCTTCAACCCCTTGGCCGGTCTTGGCGCTGGTGCGGACGATGTTCCACCCGGAACCGCAAAGCTCCTTCTCTTTCTCCGCGTCAATCTCCCACTTGTCGATCAGATCACATTTGTTCAGGACAATCACGGAATGCACAGGCCCCAAAGCCTTGTCGGCTTCGGTCTTGAGGGCGAGGGCCTTGTCGAGCGTGGCGCGCCGCGTGCCGTCGGCCACCAGCAAAAAGCCCGAGGCCCCCCGCAAATACGACATGCGCATTTTCTGAAACTCGTCCTCTCCGTAAAGGTCCCAGAGCATCAGCATGACATCCTGATCGTCAACACGCAGTTGTTTCTTGTCGATCTTAACTCCCACCGTCGTCAGATAAGCGTCGGTAAAGATGGTCTCGACAAACCTGCGGACCAGACTCGTCTTGCCCACGGAAAACGAGCCGAGCATGCAGACTTTTTTCTGGATCATAAGTTGGGGTTCGCGCTCCTAGTTCGTTTTCGGGTTGAAGCTGATCTGAAAAGTGACGCTACGATTGTACTGGCGGTCCGAGGGTGTTTCTTCCTGCCGCACGGGCTTTGTCGTTCCTACGCCTTGCGCGTGCAGGTAACTCCCATCAATCCCGGCCTCGACCAACTCCTGCATCACCTGCCGCGCCCGCGCCTCGCTAAGCGGCGCATTGGTCGCTTCCGCTCCGGTCCTGTCCGTATGGCCTACAATATCAATCTCGATCTCTTGGTGGGAGGAATCGGCGAGTTGGATCAGGCTCCGCAAAGGAGCAAGTACTTGGCTGATGCGTGATTTTTGATCAGCCTTCAGCTCCCAACTGCCCGTGTCGAAAAAAATGATGCTTGACTCCAGCATGGCCTTGCGGCGAGCGAGCACGTCCGGATTGTTCAGGTTGTGATCGTCGAGGGCAACGACCCCCGGAATGGTGGGGGCGCGGGCACGCATCCCCTCTACCCAACCCGGTGCGGCCTCCCCTGCCACTCGAAGCGTCCCACGTTCGACCGCCATGATAACCGTCTCCGGCGGATGCAAGATCTGCCGCGCACGCCGAAGGACCATGGCGTCATCAAGGGAATAGAATGCCTGCCATTGGAACTCCGCGCGCTGCGCATTGAGCCCCACAGATTGCGCCAGAGCGCGGGGATCTATCGCCAGAGGATCTCGCAAACCGCGGATCTGAAAGACCCCGCCGTGTTCTGCCAAATCGGTCACGACAATGCCGGGCTCCTGGCGAAGCACGTCAACAAAGGCTCGCCACTTCCTCGCCTGGAGAAATCCCCAGAATTGCCAACTCACCAGAGCGGCAAGCAACACCAGGGCGATAACCAAGAAGTAGGGGCGAGGCTTTTTCTCTTTTTTCCGGTATTGGGCCACCAAGCAGTTGTTGAGGTCGGGGCGAAATGACTCGAACTCAGCGGCATCGCCCTCGAATCCTTCCAATGCCGCCCCGAATCGACCATGAAGTTCCTCAATTGTTTCCCGCATCTGGACCCGATACGCCTGGGGCGCTTCGCCGCGAATCACCGCGGCCAGCGTGGCTTGGGGCCCCTGCTCGATCCAAACCTGAAGGCCTCCCACCTGGAGACTGTTGAGCCCCTCGCCTTGCGCGGACTGGAAGGAATCGCGGACGAAGTCCTGGATGGCGGAGAGCATCCCGGAAACCATGTCGGCGTCCTCTGCGGCCACGTCGGACCCAACCGCATGGAGAAGCAGCAGGCTGGTTTTCCGGTGAATGACGAACACTTGCTCCACGCGATAGAGGAGGCTTCGTAGGAGGGCCACTTCTGCATACGAACGGCCGGTCCGCATGGCCTCGACGCGCCACTTGATGCCTTGCAGGGAAAGGCTGCTCTCCAGGGCCTTGTTGAAGGATTCGAGCAAGGCGCGGATGGATTCCGCCACCGACTTGCGGATGGCCGGGCCCATCACGGGGAAAAGCACGTCGGCGAAGACGCTCGAATCCTTGCGGATGGACTCTCTCAGCACTTCCTGGACGGAAGGCCCGAGCGCGTCCCGGAGAGCATCTTCGCCACCTTGCTCACGTCGCAGGCGAATGGCCTCCGCCACCACCGCGCTGGTCTCCTTGGACCGCTGCTCGGGATCGTCAAGCCGGTGCTGAAGGCCGAGGATCTGCTTCTGCTCCTCGCTGAGCAGCAGACTGCGCAGCGCTTGCAGGGCGTCCTCGTCGCTCGGATGCTTGGCGGCGGGCAAGTCTGTCACGCGGTGGTCAGGGGGATCCGCCATCGTAACGCCTGGTCAAAAGGGGCCCCAAATCGGCATGTGCTCGCCGATCGGGCAGTTTTAGTGTTCAGGCAGGCCAAGGCCTGTCATGCTCATGGGAGTGGGAATCGAACCTGCCGCCTTGATCGGTCCCGCTCCGTCTCCACGCTTTCGCGACCGTCAAGTTCATCTGCACGGTAAGGAGGAGCGGTGGCGACAGCTACGGCGCCTCACTTCCCCGCCGGCAGTTTGAGTTCATTCCGCAAGCGCAGCGCCATCTCCGTAAACAGATCGGCCAAGGCGTCTCGGTCCGTCTTATCGTTGCGCAGCGATTGGGCCTCGCGGTCGAGCGCAGCGGAGAGGGTACGGTGCTTAGCTTCAATCTCCGCCCCAAGTTGCTTGGACTGTTCGAGGAGTTGGGCGCGCAAAGCTGCCGCCTCGGTGGCGAGCTGATCGTCGAGTTGGGAGATCCGCTTTTCGATCGTCTTGGCCGTATCACGCAGCTCGTGCGTCACTTCTTTCAAGGCTTCGGCCCGCTCCGCCTTCTCGCTTTTCAGCCGCTGGCCCAGTGAATCAACTTCCTTTTGCACAAACGCTTCCAGCGTGTCGATCCGCTTCTTGATGTCTTCGCGGAGCGCTATCGCGTCAGCGGTCAGGCGTTCTTCCAGGCGCGCGAAGCGCTTCTCGTAATCGCGCATCTGAGATCCAAAAATGAGGTCGCGAATTTTGTCAACGCTGGCCCCTTCGCGGATTTCCGTCTCGTGTGATGGTACTGCGGGATCGGGTGATGCCATTTTTCCCCCTCGATGTTTCCGGTTATTGTGATGGTGCGCCGTGGCTTTTCGGTCTTTTGCCAAAGTCATAGTACGAACCTCGTTCCAACCCCTTGCCCGGGGACGAGCCCCGTGAAGTCCCTTCCGATGCTCAACCTGCGGCCTCGCTTACCGGTTTTAAACCGATGCTTTCCAGTAGTCGGCCGCCGCCGAACAGTCGAAAGTCATCCCCTGCTCTTGCATGTAGGCGCGACAGGAGGCAACGACCCCGTCGAGGAAATCGTCATCGTGCATCGGGTCGTGATGGAAAAGGACCAGCCGCTTGGCCTGCGCCGCGTGGGCAGAGTTCACGGCGTCTTTCCAAGTGCTGTGACCCCAACCTCGCTTCCCGGGGTACTCTTCCTCCGTGTACTGGGCTTCGCGGATATAGAGATCAGCGCCGCGCGCGAATTCGTCCACCTGGGCATCCAGCTTGCGGTAGTGGTCGTTATCCCCCAAAAGCCGGCGATAAGGCTCATGGTCGGTTATGTAAACTACCGACTTGTCTTCCGACTCAATTCGGAACCCCACCGCCAGTCCAGGGTGGTTTAAATAGAAGTGCGAGATCTTCGCGCTTCCGAGTTCGACCGGCCCTTCGAGCTCAATGAAGTCGAGGCTCGCCATCATGTTGCTAAGATCCACCGGGAAGTAGCTCGCGTCCATCTGCCCGGTAAAAACTTTTGCCAAGCTCTTGTCGGTACCGTGGACACTATAGAGCCTCAGGTGGTTGCCGGGCACATACGCTGGGGCAAAAAACGGAAACCCTTGAATGTGGTCCCAGTGGGTGTGGCTCACAAAGATGTGAGCAGTCAGGGGTTTCCCCTTGAATTCTGAGGTGAGAGCAAGACCCGCCTCGCGCGCCCCCGAACCACAGTCCAAGAGCATCACTGTTTCACCGAAACGGAGTTCAACGCAAGCGGTGTTGCCGCCATAGCGCGCCGTCGCCCGGCCAGGGGTGGGAATTGACCCGCGGGTGCCCCAGAATTTTACAGCAATCGCCGCGCGAGTTGAGGCAATGGCTGTCTCGACCGTCTTCACCAGCACTTCCAGATCGTAGGGCTTGTTTACAAAGATGTCCGCGCCGAGTTCCTTGGCTTTCTTGATGTCGACGGGGTAGGCTTTCGCGGATGCGACGATAATGAATGTCCCTTGCAGGTTGGGGTCGCTGCGAATCGCCTGGCATACGGCAAAACCGTGCATCTTGGGCATCATTAAGTCGAGTAGGACAACCTTGGGCCTTTCGGCCTGAATGAGTTTCAGGCCCGCTTCGCCATCTCCGGCAGTCAGGACGTTGAACCCCGCAAGATGCAGGCGAAACTCTGCGATGAAACGAATATCCGCATCATCGTCAACTATAACGACTTTCTCCACGTTGATGCCCTCCGGAAGCCCCCTATTATCTTGCACTTTGGACAGACTGTCCAGTGCAAAACCGGAGATAATACCGCTCAGCTCGCGGCTAATCTGGTGTGGGCGTTCCGTGGCCTGTTGTTCGGCAAAAGTTACGCGACATCGGCCAGTTGATGGTGTCAACAACAGCTCCGGCGCGTCGCCAAACAGGCTGCCTCTGTGCATGTGCAACTTGTCTCGCTGCCTGGAGTTGCTGGCAAGGTTTCTGAAGAGTTGCCGCCACCGCTCCCTTGCGATAACCTATAATCAAGCCTTCGGACGAGGGAGTCCGGTTCGCGTTGGGGACGGCCCCCCCATCTTATGCGGGAAGAAACCAAGGAATCGGCAGAAGTCTCCGTATCCAGAAATACGGGCCAAGACCTGCGTTCACCGGAGGCCGCGCACGATCTTTTGCGTGAAATCCCCTCGCCCACACGGCGCCTGTGGCTGGGCTTGTGCGTTACGCTCGCCATCTTTGTGATCTTTGCCACCTACACGATCCGTGAAATCCGTTGGCTCCAGGACTTTCAGGTGAACGTGGTGCAGAAGAATCGCAAGGCCTCGCTCGAGCTTTTGCGCTTGCAGGACGACACCTACCAGCTTGCGGTCTCGTTGCGCGACATGACTCTTCCGGAGAGCCGCTACCCGATCTTTTATTGGAAAGGCGAATTCTCCCGACTGCGTGAGGACATGAACAGCGCGTTGGCCTCAGAAGCGCAATTCGCCGTCAACCCTTCCGCGGGCGAGGAGCAGCGTCGGCAACTGCGCGATATCCTTGACAACTTCTGGTCGCTCGCGGATGAAGCCTTTAATCTCGCCGGCCAGGGGCACGAGGATTCCGCTCGCTACCTCATTCGCTCGCAACTGGAAGAGCAGCGCGAAACGATTTCCCGGGTCGTTTCGCAATTACTCAACCTGAATGATCAGGCGCAACAAGCGGCAGGGGAGCGCGTCAGCGGGGTGTATGGGCAGGTCGCGAAGGACATTCTGCTGCTCATCGGCGTACTTTTTCTTGTGGCGCTGGGGACGGGTCTCTACACGCTGCAAGCCAACCGCAAAACCTTTGAGCGCTTGCAGCACCTGGCAGAAAAGCTCCAATCGCAGTCGGCGCAACTGCGCATGCTCTCCTGGAAGCTGATTGAAATGCAGGAGCAAACCTTGCGGCACGTGGCGCGCGACCTGCATGACCACTTCGGGCAGATTCTCACGGCGATTGGGGTCATGTTGGGGCGCGCCGGGCAAAAAGGTGGGGAAAGCGACCCGGTTTTTGTGCAGGACGTGCGCGCGGTCAAGAAGATTGTGGAAGATACCTTACAGAGCGTGCGTGATGAGTCCCAGATTTTTCGTCCTGCTATCCTGGATGATTTCGGTCTGCAACAGACTCTGGAATGGTTCGCGGAGCAGTTCACGCGGCAGACGGGTGTGCAGGTGCATTACGGGGGAACGTTGGCAGACGGATTCTTTCCTCCCGAGGAGGCCATCCACGTTTATCGCATCGTTCAGGAGGCGTTAAGCAACGTGGCGCGCCATTCTGGTGCGCGCGAAGCGTGGGTAACCCTGGGAGAAAAAGAAAACTATTTGGACCTGGAAATCCGCGATAATGGCAGCGGTTTTGAAGCTCCTGCGGAAATGAAAAGGGGCGCCGGGCAGGGCATGGGGCTGATGGGCATGCGGGAGCGCGCCGAACACCTTCAGGGCTCGTTCTCGATACTATCCGCGCCCCACGAGGGCACCACGGTCAGGGTACGCGTTCCCCTGCGGCGGCCCTCGGTGCAGGCTCTTCCCGAGGAGGTTAACTGAACCATGGCGGCCCTCGAACCCAAGAAACAGATTCGCGTCTTGCTGGCCGAAGATCACACCCTGGTGCGGCAGGGCTTCCGCCGCATCCTGGAAGACGATCCCAAGGTCAGCGTGGTGGGAGAAGCGCGCACCGGCTTGGAAGCCATCGAGCAGTGCAAGACTTTGAAGCCGGAAGTGGTGGTGATGGACCTTTCCATGCCGGACCTGGGCGGCTTGGAGGCGACGGCGGAAATCCTCAAAGCCGATCCGCGGGTCAAAATCCTCATCCTGAGCATGTACTCGAACGAAGCCTACATCCGCAAAGCCTTCCAACTCGGCGCCAAGGGTTACATGCTGAAGAATGCGATTGAGGTGGACTTGACCCGTGCGGTGAAGGCCCTGGCGGAAGGCGAGGCCTACTTCAGTCCGGGCATCTCCCAAATCGTGCTGGACAGTCTCAAGAGGGGATCGTTGGGGGACACCACGTCCGACCCTTACGAACGCCTCAGCCTCCGGGAAAAGGAAGTTCTGCAACTTATCGCCCAGGGGAAATCCAACAAAGAAATTGCCGTGCTCCTCAACATCAGCACCAATACCGTGGCCGTCCATCGCGCCCGGGTGATGGAAACCCTCGGCCTCCACCGCACCGCGGAACTGGTGCTTTTCGCCGTGAAAAAGGGCCTGGTGCAGACCTAGGCAGGTGCAATTCGCTGACGGTTGTCTGGGGATCGGCGAAAAATCCAGTCCTGAGTCATTCCTCAAAGTATCGGATCTAACAAGGATCAGCAGGACACGCCTGGATCTATTTTTCCATCACTGAAAAAAATAAGGGCAGTAGTAGAAAAAAATTGTTGGGCAAACGGCCTGTAGACCTGAAACTACTAATGGATGCCGTTTGAGTTCGCAGACTCCACAAGTTTGCGTGCAGGGCTAACTGGTTCAACCCGATGGAAAATAATCATCCGCCCCTTTCGAGTGGCGCCAAGTGGCTCCTTCTCTTCGGACTCTTTCTGGTTGTGAACAGCGCCTATCTGGCCGCATTCGGCGATCCTTCGCTTTTTTATGTGGCGAACGCTTTGCTTCATCCCTTGTTGGGGATCATCGCCGGAATTCTTCTTGTCGTGTTTATCGCCCGCCACCGCGAGCTTCTGGCGGGAGCGACGGGCGCTATCACCGGATTGTTCCTCATCGTCGCAGCGGGATTCGGCCTTTACCTTCTTTTCGTAGGCATGACGCGGCCGCACAGCCTGGCGCTGTACCTTCATGTCAGCGCGGCGATTGTTGGCATCGTTTTGCTGCTCGCGATCTGGCGCAGGCGAACCCCCACCGCCCTCCGCCAAGCCTGGCGTTGGGCCGCAGCGGTGACGGCCGCCTCGGCGCTCTTTTATGGCGGGGTGGCCATCTACCATCGCCTTCACCCCAACCCGCAATACCTGGTCCGCAATCCTGACACAGCGCCGCTTAGTATGGAGGGAGAAGGTGGCGGACCGCAAAGTCTGTTGTTCCCGAGTTCTGCCATCACCACCGACGGCAAGCCCATCACTTCGCAATTCTTCATGGACTCCGAATCCTGCAAACCCTGCCACGGGGACATTTACAACCAATGGCAAAGCTCGATGCACCACATGGCATCGTTCAATAACCAGTGGTACCGCAAGTCCATCGAGTATATGCAAGACACCAACAGCCTCAAGTCCTCAATGTGGTGTGCCGGTTGCCACGACCACGCCATCGCTTTTGCTGACAAAATGCAGAAGCACCCCATCCGCGAAATCCTCCACACGCGGGAGGCGCAGAATGGCCTGGGCTGCATGTCCTGCCATTCGATTGTCCACGTCAAGGACACCATGGGGCAGGGCGGGTACGTCATGGATTACCCGCTGCTCGATTCGCTGGCGTCCAGCAAGAATCCTCTGCTGGTCGTCCTGCACAATTTGGCCATCAAACTTGATCCCAAGCCGCATCGCAACGCCTTCATGAAGCCGTTTCATCGTGAGCCGGAGCTCGTTCCCGAGTTCTGCTCGGTGTGCCACAAGGTTCACCTGGACGTTCCGGTAAACAACTACCGCTGGATTCGCGGCTTCAACGATTACGACAACTGGCAGGCGAGCGGCGTCTCGGGCCAGGGGGCGCGCTCGTTCTACTATCCCCCCAAACCGCAGAACTGCGCGGACTGCCACATGCCTTTGGTGCCTTCGCGGGATTTCGGGAACGTCAACGGAATGGTCCACTCGCACCGGTTTGCCGCCGCCAACACCGCGGTGCCAACCTCCTACGGTGACCACGAGCAAGTGGCCGCCGTCGAGAATTTTCTGAAAGGTGTCGTGAGCGTCGATATCTTCGCTCTGGCTCAGGAGCCTGCGGAAAACGCGGAAGAAGGACGAGCCTTAAGTGGTCGGCCGGAAATGCCACAACTTTCCAGCACCTTCGCAGTGGGCGAAGAATCCTCTGCGGGACTTATCGGTGCCAGTGTGAGCGGCTTGCCGGTTGCCCAGCTCATCGCGCCGCTGGGTCGAGTTCAAGCCGGCGTACGCCGTGGCGACACGGTGCGCGTCGAGGTGGTGGCCCGCACGCGCAAGGTCGGCCACTTCTTTCCGGGCGGCACGGTGGACGCTTTCGATTGCTGGATGGAGCTCGAAGCGCGCGATAATGGCGGCCACATCATTTTCTGGAGCGGCGAGGCAGCGGACAACGGTCACGGCCCGGTCGAACCGGGCGCGCACTTCTATCGCTCGCTGCAACTCGATGGTCACGGTAATCCCATCAATAAGCGTAACGCCTGGGCCACACGTGCCGTGATGTATGCCCATCTAATTCCCCCCGGCGCCGCCGACACCGCTCATTTCCGCCTAAAGATCCCCGAGGATTGCGGTGACCAGATCACGCTGACCGCCAAGCTTAACTATCGCAAGTTTTCCTGGTGGAATACCCAGTGGTCCTTTGCGGGCGTGCGCGATCCTGCCGATCCCCACCCTGATATCGCCACGGATCATGACGACGGGCACTGGGTATTTCAAGGCAATCTCGCGGGCGTTTCCGCCAAGCTTGCGCAAATTCCCGACGTGCCCATAGTGGTCATGAGTCAAGACACCGTTGCGATTCCGGTATTGGCGAAAAGCGCGCCGCCTTTTGCTGAAAATCTGGCGTTTAATCCAAAAGACCGCGAACGCTGGAACGACTATGGCATCGGCCTGCTGTTGCAGGGGGATTTGAAGGGCGCGGAGCGGGCGTTCGAGAACGTCACGAAGCTCGACCCCCAGTATGCTGACGGATGGGTGAACATCGCGCGCGCGCGCATTCAGGAGGGCAACACCGACGCCGCGAAGCCGGTGCTGCAAAAGGCCCTTTCGCTAAATCCCCACCTGGCAAGCGCTCATTACTTTTCGGGCCTCGCGCTCAAGGCGGACGGCCAATATCCCGAAGCCTTCGAGGAGTTCGCCAAGGCCGCCGAGGAATACCCGCGCGACCGCGTGGTGCGGAATCAGATGGGACGCATGCTTTTCTTGCAGCGGAAGTACCGCGAGGCCGTCGCAGAACTCGAGAAGACGCTCGCCGTCGATCCCGAAGACCTCGAAGCGCATTACAATCTCATGCTCTGCTATCGCGGCCTGAATGACGACGCGCTGGCGACACGCGAGGAAAAACTCTACCTCCGCTTCAAGGCTGATGAATCTTCACGCGCCATTACCGGTCCTTACAAGCTCACGCACCCCGATGACAATAACGAAGCGCAGCCGGTGCATGAGCACGTGTCGGTAGCGCTGGGGGCGGCGGAAGGCAGAAGGCATTACGCTCAAGGCGATCGGCAGAAAGCAGAAGGCATTAGGCTGGGAGCGGCTCGAGAGAACGTTGCCCAGGGCGCGGGAACAGGCAGGTAATCTCAACACATATGACCCTTCATCGTTCGTCTCCCTCGCACCGCATGTTGACCCTCGGGCTGATGGTTGCGTGTAGCCTTCTCCTGGCGGTGTTGCTGATTGCCCATGCATCCCCTGCTGCCAGCCCCGCAATGGCCTCCGAATCTGGTATTCACTACGTTGACATCACCCACCAAGCCGGAATTGACTTTGTCCATTACACCGGCGCCTTCGGCAAGAAGTACCTGCCGGAAACCATGGGTGCGGGCTGCGCCTTTATCGACTATGACAACGACGGCAACCCAGATATTTTGCTGATCAACGGCGCGGATTTTCCCGGCCACAAGTCACGCCGCACGACGCTGAAGCTTTACCGCAACAACGGCGACGGCACCTTTACAGACGTTACCGCGAGAGCGGGGCTTCACGTGGAGATGTACGGCATGGGCGTCGCCGTGGGCGATTACGATAACGATGGCTGGGACGATATCTACGTCACCGGACTGGGCGAAGCGCGCCTGTTCCACAACGAGCACGGCCGCTTCAAAGACGTCACGAGAGAGGCCGGTGTCAACAACCCCGGCTTCGGCGCCAGTGCCGCCTGGGTGGATTACGACCGGGACGGCAAGCTCGATCTTTTTGTGACCAACTACGTGAAGTGGTCCGAGAAGGGCGACTTGTACTGCACACTCGATGGGCGCCACAAGTCCTACTGCACACCGGAAGCCTATAAGGGAGACACCTGCCGGCTCTTCCACAACCTGGGCAACGGACACTTTGAGGACGTCACCCAGAAGGCGGGAATCTACGATCCCACCAGCAAATCGCTGGGCGTGGTGGTGATCGACTACGACCGCGACGGCTGGCCCGACCTCGCCGTTGCTGACGACACCGAGCGGAACAAGCTCTACCACAACAACCGCAACGGTACCTTTACCGAACAAGGCGTGCAGGCGGGCATCGCTTTCAGCGAAGACGGCATCGCGCGCGGGGCGATGGGCATCGATGCTGTGGATTTCGACCACTCCGGTTATCCCAGCCTGGCGATTGGCAACTTCTCCAACCAAATGCTCGGCCTCTACCATAACGAGGGGAACCGCTTCTTCATCGACATCGCACCTTCTTCCACCGTGGGGCGGGCCAGCCTGGTCTCACTCTCGTTCGGCATCTTTTTTCTTGATTACGACCTCGATGGCCGCGAGGATTTGTTCGTCGCCAACGGCCACATCGAGCCCGACATCAATCGCATCCAGCCGCAGGTTGCTTACTCGCAACTTCCCCTGGTATTCCATGACGAAGGCAATGAGCGGTTTCAAGAAACCGGCAAGGCCCTAGGCTTCACGCGAAAGCTAGTGGCGCGCGGCGCGGCATCTGCAGATATCGATAATGACGGGGCGCCTGACGTCCTGTTGACCACCAACGGCGGTCCGGCATACCTTTTCCATAACATCGGCGGGAACCACAATAACGCCATCCGCATCAGAACGGTCGGCACGCGCTCGAACCGCGACGGCATTGGCGCCGAAGTGTACGTCCACTCCGGTGCCGACGAGAACTGGCAGACTGTCCATTCTGGCTCAAGTTACTGCTCGCAGAGTGAATTGACGTTAACCTTTGGCTTAGGACAAGCAACGGAAGCATCCTCAGTCGAGATAATCTGGCCCAGCGGCCAACACGACATTCTCAAGAACCTAAAGGCCAACAACACTTACACCATCGAAGAAGGTGGGAAAATCCTGTTGACGCGACCGTTCAAGCGCTGATTAAGGTGGTATTCCGCAGCCTGGGCACGCAGCCTGGGCGCAGACAAGGTCAAAACGATTCAGGATATAATGGGCCTTTTCAATTTCCGCGCTTTGAACTGGTATTCTTTACGAGCAAGGGAAACAGGAAGGTGACAGACCCCTGGGGCGCCTTAAGGATGGCATGAAATTCTCGCGTCGCAATTGGCTGGGCTCTTCGGCAACGCTTCTGGGGTCGGGAATTCTTGAAGCTCTCACTACACCCCTGGGGCGATGGACAGGAACTCCCGTACTCCAAGCGGCCGCTGTACCATATCCTGAAGCGCCGTCCGCCGTGACTTTTGTGGACGTGGCGAAAGAGGCGGGCCTCAATGTTCCCAACGTGTGGGGCGGGGTTAAGCATAAGAAATATATCATTGAAGCCAAGGGCAGCGGGCTGGCCTTTTTCGACTACGACCAAGATGGCTGGCTCGACATCTATCTTACCAACGGTGTCCGCCTGCCTGGCGAAGAGCCCTATCCCGATGGGACGCCCACGCAGCACCTGTTTAAGAATAACCGTGACGGCACGTTCACGGACGTGACGGAAAGAGCCGGCTTGGCCCGCACCGGATGGGGCACGGGCGTTTGCGTGGGGGACTACGACAATGACGGCTGGGATGACCTTTTCTGCTGCTATTGGGGTCACAACGTGTTGTGGCACAACAACGGCAACGGCACTTTTACGGATGTGACGAAGAAGGCGGGGTTATGGGAAGACCGCGTCCGCTGGGGCTCCGGCTGCACCTGGCTTGACTACGACCGCGACGGATTCCTTGACCTGTTTGTCTGCAATTACATCGAGCTCGATCTCCAGAAAGTGCCGTTGCCGGGGGAAACGCTCTCTTGCCAATGGAAAGGCATTCCGGTGATGTGCGGCCCAAAGGGCCTGCCGGGCGGAATGAACATCCTCTACCATAACAACGGCGACGGAACTTTCACCGATGTTTCGGAGAAGGCGGGCGTCTTGAAGCTGGGGTCGCGCTATTCCATCACCGCGGTTTCCCACGATTTCGATAACGACGGTTGGCCCGATGTTTACGTGGCGGTCGATTCCGAGCCCAGCATACTGTTTCACAACAAACACGATGGGACGTTTGAGGACATCGCCGTCGAGGCCGGGTGCGCCTACAACGAAGACGGGGAGGGGCAGGCCGGGATGGGCGTGGGCGTGGGAGACTATGATTGCGACGGCTGGCTCGATATCTTTAAGACCAACTTTGCCGATGACACGCTCGACCTGTATCGCAATAACGGTGACGGAACTTTCACGGACGTGACCTTCTTGTCCGGCTTGGGAGTGAACACCCAGTATGTGTGCTGGGGGGCTGGCTTCATGGACTACGACAACGATGGGTGGATAGACATCTTCCACGTCACCGGCCACGTTTATCCTGAAATCGAGGAGTACCACCTGGACGAGCATTTTCTTTCTCCCCGGGTCGTCTATCGCAACCTCGGAAATGGCAAGTTCCAAGACGTTTCAAGAGAAATGGGTCCGGGGGTAGCCGCGCGATTTTCCAGCCGCGGCTGCGCTTTTGGCGACTATGATAACGACGGCGACGTCGACGTGCTGGTCCTGAACATGAACGATTACCCGTCGCTCCTGCGGAACGACGGTGGCAACAAGAAGAATTGGATCACCATCAAACTGCTCGGTACCCAGTGCAACCGCGCGGCCATCGGCGCGCGCGTGCGCGTGGTAACCGGAAAGCACGCGCAAATCGACGAGGTTCATACCGGCACGAGCGTGATGTCGCAGAGCGACCTGCGCCTTCATTTCGGCCTGGGATTGTTTTCGCAGGTGGACTTGATCGAAGTAAGATGGCCCACTACTCAGAAAGTGGAGAGATTCGCCAATATCGCCGCCAACCAGTTCCTTACCATCAAAGAAGGCATGGGAATCATCAAACGCGAGAATCCGTCCTCCCCTGCGAAGCCCTGACGCCTCCCGACAAGATTTATGGCTTTGGTCATCTGGTCAGATTGAACCCTTTCCTTGCGAGGGCCGGACGATAACGCCCAGGGTTGCTTGCCGGCGGAAATGTCGCGATGGCCGACTTGGCCAGACTAGGGATTTACCGTCGCCGATGAAGCTCTTCGAGTTTGGCCGACGCACTCTTCCCGAAAGCTCACATAGCTGCGGCACTGGGCCAGTCTTCACCGCCAAACCAAGGTGGTTACTGAATTCTCCTTCAATGAAACAGGGGCTGCCATATTCGCGAGCCGCAGGTCGATCGCCCTTGCGGCCCCGCCGTTGGTAACGACAAGCACCTGTTGGCCGTCTGGATTTTCAAGGCCGACGTGCTGTAGATCATGGGCCGCGCTCTGAGAGTCAAAACGGCGGGCTCCGCGACGGATGACACGGGAGTAATGACTAATGGCCCAGAACAGGCCGCTGCGTGTGACCTCCTTGGTCTGTGAGTTGATCGTCACCAGGCCGCCGCAGGGGAACGGTCCGATATTCGGCCGGCCTTGCTCATCGAGAGCCAGGTTCCAAGTCGTAATAGAGCGGCACCCGTTGCGCAGGATTCCACTGAAAGTCACACCCCACTTGCACCAATCGGTCAGATAGGCGGGGTCTTTATAGTCCGAGCCGCCTTCCGTCCAATACATCTCCACCCCCGGGAAGGCCTCATGGACCCTTGTCATCATCTCGGGTGTACCCCCGTAGCCGTGCCAGGCAACGGCATTACAGTATTTTCGAAGCTTGCCGTCCTGCAGTTCGTCCACGACACGTCCCCACAAATCGTAGTTGTGGTCCAAAATCCAGATCTTGGCTGGTATCCCATTGCTTTCCAAAAGCGGGCCCAGATGTTCGCCCACAAATTCAATTTCCATTTCCTGTGCCCAGGTGCAGGCGGGCATTTTGCCATCCTGATCCGCATCCACTTCGTTCTGGGGTGTTACCGCCTGCACCGGCACGCCTTCAGCGGCATATCCTTGAAGAAACTTGAGGAAGTATTTCGCGTAAACCGGCAAGTAATGGGGGTGCAGAGAGCCGCCCAGGATCGTGCCGCTGTATTTCATCCAGCCGGGCGGGCTCCAAGGACTCGCAAAGAGGAAAAGATCCGGGTTCACGTGCCGTGCCTGGCGCAGCACAGGCAAAATGTATTCACGGTCGTGTTCGATTGAAAATCGCGTCAGATCCGGATCCGGCTCGCCCTCATCGAAACTGTAGACTTTTACCGCGTAGTCGCTCGATCCGACGCAGATACGGCAAACGCTGAGCGCCATTTCCGAGGGATGGAACATCTCATGGAACAGCTGCTCGCGCCCTGGAGGTGAGAGCTGGTTGAACATGTAGCAGGCAGCGTCGGTAAAGGCGCCCCCAAATCCCAAAATCTCCTGGAACTTCTTGCTTGGATCTAACCGGATCTGATCGGTCCCCGGGGTCTCCGGGGCTGGACCCCAGGTTGCGCCAGGGGCGGGGGCAAAGCGTTCTTCGCCGGAGGTTACCCAAATCGAAATCTCCGCGCCCGCTTTCGGCGTCCTGTTTTCTGGGCCGGCCAATGAGGCCGCTTGCCCGACTGCCTCTTTAGGAGCCATTGCCGCCGCGAGCCCAAGAGCTGATATTCCGAGAAAATCCCGCCGCGAATTTTGTCCTGCCATTGTTGCCTCCTTTAATCCAATAGTCTCCTTGCGGAAACTCGTGTAGCGCTGTATGGGCCAAGCTCCGTCGCGTCAGTCAAGTCACGGAATGCGACTTCCACCTCTAATGAGCAGTTTCCGTTGGCGATTCCGTGATTCAATGGCCTAGCGGGGGCAACGCAAGCGTTTTCTTCATGGCTTGACCTTCGACAATCTCATAGATCGCGTCTCCCTCAACGTTGCGGAACTCCTGCTCCAGTCCGCTGGGCCATTGAACTTTGACCTTGTTCATCACAGCGTCGGGGCCCAACCCGAAATGGAGGCGCGTGTCATTCGTGGAGTTGTAACTTCCTCCCGCGCGGACTTCGTCAATCTGAGTCATTTGGGATGTATAGACGGTGACGCGCGCGCCGACCGCAGCACGGTTGCTTTTGGTGCCGATGAGACGAAACAGAACGCGATGGTTGGCGTTGCACGTTTCGTTGAGAAACAGGGAAGGCGGGCCGGCGGCATTGAAGACGACTACGTCAAGATTGCCATCGTTGTTGACGTCGCCAAATGCGCTGCCACGGCGCGATTCGAGGAGGCCATCATTGAGCCCGGCGCGATCCGCAATTTCCTCGAAAGTCCCGTCTCCCAGGTTGCGGAACAACTGCATCGGCTCGCGATACTTGACTTCGTTTTCAAGCGCATCCATCAAGGATGAAAAGTTGCCGTTGGCAATGAGGATGTCGGGCCAGCCATCGTTGTCGAAATCGCCGAAGCCAACGCCCCACTTTACGGGAGCGTAGGTCAGAGGGGCAATTCTAGCTTGCGTGGCCATGTCCGTGAAGCCTTGCGCGTCATTTCGATAGAGGCTGACGGGCTGTTTGCCGTAGCGGGTCACAACCAAGTCGAGCTTGCCATCGCGATCGAAGTCGCCGAAATCCGCGGCCATGTTGCCGAAGATCTCTCCGTCGGATCCCAAGCCGGTGCCCGAGACAACCCCTATTTCTTCAAATGTGCCGTCGCGCTTGTTGTGATAGAGGAAATTCTGGCCAGAGTCGTTGGTGACGAAGAGGTCGGGCCAACCATCGTTGTCATAATCGCCCCAAACAACGCCCATGCCATGAAGCTTGCGGGGATTGTTGACGTCTGCCTTTTCGGACACATCCTCGAAGGTGCCATCGCCACGATTGCGGAACAGATAATCAGTTTCACCCGGCATTTCGTCGGGCATCTGGATGATGACGGACCTGTAGCCCGTAGCGTGGGGGTCAGGCGGCGGCAAACGGTGGAGATCGGTGTGAACGTAGCGCGCTACAAACAGGTCGAGATATCCATCTCGATCGTAGTCAGCCCAAGCCGCACCGGTGCTGAACCCACCGACTTCAAGGCCGGCTTTTGCGGTTACGTCCTCGAATTTGCAGCCGCCGAGATTGTGGTACAGCACGTTGTGGCCATAGCCGGTGACATACAGGTCCGGCAAGCCATCGTTATCGAAGTCTCCCACCGCGATGCCATTTCCCCAACCGCGCGTGGTGAGGCCGGCTGACTGGGTCACATCCGTGAAGTGAAGGGAATCCGAATCCTGATGGTAGAGGGTGATCATCGGATCGCCGCCGCGAAGATATTGCTCGATGGTAGAGTCGTTCACGACAGCGATGTCGAGCTTGCCGTCATTGTCGCAATCGAAGAGGGCGATGCCGCCGCCACCCATGGTTTCCACGAGATAGCGGCGCTCGGACGACGAGTGTGGAATGGCCGTGAGTCCCGCCTGCGCCGTAATGTCGCGAAAGTGCATGGGAGGCTTGGAGGACTTGTTCGAGATTGTTTGGCCGGTACTGCTTTCGGTGCGGGGCGACAGCAGTGTGGAGGATGGAAGCTGACCGAGACAGAGGGAAGCCGCCAGAGTACCCAGGACGACAATCCAGTGTCTTCGCATGAGCAATCACCGGCAAGCCGGCCCTATCGGGTTCGCGTTCACACTATGCACAGACTGAGCCACGGCGGCACTCCAACGCCCACCACACTAGATGTGGACCACGATTGCGTTCCTGCGGGCGATGACCTGCTTATTTCTGCGGACCCGTATCGTCAGGCTCTTCCTTGGCGGGTTCCACACGCATCGTGTGGTAAAGATCCCGGAGCTTCTCCTTCATATCCTTATATTCTTGGTATTCCTCGATCTCGTGTTGGGCTTCCGCGGTGCGTCCGGTTCGCCGATAGAGCGTGCTCAAGCGGAAATGGGCCACCGCACTGGTGGGATCAAGCTGAATGGCATGCTCGAGAAGTTGCTCGGCCTTTTCCGTCTGACCCATTGACGTCAAAACCTTCGCCATGCCGATGTTGGCTTCCGCATCATCGGGGCGCAGTTGCACGGCCCGCGTGTATCGGTCGTATGCTTCCTTGAGATCGTTTTTCTGGGTTGCGATGTCGCCCAGCCGGCACTCCGACGCTTCATCAAACGGATTGAGCGCCAACGCCTTTTTGTACTCGCTCTCGGCCTCCTCGCGGCCGGCTGCCGAACTGTTCAGCATCTCGGCAAGCTCATAATGGAGTCCGGGAAGCTGCGGGTCGATCTGGAGAGCCACCCGGAAATTCTCGATCGCTTCCGCCGCGTGTCCGTGTTTCGCCAGCTCGAGCGCAATTAATTCGTGCATGTGGGCGGATTTCGGAGCGACGACCATCAAGCTGAGCAGGGCCTCGTCGACAAGGTCCGAATAGATTCGGTAGGCGCTGTAGAGAATCGCCTCATTTGTGGGTTCCATTTCCCGCAGAATGCCGATGGTCACCGCGGCTTTACCCCGGTCCCCCGTTTGGGAGTAAAGGTCGATCAGCTCCATGCCGGTTTCAACACGAATCTTCCTCTCCTGCACCTTTGGAAATGCTTTCTCCAAATCGCCGCGAGCGTCCTTGAGATCGCCCGTGCGCTTTTCGCCGATGCCCAGCAGAGCCTGAATCTTCCACAGATTGGATTGCAACATCAGCGCGGCGCGGAGCTGCGGAATCGCCTCCGCATACTTCCCTTGGAAGAACAGCAGGACCCCCAGGTTGCCGCGGGCATCCACGTTTTTCGGGTCGAGAGCCACAATGGCTGCGAACTCAGACGCCGCCAAATCGAGCTTGTTCTCCTTCATGTATTCCTGTGCTTGGCGGGCGTGGGAGGCGATTTGCTGCTGGCGGCTAGGAGCGGACTGGGGGAAACAGGGAAGGGCGGCAAGGAAGAGCACCGCCCATAGTAAAATAGCGAATTCTCTTGTCCTCATGCCGGCATTATACTCCCCTTGAAAAATGCTTCACCCCTTCCTCACCTCCGCGCAACACAGAAAAAGGAGATGGATCCTGCCCCGTTACCCCGGGGGTTCTTTCACTTTGACAATCTGATCCGCGGGTACATTCCGGAGCTGCTGGGTAATACCGGAAGGCCAGCGGATTTCGACCAAGTCCGCAGACTTGTTGCGGCCCAGGCCGAAGTGTGTGGGACCTGCACTCGACGAGGCATACCCGGCCGCGAAAGAGACGTGATTGTATTGCGTGGTCCCTCCGGCCACCACCTTGATCCTGGCTCCGATGCCATCGCGATTGCTCTTCGTACCTTCGAGCGCAAACTCCAGCCAGTGATTGTCGTCCGGGCTGTCGTTCATCCAAATCTCGGCCGGCGCGCTGAGTGCGCTGACCACGACGTCCAGGCGCCCGTCCCCATTCAGGTCCCCGATCGCCGAGCCTCGATGCCGCCTGGGCGGTTGCGCGGTCAAACCGGCCTCGGCGGTAAGGGCCTGAAACTTTGCTCCGCCCAGGTTCCGAAACACGGTGTTAGGCTGCGCCCCGGGCGCCCCCGTCGCGTAATCCAGCAGCTGAACGTGCCCGCGCGTGACAAAGATGTCCTTCCACCCATCGTTGTCAAAATCGGCGATGGTGGGCGAATAGCCTGCCATCGGCGCGCTGAGCCAAGCCATTCCGCTGCGTTCAGTAATATCCTCAAATTCGCCGTCCCCCAGGTTCCGGAACAACGGAAAGGTCTCATTGTTGAGCGCCACGAAGGTAATGTCTGGATAGCCGTCGTTGTCGAGGTCGCGAAAATCTACCCCCATCCCCGAAATGAGACCTCCATTCCCGGTGAGCGCCACGCCGGCCGGGAAAGCGAGCTCCGCAAATTTGGCTCCGCCCAAATTAACAAAAAACAAATTGTACATCCGGTCGTTGGTGACGAATATGTCCATCCGGCCATCCCCGCCGTAATCTGCGATCCCCACCCCCATGCCCTTTCCAGGATGGGCGCGAATTCCCGATTGCGCCGAAATATCGCGGAAAGTCCCGTCGCCGTTGTTCAGGAATAACTGATTGGGGGTGGGCTTATAGAATTTTGGATGGCAGTAAGCAACCAGGCCCGGCGCCGCCTCGCAGATGGGTTCGGTGTCGATGTCCCAGGCGAAGTAGTTGACCACAAAAAGATCCAAAAGCCCATCGTTGTTTACATCCAGCCAAGCTGCGCCCACCGTCCACAAAGGACCGTATTGGCTGTCCGGCTGGTTTAGGCCGGCCTTCGCGGTGACATCCGTAAACGTGCCGTCGCCGTTGTTATGGTAAAGGTGATTGCCGTGTACGCCACCCACGAAGATGTCTTTGTAACCGTCGTTGTCGTAGTCGCCGATCGCCACGGCGTTGTCGAAACCTACCCCCGCGAGGCCGGCCTTTTCCGTGACATCCGTGAAGTTGCCTTTTCCATCGTTTTCGAAAAGCCGGTCGGAATACTTTGCGGAGGTCTTTTTCAGCGTCCGGATATCGGCTCCGTTGGTGAAGAAAATATCCAAATAGCCGTCGTTGTTATAGTCGAAAACCGCCACGCCGCCGGCCATGGTTTCCGGGGCATGCCGCTCTGGCGTCTCACAACTGTCCAGCTCGAAGTCGATCGGATGATAAACGAAATGGATCGGAGCCGTAGCTTCCCGGCTGGAGGCCAATGCCCAAAAAGCAGCCAACAGTGCAGCGGCCGTCCAAAAAACTGGCGACGCTGCCACGATCCTTGCCAGGACGTTCATTCCGCGCCAGACAAACGATGCCCTATTCATGGCGCCGGCTCACTCCTGCGTCCCAGCGACTTCTCTTGTCCTCATGTCATTAATTATACGCCGAGCGAACCATGGTTCAGCGCTTCATTTGCCCGCAGAAAGAAAAGAAAAAGGACGGCGGCAGATGCCGCCGTCCTTTTCCGGTTAGGCGAGCGCGGTGAGAACGACAACCGCCCGCTGGGTTGATTAGAAGAACAAGTGGCCGCCGAGTTGAATCACCCGAGCGGCATTCGAGACGCCGGTGATGGTGGCCACACCCGAACTGCTGACGTCATTGTTCGGTAATGTGAAGCTCGGATGGTTGAACGCGTTGATGAAGTCGCCGCGAAGTTCGAACCGAACTCGTTCCTTGTAATGCCAGCTCTTCGCAACGGATAGGTTAACATCCGACAGCTTGGGCCCGAACAGCGTGTTCCTGCCGAGAGTCCCGAAGGCTCCGTTACCCTGCTGAGCCGGAGTCTCAAAGGCTTTGGGATTGAACCATTCGGAAAGACTCGGACTGCTGAGTTTCGGCGAGACACCCGACAAGGGGTTGGCATACACGTTGCCGGCTTGAGAATAATCGTTAACACCGTTGTCCAACACCGTGAAGGGCGTGCCGCTCTGGTAGATTAGTGTTCCTGCCACGCGCCATCCGCCGAGGACGGCGTCCGTATAAGTATTCTTGTTCATATAGGTCCTGCCAATGCCAAAGGGCAGTTCGTAAGCAGCGGTCCCATGGAGCGCTTGCGGGATGTCGAAGTTCGAGTTGCCGTAGTTCGAGGCAGGATTGTTGCCGATTTGCCAGGTCTGCGATCCGGAAGTGCTACCCCATCCGGCCGAGTCCTGGTCATCCAGCATATGCGTCCAGGCATAGTTGGCATTGAAGGTCAGCCCGTTGGAATAACGCTTCCGCACCACGAATTGCAACGAATCGTAGTTGGAGATGGCGTTGAAGTTGGATCCCCCCAGGCCTCCAAACGCCGGGTAGGGACGCTCGCAAGTGCTGGGGCTCGCAGCGATCGTGGCGGGTGTAGCATTGATGCAGCCCGAAACATCGTTAGCGTTCATGCCAACGGTGATTTGGTTAGCGTCCGTCAGGTATTGCAAATTCCGGGCGTGACTGCCGACGTAAGCAAGTGACACCGAAAAATCCTTCGAGAACTGATGTTCGACGGCGAGCGACCATTCCCAGATTTCCCCCGGCGAGATGGTGTACGCTTCGTAAGGGGGACTATAGGGGGCGCTGGGGATGACGTAGGCCGCAGGGTTCCTCGAGGGCGCAATGTAAGGGAGAGCATTGGCCATCATCGCCGCACTCGAGCTTAAATAGAGCGGCGTGGGGTTGCCGGTGCCGGCAATCCAGCCCGTGTCCCCCGCCGCCGAATTAGGATCACTGTTGCTGCCCTGATAGGCGGCGCCGAAGCCCAGTTGCCCGCCACCCTCACCTCCATAGAGGTCCATGCTGTAGTTATAGGCGAAGAAGCCTCCACCGCCTCGGATGGTGGTGTTGGGTTTGACCAACCAAGCAAAGCCGGCACGAGGAAGGAAGAGGTCCCAAAGCGGCTTCTGCAAGGTCGTGCGGTTATCCTGACCGGCAAACCAGACCGAGCCTGCGGTGCCCGCAAAGGCGCCGGTGCTACTGATCAGGTTCTGATCGAAATCGCCATAGCGATTGTGTTCCTCGCTCATGCCCGTGTTCCCGGTATAGCGCAAGCCGAGGTTTATGGTGAGATTGGGCTTGACTTTCCAGTCGTCTTGAACGAAGGCTTGTGGGCTCTTCATGCGCATGCCATTGATAAACTGATTCTCCGCGGACCAGCCTTGGATGTTGCCCAGCAGGAAGTCCGCGAAGCCCGATCCAGCCGTGCCCGTATTCAGCGTTCCGTTGGCGTTTACGCCGGCGGTGTATTGCCCACTAAAATTGTAATTGCCGGCGCTGTTGGCGCCCCAGGCCGTGGTGTTGCCCTCGCTCATCAGCACCTCGATGCCGAACTTCAGGATGTGCTTGCCGCGGATCAGCGTGACCACGTCCGAAGGGTCATAGGAATTCTCGATGTAAATGGCGTCCGTAGCCGGTTGCAACACCATTACGCCGTCCGGGCCGCCAAATCCACCCCAGATGCTGCTGTTGCCGATAAAGGGCAGTTGGTTCCAATGGGTATCTTGCAGGCCAAATGCCGATGCCGGGTTGAGATTCGACTGATCCGAATCAGCAAGGAACCAGTTCCCTTGCTTGGTATAACCAAATCGCAGCTCGTTCACCATCGTGGGCGAGATCGTCCACGTATCGGTAATCTGCGTGTTGTAGCCGTCCACGTCCCCGCTACCGCAGTTCTGCGGGCAGGGCGTCAGGCCGTTATCCACCCCATTGTTGTTTTTGAAGCTCATGGAGTAACTGATCCGGTTCTTCGCGCTCATATCGTAGTCAATCCGCCCAAAATACCTCATCACCGGGGCGGGATTGGTATGCGCGTAGAAGGCATTGTTTGTACATTCGTCCTGAAATGGGGCGGCCGAGCAAGTTCCTACCCCCGCAGTGGCCAGCGGCCAGCCATACTGACTGGTCATAATTTTCAATGCCACGGGGTCGAAGCGGGCCGCAGGAATCACGTTATTGGCGAATTGCTTCCGACTCAATGTTGCGCCCGACCCGGTGGTGGTGAGGGGGTCATAGATGGGGTACATGTTGGCGAAATTGCCCTGCTCCATGGCGGCGGTGGGAAGGGTAACGAAGCCGCTTGACGAGCTGTTATTGGTGATCTTGTCGCGGTCGAAGTAGATAAACAATTTGTTCTTGAGAATGGGACCGCCGATCGAGCCGCCCCACTGGTCGTACCGCAAATAGGGTACCGCGTGTCCCGGGTTAGGGATTCGCGGCCCGGTGGGGTTCAGGGGGTTAACTTGCGTCAAAGGCGCCTGATTGTTGAAATAGCCTGCGGCGTTCAGAGCGTCGTTGCTGAGGTACTCGTAAGCGGACCCATGCCACTGGTTGGTTCCGCCTTTGCTGATCTGGTTGAATACGACGCCGCCCATTCCGTACTGCGCCGAAAAGGAAGAGGTATTGACCTGAACCTCCGAGACGGTCTCGAAGATCTCATCGTCGTTGTTGTAGCTTGCCGGCAGGATGGTGCTGGCTCCGTCCTGAAGGAAGTTGGAGAAATTCGGCAGGTTGCCATTAATGGAAACCGCATCGCCGGCATTCCAAGCGCCCCCGCCCAGCGAGACCCGCCCTTGTGTCGTGGAGGCAGCGCCGGGAAGATAGGCGTTGAAGCTAGCCCAGTCGGCGCCGGTGATCCCGCCGCCCGCCTGGGGCAACTCTTGCATGGTGCTCGAGACCATAATGTCGCCCTGCTGGCCGGTTTCCGTCTGGAGGATCGGCGCGCCGCCCGCCACGACGTTCACCTCCTGCGTCACCGTGCCCACTTCCAGGACCGCGTTCTCCGTGATTACGGCTACGCGGAGTACGATGGGACCGAGCATCACTTTCTTGAAACCGGTCTTGGTAAAGGTAATGTTGTAATTTCCGGGAGGCGTCGAGACGGTATCGTAGATTCCGGCGCTGTTGCTGACGAAGTCTTTCGTCTCTCCCGTATCAATATTGGTTAGCGTAACGGTCACGTCCGGCGCTACGGCTCCCGATGCATCCGTCACCGTGCCACGGATTTCCCCGGTATTGGTATTCTGTGAAAGAGCCGGCTTGGCCAGGAAAAACACCAGGCACAAAACAACCGCCAAGTGGAAAACGCTCATCATTCGAAACTCCACTAAGTTAAAGCGCTTCACTATTTCACCTCCTTGAGAATGATGCCCAAGACGCCAGGTCTTGCCAGACACAGTCATACAAGCCCAGACCCAATCACCCGACGACCAGATTGCCAAATAGGTACACGCATCGTGGTGCGGCGCGTGGCGCTTCTGGACCCACTGAAATTCGCCTTCTTCGGTACGGGTTCAAAAATATTCACTGTCTCCCCGAAAGGGATTTTCCGCTGCGGCATAGCGGCCTTGAGGCCGGTGTTCATCGAGCGCACGGAGATGGTTGCGTTTTTAGCCGCCGCAATTGTCGCAGCACTCACAAACGTCCCCGCTCCAAATTACGTTGCTGAACCGATTCACTAAACCGGTTTAGTACCTCCTCTATAATCCTTTATTTTCGGGTTGTCAAGCATTATTTTTGGAAAAATTAGGGCATTCATGTTATACTGCCGGGGAGGTGAGCAGAGGTTGCGATGCCGAAAAAAATCACATTGAAGTTTCTAGCTGAGCGTCTGGGCCTTTCCAAAGCAGCGATTTCCAGTGTTCTCAATAATTCTCCACTGGCCAAGACCTTCTCCGCGCAGACCCGCGAGCGCATTCTCAAGGCGGCCGAAGAGTATAAGTACAAGCCCAACTATTTCGCCCGGTATCTGAGCCAGCAGCGAAGCTATCTCATTGGCGTGCTTTCACCGGACGTAGCGGAGGGTTACGACGCTGGCGTTTTGGCGGGAATTGAGGAATACCTTCTCCAGAGCGACTATCACTACTTTCTCGCCAGTCACCAATGGTCGGATACCCGAATCGACCGAACCTTGCAGATGTTCCTGGAGCGCGGCGTCGATGGCATCATCCTCATTAACACCCGGCTGATGTCTGAGGTCGATGTTCCCGTGGCGAAAATCGGCAAGGCCGATAACAGTCATCAAGGCCTCTCGATCATTATTGACAATCATGAGGGAATCCGGCGTGCGCTGGAACACCTCGTCTCTCTCGGCCACCGCAAAATTGCCTTTTTCAAAGGCCACAAGGACAGCGCGGATACGGAGGACCGCTGGGACGCCTTCGTCGCCGCCGCACAAAGATTCTCGATCAAGGTGGACCCGAAACTGGTCGTGCAACTGGAAAGACTCGGCACGCAGCAGACCTCCGCAGTCGAAGAGGGCGCGCGGGGCGCGCAACAGCTCATATCGCGCCGTCGCGAATTTACCGCATTGATGGCGTTCAACGACGTCTCTGCCATCGGCGCCATCAACTGCTTCCGCGAGCACGGATGGCGCATCCCTCAGGATATTTCCGTCGTGGGTTTTGACGACGTAATCGCAGCCCGCATCGTTTATCCCGCCCTCACCACCGTGCAACAGCCTCTGCAATTGATGGGGCAAACGGCCGCCCGGGAAGTCATCAACGCCATCACGCACGGCATGAGGGATCAGCAACTGGTTCTGACCCCGAAGTTGATCGTCCGCAACTCCACGGCAAGCCCCTGCGTCACCCCCCGAAGCGCGTCCAAAAGTTCATGAAAATAATTCTTGACAAAACAAACGAACTGGGGTGATAAGGTCTTGGCTAAACCGGTTCAGTTCTTTTATCGAGGACCCCGGACTCTTGGTCAGTAAGAAACGGATAATCGTTTGAACGCACTTGCGAGCAGCGGGCCGGCGGGTAGAACGATAGCAGAAAGCAGTAAGCTCTCATTTGCCGAAAAGGTCGGGTACGGTGTCGGTGACACGGCCTCGAATTTCTACTGGCAGACATTTCTCAACTTTCTATCATTCTTCTATACGGATATTTTTGGCCTCCCGGCCGCCGCGACGGCCACCATGTTCCTGGTGGTACGTATTCCGGACACCTGCATTGACCCGGTGATGGGCGTGATTGCGGATCGCACGCACACGCGCTGGGGGCACTATCGCCCCTACTTGCTGTGGGGATGCGTGCCGCTGGCGTTGATGGGGGTGGCGATGTTCGCCACTCCCAACCTGGGGGCGCAGGGCAAGCTGGTGTACGCTTATGTGACGTATGCGCTGATCATGCTCGCCTACACGTTCATCAATATTCCTTATGGCGCCTTGCTGGGAGTGATTTCGCCCAACTCTCTGGAACGCACCAGCGTATCGAGCTACCGTTTCGTCCTCGCCTATGGCGGCCTCTTCATGGTTCAGGGGCTCACCATTCCGATGGTGAAGCATTTCGGCCGCGGAAATGATCAGAAGGGTTTCCAGATGGCGATGGTCGTCTATGGAGTTCTGGCGATCGGTCTCTTCCTTACCACCTTCTTCACGACCCACGAACGCGTGCAGACGGCCCACCGGCCGGGCGACGCGCTGCGGGACGATCTGCGGGATCTGCTCATGAACGTGCCCTGGGTCATGGTGTGCTTCATCGGAGTCTTCGCGGTTTTCTACATCTCCATCCGCATGGGCGCTATCCTGTACTACTTCAAGTATTGCGTCGTGCAGCCGGGACAACTGTACCACTTGGACTACGCATTTCTGGGATACCACTTTAAGAGCGCCCTCACACCGGAGGCGCTGGGATCGTGGTTCATGGTATTGGGAACCGTGGGCGTGATCTTTGGCGCCTCCATGGCACGCCCTCTTTCCACGCTTCTCGGCGGCAAGCGGCGTGCGTACATGATTTTGATGACCCTGGCCAGCACGCTGACCGTGCTCTTCTATTTTGTCCCGCTCAGTAACATTCCCCTGGTTTTTGTGACCCACATCGCCATTTCGACGTTATTTGCTCCCACCTCACCGCTGCTGTGGGCCTTCTACGCGGATACGGCTGATTATTCGGAGTGGAAGACCGGACGCCGTGCCACGGGGCTGGTGTTCTCGGCGGCATCGTTCTCGCAGAAGTTAGGGTGGGCGGCGGGAAGTTCGCTCTTTCTTTGGCTAATTGGCTATATCGGGTTCAAGGCTAACGTGGCGCAATCTCTCCACGTACAGACCGGCATACGTTACATGATGAGCTTTTACCCGGCGGTGGTTGGCTTTCTATCGGCGGCGGCGGTGCTGCTCTACAAGCTGGACGACACCACGATGGTACAGATCGAAAGGGATCTGAAGCAGCGCAGGCCTTTGCCGTCATCCGCAGACCCCGTATCCCTGTGCATCCCGGAGGCACAATGAGCAGCGCCCTAGAGCTTACGGCCGGGAGGGATGTCCGGTTCTCTCCGGAAATTGCGCAGGGCTCCTTCGTCGATCTTCGCGGTGAACGGTACTATCGCCTCGCGCACTACGATGCGATGCCGCCGTTCTTTATGAGTATCGTCAGTGACTCGGATCATTGGCTTTTCATTTCCAGCAACGGTGGACTGACGGCGGGCCGCAAAGATCCCGACCACGCGCTCTTTCCGTATTACCCCGATGACCGAATCCACGATTCCTGCGAGCACACGGGAAGCAAAACAATCATTCGTGTTATAGGAGAGGGCGGAGCCGTGCTGTGGGAGCCGTTCTCAGGGCAACTTGCGGGACGCCATCATGTGTCGCGCAATCTGTTCAAGAGCGTCTATGGGAACAAGATCATCTTTGAAGAAGTGAACCATGATCTGGCGATGACGTTCTCGTACGGATGGATGATGAGCGAGCGTTTTGGGTTTGTCCGTCCTGTACAACTTGTTAATCACAGCGCCGACGAGGTCACGGTGGAGCTGCTCGATGGTATTCAGAATGTTTTGCCGTGCGGCGTTACGCGACGATTCCAGTTGGAATACAGCACGCTTGTGGATGGTTACAAACGCACGGAGCTGGAGTGTACCTCGGGGCTGGGCCTCTTTCGCCTGTCGTCGATTCCTGTTGACAGGCCGGAACCCAGCGAGTCACTTCGCGTCAACATGGCGTGGTCCGTGGGATTGGACCCTGAGGCACGGCTGCTCTCCAGCGTTCAGCTCGACACGTTCCGCCGGGGCGGCGTGGTGACGCCCGAGACCGATATTCATGGGCGCCGCGGCGCCTATTTTCTGAAAGCCTCATTCACCTTGCCCCCCCAGGGCAAGAAGGAATGGAAGATCGTCTCCGAAGTCAATCAGGACGCGGCGGGAGTGAGGTCCATCAATCACGACCTTCATTCTCGTGAGACCCTCGCGGCGGAGATTGATGCGGACGTTGCCCGCGGCACGCAGAACCTCGTGCGGATTGTGGCTGGAGCAGACGGGCTCCAGCAAACTCAGGATGAGCCCGCGATGTGGCACCATTTTTCATGCACACTCTTCAACCTGATGCGCGGCGGCATTCCCAGCGATAACTACTGGATTTCGCGTGCGGATCTGAAGCTGTTCATCGCAAAGGCCAATCGGCAAGTCGCTCAGAAACACCAAGTATTTCTGGACGAATTGCCGGAGTCGCTACTGCACAGCGATCTTCTCGAGCGGGTGCGCGAACGGCAGGATCCGGATTTGGAGAGGCTTGCCAATGAATATCTGCCGCTGACTTTCAGCCGCCGCCATGGTGACCCCAGCCGGCCATGGAACGTCTTCGAAATCAAAGTGAAGGATGATCGCGGCCGTAAGATCTTGAGCTACCAAGGAAACTGGCGCGACATCTTTCAGAACTGGGAAGCCCTCAGCGTGTCATTTCCCGGCTTTACCGAAAGTATGATCTATAAATTTCTGGACTCCTCAACGGCCGATGGTTATAACCCCTACCGTATCTCCCGCAACGGCTACGAGTGGGAAATCGCTGATCCGCGTGACCCGTGGTCATACATTGGCTACTGGGGAGATCACCAAGTCATCTACCTGCTGAAGTTGCTGGAGCAGGCCCAGCGGCATTGCCCGGACAGCCTGCCAAAGCTGCTGTGGCGCACCGTATTTGCCTATGCGAACGTGCCGTATCGCATCATGCCCTATGAATCGCTGCTGGAGGATTCGCGGAACACGATTATCTTTGACCGCGCGGCGCATCGCAAGGCCATGAAGCGCTCGTTGGAGCTGGGAGCGGATGGAAAGGCGTTGCTCACTCGTGACGGCCAGATTGCCCGTGCAAACCTGGCGGAAAAGCTTCTTATCGTGATCCTGACGAAGCTGTCGAACTACATTCCGGAAGCCGGCATTTGGATGAATACGCAACGGCCCGAGTGGAACGATGCGAATAACGCGCTGGTGGGCGCGGGCGCTTCGATGGTTACGCTATACTATTTGCGCCGCTTCCTGATTTTCACACGTGAACTGTTCACGCCGGAGCAAGGAGGAGAAATCGAGCTGTCGGCGGAACTGGCGGCGCTGTTCGAACAAGTGTTCGATGCGCTGGAAAGCTGCCTGCCGCTTCTTAAGGGTCCCATCTCGGACCGCGACCGCAAGTCAATTCTGGACGAACTCGGTAGTGCCGGATCGATCTATCGGGAAAAGCTCTACGTGCAAGGTATTTCCGGAGAACGAAGCGTGGTATCGGTTGCGCGGTGGCAGTCGTTCTGCGATTCCACCTTAAAGCACATCGATCATTCGATCCACGCCAATCGCCGGAGCGATGGGCTCTATCATTCGTACAATCTGATGGCCATCGCGGGGAATGAGATCAGAATTCGGAGATTGCAGGAGATGTTAGAAGGCCAAGTGGCGGTGCTAAGTTCAGGAGCGCTCACACTCGCCCAAAGCGTGGCTCTGCTGGGGATGCTTCGGAAGAGCCGTCTGTACCGCGCCGACCAGAACAGCTACATTCTGTATCCCGACCGGCCGCTGCCACGCTTTCTTGAGAAGAACAATGTGCCGCAGTGCGAAGTCGAGAAGTCGAAGCTCCTGATGTCCATGCTGGAGCGGGACGATCACCGCATCGTTGTTCGCGATGTAGAAGGCAGCATTCACTTCAATGCCTCGTTTTGCAACTCGGTGGTTCTCCAGCAAGTGCTGCACGAGTTGAAGAAGAGCGAGTATCGCCAGCTCGCGAAAAAAGAAGAACAACAGATCCTCGACCTCTATGAGAAGGTGTTCGACCATCAATCGTTCACGGGGCGCTCTGGCACCTTCTACAAGTACGAAGGACTTGGGTGCATTTACTGGCACATGGTTTCCAAGCTGCTTCTTGCGGCGCGCGAAGTGTTGGAGCGAGCTGTCGCGAGTGGCGCTGATGAATCCATCACTCAACAACTGAGAGATCACTATAACCAGATCTATGACGGGCTGGGAGTGCACAAGTCTCCCGCAATCTTCGGCGCTATTCCCACGGACCCGTATTCTCACACGCCGGGATTCGCCGGCGCGCAGCAGCCGGGAATGACCGGCCAAGCGAAGGAAGACTTCATCGTGCGCATGAGCGAGATGGGCGTTCATGTTGAAAATGGAGAACTGGCTTTCGTTCCCCAGCTTATTTCCAGGATGGAGTTTCTTGCCGAGCCTAAGACTTTTCATTATTGGGATGTCAAAGGCAACCCGAGGGTGCTGAATCTGGAGAAAGACACTCTGGCCTTTACTTACTGCCAGGTTCTTGTTGTGGCACATCGAAGCGGCCCGCAGCACATCCATGTGGCCTTTGCCGACGGAACATCGCAGCTTGTCGATGGACTCAAATTGGACGCGGCGACAAGTGCGGCCATCTTCGACCGCTCGGGGGCGATTCAGCGGCTCGATGTGTTCTATGGTTTGGCATGAGTAAGTTCAGGAGGGCGATCATGAATACCACAAATCGTCGTGGATTTCTGAAGGTGGCTGCATCTGCTGGCGCGGTCGCAGCCGTGGCCGGCAGGGCTCAGTTGCATGCTGAGTCCGAAGCTGCTCCCGGGCCCATACGCGCCTGGATTACGACCAAGGATAAGAAGTTCCAACCGATCGCATCGCCGCCGCAATGGGGAACGCCATCGGAAATCTCTGCCCTGGGCGTTCATCTTAACCCCGGCGCGCGCTACCAGGAACTGGTGGGATTCGGAGGCGCCTTCACGGATGCCTCCTGCTATCTCATGAATAAGATGGCGCCCGACGCATGCAAAGCGCTTCTGGCGGATCTCTATGGGCCGGCGGGACTGCGCCTGTCGGTGGGACGAACCTGTATTGGGTCGAGCGATTACACCACCGAGATGTACAGCTACGACGATGGCGCCGAAGACCCGGAGCTGAAGCGATTCAGCATCGACCATGACCGCCCCTATCTGCTTCCCATACTTCGCCAGGCAAGAGAGCTCAATCCCGATCTTTACCTCTTTTCGTGCGTGTGGAGCCCTCCCGGATGGATGAAAGCGGGCGGTTCGATGCTGGGCGGCTCGATACGCGAGCGCTGGTTCCCCGCGCTGACGCAGTATTTCCTCAAGTTTCTTCAGGCCTACGCCGACGCCGGCGTGAAGATCCAGGCGGTCACCGTCAATAATGAAGTGGACACCGACCAAGATGGGGGTTTTCCCGCCACGCTCTGGGGGCAGCAATACGAAATGGGTTTTGTGAGGGAACATCTGGGCCCCGCTCTGGAAAAAGCTGCCCCGGAAACTAAAATTTGGATTCTCGATCACAACTATGACCTTTGGGGCCGCGCCGTCGATGAGCTGAGCGACCCGGGTGTATCCAAGTACGTGGATGGCGTCGCCTGGCACTCCTACGCGGGGAACCCCGATGCGATGAGCCGGGTGCACGACATGTTTCCCACCAAGCACCAGTACTTTACCGAGGGAG
>Ga0326727_10004249_pt1 | contig 43548 bp, 37 predicted proteins | sample MB2enrmetagenome_FD_207643 | JGI IMG/M metagenome (GOLD analysis project Ga0326727, IMG submission 207643) | Lab enriched peat soil microbial communities from McLean, Ithaca, NY, United States - MB29MY | ecosystem: Environmental > Terrestrial > Soil > Wetlands > Peat | place: USA: New York... | reverse complement strand
CGCATGCTGAGGAAATCCTACCGAAACGTTAGGAATTCCTCAAGGACAAAGAAAATAGGTCAAATGCGCGTCAATAGAGGCTTCTCTGGCATTCGAGAGGCCCCGAATGCGCCGGATTTAGGTAGGACTGGGAATCTCTTATTTTCATCATAGGCAATCTGCTGGTCCATCCATACGCGGTACCCGGCCTGCTTTTGAAGGTCTGCCGCATCCTTGGAAACGAGCTTGACCTCAATGACAATCAGGGCAACTTTCTCGGATTCTGTTTTCCTGTACTCAATGACGATGTCCAACCTTCCTTCGCCACTGGGCACCTCTATACTCTTCTCACAAACAACATGAGGACGAATGCCCACACAATCTGATATCACAGCATTCTTATCTTTACCTTCCAATTTGAATAACCCGAAAACTTCGCCCGGGCTTTCCAACTGTTCAATAATCCATGCGAGCCAGGCGGAGTAAGACTCTTCGCGGTTATTCTTCAGCCACCTGTGTGTTCCGAAATCCACCCGAAGTGGCTCCCCGAATTGAGCGAGGCAAGCCGCGGATTTGTCAAGAATATCGCGGTAGTTTCCCTTTTGAACTTCACCCCACGCTTGCATTTCATCCACCATGCGCTGGGCTGGCAGCCAATCCACGTCGGACCGGGAACTGTGCAGGTCCGAGCCGACTCGGCCCCAGCGAGCCAGAATTCCGGCTGCTTGGTTCATCGCAATGCCGCCGTCTGTGGGTCCTTCGGGTTTGCATTCCTCGCTCGATCGAGAGACAAGCAAGGTCGGACCAAGTGCACCCCATCCCGCCAGAGCGTCGGCGAGTCGGCTTAACGCAGGATCGTCATATCCAGTAGCTCGCCGCTGCTTGATTTTTGTAGCGCCAGTTTTCCCCATCGTATAATCCCTCGAGAGATTTATAGACCCGCCGCCTCTCGCTTACGAGCAGGTAGCGCAGAGGTACGCGCCGTTTACGTTCCTCTGCGGCTCTTCCCTGACGGTCATCGAGGCCTCAAATCCGGGTGTGTTCATCGGCGGGCAACAGCACCCCGTCAATCCGCAGTAGCGCAGAGGCACGCGCAGTTTGCGTTCCTCTGGGGCTTTTCCTCGGCGTGGCTACGGGGCGCTCGACGCTGCCCGTGTAGTCATGCACGCTTGACCACGGCCACTCTTCCGCGCGCCTCGCCAACCCCGCCCACACCGGGTTCATATACTCAACCTTCTCGTTGTACTCCCCCACCGTGCACAGGGCGCGATCAAAGAAGCGAGGCTGCCATAGCATCCCCACTTCCCGTCGCCCACAGTTGATGCGCTTCGTGGCTCCGTCCTTGAGGGCCTCCAGCACCCTGGAGATCGTCAGCGGATGCCGGGGATAGAAAATGGCGTGCCAGTGGTCCGGCAGAAACACCCAGGCAGTCAGCAGGAAGCCATGTTCCGCCCGGCGCTCGACAATCACCTCGGCCAAAGTGGCGAATTCTGAATCCGACAGAATGCGTCGACTGGGTAATAGCCGGCAAGTGATAAAAAACCAGCGGTCCGATACCACTAAGCGGCGAAGGCGCGACATGTACGCGATTATAGCCCGCGGCCCGGTCTGACGAAACCAGGATCTGCGCCGCCCCAAAGAGCCGCAGAGGAGGGCAAAAGACGCCCACCTCTGCGCTACCCACTCAGAATTACTTTGGGATGCCAGCCTGCTTCAATACGGCACTGGCCGCGTGGTGGGACAGAATCTTGTGATCGACGCCACGATTTGCATGCCGTGGGCCTCTGTCGTGGCGCTGTGGCACGTCGCCAACCAGGCAACAAGCGTGAGGTGCCCTGGCAGCGATCGGTATTCATGCAATCTTGTCAGCGTGGTTCTTGCGGATCCAGTCCTCGACCTCTTTGCGAACTTGCGCCGCTAGTTTGCCAGCCAAGTCGGCCTCACCCTGCGCCACAAGCCCGTAGTCGTCGTAGGCACCCGTGTTTCGCTTTCGGCGTAAGGCATCGAGCTTAGGAATTAGCTTTCTCTCCGGATCAATCGAGAACTCGAGAGCCTCGATCGTGCGGTAGTGCTCACCTCCGCCCCGAACGACCCGGTATCCGGCGGCGCGCAATGCGGCCGTCGCAGAAGCCCGAATCGCATCATAGGCCAGACTCAGTTGCGCATCAGCGGACATCTCACTCGCGACCGCTTTATGATAGTCGGCGAGATGCCCATCGGCATTCGCAAGCAGGCGCTCGATCTCCTCCCGGTCAGACTCAAGCCTCTCAAGCCATTTATTGATGGCCCAGTTCTCTAAGGACATTTTCATCTCCGATGAGAAAGAGCTTCTTTTCGCCGAGTACAGTCTTGAGGAAGTTTCCGCGTACCCTGCTTGTGAATTCCTTGACCGTATAGACCGTAGGGTTGATCTCGCGGTTCAGCGTTTTCTGCGCGTCTGCGATTCGCTCGACCACATCCGCGAAGTTCACCCTGCCCACAATCATCAAATCGACGTCGCTTCGATGGCTCTCACGGGAACGCGCCACCGAACCGTACACAAAAGCGAGATTGATTTTCCTTTCGAGGGGATTGAGCGCCGCCAGAAGGACGTCGTGGATCCCAACGGTCTTCACCACCAGGGTCCGCATCTCCGCAAAGACCGGACTGGCCTCGTTGGCGCTATAGAGGGTATGCGTTCCCAGAGTCTTTCTAATCACCAGACCGGCGTCGGCCAACTGGCGCAACTCCCGCTGCACGGGCCCGAGCGCAATCCCTGTCATTCGAGCAAGTTGCCTTAGATAGTAGGACTCGCCGACGTGACCAAACAGAACCGCCAACACCGCGCCACGCGTGCGCCCAAAAAGCGTGTCCGAAAGCGTATTAGCTGTACCCATTCTGGGGTCAATCGTACCCGAAAAGGATACGGGGAGCAATCCCCAAATGACGGGAGAGGGGAGTCAGAATCTTGTCGTCGACGGGAAAGCGGCGCTCTGCGATGGGGCTGTGCCAGATTTCGTGATCCCCGCGACCGGGGCGCTCAAAAAGTGCACCCCTAAGCACGAAGAATTTCCTTCAACTTCGGCGTGAAGGTTGCCATCAGGGGGCCACGGGCACGGAGGCGGTTTCTTCATAGTGGGCACGAACCAGCACGTTGACCGACTCTTGCCCTGGATCGAGGCCGCCGTTGAGCTCAAAGAGTTCCGGCACCAAAACCCGGACCTTCTCCATCAACGCATTCATGGATTCGGCTTCTGCCACCAGGCCGGGGATGTCGTCACTCTCGGCAACCCAGACTCCTGCCTCAGAATCCCAACGCGCTTCGACGTGATAAGTACGGCTCATTGCTGGCCACTCCCACAGCCAAGACTACCACCTGGCGATACCTATTACAACCGGGGAACCGGGTAAGAGGGGAAAAGCCGGTGGCGCGTACGTGCCGACGGCAGTTGTCGGCATGTATGCGCCCTTCGGGATCGCAGGAGCATACCTTGCCACGATTTGCATGCCTCGGGCCTTCATAGTGGCGCTGTGGCGCGTCAATGACCCGACAATGGGCGCAGATTTATGCCCACAACGCCGAGAACTTGGGCGAAGAGTTGAGCCGCGACGTTGCGATGCAGCCCTATTAGCCTGCATGGGTGTCAGGGGAGTGGATCAATTCTGTTCAATGGGTTTGACTGCCGCGCTGTAAGCCACAGAGCGGCCAGATCGGCCTGGTGAATAAGGGCCCACTCCTCCACCAAACCAAAGGCTCTGGCTGGCAAACTTCCGGCGATCACTCTCAAATCCTCGATGCCGATCACGGCTTCGTGCTCGCCATACTCGGCATGGAAATGAGGTGGCCAGTGATCGGCAAAGTACATTCGGATGACAATGCCGTAAAAGCGGCTAACTTCCGGCATGGCTGGGCTCGCGCCGGAGGTTAGGGAAGAGGTCTTCAGGGGTCTTCCCGGTCAATTTCAGATAGATAGCATCGGGACACAGCTCGATCTCATCATTCCATCGGATTTGCCTGCCGGGGCCGACGTGGACCTGTGCAAAAAACTTCTCATCCTCCCACGCCTTGAACACGCCCTGCCCCGCCAGATCAGACAGGTCCACGGAGCCTTCCGTGCCATCCGAGAATACGACCTTGATTCGCAAGTTCGGCAACGCGCTTACCGAAATCGGTTTCACCATATTTGGCCCCTTGCCCTCGCCTCGCATTATTGTATCAAACAAAGGGGGAAAGTTGGGTAGTAGGACACGTGGACAAGAGCAGGTAGCGCAGAGGTACGCGCCGTTTGCGTTCCTCTGCGGCTCTTCCCTGACGGTCATCGAGGCCTCAAATCCGGGTGTGTTCACCGGCGGGCAACAACACCCGGTCGATTTCGAGCCCGCTCGGCGTAGCTACGGGGCGCTCGACGCTGCCCGTGTAGTCATGCACGCTTGACCAGGGCCACTCCTCCGCGCGCCCAGCCAACCCCGACCGCACCGGGTTCATATACTCAACCTTCTCGCTGTACTCCCGCACCGTGCGCAGGGCGCGATCAAAGAAGCGAGGCTGCCCCAGCATCCCCACTTCCCCTCGCCCACGGTTGATGCGCTTCGTGGCTCCGTCCTTGATGGCCTCCATCACCCTGGAGATTGTCAGCGGATGCCGGGGATAGAAAACGGCGTGCCAGTGGTCCGGCAGAAACACCCAGGCAGTCAGCACGAAGCCATGTTCCTCCCGGCGCTGGACAATCACCTCGGCCAAAGTGGCGAATTCTGAATCCGACAGAATGAGTCGCCTGGGTAATAGCCGGCAAGTAATAAAGAACCAGCGGTCCGATACCACTAAGCGGCGAAGGCGCGACCTGCACGCGATTATATCCCGCGGCCCGGTATGACGAAACCAGCATTCGCGCCGCCCCAAAGAGCCGCAGAGGAGGGCAAAAGACGCCCACCTCTGCGCTACCCGCTCTTCCCTGGCTATCTGTACGTTGGCTCAACGCGTGCAGCAACCTATTTAGGTATTACATGTCGGAAAGCACTACCGTCCATTTTGAAGCCAATAAGAAATAGTTTGGTATCAGGCTGGCAACGATGATCCAGGCGGGGCCGTACTCGAGCGACTTCTCGCAGTGGGTGGGAGTCGTGGGAGTATGCACGCCACGATTCGCATGCCGTGCGCCTTCATCGTAGCCCTGTGGCACGTCGAGGACCCGACAATGGGCGCAGATCACGATTTCGCGTCTTCCAGTCGGCTGATCCGCTTTTCGTGAATCTCGGCCACGTGCAGCAGCCGCGCCGTTCCTTCAGCAATGTCATTGACCAAGACTTTCATATCGGAAAGGTCCTTGGTCAGCAACTCGACGGTCTGCGTAAGGGCTTCGTGGCGCTCGGTCAGCCGCTCCAGCCGTTCGTCAATGTCCATGTTCGTCTCCGCGCTTTGTCACCTCCCTAAGCTTACTGCACGCCCTGCCGTTTCAGCAAATGTTCGCGACGGGTAGCACATCATAGGTGCCGACGGTAGTTGTCGGCATGTATGCGCCCTTTGGGGTCGTAGGATACCACGCCACGATTGCAGGCCGTGGGCCTTTATGGTGGCCGTGGAGCTCCGCCTCGGCTTTTGAGGAAATGTGCAGATCGGCCATGAGAGGGTGCCGGTTAACGCGGATTATTCAGGCGAGTTCTTCCGCGTCGCTTCACGCCCGCGATAAACTCCGTAACGGATTCGGGGCCAACGCGACGGCTTTCACCACGTGCGAAAGAAGCCTCGGCCGCGTCGAGTTCAATCAGCAGCTCAGTGCGGCATCGCTGGCGCTCCTCCCACAGGTGAAGTGCTTCGCGGGCGGCGTCTTCGGCCGTCGCAAAGCGCCCACTGGCGATCCCCTCGCGGATGAAGGCTTCTTGTTCTGGGGTAGCGACAATGCGTACTTCCATGGGTTCGATTGTGGTCCGCCTTCTTTGCCTTGTCAAGGCCCGTCCCCAAACACCTGCATTTTTCGCTGCATTTTTCGCTTGACAAACTCCGGAACCTATGATAGCCTACCACGATGGTCATATTCTGGACACATTGTCCTAGGCGGGGGCCGGTTAGACACGCGGCGCAAGGGAAGCGGAAGGGTCCCGGCTATGGGGGAATGTGGGGAACTACAAAAAATGAAAAATAGTGGGAACGAACTGAATAAGTACTTTAAAACAAATGACATAGCTATTTTGAATGCTGCAAATTATGCGCGTTTTGCGTGCAAATTAGGGCAATAATTTACTTGACTCATCCATTTTGATTTGCTATGATTTTGCCTGTGAGGAACAAAATCATGAGCGAACCAACCACCCTTCAAGAAGCAGTGGTATACTTCTCTAGCCCATCGAATTGCCTTGAATACCTTGCGGCAAAGCGTTGGCCGAATGGTGTAACTTGCCCAACTTGCAGCTCTGAGAAAGTGAAATTCAATGCAGGCCATCGCGTGTGGCAGTGCTCCAAGCATCACTCCAAGCGGCAATTCTCTGTTAAGGTCGGGACCATCTTCGAGGACTCTCCAATCACTCTCGACAAGTGGCTCACCGCCGTCTGGATGATTACCAGTTGCAAAAACGGAATCAGCAGTTATGAAATTGCACGCGGCCTCGGCGTCACTCAGAAAACCGCGTGGTTCATGATGCACCGCATTCGGCTCGCGCTTCAAGATAATGATGGCGGCAAGTTGGGCGGCGAAGTGGAAGTTGACGAGACTTTCATCGGCGGGCTCGGTCGCAACATGCATCTCAGCAAGCGGCGAGAGAAGATCACCCGCACCGGAGGTCACGACAAGGTTCCGGTCCTCGGCATCCTCAAGCGGCGCGGGCAGGTTCGCACTTCGGTAGTCCCCGATGTGACCCGCGAAACCCTTCAAGGAAAAGTACGGGACAACGTTGCACCCGGAGCCCAAGTATTCACCGATGCGTGGATTGCCTACGCCGGCCTGAATCCCGATTATGTTCACAGCGTCATCGACCATGCGAAAGCCTACGCAGTCGAGAACGTCCACACCAACGGACTCGAAAACTTCTGGAGCCTCTTGAAGCGCGGACTCCGTGGCACCTACGTTAGTGTCGAACCCTTCCATCTTTTCCGCTACCTCGATGAGCAGGCATTCCGATTCAATTACCGCGAAGACCTTGACGACCGTGACCGCTTTGACATCGCGGTTTCGCAGATCGTCGGCAAGAGGCTTACTTGGAATCGGCTCACTGGAAAACTCCCAAATGCAGAAACGTGCCAGAACTGAGAAAGAACTTAAACGCGAAGGCCTAGGTAAAAAACATGGAATATCTTCACGTCCTGGTATTCAGGTGCGATAAATGCCAAAGCCCCATCCTGACTGCGGTCATTTGTGCAAATTCTCCGTGCTCTCATCTTGAACTGTATGAGAAGGTGGTGCCGCTGCAATGTCTGGCGTGCCAGCACAAGCAGAACAAGTATGGTGCGGAGGCAGTTCGACGGTTTGATCCGATGGATTGGCCGTATCGTATCGGTTTAGAGCACCACAAAGAGGACAAGTCCTAAATCCTTTTGCCATCGCTCCAAACCACTCCAACAGAAATTCTTTGCAATGCAGGCAATAAACCTTCCAACTCTTGGATTGACTTAGGGAATCAGGTGACGACTCCAATTTCTCAGTTGATATACCCATAGTTCTCCTTGTACTATTGAACTCGGCCCGCGAAGCCAAGTCAAAAGTCTCGGAGAATCCCGCCTCAGCAGGAGGGATTTTCTATTTGTGCGAGTCTGCCTTCCTGCGTTTTTTCTGTTTCTGCCGCTTCCACTCCTTTTCTCTCGCCTGAAGTTCTTTGTGGGAAACTGTGAGTATCTTCCCCACTGCTGCGTCAAACTTCCCGAACTCAGTCGGCTCTGTTTTCATGATGGTCCCTTCACTGCCATGAGATTACCCAATAGTGCGTCCCGTCTGGTCTTTCAAACCTCTCTGCTGTCGCTTTGCTCTCTGGTGGTTTGGTGTGGGGATTAGAGCTTGGCTCGAAATCGAATTTGACGAGATACGAGCTCGCATGGGTCAAGGGCGATAGCTGCACTCCCTTCACGGATGCGACAGCCTGAACTCGGAATAATCTATGAGCATCTTCGCAGCGCCGAAAATCTGAAAACGGATCGTAGGACTTATTAGGTTTTTCCTGCGGGCATGGGACTGCCATCTCTCGATTGTACTGCGACTCGACAGCCGCATCAGTTAGGGCGTACCGCTTGGTAGCCTCATCGAATGCCAAACGGCGAAGATCAGCCAATTCTGACTTTGGTATTCCTCGATGACTGCACGCGCAAAAAGGAATTAGTAACGTCATGAGGAGCACAATTCTGGTTGATGTATTCATGCCACCTCTCATTCTGGAACGATGCGGCTCGACGGAATGATGTGGGGAGCAATCATTTGGTAAAGGTACTCGGAGTCCTGCTTCCCGCTCAGTTTCCGGTGTATCAGGAATCCGCACATATCGGCAACCTGAATGCCTATCGAGTCGCGTGAATCGCCAAAGTACATGTCATCCAGGATGTGGCCCATCAATCCAGTCTTAAAGCGCAAGATCTTGCCGGCGGGCTCTCGACTATCCCCGATGTAGAGTGGTGCCGGTTCATCGGTGTGAACAATGGTCATCTTTTCCCGTAAGTCACGGAAGGCTTCTTTGATGCTTTGCTTGTCTACCTCGTTCTTTGTGTCGTCCGCAATCAGGATCGCCAATTCATGTTCGGCGTGTTCTTGCATCCAGCTTTCGACGCCCTCTGCACATCCACGGAAAGCTGCATCAATAGGTATTGCCGACTTCAACAGACTCTTGCCTAACTTCAGCTTGTCCACAGCTCCGTAGACAATCGGCAATTCAGCGTTCTTGACAGTCATTTCGAGCATCCGCGCAAAAGCCTCGCGGGACTCCTCTACTCCAAGCGATTTGAACATCCCTTGCCCATAAAACAACTCGTTGGCGTGAAACTCAAAAGTCGGCCGCTTCTCTTCTGGGATGAAACTCTCTATGAGTAGTGCGCTGCCGACTTCAACGTCGGTAAACACTACATCTTGTATAATAACAGCGGTCACTACCTGGAAAGATGATTGACGATCTTTTAGATTTCTACCAGTAGAACCAGAGTCGTCAAGATAGGCTATGTACACGAATTTCCTCGGAACCCTCGGGATTGCTAGCTGCTCAATAGAGGAGCATAATTCCCGATGCTGACCAGCGGAGATCATCACACACCTCCGCCTGTAACATCTTGATTCCGGTGGCAGGATGAGTCAAGTAATTTATCGCCCAAATTAGCACCAATTACGCGCTGAACGGAGCAAAAACAGCACAAATCGCGCAAACCCACCGAAGCTCCCGAGGGATAAGCCGCGCCCGTATGGGGACACACTGTCGGCTACAAACGCCTTGGGTTTATCCGATCCTGCCTGTGGGCAACCAACCGCACAATTGACAAAATGTCGAAAGCCGTATTAGAGTGCATGTGCAAGCATTACCTCTTCGCTAACACGACAATCTGTCTGGGAGTTTCGACATGCCTACGATTGGTATTGCAGATGGCTTCGGGCTTGACCTCCAAGCCGCTCTGAACCCGAATTCGGCGTTTGCCAAGTATTTCCAAAAGCTTCCGAGTCTCTCCGTCGTCCAACAGAACCTTGCTTCGCTCCAGAATGTCCCTCTCACTTCGTTTCCACTGAAATCCACGCAAATTGGCCTGTCATTCCAGGACCCTGCGACCCTCTCATCCACCAGCCCTCAATTCACAGGCTGCGCCGCGGTCTCCGGCTCGTTGTGCGTGGTTACGGCGGGGAAGCTTTTTGATCCGGACCCCTTCGCGAGTCCCATCGAGATTCCCACTGGACATGCCTACCTGGGTTTAGGCATTCAGGCTTCAGCCGCGCCCGGTGTGAATGTCCCTGATGGTGAGGCAGCGTACGGCTTCGCAGTTGGAACCAGAGTGTCCCTGACGCACTACAAGTCCTTTCAAACCACCAGTACCACACCAACCTTTGCAGCCGCGCTGGAAGCGTGCTTGCAGAGTTTTGTGATCCCCTTGGGCGTGGATGACCTGGCGTCTTTGGGCGTGGGGGACGTTGCCACGATGGAGGGAAGCTGCACCCTGAAGCTCTGCGGAACCGTGAATCTGTTGGCCGCTGCGAACCCGCTCGCGAGTCTCTCCACGCCGGCGCTGCCTGGGGTCGCCGTGACGGCGGGGGCTGCGATTGACTTCACGGCCACGTTCGCCATTCAGGGCGATTTCCAGGTGCGCATTCACAAGGTCGCCGACACGACCCTGAGAATCGGGTTTTACGGGAAGCGCGGGGCAGACTTCACCGTGCAAGTCAGCCCTTCGATCGGCGTCACAGCGGGTACAACGAAAACGGATTTCATCTCCGCGGTCCTGGGAGCCGTCACGCCCTCACCCTTCCCTACCAGCCAACAGCTTGAAGCAGCGGGCCTTACAGAAGAGAAACAAGAGGTCATACTGGGCGCGCTAAAAGCCTCTGTGCAGCGCCAACTCGAACTTGCCGTCCAGGAGGAACTTCAGGCGCTTTCATCCGATGAGTCGGCATTCCTCTATGAGGTCGATTTGCAGGACCTCGGAGCGGATGGCAAGGCCGCCCTCGAAGACGCCTTACGCTTGGACCTCACCACCCTGCTGGGGTCGCCGGGAACCCTGCCCCACGGCTTCTCCGAGATTCAGAATCTTCTCACCAGCACCCGAAAAACGGGCCACACTCTCAGCATCAACATCCTGGGGCTTTACAACTACGCTTCGGTCAATGATCTTCTGCTGAAAGGAACGGTCCTGACCGACGCGGCGAGCGGCGCAGTCCTCATCACCGATGAGGCCAACGCGACCCACGTGAGCGGAGCGGTGAACTTCCTCGCCGACTCCGATAAACTGCGCAAGGTTCTGGCACAATCCTTCCTGATCACCGCAGCTTACCGCTGCAGCGGCTTGATCGCGCACGGGCCTACTCTGAAAGCCTCCTATTGGCATTTCGCATCTCATGCCAAAACCGATCTCCAGACCATGGGCGCTTATCTGGACGCCCTCGTTGCCTTAGGGTTGATTTCAGAGGCCGACAAAGAGACAAGGCTCTCGAACCTGACCGATGTTGGAAGCTCAACTTGTTACATCGGCACCGACTACGACGATGCCCTCAGCCAGAGCCTCTACCTCCGGGGTGACGGCCAGCCACGCGCAATCGATGAATTCGAGCAGATCGGCCGCCAGGCGCTTCGGGAGCTCCTGCATGCGGATGGTGATGACGCGTTTCGGCTGCGCAGCCTAGAGAGCGACGCAGTCTGGCAACAGCTCAAAGATTCCGGCGGCACGTTGACTAATGTCGCCCAACTCTTTCCTGACCTCCGGCCTGACTCGCAGATTCCCGTCATTGCCGGAGACTATCTGCTCATCGAGTGGTGGGCAAACACCATGTCCAAGCTGGCCTTGACGCTGAGCACTGCGCGGCGCTTCTTTGCTCAAGTTCCGCCGCCCGCGACCAATAGTCCCGCCTTCAAGCAAGCACAAAACGATTTGTGGCATCGCATGGCTGAGGTGGCTAGCAACACTCACGACAGGTTTGGCGACCCTTGGGGTCTCATCGCCATGGACCTCGCTTCGGGACAACGCTCGCAGGCGAGCGCGCGGATCGTATCGCCCCATCTCACGTTGCGAGTCATCAGGCCGCCGGCATAGCTGTAGGGGCGGGCTTGACGACGCCCTCGGGCATCCACAAGAGTTGCCCCCGCCGGTGTAGTTGTGTTATAAACAATGCGCATCTAGCAACATTCGTCGTCACTGTTCAGGGCATAACAATCAAAAGGCGAGGCATGGTATGGCGAGCAGGGCGCATCGCCCCAGCATGAAGAAATTCGTAATAGCGCGTTCCATCCAGAATGAGATGGACGCGCAACAGGGGCAGGAACGGCAACGCATTCCGGTGATTGTGTCTCTGAGGGATCCCGGCGCGGCTTCCTTGGCGGGAATCCAGGAATCGAAATCGCAAGTTAAACAGTTTCTGAGCGACAAGACCGATCAGGCGAGCGAAAGCGACTTCTACGTTTTCGCCTCGCTTTTCCCCAAGGATATCCAGAAACTTGCCCAGTTGCGGCAATATGTCTATCAGATTTGGAAAGACGAGACGACCTACGGCCACCTGCTCAGCTCTGTCGATACCGTGAAGGCCACGTCGTGCTGGCGAACCTTTGAGGCCCGAGGCAAGGGGATCACGTGGGCGGTGCTGGACACTGGAATCAACGCCGCTCATCCCCATTTTGGCGCTCTGAACACCGTCGACGGCAGTCTCAGCAAGAACTTCTCGAGCTCCGACACGCTCGATGACCGCGAAGGCCACGGCACGCACGTTGCCGGCATTATTGCCGGCGCTGCCCCAACCTGGCCGGAAGGCAAGCCCTACCACGCCGCCACCTACCAGGAAGAGCTGGGCGACGCCCCGCAGTTGACCGAGCTCGAAGCCTGCCCCTCCGGCGTGGCGCCGCTGGCCAAACTCCTGAACATCAAGGTTCTCAACGACGACGGGACTGGTTCAGCCTCGGCAGCGATCCGCGGCCTGGAATACTTGCGCAAGCTGAACGATTCCAGCCTGGCTATCCGCGTCGATGGCGCCAACATGAGCCTTGGCTACCCTTTCGACCCGCAGAGCTACGGCTGCGGGTACAGCCCATTGTGCCAGGAAGTGACGCGGGCGGTGGACTCCGGGCTGATTGTGGTCATTTCCTGCGGCAACTGGGGCTACGGAAAAACGACCATGGCCAGCGGAGAGCAGGCGCCGGTGGCGGTGGTCTCCTCGATCTCCGATCCCGCCAACGCGGAAGCGGCTATCTCGGTCGGCTCCGTCCACAAGAGATCTCCGCATCGTTACGGAGTTTCTTACTTTTCGTCGAAGGGACCTACGGCAGATGGCAGGATGAAGCCGGACCTGGTGGCGCCGGGCGAGAAGATCATGTCTTGCCACGCCCATCCTGAGCAGGGTTACGAATACAAGGAAGCGAGCGGCACCAGCGCCGCAGCGCCGCACGTTTCAGGAGTCATCGCGGCGTTTCTTTCCGGACACCGCGAATACCGGGGAGATCCGGAGAACGTAAAACGAATCTTCACAAAGACGGCCACGGACCTGGGGCGTGACCGCGCCTACCAAGGCGCGGGTATGGTGGATTTGCTGCGGGCGATGATGTCGGTTTAGGACGAACCTCGACAGTTCGTCACGCGAGACGCCCGGTGTCATCCTGAGAGCAGCGAAGGATCTCCGCAGTTGAGTCCTAGATTCATTAGTCAACCACGAACTACAGAGATCCTTCGCTGCGCTCAGGATGACAGCGGGTAGGTTCAGCATGACAACACCGGGATACTGAATGACAACCGCTGCGCTCAGGATGACAGCACAAGGGCACGGGATGAGAACAAAAAAGGAGCCAACCTATGTCGCGTTTCAAACAGTTTCATGATCCCGAGCTTTCTATATGGCAGGCCGCAGTGGGCGAAGTTGAAGCTCAAGCTGCCGCCGGTACGCAGGTCGAGGACGTAGGCGCAGCGCAGGTCGCCGCGGGCCGACCCGAGGATCTCGACTCGATGTCCTCCGAGGCCATCGCCTATTGCACGCAAGTTGACACGGGTGCGCCCGTTTCCGCCGCCACCGCGGAACATCCGGCCACCGAGGGGCTGGCCCAAACCGCCGGCTTCTGTTCCCTCACGGCGCTCAAACTGGCCAAGGCGAAGATTACGGGAAATCAAGCCGACGAGCAGCGATACAAGGAAGAGCTGGCCAAATTCAGCGACTGCGATCCCCGCTATGCAGAAGCTGCCGCCAAGTATGCCGACTATTTCGTCGCCCAGCAGAAACAGATCCCGTACATCGTTTATAAGAACCTGAGCGATTTTGTCATCGACGGCAAGCTTCCGGACAAAGCCACGGTGGCGATTGTCGGCGACTGGGGGACCGGTCAAGACGCCGCCAAGCTGGTGCTGCGGCAGATTGCCGACAAGAAGCCGGACGTGGTCATTCACCTCGGCGACATCTACTATGCCGGGACCCAGTTCGAGATGTCCAATTACTTCTTGAATATCTGGCAACAGGTTCTGAGCCTCGGCGATAAGCTCGATCGGATTCCCACTTACACACTTGCGGGCAATCACGACATGTACTCCGGCGGCGTTCCTTATTACCAACTGATTCAGCAGCTCGGCCAGCCTGCCAGCTACTTTTGTCTTCGCAACGCCAATTGGCAATTCATTGCCATCGATACGGGCTACCACGACCACAACCCGGGGGGCGGCGGCGCCGGGGCGACGTATTTGCAGGACACCGAGGTCACTTGGCTCACCGATAAGGTGAACAATGCCGGCGGCCGCAAGAACGTGCTGCTTTCACACCATCAGCTCTTTACTTCCTTTGACAGCATCGACGGACAGGAAGTAAACATGCGCCTCGCGTCTCAACTCGGTCCCCTGTTGCCGAAGCTGACTCACTGGATCTGGGGTCACGAGCACGACTTCGTGCTTTACGACTCTTACATGAACCTGGTGCGGAGCTGCTGCCTCGGCCATGGAGCGTTCCCGGTGGGAACCGACGAGGTCGTTACGGTGCCGAAGCACCCTGACGTTCCCTTGATCAAGGGCGACGACGGCAATCCCATTCGACTGGAGACCACCGGTGGGCTCTGCAACCACGGCTACGCCGTCATCGATCTCGACGGCGCCTCAGGCAAGGTCTCGTACTACCAGGACAGCGACGAAGATACTCCGATGTACGAGCAGTCGATGCTTTAACAAGTCGAGGAGTTGAAAAGTTGAGGAGTTAAGGAGTTGAGGAGTCAACGAGACTTCGGCTTTCCGCTTCACGACTCCTCAACTCCTCGACTTCTCGCCTCTCAGGAGGAATGCATGGCTCGATTGGCGTCACCCATTGAAACCCTCAAAGACTACTACCAGGTGGTTGTGATCGGGTCCGGATATGGGGCCGCGATCGCCGCTTCGCGGCTGGCTCGGGCGGGCAAGCAGGTGTGCGTGCTGGAACGCGGGCGGGAGTTCCAGCCCGGTGAATATCCGAACCGTTCCACCGAGGTCGTCGGCGAAATGCAGGCGCACACGCCGGAGGTCCCGCAAGTGGGTTCGCGAACCGGACTCTACGACGTTCACATCCACCCGGACATCAATGTGTTTGTGGGCTGCGGCCTGGGCGGGACATCTCTGGTCAATGCCAATGTAGCTCTGCGCGCGGAGCCTCGCGTCTTCGACAGCCCGCGCTGGCCGCGCGAGCTTCGCAACCCGCAACCTGTGGACCAGACGCTTGAGATCGACCACGCCACGCCGCTCGAGGAAGATTACGCGCGCGCCGAAGAAATGCTCAAGCCCAATCCCTACCCTCAGGACGGCCCGGAGCTTCCCAAGTTGCGCGCACTCGAAGAGTCCGCGTGGCATTTGGGCCAGAAGTTTTACCGCCCGCCGATTAACGTCAACTTCACGCTGGAGGGCCCGAACCATGTGGGCGTGGAACAGCACAAGTGCGCCAATTGTGGAGATTGCGTTACGGGATGCAACTATGCGGCTAAAAACACCCTGATCATGAACTACCTGCCTGACGCGGTCAATCATGGCGCGGAGATCTTCACCGAAGTTTCCGTGCGTTGGCTCGAGCGCAAGGACAACCAGTGGGTGGTGCAATGCGAACTGCTGGGAGTGGGGCGCGAGAAGTTCAAGGCCCCGAATGTCTCAGTCACTGCTGATCTAGTTGTGCTAGGCGCGGGCACGCTCGGCTCGACTGAGATTCTACTCCGTTCTGCGCAGCACGGCCTGTCACTCTCTAACCGGCTTGGCGATAGTTTTACCGGAAACGGTGACGTGCTTGGCTTCGGATATAACACCGCGCAGGTGATCAACGGAGTAGGTTGGGGACATCACAAGCCAGGGGAAATACCGCCCGTGGGACCCTGCATCACGGGAATCATCGACATGCGACACCAAGCGGTCCTCACCGACGGCATGGTCGCTGAAGAAGGATCGCCGCCCGGGGCGCTCGGCGTGTTCCTGCCGGGCGCATTAGGAGCCGCGGCGGCCGTCGCCGGCACGGCTGAGCCGGTGGCCGGCACAGAACTCATTGAGGAAAGGGAGCGGGAGCTTTTGACTGACTTCGAGGGCCCCTATCGCGGCGCCGTGAATCACTCCCAGACTTACCTCGTGATGACCCACGACAATGGCGCCGGACGCATGAGCCTCGATGCGAAGGGCAACCTTGCGCTGAACTGGCCCGGCGTCGGCAGCCAGCCCATCTTTGAGGAAGTGAACGCCCGCTTGAAACAGGCCACGGAGGCTCTGGGCGGTGTGTTCGTTCACAATCCGCTTTGGAGCAAACTGCTCCACAAAAGCCTGACCACTGTCCATCCGTTAGGAGGATGCGTGATGGCGGACGACGCGGGCGGCGGAGTCGTGAACCATAAAGGACAGGTGTTTTCAGGGCCTGCGGGCACAGGCGTTTATGACGGTCTTTACGTGGCCGATGGTTCCGTCATTCCCACCCCGCTGGGCGTCAATCCGCTGCTCACCATTTCGGCAGTGGCGGAGCGCTCGATGGCGCTGCTGGCGCAGGACCGCGGCTGGCAGATCGACTACCGCCTGCCGTCGGCGCCCAAGGCGGCCGCTTCCGTCAAGGCCGGCGTCGAGTTCACGGAGACGATGAAAGGATATTTCTCCACACAGGCGAAGACGCCCACCCCAGCGCTCACACTCGACCCCATTTACCAGCGCGGATACGAACAAGGCCAAACCGACAACTCGCCCTTCCAGTTCACTCTCACCATTGCGAGTGAAGACCTGGACGCCATGATAACCAATCCTGCGCACGAGGCACGCATGGTTGGGACAGTGCTGGCGCCGGCGATTTCCCCCCAGCCTCTCACTGCGGCGGAAGGGCGTTTCAACCTTTTCACCGTCGACGCGAATAACGTGGACACCCACAACATGCGTTACCGCATGAAGATGGTTAGCGAGGACGGGCGCACCTATTATTTCGAAGGTTTCAAGGTGACGAATCCCGACTCCGTCTTTCAGGTCTGGCCAGCGACCTCAACCCTTTACAGCACGGTTTACGACGGCGAGAGCGCGGCCAGCCCGATCTTGGGCAAGGGAATCCTCCACATCGCCCCGGAGGACCTCGCGCGCCAACTGACCACCATGAAAGTGATCAATGCAGGCAGCATCGAAGAGCGCGTTGCTTCGGGAGCGCGGTTTGCGCGATTCTTTCTTGGTCCGTTGTTCGACACCTATGCAGACGTGTTTGTCCAGCCCAGCGTGTTCAATGCGGATGCGCCGCCCCGCCAAAAGCGTCCGTTGCGGGTGGGCGTGCCGCAAGTCGCGTTCTTTAAGACTGAAGATGGCGTGGGGCTTCGTCTGACTCGCTATCAGGGGGGCGCCAAGGGTCCGGTCATCCTCGCGCATGGGCTGGGCGTCTCGAGCCTGATCTTCTCCATCGACACCATTGAGACCAATCTGCTCGAATACCTTTTTGCTCGCGGCTACGACGTGTGGCTGCTCGATTACCGTTCCAGCATCGCGCTGCCGACCGCCACGCTCCAAGCGAGCGGCGACGACGTCGCGACCAGGGATTATCCCGCCGCCGTGGCCAAGGTCCTGGAACTTACCGGCGCGAAGAGTGCCCAGATGGTGGTTCATTGCTGGGGTTCCACTACCTTCTTCATGGCTATGCTGGCGGGGCTCAAGGGCGTGCGTTCCGCCGTGGCCTCGCAGATCGCCACCCAGTTCCGCACCCCTCTGGCCACGCGCCTCAAGACCGGCCTGCACTTGCCGTCTTTCCTCAGAGACGTGGGGATCGAAAGCCTCACGGCTTATGTGGACGATCACGAGAGCTTGCTGGCCAAGGTCTATGACGAGGGCCTGAAGCTTTACCCGCTGGACCTCAGGAATCGCTGTACCAGCGCCACGTGCCATCGCATCACCTTCATGTACGCCCCACTCTACGAACATGCCAACCTTAATGAGCCGACGCACGATGCGCTGCACGAAATGTTCGGCGTGGCCAACATGAAGTCTTTTGTCCACCTTGCCCGCCTGGCCAACACCGGCCACCTGGTGGACTTTGACGGCAAGAATGTTTACCTGCCTCACCTTGACCGGCTGGCTATTCCCATTACCTTTATTCATGGCGCCGAGAACGAATGCTTTCTGCCTGAAAGTACCGAGATCACCCTGCATGACCTGGCCGCAGCCAATGGCAGCAGCCTCTACAAACGGCATGTGATCTCCGGCTATGGGCACATCGACTGCATCTTTGGGAAGAACGCCGTGAATGATGTTTATCCGTTCATCGTGGAGCATTTGGAGGCAACACAGTAACCGACTTTCGGGCTGTCATTCCGAGTCGTCGTGGGTCTTCGACCGACCGACAGGAATGAAAATTACATGCATGGTCGCCCCCGCGAAAGCGGGGGTTCATTGTAGGTCCGGGACACAATGGATTCCCGCTTTCGCGGGAATGACTTGGTTTTCAGGAGTGCGCAGCGAGGAATGACACGGGGAGAGGAGTGAAGATGGGGACGCCGGAAAAATGGTTCGGACGGATCGTATGGATCGGGATCCTCTGTAACCTCTGTTTTGCTCTCCCCGCCATCTTTGCGCCGGGCATGCTGCTGGCGAGCCTGGACATGCCGCCGGAGACGTCCTTGCTCTGGCTTCAAAATGTGGGGATGCTGCTGCTGACCTTGTGCATTTTCTATGCGCCTTCGGCGGTCGCGCCGGCGCGTCATCCCACGCACACCAAGCTGGTGGTCGTGGCGCGCTGGATCGCTTCGGTCTTTTGGTTTGTTTTGCTGCGGCAGTCAGCCCCCGCGAACGTCGTCGGGCCGCTGCTTTTCGCCGACCTCACCTTTGCCGTTTTGCTCCTCTTCCTGTTGAATCCCGCTCTGCCACCGGAGAATCGCGTGAGCCTACGGGGCATGGGGAGCGCCCTGGTGGGCGCGGGTAATTGGCTCAAGAGTGTCCTGCACCCCGCCTGGGTCAAGGCTGCCCTTGCGATTCTGCTGATTGTGATTGCGCTGGTTGGCTTCGGGCTCTGGTATGACCTCCTGCGGGCGGAGCCGGACTTCCAGGGCGCCACGCCGGAAGAGCATTTCAAGCATGCGCCCATCGGCTTGAGCACCGAAAGCCGGCTTCCCTACTACATCTGGCAAATACTACCTGCAATGTTTCCCGAGAAGTTGCCGGGCCCCGGCGGTTGGGCTTCCTTCGGGTTTGTCTTCGAACCCGGCCAGGAGATCCCGATCGGATTCAGCTTGCGCAAGATCGGCTACCCGGCGCTGGAGGCCAACTGCTCGCTCTGTCACACGGGCACCTACCGCGCGTCGCCCTCCGACACACCCAAAGTGATTCTGGGAGCGCCTGCACACACTCTCGATCTCGAGGCCTTCCAGCACTTTCTATTTGCCTGCGCAAGCGATCCTCGCTTTACTTCAACCAATGTGCTGAAGGCCATCCACCAGGCGCACAAAACATCGTGGTTCGAGGGACTCGTCTACCGCTTTATGATCATTCCGGTTACGAAGCACGGCCTCTTGGCGCAAAAGATGGCGTACAGTTGGCAGGACAGCCGCCCCAGCGAGGGACGCGGGCGCGTAGACACCTTCAACCCCACCAAGATCAACGTTTTTCACATGCCCGATGACGGCTCCATCGGAACCGTCGACCTGCCGCAGATTTGGAACCAGCGGCCGCGCGAGAACCTGTATCTGCACTGGGACGGGAACAACAATAAGCTCACGGAACGCAATTACGCCGCCGCCATGGCCGTGGGCGCTACACCTCAATCGGTTATTCCCGCAAGCTTTAAGGAAGTCACAGACTTCTTACTCGACTTGCACCCGCCCACGTTTCCATTTCCGATTGACCAGGCCAAGGCGGCGCGCGGCAAGGCCATCTACGAGAGCCAATGCGCCTCTTGCCATGCTTTCGGCTCGCCTCAAACCGGCCAGGTGACACCCATCGAGTCCGTCGGGACCGACCGGCATCGCCTGGACTCCTTCACGGAGGCCCTTGTCGATCGTTTCCACACGTTCACTACGCCACCGTTCCAGTTCGACGCCTATCGCAAGACCAACGGGTATAGCGACACTCCTCTCGATGGTGTTTGGGCGCGCGCCCCGTATCTGCACAATGGCTCCGTGCCCACGTTGTGGGACCTGCTCGGACCCGTCGAGAAGCGCCCGGCGGTGTTTTACACGGGGTATGACGTGTACGACCCGAAGAACGTGGGCTTCCTCACGTCCGGGCCGGATGCGGAGCGCGAGGGCTTCAAGTACGAAATCTGTATGCCGGGGAATTCCAATGTAGGGCACACATTCGGTGTCGACTTAAAGGATAATGAAAAGTGGGATCTCATTGAATTTATGAAGACGCTTTAGCGCGGCGCCGAAGCCGCGCATTTGAAAAGGTCCATGATGAGCACTCGAGTCGCAGTTCTAGGTGGTGGCGTGGGAGGCCTGAGCGCGGCGCAGGAACTTGCCGAGCGAGGGTTCGAGGTGGTGGTCTATGAGCGCCGGCCCGACTTTGGCGGCAAGGCGCGAAGCATCCCGGTGCCGGGCTCGGCCACACCCGGCCGAAGTCCATTGCCCGGCGAGCACGGGTTCCGTTTCTTTCCGAGTTTTTACAAACACCTGCCGGACTCCATGAAGCGCATTCCGTCTGCCGGCAAATCGGTTTTTGACAACCTGGTTTTTTCGACGCGCGTGCAGATCGCGCGCACGGGGCAAGTCGCCTTCCTCGATCCCACACGCTTCCCACAAACCCTCGATGACTGGACGACCGTCTTCAAGTCTCTCTTCGCCAACCTGGGGATACCGGATAACGAACTCCTGTTCTTTATCGATCGCCTGCTGGTGCTGCTGACCAGTTGCCAGGAGCGGCGGCTCGCCGAATATGAAAACATTGCCTGGTGGGATTTCATCGCTGCCAAGGATAAGTCCGTGAGTTATCAGAAGTATCTTGGCGAGGGCATGACGCGGTCGCTGGTAGCGATGAAGGCGGAAATCAGCAGCACGCGGACGGTGGGCTACATCGACCTGCAACTCATGCTCGGGTTGATGTGTAGCCCGGGAGGATTCGACCGGGTTCTGAACGGCCCCACCAACCAAGCCTGGATCGACCCGTGGATCGCGTACCTCAAGTCGCTGGGAGTCAGTTTGCAGGGAAACTCCCTGGTGCGCTCGCTGGAGATCGAGGGCGGCCGCATCGGCAAAGCGCTCGTCGAACAAGGCGGCATATCGTCCACGGTGACTGCCGACTACTACGTCAGCGCGCTTCCTGTAGAGATCATGACGGGGTTGGTGACCGATGGCATTAAGACTGCCGCGCCGTCTCTCGCCCATCTCGACAAGCTTGAGACGCGCTGGATGAACGGAATCCAATTCTATTTGAAAAACGATGTTCCTCTGGTGCATGGCCATTCCAACTATCTCGACTCTCCTTGGGCGCTCACCTCGATTTCTCAAAGGCAGTTCTGGCCGGGAATTGATTTCGCCGGCTTGGGCGATGGCAAAGTGGGTGGCATCCTCTCCGTCGATATTTCAGATTGGGACACGCCGGGGATTGTTTACGGCAAGGCCGCCACGAGTTGCACCGCCGAGGAGATCAAGACCGAGGCGTGGGCCCAGCTCAAGACGCATTTGAATACCGGTGGTCCTGAGACGCTCAGCGACGGCAACCTGGTCTCGTGGTTTCTCGATCCAGATATCCAGTTTCCGAATCCCAGTTCCGCTACCAACGCGGAGCCACTGCTGATTAATTTCGCCGGTTCGCTTCAGTACCGCCCCGAGGCTGCAACGGAAATACCGAATCTTTTCCTGGCGTCGGACTACGTTCGTACCTATACGGACCTGGCAACTATGGAAGGAGCCAACGAAGCGGCTCGCCGGGCCGTGAACGGCATACTCGACGCTTCGGGGTCAAGCGCCGCCAAGGCTCAACTGTGGCCATTTGAGGAGCCGGAAATCTTCAAGCCGATGCGCGAGTATGACTTGCTCCGATTCAAGCTGGGATTGCCGCATGGCGATGGGGTTTAGCGCGGGCGAGACGCCCGCGCCACAGAGCCGCCATGACTTGTTTTCGGAGCATCTAAGTTAATAAAGCAGTAACCACTCTGAGAGACCGAAAAAGGGGGAAGAATGCCAACTAACGAATATGTCGCGGTACCCGGCAGTGCGCGCGAGCCGATGTCTGGCGCGAGCCAGTCAGGTTCGTGTAATCCCAATGAAGAAGTGCAAGTGACCGTGGTGATCCGCCCGCGGCCGCTCGGCAAGAACGTCAAGCCTCTGGCAGAGGTGGTAGCCAGCGGCGAGCGCCTGACTCGACTCGAGTATGAAGAACGGTACGGGGCGGACTCCAAGGACGTCGAGGAGGTCCGGAAGTTTGCGCACGCCCACAAACTCACCGTTTCCGAAATGAGTCTGGCGGCGAGGACGGTGAAGCTCAAAGGAACCGCCGCCGCTTGCGCCAAGGCCTTTCAAGTGGATTTGAAAATGTATAAGGGACCGCAGGCGACCTATCGAGGGAGGGTTGGCCCTGTGTACGTTCCGGCAAGCCTGAAGGACATTATTATCAGCGTTCACGGCCTCGACAACCGGCCTCAGGCGCAGGCGCACTTCCGGATTGCTTCCAAGGCCGCGTCCACGCACGTGCACGCCAATGCCTCTTCATCTGTTTCGTACACCGCGCCCCAAGTGAGTGAGCTTTATGATTTTCCTTCCAGCGCCACCGGCCTGGGCCAGACGATCGGCATCATCGAGTTGGGCGGCGGCTTTACGCAATCTGACCTGAACACCTATTTCAGCACGCTGGGCATTTCCCCGGCGCCCACGGTTACGGCGGTGTCCGTTGACGGTGCGTCGAATCAACCTACAGGAGACAGCGGCGGCCCGGACGCGGAAGTCATGCTGGATATCGAAGTCGCGGGGGCGGTGGCGCCGGGAGCAAGCATTGCGGTCTATTTCGCTCCCAACACCGATTCAGGATTTCTGGACGCCATTAACCAGGCAGTGAACGATAAGACAAACAACCCGTCGGTAATCTCCATCAGTTGGGGCGGGGCGGAATCCACCTGGACCTCGCAATCGCTACAGTCTTACAACAGCGCCCTCGAGGCGGCGTCGGCGGTCGGCGTCACGGTCTGCATCGCCGCGGGAGATAACGGCGCCACGGACGGAGTCGACGATGGCCTGGACCACGTCGACTTTCCCGCTTCCAGCCCCTACGCCTTGGCTTGCGGCGGGACGCACCTGGTGGGCAGCGGAACGACGATCACCAGCGAAGTGGTGTGGAATGACCTTCCTGATAACGGCGCGACGGGCGGGGGTGTGAGCGCAACGTTTCCGCTTCCCACCTGGCAGGCCAACGCGAATGTGCCTCCTTCCGTGAACCCCGGGAACTTCGCGGGCCGAGGCGTGCCAGACGTGGCCGGGGATGCCGATCCTTTTACCGGCTATCAGATCGATGTGGACGGCAGCGACTTTGTTGTGGGAGGAACCAGTGCAGTCGCGCCACTCTGGGCAGGTTTGATCGCCGGTTTCAATTCCAGTTTGAAAACTCCGGTGGGGTACCTGAATCCCACCCTCTACCAAACCGTCGCCGTGGCGGCCGGGACGTTTCACGACATCACTTCCGGCAATAACGACGGCTATTCGGCGGGCCCAGGATGGGATGCCTGCAGCGGTTGGGGCAGCCCCAACGGCGCGGCGATTTTGCAGTCGTTGGCCGGGACGCCGACGAGCACGCCGCCGACGGGCACAACACCGGCGCCGCAACCCACGTCCCCGCCGAAGAAGCGGAAGAAGAAGAAAAGCAGTGGTTAGTGGCCACTTCTCTGGCTTTTTCTTGAAAAGACTCCCATCAGCAGGTAGAATGCCGCGGCATGGACCGCACGGCTGGACAATCGCGAGTGGAGGGGAAACAAACCCGGCTCCGAGCTGTTGTGTCCGCGGTGAGGATCGTCGTGGGCGTCTTCCTGGTTGCTCTGTTCCTGACGGCCGCTAGTCGAACCACCCGCGACTGCACAGTTGGCCTGTATGTTTACGACATCTGTGCCTGGGTTTGGGTGCGCGAGCATTTGGGCCTTCCCGCCAGCAAATTCCTGCGTGCGGCGTTTCTTGAGCTCATCGGTATAACACTGACCCTGGGGATTTTCTTGACCATCCGGTTCGTGTTTCCATTTTGGAGAACGGCCAAAGATCCGAAGATGCAAGCAGGTCGTGACTGCTGACTCCCCGACTCCTTCATTTGAAGACTTCGACGAGCGGCGGCTCATCGCCGAATTTAGGGTCGTCGATGCCCATCGCCTTTAGGATGGTGGGAGCAATTTCCGTCATGCGAATCGTGTGCAAATCCACTCCGGCCTTGATATCCGGTCCCCACGCGATGAAGGAGGATTCCAGTTCGCGGCGAAAAGGCAGGTAGCCGTGGGTTCCCGTGATTTTCTTCCCCGATGAGATCACGTTGCCGGCCGCGCCGCTCCCGAATTCGTAACCCGTCGTGGCTTCGAGCGCCATCTGCGCGGCGGGTTCCGCACCCAGATCTTTCAGCGCCGCGCGGTCGAGAACGCCCCAGAGAGCGCCCGATTCGCGCAAGGGCTTCAGGGCCTCGCTGACCTCCGAGCGGAGGTCCTGGGATTGCGGCCAATAGATGAAGAACGATCCTCCATTGGCGAGCGTGGCGATTCGCCCTCCCGTAAGATTCCCCTCCTCATCCGCGGTCAACAACCCCGCCTTCACCAGCAGCACGTTGGGGTTGATCGCCGCGCCGACGGGCAGAAAACCGTGGTCGGAAACGATGAACACGTCCGTGGAATCGGCTAGTCCGGCAGCCTCGTCGGCAGCAAGCAGTTCGCCGATATGGCCGTCGATCTTCTCCAGCGTCGCGGCGGCCTGGGAGCTGTTGGGACCGAATTGGTGCTCAACTCCATCCAGATCGCACAAGTGAACCAAAAGAAGGCCGGGCTTATATTTCTTCAGGATGAAGGTCGCCAGGCGAGCCCGCGTCACATCAAGTTCCTGGCCTGCTTTCGGCGGTCCGATTTCCAGAAGAGCTTCAAACAGGAGCCCTGGCGTGGCGTACTTGGCGATGTAAACCGGATCCACCTGGAGAGGCTTCTGGGGATCCCAGATCTCGGGAATATCCCAATAAATCGGCGCGCCTGCCGTAGCCGGCCAGAACACTGCGCCGCTGCTCAGCCGGTGGGCGTTCGCCTCGTCCCAGAGTGTGGGCGTCTTGATGGCCTTGGCGAACCAGAACCAGTCGCCGGGGTTCTTGCCGGCCTCGCGCGAAGATAAGTTGGAATAGATGCCGTGCTCAGCCGGCATTCTCCCGGTAACGATTGTCGTGTGCGAGGGGTAGGTCACCGTGGGATAAACTCCCAGTACGCCCTCGGCGTAGCTTCCTTCTTTGCGCAGCCGCGCCAGGTTGGGAATGTGAACCTTCGCAGCAAGAAGCTGGTAGAGGCTGGCGCCCATCCCATCCACCGAAACTACCAGCACGTGCCGCTCTCGCGGCCGGTTGGAAGAATCTTGCGCAGGGGCGTTGGGCGGAGTCGTCAAGACCAAGGCAGCCAGCGCGAGCGCCGACAAAAAGAGGCGGCGGGCTTGGCAACGTCCCGACTTCCGCGTAGCTCCGACCGTTAGGTCGGCAAGTGGGGGGCTAAAGGCCCGCGCTATGAGTGAAATCAGGACGTAGCGCCGGCTTTTGCCACGTTGAACGGTTTGGGCTAGAATAGGCTTAGTGAGCACGGTAACCTCAGAGGGAGCATTCGAACCTACTAGTCTACCCCATTCCTGGTCGCCGATTCTTTCGGCCCTGGAAGCATTGCTGATTTATGCTGGGATTCTCACCTATATTTGGCGCTGGCAGCACACCTATCCCCACACTTGGATGGTCCTCTGGGGCATCATCCTGGTGAGCCACGTGGTGCACCGAGACACTTTGCGAAGCCTGGGCCTGACGTTTGGGGAAGCGCGAGAGAGCGCTCAACTGGTCTTGCCGATTGCCTTGGCTTTCTACGTTCCGCTGCTCGCCTTCGGGTTTGCGCGGCATGTTCTGGCGATTGTGCCGCTGAATTGGCACGCCCTGTATTCCTTCCTGGGATACGCCGTCTGGTGCGCTTTTCAGCAGTATCTCGCGCAATCCTATTTTCACAACCGGCTGATGGAAGCGATTCACAATCGTCACCTGAGTTCGCTTCTGGTAGGAGTCATTTTCGGCTCGGCTCACATCCCCAATCCGATCCTCATGGTCGCCACGACCGTGGCCGGATTCGTCTTCGCCGAAATCTTCGCGCGGCATCGAAACATCTGGCCCATCGCTCTGGCCCAGGCCGTGGGAGGATTACTCCTCGCCGCCGTCTCGCCCGCCTCACTCATGCACAACATGCGAGTGGGGCCGGGATACCTGTTCTACGGGCTGCGCTAAGGCCTCTCCCCCGCTTGAACCGCGCACCCCTTCACCCGAGCCGTAGGGGCAACACTCGTGGTTGCCCGCGGGCGGCCAGAAAGGCCGCCCCTGCGACCAGAGCTGTCGGAGGAGAGGGATTGATTGCCATAACTCGAAGCAGTTGTCAGCGACGGCCCGGGCGGATGCGGTCGAATCTCTGGGAGCGCGGCAGGTAAGGAAGATCGGTAATTTGGCCTTGGAAATTCGCCCCCCAGCGTCCGGGGATGGCAGCGCCACAGCCCGGACATGAGCCGGTCGCGGTGAGCCGATAATCGAGGACGTGGTACCCCGCACGCTCCACAAGAAGCTCATGGCAATCAGGACAATAAGTATTCTCAAGTTCCCCAGTCCGGCCGGGCAGGTTTCCCGCATAGACGAAACGCAGGCCTGCCGCCTTGCCAATCCCGGCAGCCCGCACCAGCGTACGCGAACTGGTGTCTTCCGGCTCGGTCATCTTATAGTCCCTGTGAAAGGCGGTAAGATGCCAGGGGATGTCGGGCGAAACGCCGGCCAGAAATTCCGCCATACGCTTCAATTCGTCGTCTGAGTCGTTGAATCCGGGCACGATCAGGGTGACGATCTCCACCCAAAATCCCATCTCGTGCAGCCTGCGGATGGTGTCGAGAATGGGTTGCATACGCCCACCAAGCTGCCGATAATGCCGGTCCTCAAAGCTTTTCAGGTCCACCTTATAAAGGTCAACCCAGGGCCGCAGGTATTCGAGCACCTGCGGGGTGGCGTTGCCGTTCGAGACATATCCGGTGGTGAGGCCTGCGGCGCGCGCTTCCTTAAAAACCGCCACGGCCCATTCGCTGGTGATAAGCGGCTCATTGTAAGTGCTGACGACGACTTTCGCGCCGTGTTCCAAGGCCTCCCGCACGAGTCCCTCGACCGTGGCGCGCAAAGGCGGCGATACGGCGCTCGGATCACGCAGAGCCTGTGAGGTCACCCAGTTCTGACAGTAAGCGCAGTGCAGGTCGCAACCCATCATCCCGAAGCTATAAGCCAATGCACCAGGGTAGGCGTGGAAAAAGGGCTTCTTCTCGATGGGATCACACTGGGCGCCCGCCACATAGCCCCAGGGCACCAGCAGTTTCCCGCCTTGGTTGTACCGCACCTTGCAGACGCCCAATTGGCCATCCGGGATGCGGCAGCAGTGCCCGCATGCGTAACAGCGCACGAAGCCGCGCTCCAGCTTTTCATAGAGCTCGCCCTCTCGCACGGCTTCCTGTAATACTTCTTGTAGAGTACCCATAATACGATCTCCAGAACCCACTCAATCAGCGGGCTCTTCCTAACATTATGATACTCCACTCCGCCAGCCCGCTGCAGGTTTAAGCTCATTTCGTTCAGGATTAGGCGTTCAATTCCGATTGCTGGGGAGACACTTATCGGCTCCCAAGGCTACCAGAAGGGTTGCCCCTGCGAGGAGGTGCTGGTAGAGTGTCCTCTGAATGAATGAGCGAATGAACGGGAAGAGGAGACCATGAGATTACTATTGCATTGTGTTTGCTGGAAAGCGGTTTGGGGCGTATCGACGCTATTGCTTGCCGTTTCGATGGGAAGCGCGCAGGAGGCAGCCAGCCCCGAGATTCGCGTCGGAATCATCGGTACGGATACCTCCCATGTCATCGAGTTCAGTCGAATTTTCAATGACGCCTCCGACCCGGAGCACGTCCCCGGGGTGCGCGTGGTGGCTGCCTATAAGGGAGGCAGTCCGGACGTCACCGAAAGCAGGGAGCGCGTTGACAAGTACGCCGCGGAATTGCACGACAAGTGGAAGATCGAAATCGTGGATAGTATTCCGAAGCTCTGCGCCATGGTGGATGGTGTTTTGCTGGAAAGTGTCGACGGCCGCCCGCATCTCGATCAGGCGAAGCCCGTTTTCGCAGCCGGAAAGCCCGTCTTTATCGATAAGCCTCTCGCGGCTAGCTACCAGGATGCTAAGGAGATTGCGCGATTGGCGAGCCAAGCGGGAGTGCCATGGTTCAGTTCTTCTTCACTGAGGTACTGGGAAGAGACCCAGCGGCTGAAAAACCTTCAGGGCGCGGGGCGTGTCTTGACCTACAGTGTCTACAGCCCCTCGCCCACCGAGCCCCACCACCCTGACTTGATGTGGTATGGCATTCATGGCGTGGAGATACTCTTCACACTCATGGGGACAGGATGTGAGTCCGTAAGCCACATGAACACAGACGATGAGGACGTCGTGGTGGGAAGATGGCCGGGCGGGCGTTTGGGCGTGATGAGGGGGTTTCGCAAAGGGCTCTATGCCTACGGAATAACCGCGTTCACTGAGAAAACGGTCGTCAACTCCGAACCCAAACCCTTTAGTTACCGGCCACTGCTGGTTGAGATTGCGAAGTTCATGCACACGCGAGTCCCGCCCGTCAACGCCGATGAGACGCTGGAAATGTTCGCCTTCATGCAGGCCGCGGAGCTCAGCAAAAAGCAAGGAGGAGCCGAAGTTCCACTCAGTCGCGTAACACACTGATTGAAGATTGACGATGGTCGATTGTCGATTTTCGATTGCCGATTGAATGTCCGCTCAATTTGAGGTCAAGTCGTTCTCGCGCAAGCGGGAATCGAGAATCGACCATCGTCAATCGGCAATCCCGCGGGCGGCTTTCGCGATGGCGGCAATGTGCTCCGGCGTGGTGCCGCAGCAGCCGCCGATGATTTGCGCGCCGGCTTTGATGAGGTCGCCGATCTTGGAGGCCATGAATTCCGGGGTTTCTTTGAACACCGTTTTCCCTTCCTCCAGAACCGGCATTCCGGCGTTGGCGTTAACCAGCATGGGCGTATGCGGCAGTGCAGCCCGCATCCGGCGTGTGATCTCGATCATGTTGGCGATGCCGCTGCCGCAATTCGAGCCGACGATGTCCGCTCCGGCCGACGCCGCCTCTCGCGCCGCTCGTTCCGGCGTCACGCCCATCATGGTGTGAAAACCGCGCGCCCCGGCCTGGAAGGTGAAGGTGCACATCACTGGAAGCGTGGTGCAATCCTTGGCCGCCTTGATTGCCTGCAGGGCTTCGGCGAGCGACCCCATGGTCTCAATGCACAGCGCGTCCGCGCCGCCTTCCGCCAAAGCCGCCACTTGCTCCTTGAACGCCTCGTAGAGGTCTTGCGGCGTCGCGTCTCCACCCTCCTCTTCGACGATGCGCCCGGTGGGGCCCACAGCGGCTGCAACGTAACCTTTGCCGGCGATGACCTGTTTCGCAAGCGCCACCGCAGCCAGGTTTAACTCGCGTACTTTGCCGGCCAGACCGTAGGGTTTCAGTTTGTAGCTGGTCCCGCCAAAGGAATTTGTTTCCAGGATGTCCGAACCTGCAAGGAGATAAGCTGCATGAATGCCTTTAACCACTTCGGGGTGAGAAATGCACCACTCTTCCGGGCACTCGCCGGGCTGCAAGCCGCGGGCTTGCAGGAAAGTGCCCATGGCGCCGTCGGAAATCAAAATGTCCTCTTGCGCGACTCGTTCTCTGAACGAATTCATACTCGTCTCCCCGCTATGAATCAGGTGATCGGATGATCAGGTGATCGGGAGAATAAGCCCTCGGCGAGCGAGAGGGCTTATTCCGTCAGAACGATGAGCTTAGCATAAACCTCCAGTGCCGGGCACTGGTAACGGGCACCTGGTTTATAATGCCAGCCTTGGGAGGGCCAAAGAGGATGATCACTCGGGGTTTTCGCAGTTGGTTGAGACGGATAATGTGGACACGCGCATCGGGAGAGAGGATCCGACGATTTTGGAATTTCGAGTTTCGAGTTTCGAATCTTGGCCGGTGGGCTCTGCTGGCCGTACTTCTCGGCGTTTGCTTTGGGCAGTCGTCGGCTGCTGAACCGATGGGGCGGGAGCGGGGCGCTCCCGCGACCGCGGGCGAGACGCCCGCGCCACCTCCCGGAGGCAACGTGTATGTCGTCCTGTGGTTTGATACTGAGGATTATATTCTTCCTCAGAGCGATGACGCGGCCAAGCGCATCACCGAGATTCTCGCCCGGGAAGGCGTTCGCGCCACCTTCAAGGTGGTGGGAGAAAAGGGCCGCACGCTCGAGCGGCGCGACCGTCGCGACGTGATCGAAGCGCTGGGACGCAACGAGATCGGCTTCCACGCTAACACCCACAGCCAGCACCCCACTCCGGCGGAGTATGAATCGAAGCTCGATTGGGAACAAGGGGCGGCGGAATTCGCCCGCCGCGAGCGGCCCGGCTTTGAAGACCTGCGCCGTATTTTCGGCAAAGCGCCCACCTGCTATGGACAACCCGGCAGTTCCTGGGCGCCGCAGGCTTTTCCGGCGCTGAAATCCTGGGGCGTGAGGGTCTACCTCGATGACGGCCCGCACGTTGGGCTCGACGGTAAGCCGTTTTGGTATGGCGGGCTCTTGAATATTTTCAATATTAAAGCCGGATCGGACCTTCGCCCCAACGAGGATTGGTCGAATCTGGACCAGGCCAAGGCCAACTTTAAAGCCAGTTACTTTGGACTGCCGCATTCAGGCGGCGTAGTGAGCATTTACTTTCACCCCTGCGAGTTCATTCACCGAGAGTTCTGGGACAGCGTCAACTTTGCCCACGGATCCAATCCCCCGCGAGATGATTGGCAGAAGCCTCCCATGAAGGACCCCGAGCAGATTGAGCGAGACTTCAACTACCTCGAGAACCTAGTGCATTACGTAAAATCCTTCCCCAACGTCCGCTTCATCACCGCTTCTGAGGCTCTGGGCGTGATGCCTGACCGCGCGCAGGGCCGCCAGTTCTCTGCTGCCGAGCTGAGAGAGATTGCCGAACAAGTCAACTCCGACGTGTCGTTTCAGGTGCGCGGAGACCATGCACTGAGCGCCAGCGAGCAGTTCGCGCTGCTCAACGAATACGTCGCTCGCACGGTGCGGAAACAACCGGCAGCGCCTGTCCTACTGAGCGGGACGCCCTACGGTCCAGATCTTGCTGCCCCCGAATTGGCAGATGACATGAATGTCTCATGGAGCCAGTTCTCGCGCACAGTTCAGGATGTCGCCGGGTTTCTCGAAAAGAACGGCCAGATTCCGAATGTGATTTGGATGGGAAGCAAGCCCGTTCCGCCTGAAAGCTACCTGGTGGCTCTCGCCCGGACCACTCGCGCCTTGCTGGAGACGCACACCTTGCCGAATTACGTGACTTTGCCGCCCGCGCGCCTGGCTGCGGCCCGCTATGTCGCGGATGATTCCCCAAGGCTCTGGGACTGGATTATCTTCCCCGAAGGCTTCGACGCCCCGCAGTTAATGGCGCTCGCCAAGCTGCAGGCGTGGACGTTGAAGCCGGCGTTGCTTGCGGGCGGCAGGTAGGCAGTTCGCCGGGGGAGTCGGGATGAATGGATAGCCCTCTCCCGTGGGGGAGAAGAGTCGAGTTGAAAGGATCGCCCTCTCCCCAAGGGAGAGGGCTATTGATTGGTCTCCACCCCCACTGCCTACCGCCCGCAGCCCACCTGCCCATCTCCCGACCTGCCTACTGCTTGGGGTGAGCTGCGAAGAACGACCACATGATATCGGTGGCAGGGATGTTATTACGGCTGAGCATCGTGCCGGGCCACATGTGGCGGCCGCCGAAGATGGTGTAGAGCGTGAGGCCGGCGCCGTCTTTACAGCCGGTGTAGGTATCAATGCGCAGTTGGTTCGTTCCTTGGCGCTCGGGCGTCGTCGTGCAGCTATCCTGCTTCACCCAGAACGATACGGTGGAGGGAACAGACGAGTCAGACCGTTTCGGACCGAGCTGAAACGGCGTTGTGCCGCCGTTATACGGGACCAGAAAGTCGGCCGTGCCGTGAAAAATGAGGATCGAGACGGGCCCCGAAGGCCGGCATTCCACGTCTTGAGCGCCTTCTACGGGTGCGATGGTGGCGATCCGGTCCGCCATTTCACAAGCCAGCCGGTAGGACATCATTCCGCCGTTTGATATGCCGGTAGCAAAAACGCGTTTCGGATCAATCGGGTAATCGTGCTCGAGCCGGTCGATGAGCGCGCGCAGAAAGCCGGTGTCGTCCACGTTGTTCATCTGCGCGTAGCCGCAACAGGCGCCGGCATTCCAGGTGGGCGCCAGGCCGGAGCCGCTCGTGCCATTCGGATAAACTGCGAGGAAGCTTTCCTTGTCCGCCTTGGCGCTCATGCCGGACATGCGTTCGACGTTGGTGGCGCCCTGGATGGCGCCGTGCAACACCAGGACGAGGGGCAGGGGCAATTTGCCCTCGTAACCTTTGGGAGGGTGAACCCGGTAGGTGCGCGTGCGGCCGCCGAATTCCAGCGTCTTTGACACGGTGCCTGCCGGCTGGCCCAAAGCATCCAGGGGGCCGTGCAGGCTGAATATATACGTTCCCCCGCTGTACACCGCAAAAGCAGTCGCGGCAATGGCGAGAAGTACTTTCTGGCTTGTGGTCATGGTTAATCGTGAAGAAAAACGCACGCCTGCCACAAACTATTGGTGCCGGAGGCACCTTGGAGCGCGGTAGCGCCAGCTACCGCCTTTTCGGGTGAGTCCAAGGCGGCAGCTTCGCTGCCGCACTCCAAGGCGCTTCGCGCATCTTTATGCAACACGGTAAACCGCGAAACAGAGGTGATCAGCGCTCCGAATGGCAGGGTCAAGCGCCTGCTCGTCACTCGCCACTTGTCACTCGTCACTGCCCTTTAAGCGGCGCGGGCGTGGGAGCCTCGGCGCAGGCGCGCGGCACGAACGGTATTCGACATCAGCATGGCGATGGTGAGCGGACCGACGCCGCCGGGCACGGGTGTATAGGCGCCTGCCTTTTCCTTCACGTCTTCAGGCTGCACGTCACCTACCAGGACAGACCCTTTGGCCGCAAGGTCGGCGAGTGGGCCGGAGGGATCGTGATAAATGCGGCGAATCTCGTCGGCCGTGGTCAGGCGATTGATGCCCACATCGATCACAGTAGCGCCGGGCTTGATGAATTCGCCGGTCACATAAGCGGGCTTGCCCATCGCGGCCACCAGGATATCGCCCTCGCGCGCTACGGCCGGGAGGTCGCGCGTCCTCGAGTGGCAAACGGTCAGCGTGGCATGTTGGTGAAGCAGCAGCATGGCCACGGGCTTTCCCACGATGTCGCTGCGTCCCACCACCACGGCGCGCGCGCCTTTGATGGGAATCTGGCTGCGTACAAGAATCTCGATGATCCCGGCGGGCGTGCAGGGAACCAAGCCGGGAGTCCCAGCAACGAGGTGGCCCACGTTGATGGGATGGAACCCGTCCACATCCTTGGCCGGGTCCACGGACTCGAGTACACGCTTGGAATCGATTTGGGGCGGCAGGGGCAGTTGGATGAGAATGCCATCAATTTCGTCACGCTGATTCAACGAATCCACCAACGCCAGCAAACGCTCCTGTGTGGTGTCGGCGGGCAGCTCGATTTTCTCGCTGTAAAGCCCCAGGGACTCACAGGTCTTCACTTTACTGCGAACGTAGATTTGTGAAGCAGGATTCACACCCACCAGAACCGCCGCCAGCCCCGGTGTGATGCCGGCGCGTTTCAGGTCCTGAATCTGTTCGGCGAGTTCCGCCTTGATCTGGTCGCGAATCTTGTTGCCATCCAGAATAGTTGCTGCCACGGTTGTCCTCCAGCTATCAGCTATCAGCTTTCAGTTGTCAGTTGTCAGTCGATTCTTCGCCGCCTGGAGGGAGCTGTGCTTTCTGCTTTCTGCTTTCTGCTTTTACGCAGCTCCCAGCTTTCCATCACGAAAGGCCTGGATGTAGTCGGCGCAGAACTCGTCGCGTCCCAACAGGGCCTCGGCGGCGCGAATATTGCCCATCAATTGCGGGTCGCAGGGATCCACAATGGCGGTGTCCAGGCCTTGAGCCATCAACAATAAGAGCAGTGCCTGGTTGAGCAGCTTGCGCATCGGAAGGCCGAAGGAGACGTTGCTGATGCCGGCGCTGACGTGGATGCCCGGATACCGGGCTTTGATGAGGCCTGTTGCCTCCACGAGCCCTTTGCCATGTTCCGGCCCAGTGCTGACGGGGAGCACGCAAGGATCGACGTATAGATCGTCCAGGACGAATCCTCCCGCGGTCAACCGGTCAACGAGGCGGATGGCGGTCGACACACGCTCGGCCGAGGTGTTGGGTGGCCCCGCTTCGCCCAGGCACAATGCGATCACTTTGGGGCGAAACTCCTTCAGAAGAGGCAGCAGGGCCTGCTGGCGCGCCGGCTCATCGGTGATGGAGTTGATCATCGCGCGCTGTTTGCAAAGCGGCAGGGCGCGGCGCAAGACGGCAGGGTCAGCGCTGTCCAGGCAGAGTGGGATGGAGACTGTTTCCTGGACGATATTCACCAGCCAAGGCAGGACTTCCATTTCCTGACCCGGCAGGCCGCCGTTCACATCCAGCATGCTCGCCCCGGCGTTGGCTTGCCTGAGGGCGATTTCTTTGAAGAACTCCGCGTCTCGCTTTTGCGCCGCTTCTCCGACCTTCTTTCTAGTGCAATTAATGAGTTCACCGATAATGAGCACGGGATCAGTCTTCCTCCTGGCAGAAATGGATTTCGTTCCGCAGGGGCGCATGGCCATGCGCCCCTGCCACAGAGAACCGAGAGAATCCCGATTATACCTTCTGAGCCGGGACCCCCGCCTGAAGATCTTTCCTCTTGCAGACGTTGTCCAACCCTGCCATGCGATTGGCCAGAGCGTTGGTGTTGTCCAGGCACCAGTCGCGGGGTGGAATGAGGGTGCGGGCGAACTTACGGGGATCGTCGCCGACGGCCAAGGCGCCCTTATAGATCACGTTCCAAATGCAAAGCTGCTCGGGGCGCGCCTCGCAGGTTCCATCGACTCTCGAACCTCCGCAAGGGCCGTTGCGAAGCTCTTTGTAGCACCAGCGCATTGAGCAGCCCGCGTAGTCGAGGTGGTCCTGGAGACAATCGCCGCAGCTTCGGCAGCCCAAAGTGGCTTTGCGATAAAGCGTGGAAGGCTCCAGCAGCCAGTACCACAGGCCGTGGCGCCAGGAAGTCCCCGGGACGCCGTCCCCATTGGGCTTCAGCCGGGCGCTGAAGAAACGGTGGCCGACAGAACCCTCTGCGATCAGGTGCCGGTGTACCTGCTTGGACAGCCACTGGACAAAGGTGGCGTGCGGTTTCGTGTGAGTGACCTGATACTCGCCGGTGCCGTCACTCAAGCCGTCGGCCGCCTGCGGCAGCAGGTAGAACTCGTTGGGGTAGGGGAAGATCAACTCGTCCAGCTTGTTCCGCCACTCGCCCGAAAGGGCTTCGGCCCGCTCGACAATGGTCATGAAGTCTTTGTGCGTGAGGCCAAACCCGCCCACGTGGGCTCCGGCGAAGCCGAGTGATTTCGCGGCGGCGACCATTAGTGCCGCGCGCTCCAGGCGTTGAGGTTTCTTCTCCTTCTCGAGGCGCCGAATGAGCTCGTCCGGTATGACGCAGCCAGCCACTTCCCCCGCCTGCATCATCTGCGCAATCTTGGCGGTAGGAACATAAACATTGGCGAGGATAGGGCGGTCGCCTAAACCCTCGCGGGTCAAGTAGTGCTTCAACTCGCTGAGCTTGCGGATGTTGTATCCCAACTGGGTGATGATGAACTGCGCCCCCACCGTAAGTTTGAGTTGCGCTTTGTAGAATTGCATCATCTGGTCGGACTCGTTAACTTTGTAGGGATTCACGACGGCGCCGGGGAAGAAATCGAATGGCGTGCTCTGGACTGTCCGCGGCCCCATTTTGTACTCGATGCCCGACCGCATGGCCTGGATCAGCCAAACCAGCAGCACCGAGTCCAGGTCGTAAACTGGCTTGGATTTGCCGCCGAATCCTTCCTTCTGAGCATCACCGGTTAGCGCCAGAACGTTCTCAACGCCCTCCCGCGCCAGACCGTGAAGGCGTGCCTCCAGGAAGGAACGGTTGCCGTCCTTTGCCGTGAGGTGGGCGATGGGCGTAAGACCTCGTTCGCGGATGAAGGTGACGAAGGCCTCCGGGGGCAGCGCCGGGTTGCCGCTCGGCAAGTCGGTGACGCTGATGATCTTGATCCCTTTAGGTTCCGCCGCGGCTTCTTTGACGAAGGTCTCGGCTTCGGCCATGTTGTGATCGCGGCCCAGGACGAGCTCCGCAGTGCAAAAGAACTCCCCTTTTTCGAGCGCCCGCCTTAAATGGTTCTGACTCGGTCCCTGTCCATTCTGATTCATTGGCCTCTCCTTTCTTTTGTGCCTCTCAGCAGTCTGCTACCCGTACGAACGCGGTTCTTGTACTCCATGCCCCGCCAAAGTTGCCGCGTAGCTCTGTGCCAGGCGCCGCCCAATCAGTGCGGCAAGATGCTTGAAGAAGGTCATTCCGCTTACCGGGTCCGCGACCAGGATTCTATCCAACTGAGACTTTTCAAGCTTCGAGACCTTGACGGGACCCAGGCATTCGGCGGAAGCCGTGTAAGTGGGGTTTCCCACCAGGCTCGACCAACCAACCATATCGCCCGGGTCGCTGGCCACGTGGGCTAGGAGCCCTTGGACTCCCACGCTAATCCGCACCCGTCCTTCCAGAAGAACATAAAACTCCCGGGCGGGTTCACCCTGGTGAAACAGGAAATCCCCCGGCGCGTGGGATTCCTCGAGAGCTGTCTCCAGAATTCCCTCTCGAGTCTCCTCGCGCATTCCCTCGAAAAGATAAGCAGTATTAATGTACATAGAGTGCTCCGGTCTCAAAACAATCCTGATACTTTCCCGGTCTTCACATCTACATCTACCCGGCGGAAGCCCGGGCTAGAGGAGGTCCCAGGCATCAAGCTGATCGTGCCTGCGCAGGGGCAGAGGAACTTCGCTCCCGAGTATACTAGAACGTCCCGAATGGGCAAGATCCAACCTTGCGGAACACCCTTGAGCGTCGGGTCGTGGCTCAAGCTGAGGTGTGTTTTTACCATCATCGTGGCGTAATCAGCGAATTTGGGATCGGCCTCAAGCTGCTTGGCTTTGGCGTCTGCCTCCGGGGCCCACGCCACGCCATCAGCGCCATAGACTACTTTGGCGATGAGTTCTACCCTGTCTCGGAGCTTCATCTCGAGTGGATAGAGGAATCGGAAGTTGTTCGCATCCTTGCAGGCATCCAGCACGGCATCCGCCAGCTCCAGGGCGCCGTCCCCTCCCTTGAGCCAGTGCTCCGAAGCCGCGCAGCGCGCTCCAGTGGCTTCCACAGCTTTCCGCACCAGGGCGACTTCCTCGGCGGTGTCGGTGTGGAAGCGGTTGATGCAGACCACAGGGTTGATCCCGGAGCGGCGAATGATGTTCAGGTGATGAAGCAGGTTGGGAAGACCCTTTTCGAGCAGCTTGAGATTCTCCTTGGTGTAGGCGTCGGGGAGAGGCAGGCCCGGCGCCACCTTTGGCCCGCCCCCGTGCATTTTGAGAGCCCGGATGGTGGCCGTCAGAATGGAGACGTTGGGCTTCAGACCGCTGTAACGAGACTTGACGTTCCAGAACTTCTCGAAGCCGATATCCGCCGCAAAGCCGCTTTCCGTGACGTGATAGTCGAACATCTTCAGTCCCAACCGGTCAGCGATGATGGAAGACTGGCCGACGGCGATGTTGGCGAAGGGGCCGGCATGCACCATGCAGGGCTGATACTCTGCGGTCGAGCAAAGCGTGGGGTTGATGCAGTTGCGCATCCAGGCCGTCATGGCCCCCGCCACGTCCAAATCGCTCGTGGTGACCGGATTGCCCTTCTTGTCGTAGGCCACCGTAATCTCTCCCAACCGCTTCCTGAGGTCGGCCAGGTCCGTGACGATGGAAAGAGTGGCCATGAGTTCGGAACTCACCGCAATACCGAACTTAGACTGCATCATGTAGCCGTCCTGTTTGCCGCCGATGCCGATGATGATATTGCGCAGTGCCTGGGCGCAAAAATCCATGACCCAGCCCATCTCGACGCGGGTGGGGTCAATGTCCAGGCGGCGTGTAATGCTGTGCTTCTGAAGCTCCTCGTCGTTATAGTTTCGCTCGTGCTGCATGCGAGCGGTGAGCGCCACCATCGCCAGGTTGTGGGCGTTCGCGATATCGTTGATGTCGCCGGTCAAACCCAGGGAAAACTCGGTCATGGGGATCAGCAGGGCGTTCCCGCCTCCAGCCGCTGTCCCCTTGATATTCATGGTCGGACCGCCTGAAGGTTGGCGCAAGCATCCGCCCACATTCTTGCCGCGCTTGCCTAAACCCTCGATCAAGCCGAGGGAAGTCGTGCTTTTCCCCTCGCCTAAGGGGGTAGGTGTAATAGCCGTCACCTCGATGTACTTCCCATCGGGGCGGTCTTTCAGTCGCTCGATGATCCTGAGGAAGTCTAGCTTGGCGAGCCGTCCCATAGGGATCATCTCGTTTGGTTTAAGGCCTAATTTCTCCTGCCACTCGCTTGGGCTCGGCATCCCGGGTTCCGCCGCTTCTGATATCTGCCAGTCCTGCATCTTCGTCGCGTCGTACGCCATCCTTTAGCCCTCCGGACATCTGAATTGGGTCAACGAATCGACACGTGGAGTTTGGTGCCACGTCCTGCATTTGGAGCAGGTTAGCTGCCATATCCGGCAATCCGCCACGCTTTTGGAAGCGGGGAAAAGATTCGCCAGGCAAATGATTTCAAGGAGTTAGCGGTGGACGGGGGATGGAGGTAGGTTGCGCATGCGGCGAGCCTGGGGCTGGAGAAACGGCAAATGGGGAGTTTGCCACTCTTGCAGTGAACAAATCCCAACTACAGGGAAAAACGCACAGTTAGGAGAACGGCAGATCCGGTGATCGGGAGAACAAAGAACAACGGATATTTTGCCTGCCATTCACCCGGTCTTCCGATCATCTGATTACACGATGCCGCTACCACTGAACGCCAGGGTACAAACTGGGCATGAGAACGGCACGGTAGGCGTTGTGGTTCGAAACTTCCATCTGGAGAACGACTTGCGGAGGAGTAGCGTTCGTGACCTCCATATATCGCGCTCCAGTGGGGTCGTCCGAGGGCGCGGTGATGCCAAAAACCACATCGGTGTCCGGCAATTGCTGCGCGCTGCCGCCCCAGAAGGTGTAAACAGGAGAAAGATTGTCCTGCCAGAGGAGTGTTGCGGTCAAGGCAGACTCGTCGAGTTGGTAGATAGGAACACGGCTGTAGCAGGCGATTTGACCGGGAGCGCCGCATATATCACCCGCGGAGTCCAGAACCCGGTTGTCACCATCATCAAAGACCACCAGGCTGAAGGTGCCCGTGCTATTGGGGCTGACGATGCTTGGATAGTGTTGCGCATAGAACCAATCCGGGTTCTGGCCGTTGGTCAGGGTGAAATCACCTTGGTAGCCCAGCCTCCAAAGGATGTCGCCGCTCCCTTGGCCGTTTTCGTAATCAATCTTGATGACCCAAGACTGATCGCGCATGGAAAGGAGCAAATTGCCGTCATCCGGCGAATAGACAATGGCATTGGAGTGCGTCCAATCCGGAAAGTTCAGAACTTGACGATTGACGTCCAGATGGTCGAAGGTATCCCAGAACCAAGCTACGTTGTGATTCTGATCGAGATCGACCAGCGCGTCTCCGAGCACCTGAGTCGTTCCGGGATACCCCGGCAAGTTTGTAAAGGGCACGTAGTGGTTAAGCAGCACAATCAGGTGTCCGTTGGGTAAAGGCAGAACATCGTGGTGAAGCCAGCCCATGTTAATATTGTAGCCGGCGGCGTTAAGCCAACTGTTGACTTGGGCCGCAGAAAACTCGTGGATGGTATTCCCTGCCAAGTCAATCTCCCGGATGGTGCCTGCGCTTGCGGCAGAATCACCGGACAAATTCAGCAAAATGTGGCCATTGGACATTAGCCTGATCGGCTGGGGAATAGTCTGCGGAGAACTGTAATCGTAGTACCAGATAACATTCCCGGCAGTATCGGTGGCCAGAATATCTAGCTGATCGGAGTTGGGTTCTTCGGTAAGATCCCACATGATGGCTCCCGAACTGGGCGTGAGTCCGTTGGGGTTCGTTACCGTAAACTGCGGGACGAGGGAAGCCGGGGGAGCGCCGGTGGTAAACGTGTGGTCTTGATCGACCGTCTGGGATCCGTCTGCGTTCGTTACATCGGCCCGCATGTGATAGGTCGTGTTCGCCCTCATCCCCGCGACGAGAATCTGGACCGGCCCACCCCCCGGGGGAGAATTCACCGCCCAGGTGTGCGTGCCATAAGTTGTATCCGTTCCAAACTCCACGGAGACGGAAGCGCCCTGGGTGGCCGAGTAGGCGTACAACGCCACCAATGGGTTATTGGTGGCGAACACGCCTGGCATTACAGCGAGGTTAACTGTCGAGCTTGTGCCACCGCCTGGCCCCGGTGTTGTCACGAGCACGGGCAGACTCCCCTGCATCGCCAACAGGGATGCCGGGATGAGGGCCGTGAGCGCGGTCGGATTCCAATACAAGGTCGCCAGCGACACGCCGCCCAGTTCCACAACTGACCCCATGGCAAATCCCGCTCCGTTTACGGTTATGTTGGTGTTCGCGCTTCCCAAACCAACAGCGGCGGGCGAAACCGAGGAAATTACGGGTTGCGGGTTTACAATCGTCAGTGTCGCTGATGCGGACTGCGCCGAGTTATCTGCGCTCACCGCTGTCACCGTGACGGTGTTAGGCGAGGGAAGGATTGAGGGCGCCGTGTAGAGCCCGGAACTGCTGATCACCCCCTCGGCAACACCTCCGCCCGGCGAGCCATTCACCGACCAAGTCACCCCTGCGCTGCTTCCCGCCACCGTCGCGGTGAATTGGGTCTGCCCCAGGAGCGCCACCTGTGCCGTTTGCGGACTAAGGGACACTGTGCTCGCGGCAGGCGCGTTCGCATTCGGTGCGGTTGTCGAGCTTCCGCCACAGTCGAGCATGAAAGCTGCGCTGACGAGAATACTCGTCGCTGCAAACCAACCTGCAAGCCTGAACTGATTGCAAAAGACAGAGCTCGGATTCAACTCCACGGCCATACCGGTGCGACGCATCGCAAACTCCTCCGCAAATTGTTATTGGTCTAGATTTCGTATGTTAACTGAGTAAAACAGGTACCTGCCCGTCTCCGAAACTAACACGCCGATTGAGATCGCAGCAACGCTTTTACTCTGCGAGCCATATCAAAACATGGCGAAGCTTGCCCTGAGTGGGTATTTCTTCCGAAACGTCAAAAAGTTCCAAGAAAAGCCTAAATCTCGATGGTCGGTTATTTCTGCGCAGGAGTGAGGCGGACGTCATCCAGCCAAACTCTACCTGCGATGAGACTGTCGATCTTCTGGCTGGGCAAGCGCTTTAGCCTCACAACAAGCATTTGGGTCTTGGGTCCAGTAACGAAATCCAAAAGCAAGGTAGTCCAAGCGTCGGTAGTGCCGGTGAGATCGTCGGTCATTTTATCGAGAACGGCCGGGCTATAGGCGTCGTACACTTCCAGGCGCGGCCCGCTGTCGGTCGTAATCCCTTCGGTTTTCATCAGCGCCTGAAGATGATAGGCTTGCCCCGAAGCCACCTTTACATACTGATAAACATGTTCAAACCGGAGGTTGTCCTTTCCCGAGAATTGGACCATTAGGGAATGGGAGGGAGAGTGAAAAGTCGAGCTGTCGACGCCGGCATAAACTCCTTCCAGAGGCGTGATCCTCCAGGCAAAACCAAAATTCAAAAACTCGTCCTCAAAGTCTCCGTCGAAAATGAGATTCGGTCCCGAGAGCGTCGACGAACTTCGAATCAGTCCCCTCTTTTGGAGATCAGTCCAAACCTGGTAGGCCTCCTCCGGCTTGTGTCCGGCAATCAGGGTGTCGATGTAAGGAGAAGCGTCCTTTGGAGAGAATTCCTCGCTGCCATCTAGAATTCGCTTCCAGACTGGCTCTGCATCATCCAGGCGATGCTGGGAAAGAAGGAAATTCAGATAATTGAATTCCGTCTGCGCTCGCTCCGGAATCAATTCCTGCAGAATCTTCCCGGCGTCGTCGGTGGCTTTCCATGCCAAGGTGAAGACGTTCGTGTCATATTGCGAAGTACCGGCAAGCACGACCTTAAAATGACGCAGCGCTTCCTGGGTGTTTCCCTGCAGCAGATAGAAATTGGCGAGGGGCCATTGATAGGCGGGGATTTTGGGGGCCATCAAATCGACGCGGCGCCGGCAAGCCTCGGCCTCCTCGGTCCTGCCCTGAAATTGCAGAGCAGCCGCCAAATCCAACCAGGTCTGCGGATCATAGGGATCAAGATGAGCGGCTCGGCGGAACTCCTCTTCGGCCTTGCCAACCTGCATATCGACAGGGCTGTATTCATACAGACTGCCCAATCGCATTGGGAACTCGGCATTGCCAGGATCCAGTTTGACAGCGCGTTCGAGATTGCCGGCGGTCGGCATTTTCGAGAGTATGTCTGCGACGCAGCCCCTGCCCACCCAAACGATGAGCACCGCGAGAACCGCTATCTCGGCGACAATCAGCAACCATCTTACAGCTTTCGGCGTTATGGCAATCTGCATGTTGTCCGTCCCTTAGGAAATGGCACGAGTTGTGCGTGTAAAGAGACCCATTATACGCCAGGCGCCGGATTCAGCCCACAAATTGCAGTAATCAACGGCCGATTGGATTCAGCGCCGGCTCGACGGCGCGAAGAAAGTCCCGCCCTGCCGCCGCGTCTTGCCCTACCCCAGATCGTGTACGATCCTTCCGGCCCAGGGGACGGCAAGCCGTCCCCCCACCACCGTCGAAATGCCGCGTCGTTCCGCGCCGAGGGCCGCTTCTTCGGCGCAAGAATCAGTTCGTTTTGAGGGCGCTGTTTCAGTTATCCCCTGTCTTTGCAATAAATCTCTGAGTTCGTTCCCACGATTCTTCATGTTTTTGAAGGTGACGGCAAGGACCGCGCAGAGGCAGATGAACAGAGCCGCCGGAAGGCGCGCAGCCTGTCTAGTGAATTCTGCAATGGACGTTATCGCCCGTTCCTCGTGCAGCACGCCGTCCTGTTCCGTGGGGACCGGCTGGATTGAATCGCCCGTTCCAGCCTGTCCCTTCGGGACATCCGAGACCTCACAAGACGAGGTCTGCGCCATCCCGGTCGCGGAAGGGGGTGCACCCCCCGGTTCCCCTCCTTGATAAGGAGGGGTTAGGGGTGGTTGACCGCCGCCCT
>Ga0326727_10004248_pt1 | contig 43554 bp, 25 predicted proteins | sample MB2enrmetagenome_FD_207643 | JGI IMG/M metagenome (GOLD analysis project Ga0326727, IMG submission 207643) | Lab enriched peat soil microbial communities from McLean, Ithaca, NY, United States - MB29MY | ecosystem: Environmental > Terrestrial > Soil > Wetlands > Peat | place: USA: New York... | reverse complement strand
AGATGGGACAGATGAAGATTCTCGAGCTACGCGAGCGCGCACAGCGCCAGTTGGGTACCAAATTCGACCTGCGCGCCTTTCACGACGCCGTGCTCGATCAGGGCCCGCTCCCGCTCGACCTGCTGGAGACAAAGATCGACGCTTGGATCGCATCTCGGGGTTGACACAAGGAAACCCCTTCAGGAATCGTTACCCATCATCACAGGCTTTGGACGAGATTGGCTCGCGGCTGAAACGTCGTTGAATTACGAATGGCTACAGGAAATTTGGTTGGAGGTTTAAGAATGCGGAGGGAGTTCGCAATTGCACTTCTGGTGCTCGCACTCGTGACGAGCGGTTCGGCGCAAACATCGACTGGCAAGAAGTCAACGGCCAAGACGCCAACCGCTATCATTCAGACAACGGCGGGCGACCTGAAATGTGAGTTATTCCCCGACAAGACCCCAAAGACCGTCGCCAATTTCATCGGTCTGGCTACCGGCTCCAAAAAATGGACTGATCCCACGACTAACCAGGTCCGGGTTCATCATCCTCTGTATGACGGCGTAATTTTCCATCGCACCATTCCCGGCTTCATGATCCAAGGAGGCGATCCGACCGGCACCGGCTCCGGGGCAGTTGGTTACCAATTCGATGATGAATTGCTGCCTGATCTTCTCTTTGACAGGCCAGGGCGCCTTGCCATGGCCAACAGCGGAATAAATACCAACAGCTCGCAGTTCTTCATTACAGAAGTGGAGCGGCCTGCCCTGAACCCATGTTTCGACGAAGGAGGCTGTCAAAGGCCCTGGGGGCGGGTGCCGAAAGGCAGCGGCTACACGATCTTTGGCCAGTGTGATGATGCGGCAATCGCTCTGATCAAAGAAATTGCGCGCAAGCCGTGCCAGGGTGGAACACCGTGCACTGGGGCCAACAGCCGTCCGCAGAACCCGATAAAGATCAAGCACATTCAAATCCTGAACGCTGCCAGAAGTCCGATGGTGAAACCCTCCAGCAGAACCGGAACACATTGACCGCTGCCGTTCGACACATACGAGTGCAGCCAACATCTAAGCGGGGACTGATTTTCAAAGGAGTCCGGTTTTGTGCTGGGAGTGGAAAGTGAACAAAATGGAGAATGAAAAGATGACGTTAGTAAATGAGAGACTCGACGGATTGTCCCGCCTGGTGGGCAACACGCCTTTAGTGGGAATACGGTTGACCTTCAGAGGCAAGCGCCGGGTCATCTACGCGAAATGCGAACAGCTTAACCTCACCGGCAGTATCAAGGATCGCATGGCGTTGCACATCCTGAAAAGTGCGTACGCCGACTGTTCTCTACGCCCTGGGCAGCGAATTGCCGAGGCGACCAGCGGCAATACAGGAATCGCCTTTGCCGCGCTCGGACGCGCGCTGGGGCATCCGGTAACGATCTTTATGCCGGATTGGATGAGCCCAGAAAGAAAGAATCTCATCCGCAGCTATGGTGCTGACATCGTTCTGGTTGGAGCCGATCAAGGAGGGTTTTTGGGCAGTATCCGCATGTCGGAAGAGCTTGCCGGCACCGACCCCAAGAACGTGTTCTTACCTTGCCAGTTTTCGAATCAGGCCAACGTACAGGCGCATGAAGCCACAACCGGACCGGAAATCTGGGCACAGCTATCGGAGGCTAGCCTGAAACCAGATGCCTTCGTCGCGGGAGTTGGAACGGGCGGGACGGTAATGGGCGTCGGGCGTTTCCTGCGACGACAGAATCCTGGTGTTCAGATTCATCCGGTGGAGCCGGCCGAGTCGCCAACGCTCTCGACCGGGTGCAAAGTGGGCAAGCACAGAATTCAGGGAATCTCCGATGAGTTCATTCCCGCGATCGTCAATCTGGCGGAATTAGATGAAGTGATCGCCGTCTCCGACGGCGACTCAATGCTGATGGCCCAAAAGCTGGCGAAGAGTCTTGCGCTAGGCGTGGGGATCTCTTCCGGGTGCAACCTTCTGGCCGCGTTGCAAGTACAGGAATCCTTGGGTGGGGATGCCGTGGTTGTGACCGTGCTCGCCGACGACAACAAGAAGTATCTCAGCACAAACCTGCTTCACGAAGAGCCGATTCGAACAGACTACCTAAGTTCGGAGGTTGAACTCACCAGCGTGGTTCCCCTTCCGCCCTCGTGCGCATTCTGTGGTGCGGCGCGGGGCACCGAACTTGCGGGTAGAAGCAGATAGTTTGGGGAGGTTCGTCGCCCTGAAACGAAATGGTCTAGCCGCTGCCGGCCCACTCCAACGTCATGTTCACTCTTTCACAAATTCTACACTGGCGAACCGCAAATCACGTGGGGCGCAAGGGCGCATTCGAGCTGAGATCACTGATTCGTAAGCGCAACCAGACCAATCAGTTACAAACTAAACTCCTTACTTCGGGACCAGGGGGTCGGAGGTTCAAATCCTCTCTCCCCGACCAATCGACAACTTACGGGGATTCCTTCACATTTTGAGCCCCTGGCTTAGCAGGAGGGATTATGACCCGTTTCGAGCAGTTCATCAGAGAACGTCAATACCTCATCAACGTCAGCGTGCGAAGTATTGAGTGGTACAAGCAAGCCTTCCGTTGGCTCCCAAACTGAAGACCCCACAAACCAAGACCTGAAGCAAGTTGTCATAAGAATGCGGGACGAAGGATTGAAGCCTCGTTCAGTCAACTCCTACTGCACAGCCATCAACGCCTGCCTCCATTGGAGCAGCAAAGCTGAGGGAGCCTGTAGTCCGTCCTGCCATCATCCGATTATGAAAGACGTTCTTAGTAAATTGAAATCGGTTCTTCAGGTACCGCTTAAGAGTGCCGTCTTTGTGCTGGCCCTGTATCAGCTCACAGCGGGGCGCAGTTTCGACGGCTTGGTTGCGATGGTGAGAGACGCCGCTTCCAGCTCATCTGAGGTCGCCTCGATGGTCAGCGCGCCTGGTTTTTTCGAAGCCTGTAGAATCGCTTGCGCCAAGCCGCTGAACAAGCTTCTCTCGTTCCCTTTGTCGGACTCCTGGCAATTCGGGTCACCGTTGCCGAGACCGATCAGTACGCCTTCGCCCGACACCTTAAAGCGGATCGTGTTATCCGCGGTTGGAACGAAACGCCCTTTGCTGTCGACGGTTTCCACGCGCATGATCGCCAGATCTTCTCCATCGGCGGCGAGCTCCATGCGATCGGCGGTGAGGCGAATCTTCGCTGGAGACCCGGTGGTTTCTTGCTTCGCGGTGAGCACAACTTTGGAACCTTTTGTGCCGCGCGCTTCGATGGAGCCAGGGACGTACTTGACCTTCCACTCCAGGTGATGGAGCGGCTCGACTTTTTTGGAGCCGAGGCTCTGGCCGTTGCAAAAAAGTTCGACGCTTTCCAGGTTTGAATGCACCCAGACGGAAATCTCTTCCCCCTCTTTGCCCGTCCAATTCCAATGGGGGAAAAGATGTAGCACCGGTTCCTTGCCCCACCATGCCTTGTAATAGAAGAAGTTGTCCTTGGGGAATCCACAAGTATCGACGATGCCAAATTGCGAGTTGACGCTGGGCCAGGAGTAAGGGGTCGGCTCGCCGCGGTAATCGAAACCGGTCCAGGCAAAACCGCCCGAAAGCCAGGGACGAGCGGCATAGTAGGGCCACCACTCCTCGGCGAGGTTGGCCCACGCGGGGTGGTTGGCATCGTAGGCGCTTACCCAATTCCGCAGCTTGTCGGTGGTATAGATGCCGCGCGTGGCGACGGTACTCGCGGTCTCGGTGCCGATGAGCGGTTGCCGGGGATGGTCGGCATGGTATTTGTCCGCCAGCGACATTTCGTAGTTGAAGCCCATCACGTCGAGCGCAAATGCGAGCGGTTTGTCGTACGAGCCGTTCACGGCCGCTGTGCAAAGGCGCGTCGGATCCAGTTCGTGCGCGCGTTTCTGCATGGCCTGAACGATCCGCGGGCCAAGCTCATTCGCTTGCAGAATATCTTCCTCATTGCCCACAGACCAAAGGAAAATCGCGGGGTTATTGCGATAGCGTTTGATCATGGTTTCCAGCTGCGCCAGGCCTTCTGGGCTCGACGACATCAGGCGCGTCTCGCAGAGCATCAACAATCCCGCACGCGCGCAAGCCTCAACCCACTCGGGAGTGGGCATGTTGTGCGACGTGCGCACGGCGTTGCAGCCCATGGCTTTCAGCACCTCGGCGCGGAAAGCGTGCAAGTGATCGGGCAAGGCAGCGCCCACGCCAGCGTGGTCCTGATGATTACAGGTGCCTTGGATTGGCGTGCTTTTGCCGTTCAAAAAAAAGCCCCGGTCCGCATCGAAAGCCAGCGTGCGCACGCCGAATACGGCTTGGTCCCGATCGCGGGTGTTGCCGCCGGTCTCCACGGCCGCGAGGGCGCAATAAAGATTCGGCTCTTCCGGCGACCATAGGGCCGGATGTGCGAGCTTCGCGGTCGCGCTGAAACTTTGTTTTCCGTCCGCGGCAACTTCCGCGACCGGCGAATCGGCAGTGGCCACGATTTTTCCCGCCTCATCCAGAATTTGCCAGCGCACGTGACAGCTTTCCGCGGCGTTCCCGGCGTTTTCGACGACGGTGCCGAGCTTCAAAGTAGCGTTGCTGCCTTGCATTTCTGTACGTACAACCGTGTCCCATTGGCCCAAGTGCAAGGGGTCGGTCTTGGTGAGCCACACATGGCGATAGAGGCCTGCGCCTTCGTAGAACCAGCCGTCGCCCAACGACGCGTCCATGCGGACGGTAACGCAGTTCTTCTCTCCATAGAAAAGAAAATCTGTCAGATCGAAGCGGAACGGGACGTAGCCGTTGTCGTTGCGGCCGATAAAGTTGCCATTGCAAAAAACCAGCGCGCTGCGAAAAGCGCCATCGAAATCGAGAAATACGCGGCGGCCTTGGTCGTTCTTGGGCACGTCGAAGACGCGGCGGTACCAGCCCACGCTGGTCTCGGGATAGCTCCGGCCGAGCGGCTTGAAGCCATGATCTTCCAGCGCCTTGTCGTGGACGAAGGGCAGCTCGACCGCCCAATCGTGCGGCAGATTCAAGGGCCGCCAACTCGCGTCGTTAAACTTTGCCAGGGCAAAGTCAAACGCGCCGGTCTTGGCAAAATCCCCCTGCGAGGAACCCAAGCCGAGATCGCGAGCGGGGTCGCAGCCATGGCCCTGGAAAAAACGCCAGTTGAAATCGAAAAGAAGTTGCTCCCGCGGAGCCAGATCGATCGCGGTCGTGCCATGAATCGGGTCTCGATTGTCCGCCTGCGCTGTGCCGCCAAGCAGGGCCTGGGCGGCTGTAAAACGCGGTTTAAAGAAGAAGTTGCCGGCGGAAATGAGCAGGCCAGAACGAAGCAGTTCGCGACGATTGAACTCGAACATTGAAACGATCTCCCGTAATTCTCTATTAAGATATAACAGAATGTGGATGGTGACGGGCACTTGGGAATAATTTTGGAAGGAAACGCATACGAGAATCGCTGGTTTTGAAGTCGTCAGCATGCGGGACGGTTCGTGCAAGACAATTTTTCCGGTCTTGGCTGCCCCAAAGTTTTTCCCGATGTCCAAACACAATTGTCAGGCAGACGCCGCAACTTTGTATTTGACGACCGCGAGCGTAAGAGTCAGCTAAACGACTCGTAAGAATTTATAAAGAAGACCGGCGTGGGAACCAGCCGGGAAACCTAGCAACCCCAATTTGCCTCGCCGGGTTTGGCGAAATACCGGCGGTCACCCGGCTCTTTCTCGACCGGTGTTCCGAGATCCAGCAGCGTCAGGCGGGCGGCCGCGATCATCAGTTCGCGTTCATTCCGCGGCACCTGCTCCCAGGACAGCGATGCATCTTCGTTACGCGGGCCACGGAAATCCTCAGCGAGAGCTCCCTCGTAATGGTGTAACAACCTCGCGAGTTTTTCCGCGGATACTTCTAGAATCGACATACGTCAGTCCCTTTCTGAAGCGTGCCCGGTAACCCCAGAATCTTTTTTTGGTTCAAAAACGACACCATTGTACGCCCATCTCTGGCCAGTTTACCGCATTCCGCCAGGATGGCGGCCTTCGCCGCGGCTGGTTCTGACGCATGTCCACGGAGAAAACCTTGAACCTGTATAACCCAGACGGGGAAGGTTATTGCCAAGCAGTTGGGTTTCTCTGTGTCTCCGTGACACCGTGGTAAAAAAAATTGAAATAGGACAGTATTGTTGCGTGGTTGCGAACGGGTGAGATGGGTGTACAATTATGTGTTTTTGAAGTGAAAAAGGAAGTCCCGGATAGCAACCTAATCCGGCGAGGGCTGTTTCGGCTGAGCCTGCGAATTCCCTGAGAGAGAAGCTCGCAGGAAGCGATCTCCTTTCTTGGAATCCGCCCTCGGATGGAATGCTCTCTTCGCTGCTGCAACGATCACACACAAGTTTTCTCGGCAAAGGAAATAGTCTGACTATGGGTACGATCATTGGGATTCGAAGGGAAGACAAGAACAAATGGGAACGCCGCGTGCCTCTGGTTCCGGCGGATGCATCCGACCTGCATACGAAGCGGGGAGTGCGGGTTCTTGTCCAGCCCTCCAGTGTGCGTGTTTGCCAGGACGATGAGTACCGGACCGCTGGAGTCGAGGTGAACGAAGATCTTGGCCCTGCGTCGGTCATCCTGGCAGTAAAGGAAATACCGACACACTTGTTATTGCCCAAAAAGACCTACGTTTTTTTCGCGCACGTGGCGAAGGGGCAAGCGCACAACATGCCCATGCTGCGGCGTTTGATGGAGCTGGGCTGTTCCCTCGTGGACTACGAAAAAATCACGGACGATCAGAAGAGACGATTGATTTTCTTCGGCCGCCACGCCGGCTATGCGGGGATGATCGAAACGTTGCGCTGCCTTGGGCAAAGGCTGGCTGCGTCTGGAGTGTCAACGCCGCTCTCCCAGGTGCGCCCGGCCTTCGAGTATCGGGACCTGACGGAGGCAAAAGCCCACATCACCGCGCTGGGCGATGAACTTGCGCATCAGGCGGGAGCACGCCCGTTGATCTTCGGTTTTGCCGGGTATGGGAATGTATCGATGGGCGCGCAAGAAGTATTGGATTGCCTTAAACCGGTGGAGGTAGCCGTTGCGGACCTGGCTGCCGCGGCGTCCGCAGCCGCGGGCCCGCAGCCGGTGAAAGTCGTGTTTCGCGAAGAGCACATGGTCGAACGCAAGGAACGGAACCTCCCGTTCGACCTGCAAGAGTATTATGCCCATCCGGAACGATACGAGGGCTGTTTTGAAAAGCACCTGCCGCACCTCGATGTACTGATCAATTGCATTTATTGGGAGCCACGATATCCGCGTCTGGTCACGCGCGAGTGGGCCAGAAAAAACTACCTTCCGGGCCGCGTTCCGCGCCTCAAAGTGATCGGCGATATAAGCTGCGACATTGAAGGCAGCGTCGAACTCACCGTGAGAGCCACCGAGCCGGACCATCCCTGCTACGTATACCTCCCTGAACAGAATTCTGACCGGGACGGTGTGGAGGGCAACGGGCCGGTGATTGTGGCTGTCGACAATCTCCCGTGCGAGATTCCGCGGGAATCGTCCCAATACTTCAGTTCCGTGTTGCGGGACATGGTTGCTCCCCTGGTGAACGCCGACTGGCAGGTCCCCTTTGAGAATCTCGACTTGCCGTCTTACTTAAAGCGGGCCGTGATCGTGTATGGGGGGCGTCTTACTCCCGACTATCAGTACATACAAAAACATTTGGAGGCGCATCCGTGAGCTGCGGATGGGCCTCGAAACTATGCGGAAGGGATCGGTTAAGCACCTTCCCGTAATCTTAGGAGCCAAATATGAAACGCGTTTTAGTGTTGGGAGCCGGGCTGGTAGCCCGGCCGTTGGTGCGGTATCTGTTGGATAAGGGTCATCAGGTTACCATGGCGAGCCGGACGGCAAGCAAGGCTGTAGCCATGATTGCAGGTCATCCAAACGGGAAGGCGCTCGCTCTCAATGTTCAGGACGAGGCCGTACTGGCGCAGTTGATCAAGGATTGCGACCTCGCAGTCAGCCTCCTTCCCTACACATTCCATCCGGTGGTGGCGAAGTACTGCATCGCCAGCAAGAAGCACATGGTGACAACCTCTTATGTTTCGGCTGCCATGCAGGAACAAGACGGCGCTGCGAAGGCCGCGGGAGTCACAATTCTGAATGAAGTCGGCGTCGACCCTGGCATCGATCACATGTCGGCCATGCGGATCATCGATAATGTTCGAACCCGCGGCGGGCGCATCGTTGCCTTCCGATCGTATTGCGGCGGCTTGCCGGCGCCGGAAGCCAACGACAATCCGTTTGGCTATAAATTCTCCTGGGCTCCCCGAGGCGTCCTGCTGGCCGGCCGAAACAGCGCCATGTACCTGGCGGACGGCCGCAAGGTCGAAGTCCCCTCCCATCGCCTCTTCCGCGATATGCATATCATGGCGGTTCCGGGCCACGGAGACTACGAAGCCTATCCGAATCGCGATTCGATTTCCTATATCGACGTTTACGGGTTGCAAGGCATTCAGACGATGTACCGCGGGACTCTTCGCAACATGGGCTGGTGCGATTGCCTGTATAACTTCGGCAAGCTGGGCCTGCTCGGGCTCGATGAATTCGACGCCCGTGGCAAGACCTATGCCGACATGATGCGGCAACTGGCGGGCGCTTCTGCAAGTGAGGACTTGGCGGCCGCGATAGGCAAGAAGCTCGGTATTCCGAAGGAGTCTTACCCAATCAAGAATCTTGAGTGGCTGGGTATGTTCTCCAACCAGAAGCTGGGCGCCGAGAAGATCAGCCCGCTCGATGCCATGGGCAACCAGATGTACGAAAAACTGGCATTCCGCCCCGGCGAGCGCGACATGATCGTGTTGTTCCACGACTTCCGGGCCGAATTCCCCGAAGGCAAAAAGGAACGGATCGTCTCCGAACTCATCGACTACGGGATCCCGAACGGCGATTCCTCTATGGCGCGAACGGTCTCGCTGCCGGCTGCCATCGGCGTCGACATGATTCTCACCGGCAAGATTCAAGCTACCGGCGTTCTCCGTCCCGTCACCCCGAACATTTACAACCCGGTGCTCGACGGACTCGTAAAACTCAATATTTCATGCAAGGAACGTACCGAGGCATTCTAGAGCGGGTTTCAAAATTAGGTCTTGGGAAGGGCACGACTTTAGTCGTGCCGCTCGAGACCAATAAAAATGAGGGCTTTAGCCTCTGAGGGATGTGCCTTTAGAGCTCATAGATGTTTTTAAAACACGCTCTAGATATCCCGGTGCCTTCAGTAAGTTGGTTCAAGAACGAATTTCCTAGCACGGGCGGCCTTCTGGCTGTCCGTGCCGCTGTAGAACGGTATTGCCAAATTTTTTTGAAAGGTGATTGATATGTCGGAAAAAGATACAATTTTTAGCGCGTTGGGATTGAAGCCTGCCCTTGCGGGCGCGAGTTGCGGAGACCAGTGGTTTGCCAGCAGCGGCGATTGGATCGAAGTCCACAGCCCAACCACAGGGGAATTGCTGGCCAAAGTCGAACAGGCGAGCGAGGCCGATTACGCCAAAGTTGTCGGGCAGTCGATGAAAGCGTTCGAGTTTTGGCGCGCCATTCCCGCCCCCAAACGAGGCGAAATCGTCCGCCAGTTCGGCGTCGCGCTGCGCGAGAAAAAGGATGCGCTGGGGCGTCTCGTCTCGCTCGAAATGGGCAAGATCCTGACCGAAGGCCTCGGCGAAGTCCAGGAAATGATCGACGTCTGCGACTATGCCGTCGGCCTCAGCCGCACTCTTTCCGGCCCCACACTCCAGAGCGAGAGACCGATGCACCGCATGATGGAGCAGTGGCACCCGCTCGGGCCGATCGGCGTCATTACGGCCTTCAACTTCCCGGTTGCGGTCTGGGCGTGGAACTGCGCGCTGGCTTTTGTCTGTGGCGATTCGGTCGTCTGGAAGCCTTCGAGTAAAACGCCGCTTTGCGCCATCGCTTGCCAGAACATCGTACGCGAGGTCTTCAAGGCCAACGGCGTTCCCGACGGAGTCTCCTGCGTGGTCGTTGGACGCGGGGCGACCGTCGGCGAACGCATCCTGGCCGACAGCCGCCTCACCTTGATCAGCGCCACCGGTTCGACGCGGATGGGGAAGCGCATCGGTCAGGTTGTCGGCGCCCGCCTGGGTCGCACAATTCTCGAGCTTGGCGGCAACAATGCCCTAATCATTTCCGACAAGGCCGACCAGACGGGAGCGCTGGCATCGGCATTCTTCGGTGCCGTTGGCACAGCCGGGCAACGCTGCACCTCCACCCGCAGGCTCATCATTCACGAGAGCGTTTACGATTCATTCGTTCACAAGATGATTGCCAATTACGAAAAAGTGAAAATCGGCGATCCACTCGATCCTAAAACTCTGATGGGCCCGCTCATCGACGAACAGGCCGTAGCGGACTACGAGAAGGCGCTGGTTGCCGTCGGCAAGCAGGGCGGAAAAGTGCTCTACGGAGGCAAGGCCATCGATCCGGCGCCGTTTGGCAGGCGCACTTTCGTTCAGCCGACGATTGTCGAAATTCGCAATGACGCCGAGATTGTGCAAAGCGAAACCTTTGCTCCGATCCTTTACGTTATGAAGTACCGGACCATCGACGAGGCGCTGGCATTGCACAATGCGGTTCCTCAAGGCCTGTCGTCGGGTATTTTCACCGACAGCGTGGCCGAAGCGGAAAAGTTCCTCAGCTTCAAGGGGTCCGACTGCGGCATCGCGAACGTCAATGTGGGCACCTCGGGCGCGGAAATCGGTGGCGCCTTCGGCGGCGAAAAGGAGACAGGCGGAGGCCGCGAGTCCGGTTCCGATTCCTGGAAAGCCTACATGCGGCGCCAGACCAATACCCTCAACTGGGGTGGTGAAATTCACCTGGCACAGGGAGTGGAGTTCCACTCGTAAACCAAGCCTTTCACCGGAGTACGGGAGTCCCGGCTCGATCCATATCTCGATCAATAGAAGGACGGGAACGAGCCGGGACAGCCCGATCGCGGAAACGATTGCCTAGGCCAGCGATAGAGAGCGGTACATGCTAAGGAATCAGGCTGAACCGCAGCTTAACTTTCAACTATGGTTGAGACATCCTCTGCTCGGAAGTCAATGGAATACCGGTTCGTTCGAGGATGTGGAGATAGCGGGGATCGCGATGAAGCGGCGCAAAGGCTGGATTGGCCGCGATCAGCAGCGCGGCGCGTGAATGGCGAGTGACCATTTGATCCAGTTCCGTCAGGACCTGGTTCCAGTCTCCTGCATAGGCATGCCACTCGGCTGGCACGAAGTCGTCTTCTTCATGGCTGATGCCCTTGTGTGTTGCAATGGCCTGGAGACGCAGGCGCGCATAAGCGGCGACCCCGCCCGATCGGAAAGCTTCAGCGCCCTGGTCTTCAAGACGAACACGATCTGGCATCTTATCGAGTACCGCTGCCTGGCGCCACTCGGCAATGGCCTGTGGATACCTACCCTCGATCCATAAAGTGGTGGCTGCTTGTTCGTGGGCCAGGGACCAATCGGGCATCATGCGCAGCAGGCTGGCGACCGCCCGGTCCGCGCGGTCAAACTGGCGCGCGCTACCGGCCAGAAATATCTCCGTCAGGAACACTGGCGCCCGTTCCGGGTCCGCCGCGTGGGCTTTATCGATTTCCTGTAAAGCGAGGTCGTATTTGCCCTCCAGTCCATAAAGAATCGCCAGCCATTGGCGGTAAATGGCGTGATTGGGGTCCAATTCGACGGCGCGATGAAGTTGTACCTCGGCGTTTTTGAAGTCCCAATCCTTGTTGAGAGCGATCCTGCCCAGCATGGCGTGGGCCTCTGCCAGCGTAGGGTCGAGCGCCAGGGCTTTAGCGGCGGAGGCACGCGCCATTTCCATGTATTTGTCCGAGTCGCCGGCCCCGTGCTGGGACAGAACGAAATACGCGCTCGCTTGGTCGGCGTAGGCCCGCGCATAGGAAGGGTCCTCCTTAAGCGCTTCCTGAAATGCATCGACGGCCTGCAACAACTCTTCATCGGTCCACCGTGAAAGATGGGCGCGGCCGCGCAGATAGGCCGCGTAAGCCTTGGTGGAAGCGGGCCGCCCCTGGCCTGGGCGGGCAGTATTTTCATAAAGACGAAGCCGGTCGAAGAGGTCCCGTTCGACCTTGTCGCTGATGGCGGCCAGCTCTTCTTTTGCGCCGCTGTATTGAAACGAGCTGAGGTGAACGCCGTCCCGGCTGCGCACCAGTTCCAGCCGCAGCAAGCATAGATTGCCGGTGACCGTGAATTTCCCGAAGAGCAGAAGATCGACGCCCAGTTGCTGTGCACGGCCAAGTACCTGACTTTCGTCCTGGTTGAGATGGTCGAAGGAGTGGACGGCGCGGATTTCAATCTCCGGCGACTGCGCGAGAACATCGGCCAGATTGAGCCGGAAGCCCTCCGCCATCGTGGAAGCAGCCTCGCCGGAGGTTTCAAAGGGAACAATGCCCAGCGAAAGTGGACGGTCGGGAACCGGAGAAGGCCGGCGCGCCAGCCAGAGACCGGCCACTACCGCCATCAGTACGGCGACGCCAACGCCAACTCCCCAGAGCCTCCATTTGAGGGAAAGCCGGGGCGCCAGGGACTGCGCTTCGGTAACGGCGGCAGCATCGGCTGGGGACTGAGGCGCAGACGGCGCGGGAGCCAATCCGGAATCGGAGATCTCCGTTACCGGGATCATGAACCGGTAACCACGCTTGGGGAGCGTATCGATTACGGAAATATTTTTCGACGAGCGATCATGGAGAATGGCCCGCAGTTGGCTGACCGCGCGGTTGATGGAGCGGTCGTAGTCCAGAAACTCGCCCTCCGGCCAGAGCGCGGCTTTCAACTCCTCCCTGGACACCATCATGCCGGGATTTTCCAGCAAAAGCGTCAGTAGTCTGGCCGCCTGATCGGGAAGATGCAAGCGCTTTCCAGCGCGTGTCAGCTCACCTGTCCCGGTATCGAATACGAACACCAGAAAGGTAAATACCCGACCTCCACTTTTGGCCATGTTACTATTTTTTCAGCGCTGCATGGGATTGTAAAGCGGGAATCGCCGCGGGCGAAAGGCTTCGCGGGGAGTCAATTGGATCTCTATTCTACCCGTAAGAGGTTGCAAATAAGCGCCTTATTCGATCACAAAAAAAGAAGAAAACAAGATGCAACCCGCGTATTGTCACGCCAATGCTGGACGAATAGCTTGATCCCACCTGCATCGACTGCTTTTTACCGGTGCACAGGCACAACACCATACGGAGGATTACACCACGATGCATCGCACTTCGTTAAGAGCGCTACTGATCTTTGTCTCCTTGGCCATGGCGTCCGTTGTGCCGTTCGCCTCTGCGCAGTCGTCCGCCCCTTCTTCCCGCATCACACAAGCGATCGACGAGTCGGTGCGTGCAACACTGGCAGGAACGACTCCGAAAGCGGTTAAGAACGCGCACGATCTCGGTACGATTGAAGGTAGTCGTTCTTTGCGGCGCATGATGCTTGTATTCACTCCAAGCTCCGAACAACAAGCTTCCCTGAAGCGCCTGGTTGAGAACCAGCACAACAAGAACTCTGCGGATTACCACAAATGGCTAACGCCCGAGCAATTCGCCGCTAAATTCGGACCGTCGGATGACGACCTTGCGAAAGTGAACGGGTGGCTGCAGTCGCAGGGACTGAATCCAACGGGAGTGGGCAGGGGACGACAGTGGATCGAGTTCTCCGGCACCGTTCAGCAAGTCAATAGCGCGTTCCGTACATCCATGCATCAGTTTGGGTTGAACGGGCAAACACATATTTCGAATTCATCCGACATCTCAATACCGGCAGCCCTCACGCCAGTTGTGAGTGGAGTACTCTCATTGAACGATTTCCGGAGCCAACCGGCACACACGAAGGTCACGAGTGTGAAACGGAACGACAAGGGCAAGCTTGTTCCGGTCAATACCAATTTCACTACGACCGACGGCGATGGGAACTACTACTATTATTTGGCGCCGGCTGATTTCCAGACGATCTACAACGTATCGCCTCTACTGAAAAGCCACGTCGATGGCACGGGAATATCGATCGCGATAGTCGGACGCACCGATATTTATCTGGCGGATGTGCAGACATTTCGACAAGCGTTTGGATTACCCCCAAACGACCCCAACTTCATCGTCAACGGTCCAGACCCAGGAACTTCCAGCTCTAGCGACATGGAGGAGTCTTCACTCGATGTAGAGTGGGCGGGCGCGGTTGCACCCGGAGCGACGATCAACCTGGTTGAGAGCGCGAGCACCGACACGACGGATGGAATCGAGCTTTCTTCCGCATATATTGTGGACAATGCGCTGTCTCCCATCATGAGCTTGAGCTATGGGCTGTGTGAGGCTCTCATGGGCCCGACGGAAAATCAGTTTTACAACGCTCTTTGGCAGCAGGCCGCGGCGGAGGGCATCACGGTCTTTGTCTCTACAGGAGACGTCGGCGCGGCCCAATGCGATGGCGATCTGCAGCGTGCGGGCTTGGAACCACAGGGTCCGGCACAGTACGGACCAACCATCAACGGATTGTCTTCCACTCCATTCAATGTTGCGGTTGGTGGGACTCAGTTTAATGAGGCGGGTAACTATTCGACCTATTGGTCGCCGAACAACAGTGACACGTCCGAGTCGGCATACGGGTACATTCCCGAACAAGCTTGGAATGAGAGTTGCGATCCAACGCTGCCACAGACTGGTACGAACTGTGTCTACGGCCAGACGTACTACAACCTCGAAGGCGGTGGCGGAGGACCGAGCAATTGCAGCCAATCCTCGGTTGACAGTCAAGGAAATGTGACATGCATAGCGGGATATCCGAAACCCTCGTGGCAGACGGGTAGTGGGGTTCCTGCCGACGGAGTGCGCGACACGCCCGACCTCTCTTTGAACGCGTCTCCGGATGACGACGGATACCTCTTCTGCTTTATAGGTAGCTGTGAAACAGCTACGTTAAATGGCCAGACTGTGCTCGAGCAGGCATTCATCATCGGCGGCACGTCAGCTTCGACTCCTTCCATGGCGGGAATCATGGCGCTGGTGGAGCAGAAGAACGGCGCATTTCAAGGACAAGCGAATTATGTTTTCTATAAATTAGCCGCGATGGATAACGAATCGTTGTGCGATTCGTCGACGATGACGGACCCGACGCAGCCGAGTTTGTGCAATTTCAACGACATCACCATGGGAAGCAACAGCGTCCCCGGCCTTCCCGGATATGGAACTTCAACCGCCGAATGGAGCGCTGGCGCCGGTTATGACATGGCGACCGGACTCGGTACAGTGAACGCGGCGAATCTGGTTGCAAATTGGGGTAAGGTCGCTTTCGCTGGATCGGCCACGGCACTCACTGCGAGCGGGACCACGCTGAACCACGGTCAGCCGCTTACGATTGGAATCGCCGTTACACCTACGGGTGGCGGCAGTTCAATTCCAACCGGCGACGTGGCTCTCGTGACGGACAAGTACGGCGATGTCACTCAGGTCACTCTGGATGCAACTGGGAACTACTCCGGATCGGTGAGCAATCTACCAGGAGGTACCTATAACCTCACGGCGCGCTATGGCGGCGATGGAACTTTCGGCAGCAGCGTTTCGGCTCCGGTATCGCTGACGGTCGCTACAGAAGATAGTACGACATCATTCCAGTTGAGTATGTTGAATCCGACTACGAACACAATTGTGCCGTACTCTGGGACGCAACAGTACGGATACCCACTTTTCTTTAGCGTCAAGGTCGCAAGTAACTCTGGAAACGGATCTCCGACTGGCACCATCAATATTCTCAACGGAAACACTGTGGTCTTAAGTGCGCCGTTGAATGCTAGCGGCACCGCCTATATCGAAACTAACAATGGGGCGCCTTACACTTTCCCGACCGGTACGAGCACAGTATCGGTACAGTATCTCGGGGACAATAGTTGCAACCCCAGCACTTCGGCATCTGCGCAGGTAAGCATCGGAAAACAACAAGTCTATACAGGTGTAACCATTAGTTGGTGGAATGTTCCCGCCGGGCAGCCAGTGTTCTTCACGGGAAGCGTTTTTTCGGGCTATTCGGGCATGGGACTTCCGTTCCTCAATTTTCCAACTTTTCCAACTGGTACTATGCAGTTTTATGACAACGGGACGCCCCTGGGCAATCCCATCGCAATGGTGGATAACGGTGGGTACGCGCACGTGAATTATGCGGCTACCCTGACCACGGTCGGCCAGCACAACATTACTGCCTCGTACAGCGGAGACAGCAACTACACGGCGGTGTCTGGAACTGATCCGATCTACGCTTCCGCAAGCCAGTTCCAGATTTCACCAACGACCGGTGCAGCCACCGTGACGAGCATTGTGCAAACCCCAACCAGAGTGACTTATCCACAGTCGTTTAGCTACATCGTCACAGTAACTCCGGTTACAAAGGGCGGTCCTGTGCCAACCGGGCAAGTCTTGATCAGCGGCAACGGCAATATCTTCGGGATGGCAAATCTGGTAAATGGGCAGGGCAGCGTGATCGAGCAGGTGGGTGCGGGGACTGCTCAAGTGTATGCACAATACCAGGGTGACTCGAACTATGCTCCATCGACCAGCCCGATCATCACGACCACGGTTGCAAAACTCACTACGCCAGTGAGTCTCACGACTACAGCACCCTACGTTCTATCCGGAGAACAGACGAGCCTCAACTTCGTGGCTGTGGGATACAATTTCGGCAAGTACGGCGCTTATGAGCCGCAGGGCACGGTGCAATTCTTCAGCGCCGTCAATGGTGGGACGCCGCAAGCCATAACTACGGCGCTGGGCTTGGGGCCCGTGCAGACAGCAGCGGCCAGCGGACTCAGTATTCGCGCCGCCTTGCCAACGGGAACAAATGTTGTGACCGCACAGTATTCCGGTGATTCCTATTTCAATCCCGCGACGACTGCGCCGGTTACAATCGTGGTAACTTCCCCAGACTTCACGGTTAGTTCCGATCCATCTACGCTGACCATATCCGCTGGCGGGAGTACAACTGACGCGCTCACGGTGGCCCCGATCCTCGGATTCTCCGGAGCGGTATCGTTAAGCTGTGCGAGTGGGCTGCCAGCGGGAACAACGTGCAGTTTCTCTCCATCGACTGTTCCGGTTGGAGGGGGGCAATCGAGCTTGACCATAACTATGCAAGGGCCATTTACGGAACAAGCGGGTAACAACCGAGTTGGATGGCTGATCGTCAGCGGAATGTCAGGTACTTTCGGCCTTTTCCTCTTAGGATTTTCGGACCGTCGACGGAAGTCGTTAGCGGTGACTATTATCGCCGTCGCTGCGCTCGGCTTCCTGTTCGGTTGCGGAAGTGGCGGAAACTCGACTCATCCGTCTACGATGGTGCTTCTACAGAGCTCACAAGCTAAGGTGCCCTCTGGAACTACCGTCACCCTTACTGCCCAAGTCTCTGGCGGGAACGACACACCCAGTGGGAGCGTCACGTTCTACGACGGAACGACGGCGTTGGGCAATGCCGTGGACCTCAGTAATGGACAAGCCACCCTGCAGGTCAGTAACCTGACCGTCGGCACCCACTCGATCACTGCGAAATACACCGGCGATTCTAGCCACGCCGGATCGGTCTCGCAGCCGTTCTACGAGGCGGTGACGGGCACCACGATGTTGCAGGTAATCGCAACCTCGGCTGGTGTAAGCCACGCTCTCAACATCAATTTGACAGTGCAGTAGAATCGTCGCCAAATAGGGCAGCTCTCTTCGGAGGGCTGCTCTATTTGCCCTGACCCATGCAAGTACCTCGAAAAGAGCTTTCTAGAAATCGTCTGATTTTGTACCCACGTTCAGTGGCTTCCTGGCACACCCGAAGTTATTTCGCGGAACAGTGGGCGGGTGGGGTTACAGTAACCCTGAAAATGCTCTGGCGGCGATCACCGCGGGGCAATGCCGCCGAAGCATAGGTACTTGATCTCAAGATATTCTTCGATCCCGTACTTGGAACCTTCGCGGCCCAATCCCGACTCCTTGACTCCGCCGAAGGGCGCGACCTCGGTGGAAATGAGACCGGTATTGATGCCCACCATGCCATACTCGAGTGCCTCGGCCACGCGCCACACGCGAGCGATGTCGCGCCCGAAGAAATACGCGGCCAGACCGAACTGAGTGTCATTGGCGAGAGCGATGGCGTCCGCTTCCGTCTTAAACCGGAACAGCGGCGCCACCGGTCCAAAAGTTTCCTCGCGGGCAATCGCCATGGCCGACGTGACCCCGGTCAGAATGGTGGGCTCAAAAAAACGGCCACCCAGGGCATGACGGCGTCCGCCAACCAGGACCGCCGCGCCTTTCGAGGTTGCGTCGCGAATATGGTCCTCCACTTTCGCCACGGCAGTGTCGTCGATCAATGGCCCTTGTGTGGCGCCCGGCTCCAAACCGGGAGCGGTCTTGAGCGCCTTGACGGCAGTCGCCAGCTTCGCGGCAAACACATCGTAAATGCTGTCCTGAACGAGAACGCGGTTCGTACAAACGCAGGTTTGGCCGGTGTTTCTGTACTTCGAGGCCATCGCGCCCTCGACGGCCGCGTCCAGATCGGCGTCGTCGAAGACGATGAAAGGAGCGTTGCCGCCAAGTTCGAGCGACAATTTCTTCACCGTAGTCGAACCCTGCGCCATTAAGAGTTTGCCGATTTCCGTGGAGCCCGTGAAGGAAAGCTTCTTCACCACAGGATGGGAAGCGAGTTCGGCCCCGACTTCGCCGCCTCTCCCTGTAATAACATTGAATACACCCTTCGGTACACCGGCGCGTTCGGCAAGTTCGGCCAATGCCAGCGCGGAGAACGGCGTCTGGGAAGCTGGCTTCAGCACCACCGTACAGCCGGCGGCGAGCGCTGGGCCAGCCTTGCGTGTGATCATCGCGAGCGGAAAATTCCAGGGCGTGATGCAAGCAACAACGCCCACCGGTTCTTTCACCACGACAATCCTCTTATCGGGCTGGTAAGTGGGAATCGTATCGCCATAGACGCGCTTGGCTTCCTCGCCGAACCATTCCAGAAACGAGGCCGCGTACGCGACTTCGCCGCGCGATTCGGCCAGCGGTTTTCCTTGTTCGAGTGTCATCAGATGGGCGAGGTCGTCCTGGTTCGTCATCACAAAATCGAACCAGCGCCTGAGCACAGCGCTGCGTTCTTTCGCAGTGCGGCTGCGCCACGCGGGGAACGCTCGCGCCGCCGCGTCAATCGCTTGACGCGTTTGCGCAGCGCCCATCTTTGGTACCTTGCCAATGATCCTGCCGGTGGCGGGATCGTCAACCTCGATTTCGTTGCCGTCGAGCGCGCCCACCCACATTCCGTCGATGTAACAAGCCTGCCGAAACAGCAGCGGATCGTGCAGCGCGATTTCTGTCGTCATAAGGTAACTCCCAGAATGCGAACTAACGCTCAGAAAATGCGATAGTCAGATAGATTTTCCCCATCTCCACGGATCCATACTCTGCTACTAGAAATCGCCGTTGACGAGTTCTCTTTCATCTTACCTCTCCTCTAACTCCGAATGGCAACGGCGGCCGGTGCAGAGACCGACGCGAGCGCAGCCTCGAGGACTGAAAAACCCTCTTCCAACTGGTCGTCGGTAATCACCAGAGGGAGGAGCAAACGAATCACATTGCCGTAGGTTCCGGCGGACAAGATGATGAGGCCGTGTTGCCAGCAATACTCGATAATGTTTTCTGTTTCCTCTTTGGCTGGTTGTCGCGTGGCGCGGTCGCGAACTAACTCGAATGCGCGCATGGCTCCCATGCCGCGAATGTCGCCGATAAGAGGGAACTCCGCTTCCCACTTTCGGGTACGGCGGCCTATCCATTCGCCAATGCGAAGCGCGCGGGCAACGAGTTGCTGGTCGTCGAATATCTTGAGCACCGCCAGCGCCGCCTCGCAGGCCACGGGATTGCCGGCGTAAGTTCCGCCCAGCCCGCCGGGGGTGGCAGCATCCATGATTTCTGCGCGGCCCGTCACGGCCGCGAGCGGAAGACCGGCGGCGATTGACTTCGCGGAGACGATCAGATCGGGCTCGATACCCAATTGCTCGCAAGCAAACAGCGTGCCCGTGCGGCCGAAGCCGGACTGCACCTCGTCGGCAACCAGCAAGATGCCGTGTCTTGTGCAAACTTCACGCAGCACATGAAAATACACATGAGGCGGAACCACAAAACCGCCCTCGCCCAGGACCGGTTCGACGACCACGGCGGCCACGGTTCTACTGTCGACAGTGCGCCGGAACACGTCTTCCAGCGCGTGAGCACAGTGGATTTCACACTGCGGATAGGTGAGCGAGTACGAGCACCGATAACAATAGCCGTAAGGGACCCGATAAACCTCGGGAGCAAAGGGGCCGAAACTCTCCTTATAAGGATGCACCTTGCTGGTGAGGCTCATTCCCAGAAGCGTCCGCCCGTGAAACGCATCTTCGAAGGCGATGACCGCAGGACGGCCCGTGTATGCGCGGGCAATTTTGACCGCGTTTTCCACGCCTTCGACGCCGCTGTTGACCAGCAACGTCTTCTTCGGAAAATTTCCCGGCGTGCGCCGGTTCAATTCCTCCGCCAGCCGAACGTAGGCATCGTACGGGGTCACCGCAAAACAAAGATGGGCAAAGCGTCCCAACTGTTGCTGCGCAGCCTCGCGGACCGCGGGCGCACAGTGGCCGACATTCATGCAGCCGATGCCGCCCGCGAAATCGAGAAACGAATTTCCATCCACATCGTGCAAGACGGCGCCTTCAGCCCGCGCGATGAAAACCGGCGCAGTCGAGTGCGTCCCTCGCGGCACAGCATTCTGGCGCCGCTCTCCCCAGCTAACCGAATGCGGGCCGGGTATCTCCGTGTGAAGGTTGATCGTGTTCACGTTTTTTATCCTCAAAGAAATGCAGGCGAGCGCAGAACGGCTGCACTCGCCGCAAGCGTTGGCTCAGAACATTATTTTCAGATCCAATTGTAGCTGTCGTGCGGGGAAGGCTGCGGTCGACTGCCCAAATTGCGGGAGGCTCAAGTCGCTAACCGGGTTATAAAGATTCACCCGATTGAAAATGTTAAATGCTGCCGCACGGAACTCGATGTTGATCCGCTCGGACACCGCCGTCTTCTTGAGCAAAGTCAGATCGACGGTCTTGTTCGCCGGCCCACGAAACGCGTTCCGGCCGAGATTGCCATTTTCGCCCACTGGGACACATTGCGACCCTGGCCCGGAGTTTACGGGTCCAAAATCCAGTATCGAATTTTCCCCATAAGGACAAAAGACCCGGAGAGCCTGTGTTGTCCGGCTATTGGGGTGAAGTATCGAGTATTCCTTGTCCGAATCGGACGGCTCCGGGTCGCCGAAAAGGCCATTGACAAATTGCGAGTTGCTGAAGCCCGAAGTCTTGATCCCGGCCGGACGGTTCGGACGGTCGTAGTTCAGACCATCCATGTTGAAATCACATCCGTTGTACCACGCCTGCCCGCAGTAGACATCAAACGGACGACCGGATTGAAGCGAGAGGATAGTGTTCAACCCCCATCCGCCAAGGACCTTATTCAAGGCTCCCCCGCCCTTTGGACCGGGGATATTCCAAACGCCGGTTACAGTAAGCCGATGCCGAGCGTCAAATTCCGACGGGCCATAATCCAGGTGGGGCTTTTCAACATCGGAGACGCCACTGTAAAGGAGACCGTAACCGTTTGTGTTTTGGTAATCTCCTAAGCCTCCTTCGGTGAGGTTGTCGAGCACCTTCCCAAAGGTGTAGTTGGCAGTGAACATCACGTTATGAGAGTAATTCTTGCGCAACTGCGCGTTCAATCCCTCGTAGTTGGATTGGCTTTCATTGGAGACATAAGTGATCGGTCCCCAGCCGGGGTTGTATCCGCTGAAATAGTAGTTGCACGAGGTCTGGTTGCAGATGTCCCCGTCAAAACGGTTGTAGTCTTCCCGGGTGTAACCTCCCACACCTCGTGTTCCAACATAATTGAGAGCGAAACCATAGTCGCGGCCAAATGAATGCTGGGCCCCCAGGAACCATTGCATGGCATAAGCCGTGCGCAAATGTGGGGCGACGCCGTTGGGGTAGATTTCAATACCGCTGCTCAGCGGTCCGATCCCTCCGTTGGCCAGGGGGGCGCCTGCGTAGTCTGGATCTTGATTGAGTACGAATGGAAACGCGTACGGGATGGGCGTGGTGCCGATTCCAATGCCGGGATCGAGAAAGGCCGTGTTCGCGTCGGGCGGATCCAAGCGGGAGGAGTTGGTGTACAGATTCGAGTAAGGCTCGTTGTATGCGACGCTGAAGCCGCTACGGATCACGGACGTCCCCTTGCCAGTTGGATCCCAGGATAGGCCAATTCGCGGCGCAAAGTTGTGGTAGTCGGTGTCCCAAAGCTGTTTCACGCGGCCGACGGTAGCGCCGGCGATTTGCTGAAATATGTTGCTCCCCGAGCCGAGAATTATGTTACTGAGGATGCCGTTGGTCTCACTTGGACCTGGAAATACATCCCAACGCACACCAAGATTCACGGCGAAGCGCGATGTGATTTTCCAATCGTCCTGCGCAAAGGCGGCCAACCGGTTCCACCGGAAATGGCGTGGAGTGTCTGTGTACTTACCGTAATTCGGGCTGCCATAGTCGGCGTTCACGGTGGCCTCTTCGAGGTAGGGTGAGTCTGCCAAGAAGGTGTTGATGCTGCTGAACTCAAACCACGGATCGCTATAGTATCTGTAGTTGCTGTTTTCTTGAACCCGGTTGAACTCAAACCCGAGTTTGAGCGAGTGCCGCCCGGCCGTGTGCAGCAGGGTGTCGTTCACCTTAAACTCGTTGAAAATGAAATCTCTTGGAACAAAACCTTCGCCGCCGAACGCCATCGTGCCATCGTCCATATAAAGCCAACCAAAATCGCTTTGTGGCAAGCCCGCGCTCTTCAGCATGCCGGCAGTTTCGGAGTCGCTGGGCATGCCAAACGAGATGTGACTGACGCTCCGGCTGAAGGAGAAGCGGAAGTCGTTGAGCGTATTGGTAGAAAATTGATGAGTGAATCCGGTAGCGAGATCGCTGTACACACCGTTAAAGGGGGAAGTGAAGCCACGAATTCCGGCGGTGAATAATTCGCCGCGCGCCACGTCGCCGGACGCCAGGTCGGAGTCCCAGCGGGCAAAAATTTCGTTCTTGGAATTGATGTGGTGGTCCACTCTAACAAGGTATTGGTCCGATCGATTGGGTTCACTCTGTGGCGACTCCGCCAGGCAGGTGAGGTCAGTGGGGCCCGGTGCCTTGAGACATGCGGGTCCGGGAAAATCGTGAAAGAACATCGCCGCCAGACTGCCAGTTGCCGCTTGAGTACGGGCGTAAGGGGTCTCGCTAATCACTTCGATGGGAGAGCTATCCGTCAACCGCGATCCGCCGTAGTCCATAAAGAAAAAGGTTTTTTCCTTTTTGATCGGGCCGCCGAAAGAAAAGCCGAACTGGTTCAGCCGCTCGGGACCTTTTTCGACGTTGTCGAAAAAATTACGGGCGTCAAGGGCGGTGTTCCGGCCACTGTAAAACATGGAGCCGTGAAAGTCGTTGCCGCCGGATTTCGTAATGATGTTGACAATCGCCCCGTTGTTGCGCCCGTACTCGGCCGAGAAATTCAGGGTTTGAACCTGCACCTCCTGAATGGCGTCGAGCGAGGGGTAAATCAGCGGTGTTCCGCCGAGCCACTCGGCATTATTCGACGTGCCATCGAGCACGAAGTTGTTGCCGCGGGGCGTGGAACCGTTGGCGATGAATCCGAAATTGAAGGTCACGGAAGAAGTCGGCGAGGGCACGCCGGAGACCACCGGAGCGTTGGTCGCCGTTACCCCGGGTTCTTCCGTGACTAATTGGTAGACCTGCCTGCCGTTGAGGGGAAGACTCTCGACCTCGCGGGTGGTAATTGTATTGTCCAGCCTCCCTTCTTCCGTTTGCACCAAAACAGCGCCCGCGGCGACCTCGACGGTCTCACTCGCGGCGCCGACCTGCAATTTCGCATCGGCCGGAGTAGTCGCACTGGCGTTGACTGCTACATCATTCAGCACCATGACCTTGAAGCTGGCGGCCTCGATTCGGACCTGGTAGGTGCCCGGAGGAAGGTGGTGCACATGGTAGTAGCCGATATTGTCGGTTTGCGCTTGGTCCAGGTGCCTGGTCTGCAGATTGATGATCGTGACCGTCGCCCCGACAATCGCCGCGCCGCTCGGATCCGTTATTGTTCCCGCAATATCGCCGTCCGTGAATTGCGCCTGTAGGTTCACAGCGAAAGCAAGTAATGCGAACATCGCTAGCCGTCTTGCCCATCTGTCGAAGCTCTTCATGGTGACACCCCTCGTAGTCGGTATCTGAAGCTGGGCCCGTGTATCGGGATCGTTCCACCGGAGAGGAGGCAGCGCCATAGCGCGTTTGGCCCTGGACCCTCTCGAATGTTCGCATACTTTATCACCATTTCTGCAAGGTTTGTCAAGAGAAAACTTCAAACCCCCATCCACGATTCAGAAATGCCCATAAAACAATAGATACATTGGCTTTATGCGGGCACTTCGAGCGGCGTGCGCAGTACTGTAAGGTTGTAAGGTTGCGGTAGATTGCGATTTCGTTGTAAGATACCCACCGGCGAAAATTACGCCGTATCGCACCATGACTGAGAAGAAGACCGCCGTCTATTTTCGCATCAGTGAAGCCGCCCACATGCTCGGGATCAGTGCTTCTTCCCTGCGGAACTGGGAACGGATGGGCCTGATCACGGCGGCCCGCAGCCAGGGCCGCTATCGCCTCTACTCCCGAGAGGGACTGAAAAAGTTGAGGAAGATCAAGTATCTGCGAACGGTACGGCGCGTCAACCCGGCTGGAATCGCGGCCATCCTGCAAGACAAACGGGAAAATGAACGTGCCCCCTCCGCGACGAAGCGTGAACAGAAAACGATCGCGCAAAGGCTGCTGGAACTGCGGCGGGAACACGGCTTGACTCTTGCCGAGGTCGGCCAGAAGACGGGAGTGAGTGTCAGCTTCCTTAGTTCCTTGGAACGCGGGTATTCCAAGGCCTCCATCGCCACTCTGCAAAAACTGGCGCGTCTTTATGAGACGAACGTCCTGGCTTTCTTTTCCGACGAGGATAATTCGCGCCGGCTGGTACGAGCGCGCGAGCGAAAGGTCCTGGTGCCCAACCCCGGCGTAAAGATGGAACTGCTTGCCTTCGGTAAGAAAGTTATGGAACCGCACCTCTTCCGGATCGCTCCCGGCGCCGACAGTGGCGGCTCCTACAGCCATGAAGGAGAGGAATTCATCTATGTTCTCCAGGGCAAGCTCGAAGTGTGGATCGATGAGATTGAGCACTACGCGCTCGAGGCAGGAGACAGCCTGTATTTTGAAAGCACACAGGCACACCGCTGGCAGAGCCTCAGCGAGAAGGAGACCGTGCTCTTGTGGGTCAACACCCCGGCAACTTTCTAAGTCTCGCAGCCCGAATGCACTAAGGAGTCCCATGAAACGGCAACACGGTATTACAGGAGAATGACCACGAAACTTTTCAACAACTGCCCGAAAGTCTCTCCGAATAGCATGCCTGCGCGCGTATTGCTGGCATTTCTCGCTAGCGCTGGGCTTTTCTACGTCAACATCATGCCGGCACTGGTAGACGGGTTGAAGGTGGGACTCGGCTTCAGTAACAAGCAGGCAGGGTTAGTCGGCTCCTGCAATGTCTACGGCGCAGCCTGTGGCGCATTCCTGATTGCATTTCTGGTTCGACGCATCAATTGGAGATCTGCCGCCCACTTGCTTCTGCTGGGGTTGATTGGCATGGACCTGCTGTCGATGCTGGTCAAGAACCCATTCGGGCTCATGGGCGCCCGATTCTTGCACGGTTTTATCGGTGGGATGCTGGTGGGACTAAGCTTTTCGATATTCGCCCGTACCACGGCGCCGGACCGCACCTTTGGCGTGTTGCTTCTGGTCCAAGTTTTCGCCGGCAGTCTCGGCATCATGAGCCTGCCGTTGCTGGTACCGAAGTTTGGCACGAATGTTCTGTTTGCGGCGTTGATTCTGTTTAGCGCGATCACACTGGTGATGCTGCAATTCCTGCCGGATTATCCGCCCAGGAAATCGCCCGCGTGCGCTCCAGGTGCTACGCCCGATCGATTGCAATTGAAACCGCTGTTGCTCGCGCTGCTTTCCGTATTTTTCTTTCAGGCCGCCAACATGGGGTTGTTCGCTTTCATCATCGGACTCGGAAAGAGTCATGGCTTGGAGGTGACGTTTGTCAGCGGAACGCTGGGCATTGCCAACTGGTTCTCCACTCTGGGCGCGGTATTGGTGATCGTGCTTTCCACCCGCTTTGGAATATTCAAACCGATCGTCGGTGGCATGCTGTTGGCGCTGGTCGGCACCTATGTATTCAACTTCTGCGGGGTGAAGTGGATCTGGATTGCGGCGAACATCGGTACAGGCATCATGTGGAACTTCGTGATTTCCCACCTGCTCGGCATGTGCGCCAGGTTCGATCGGACCGGTCAGACCGCGGTATGGGGTGGTTTTGCTTCCAAGATGGGCTTGGCGTCAGGCCCGATGCTATTTTCGTTTGTTGTTGGAGCGGGTAATTATTCAGCATTGATCGCGATGGCGCTCGTGCTGTTGGCTTTGGCAACTTTTGCGTCGGCGATCCCGGCATGGGTGCTGGATCGCAGTGCCGCCAACGCTTTACCTGACGGGCAAAGCGCTTAAGGTGTTCATTAGAGCATTTTTAGGGATAGTGTAACCCGTCGCTGGTTTTGGGTAGGGCACGGCTTCAGCCGTGCCGTTAATGACCAAAGAAGATGCGGGCTTTAGCCCCTGAGGGACTATCGGTGAAAATGCTCTAATACATGCGATGCATTCGAACCAATATATGGGTACAGTCACTTTCCTGCATTGGATCGGAAAGATTGGATCATTCCTCACTCTTGGAGTTGAACATGTCGCTATTCTCGATTGCAGCGTTACAGGTTGAGTTGCCTTACGGAGACAATCGCGATCGTCTCGAAAAAGAAACCGCAAGTGTTCTGGCCAGATTTCCGTGGGTCCAAATGGTGGTGTTTCCCGAGCTTTGCTCATTTGGACCAAACGTAAGTTTTGCCGAAACCATGCCAGGGCCGACCGAAATCCGCTATCAAGCTTTGGCGAAGAAACATGGTATATGGCTTGTCCCCGGATCGATTTATGAACGTGTGGGAGCAGACGTCTTCAACACCGCGCCTGTCATCAACCCTGAGGGCAAGATCGTCGTGCGACACCGCAAGATGTATCCCTTCCTGCCTTATGAAAAAGGAGTGAAGTCCGGAAATGAGTTCGTCGTATTCGATGTTCCAGAGATTGGTCGTTTTGGGATCTCTATTTGCTATGACGGGTGGGTTCCAGAGACGACTCGCGCGCTGGTGTGGAAGGGCGCTGAAGTCATCATCCACCCGACCATGACTGGAACCATTGACCGCGCACAAGAACTGATCATTGCCCAGGCAAACGCTATCGTGAACCAGTGCTATTTCGTTGACGTAAACAATGCCGGCCAGCTGGGCAACGGACGGTCCATTATCGTCGGCCCGGAAGGCGAAATCATCCATCAGTCGGGTGAAGTGGAGGAACAGGTTCCTTTCACAATAGATCTCAATCGCGTTCGGGAGGTAAGACGGCATGGTACCCTCCGGCTAGGTCAGATTCTTAAGTCATTTCGCGACACACCCATTGACTTTCCCTGTTATCGAGGTAAATACGAAGAATCCCCGCCGATGACCGCATTAGGACCTCTAACCATGCCCGAGAAATAAAGATAGAGACCGCCGTTGAGATATGAGGCAACTTCCCTGGCTGTATCTTCCCCAGCGACATTGTAACCTTGCAGTAATTGTGCAAGACAGTTAACCTTGCGCCTCTAACTCTTTTGAGGCATAGTTACAAGATTATCTAAGCGGACCGTTTTTTTTCTTGACAAACATTACAGGAGCGTTCATAAGGTATGTGAAAAGTGAGAACGGATTCCATTTGCGGGGAATCCCAAAGTGTTGGTCAACCGGAGACGTAAATCCGGCAAGCCCCGGTCAAGCGCCGGAGGAGGCAACAAAATGAAACATGCCAGTCTTATCGCCGCGTTCCTAATCTGGGCAGCTCTAGGATGCGTAGCTGCGTTTGCAACGGTTAACCCGATGCCGGGCGATCCACTCACCGGCAGCGGTGTGGTTAGCCGGAGTGTCAATACCGTCACCACCCTGATGAGCACCACGCAGCCGTCGGCTGTCGTGAACGATACCAGCGGATTCGGAATTCCCTCCACGGCAGCCGCGCCAACGAATACCTTCGAAGGAACTTTGACCCTGGCAGCGGTGACGACTACTGGGAATTACACTGCGATATACGACCCCGATGATTACTCGAGCGTCACCGGGTGGAAACATCTGCCACCAAACAACGGCAGCACCACCAGTCTTACTCTTCAATTCGTACAAAACGGCAGTTGGCTCATCCCGGTCAACCAAGGGCTGCAGTACACCGGTTCCTCCACTGCAACAGGCACAGGTTACAGCACAGGAGGGGGTGGAAATTATCCTTCCAATCCCGCGTGGAATTGGAACCTCATTATTGGCTATGGACGGGTTTGGAATGAAACCACCGATACTTACAACGGATATCAATACACCCGTGTCTCATTCCCGTTTACGCTGGCGGAGTACAACCAGAACTGCACCCACAACGGGGAAATGACTTTTCTGTTCAACCCCAACGCAAGCCCGGCGATTTCGCACGTGTTCTACCAGATCGATTTTGAAGTCTGCTACTACTGGCAAGCGAACTTCTACGGGAATCTCACAGCTACCTATACGCCGGGCACGATCGGCGGCGACACCACTATGGAGAACAATGCGGCGGCGGAAATTGCAAACCGGATACCGTCGAAGCCCTTCTCCAGCCTGGCCACGGACTATCCCAGTTCCGGCGTCAATACTGCGGAATTTACGGCGCAGTTTACACAGCCCGCCCGCATTGCTGGCTATGGACTGTACATCAACGGCGTCAATTATGTAAGCTCCTGCGGGGGCGGTGGGACAGCGGGTGGACGCTCCGCCAGCAACACCTACCCCTTCTGCTCTGAGATGCGCTGGCCCTCGTACTCTGTCGCAAAATCCATGTTCGCCGGAACCGCCTTGAGCTGGCTCGGCGAGCAGTATGGCACCGGTGTCTACAGCAATCTCGTGAAGAGTTACGTTCCCCAATACACCATCGGCGGCACTTGGACCGCTGCTACGTTCGCGAATATGTCCGACATGGCCAGCGGGAATTACGACAGCAGTGGCTTTGAGACCGATGAAAACAGCACCGACATGGGCGATTTCATTGACGCAATTTCTTATTACAACTACGGCACCCCGTCGTACCAATCGAAAATCTATTATGCGTTCAATCTCTTTAAATCGGCGTACACCACACCGGGAACCTTGTGGGTGTACCACAGTAACGACACCTTCCTGCTCACTTCCGCCATGCAAACCTATCTGCAAGGTCAAGCAGGCAGCAGTGCCGACATTTGGACCGACCTCTACACCGATGTTTACACTCCCCTGAACGTAAGTCAGGGTATGCAGCAAGTCATGCGAACGGCGTGCAATAACCAAAGCACGTCGAGTAACTGCAGTACCAGCACGGGCGATGGCGGTCTCTCGGCAAGTGGCGCGCCCATCGGCGCCCATGGCATTTACCTCATCGGGGATGACGTCGCCAAGATCGGGTATTTCACCGATAACAATGACGGCGCGATCGGCGGTACGCAAGTCTTGGATCCGGCCCGGCAGAATTATGCCATGTTCCGCACTTCAAACCTGGGTTTGGTCATTCCCGATTCCGGCTTTTATGGTAAGTACACGCCTCTCGTCGCAAACACTAATCACTACGGTGCCGGCTACTGGAGCAAGTATTGGACTACGACGGAATACCAACCGGGTACGATGGAGAACGGTGTGGATACGAATCCATTCAGCAGTTCATTTAGCTGCCAATTCTGGATTCCATACATGAGCGGGTACGGTGGAAATACGGTCTTGCTCTTGCCCAACAACGCGGTTTATTACATTTTCAGCGACGACGACGAATTCTATTGGACCTATGCTGTCGAGCAAATCAATCTGGTGAAGCCGATGTGCGGCACGGGCATCAACTATCCGGCCAATGGCGCCACCTTGACAAGCAGTTCGCAGACCTTCCAGTGGTACATGTACAACACTGCCACCATGTCTCCCACCGCCCCGACCGCGCCCGTCCCGGCGACGGCGTACCGGCTTGATGTCGGCAAGGAACAAGGTGGCCACGAATACTACCAGTCGGGCAGCCTTGGGACAGTGCTGTCCCAGACCGTCACCGGGCTGCCTACCGACGGCAGCACCATCTGGGTGCGCTGGTACTACTACGTGAATGGGGGATGGCAGTACAGCGATTACAGTTACACGGCTTACAACTGAATCCCGAATAGCGACGGCGCGGTCCACCATGACGTTCCTGTCCCTCGCCATCTCATCGAAGCTACCGTATCTATTCCTGGGCGATGAGGGCTGGATCTGTCGGCTCGTGTTCGTACCGCCAGTCCGCCACCTTGGGAAAGTAGAAATCGTTGCCTCGCATGATGCCCTGCGTGGCCTGCACGCCGCAAACCTTTCTGACCGTGGCTAAGGGCCGGATGACTAGCATGGTCGTGCGGCTCACCACCTTACGAAGCTGACTGGGCCGGCAATCCAAATTGATTTCCGGATTGCCGACTTGAACGAAGCTGGTGCGGGGTGCGTTTGCATTTGCTTCTCGCCATGATCGGCAGCCTCTTAATGCCGCGGGGATAAGAATGATACTCTCCTCGATCTTCCGACCAGCAGGGTGTCTCTGAGGACTCTGCGGCAGGCCCGTTCACCAAACCTGAGTGGCCACAACGGTGGGGACAGAGGGAAATCCTCCCACTACCTCAGTATGAAGAACGATCTGGACATTTTTCTGCTCCCATCCCGCCGGCAATTTGCGCAGGGCATCTTGCAGTAACGTTGGGTTCGTCACCAGATCGGCGGCAGCTTCTGTGCCGTAGTGGGAGATACCGGCGATCTCAACAATCATAGTGTTGGTGCCCGGATAAAACACGCGCGATACGATCGCGTAATCTTCATTCAGGTCGGGATCGTCGGGGTGAGTATGGATCGTCCAATTCGTCGGCGAATCATCCTGTAGCACGCCAAAAGGCCGGCGCGATAAATCGATGGAATAGCGGAAGTGCTCTCCGATTTCATGCCATTGCGTATAGGAGAAGCCGACAAGAACAACCGGCGCACTGCGAAGATCGCGGAAGGTTACTTCGTTGCCGATGCGCAGCTTGTAGGGTTGCTCCAATCGCGCCAGCATGTCGGAGATCTGCAACGCTGCATTGACGTCGCTAATGGCAACAAAACGACTTGGGATCAGGACAAAATCTTCAAGCCGGGCGGGAGGAGTGTTGCTCGCAGTTCTGACCGAAGAATAGACAGGGACGGGTGCGGCGCACACAAGGACGGCTTTGTGCTTCTGCAAGACCGGAGACCAGAATTGATCGAACGGGCTTGCCGCTGCGCGGGTATGTGTCCAGTAGAAGGCCGTCGCCGCTAAAGCCAGGAGGAGAATCGCACCGCCTGCAAACCATCGCCAACGCCGGCGGGGCTGCGGCGGTCCGGAGGACGGTGCTGCCCGATCGGAATAACGGAACTCGGGAACATATGTGCCTGGAGGCAGATCGATCAGCACACTGGCGGTGCCCGACTTGTCGGAATAGTAGGAGCGCAACCGCTTTCTGACCTCGCCGGCTCGAACCCGCACCGCTGCATCTTCACTCGGTTCGTAGGACGCCGGTTTTCCGAACACCTCAATGCCTAGGGTGCGTTCTTTGAGCGTGTCCGGGTGACCATTCAGGGTGTTTTCCACCACGTAGCGCAGGAACTGCTGGCAGAGTTTGCTGGATTGAAATTCGCGACTAGCCAGCACGCGCTCCAATTCCTCACGTAGTAGTGCTGCGGGAATCTTCGATTCGACCTGGCCTGGCTCGGGATGCAGTTCTTGAGGCGAGTGCGACGTGTGCTCCACATCAACTCCCACCCGAATGTTAGCACCGCACAGGCCGGAGAACCAGTGTCTAAGCCTCCTCTCACTGTTCTTAGGGAACCTCTGCATAAGTCCGCTCCCGGAGAGTTTTGAAAGGGCACGGCTTCAGCCGTGCCGCTAGGTCCCGCCAAACATGCGGCTTCAGCCGCTGAGGGCCATGCTTTCAATACATCGTGCATATTTTTGGGAGACTTGTTCAGAGCTTCCTTAGTGGAACGTTGCCATTTGCATGACCCCAGGCACACATACAGTTAAGGCGAATGTTATGTTGGCGTTCCTTACGTCGTCCAAACTGTTTCGAACTTGACGCGGCTTTTGCTGGTGCCGAAGATGAGTGGTTGTCAGATATCGCAGGCGGCCTTTCGGGCCAAAGACCGGAGCAGGCAATGTCGTCATTCAATTCAAAATTGGGCATTTCACTTTTCCTGGTTGTGTTGGCATTCGTATCGTGGAACACCGCGGTGGCGCAAGGCAGGCAGGCGGGCGAAATCCGGGGAACGGTGTCCGACCAGAGCGGGGCTTTCGTCCAGGGAGTGAAGGTTACCGTCACCAACGTTGCCACCGGCGTAAACCTGACGGCCATCTCCGACGCGGCAGGGGTATACGACGTGCCTTTTGTGCCGCCGGGTCAATATCGCATCGCTTTTACCATGAGTGGTTTCAAGACCCTGGTTCGCTCCGGCATCACTCTCTATCTGAACACAGCGACCATCAATGCCACTTTGGAAGTGGGAGCTGTCGCGGAGAAAGTCTCGGTTACGGCGGATGCGCCGCTGGTGCAGACCGAGTCGGCCGAAAAGAACACTACACTCACTGCCGATATGGTGAGCGCCGCTCCCAGCATCGACCGCAATTGGATGGATTTATTTGCGGCCGTCCCTGGTGTGAACCCCGGCGGTGGAGAAGAAGCCACGGGCCAAGGCGTCGCCGTCAACGGCCAGCAGCCATACTTTTCCAGTTGGCAAATTGACGGCGGCAGCGCCATGCTGGGCCAGTCATCCAACCCGGATGCGCTGGAGCCGCCAATTGAAACCATTCAGGAGGTCAGTCTTTCGACCGCGAATTTCGGCGCCGAGCACGGCAACGGACTCTCAGTATTCAATGTAATTACCAAAAGTGGCACGAACGACTTTCACGGTGAAGTCTACGAATTCCTGGAGAACGGCGCCGTCAATGCCGTCAATAAATTCGCTCTGCCAGCCCCGTTCACCAGGCCACCGTTCCACTGGAATGAATATGGCGCCAATTTCGGCGGCCCCATCGTTAAGAACAAGGCCTTTTTCTTCGCCAGTTATGAAAGAAATCCCTCCAACATCGGCCAGCCAACTTATGAGTCGTATCCGACCACTGGCCTGCAGCCGAACGGCGGCCAAGGATACCTCCAGGGCGATTTTTCCATGCTATTGGGATCGCCGGCGGTCGATGCGAACAACAACCCGATCGTCAATCCCTGTACCAGCCAGCAGGTCGTCAACGGACAGATTTTCGATCCCCTGACTACACAGACATTGCCGAGCGGAGTAATTTGCCGCACGCCTTTTCCCGGCAACGTCATTCCGTCAAACCGCTGGGACCCAGTGGCTGCCAAGATTCAAAGCTACTTTCTTGCTCCCAATCTTTCGGGAAGAGGAAATGTAAACAACTTTTATGAACTTTTGCCCGGCATCGGCACGAACCAGTGGATCAACGGCAAGCTGGATTTCGACATCTCACCCAAAAACCGGTTGACGGGGTCAATCATGATTGTGAACTTCAGCAGCCCCGCAGCCGATCCCATTTGCGATATCAATTGCTCAAATTGGCATGGCAACGAACCCCAGGGCCAGCTCACAGACGTTTGGACAGTGAGTCCCAACGTGGTGAACGAATTCCGTTTTTCGCTCAGCCGCGAGCATGGTGTCGGCAGCGACGAGAACCAGGGGAAAAACTGGCCAACCACATTGGGCTTGGTGAATCCGGCGGGGAACCTTTTTCCCAATATCTGGATCAACGGAAGCCTCAATACCGGTATCGGCAATCCCGCATGGCCGGTCGCTGTAGACGCCGAAACGAGTTTCAATTACGCCGACGATGCCACTTGGATAAAAGGCAAGCACATCCTCAAGTTTGGCGGCGAATTCGACCGGTATTGGACGAATGTCGGATGGGGCGATGCGCAGGAGGGCGGTTTCTGGTGGGGTGGTGCGCTCACTCAAAACCCTGTGGACCAGACGCTGAACACCATCCCCACCGAAGGTGAAGGTTATGCCGACTTCCTCCTTGGGCTGCCGGAGTCCTGGTGGGTTTCCATCAGCCCTGAGACCGGCGGACGCATGTGGAGCGCGCAGGCGTTTGTGCAGGACGAATACAAGCTCAGACCCAACCTGACCCTCACTCTGGGTTTGCGCTATGTAATCCAAAGCGGATGGAGTGAAGCTCATAACGAAATCTCGAATTTCCAGCCCTCAATCCCGAATCCTCAAGGCGGCCCGTCGGGCGCTATGTGGTATGGCGGTCAGGATGGACACACGGCCATGACGGATACCATGTGGCATTTCTTCGCCCCGCGCGTGGGCTTTGCATGGTCGCCCCGAAACAATTTGTCCGTCCGCGGCGGCTTTGGACTTTACAACATCTTCGCCGGACAGAACACGCTTGCGCCCGGTGCCTCCTGGGGACAGGGCTGGGCGCCGATCGGGTCTTTGTCATGCAACCAGACTCCACAGGGCATGGTGGAACCGGTCCTTCAGCTTGGAAACCTGAATCCGCCAAACTGGAACAGCCAAACATTTTCTGAAAGCGCATATTGCGATAACGAAGCCAATCCGCCGGCCTTCACGATCGGTCCGCCGCCGCCGATTTATCCCACAAACGCCGACCGGACAGCCGACCTCCTCAACGGCCAGAACGTCACCTACATTCCATGGAAAATTCCCATGGAGTACTACGCCGAATATCAGTTTGACGTTCAGCAGGAGCTTGCCCATGGTGTGGTGCTGGATATCGGCTACGTGGGCAACCGTGGTGTGAACCTCCAGTTGGGCATGGACATGAACCAGGTTCCGCTCGGAGCCAGCAGCCGGCCGAATCCGAACTTTGGCCAAATCAACGCATCCTTGTTCGACGGCCGCTCCAACTACAACGCGGTGCACGTCATCGCCAATGAACGCCTCGAATCTGGCCTGTCCTTTGGCGTGAACTACGCTTGGTCCAAGGTGCTTGATATGCAGACCGGCGGCGGCTGGGGTGGAGCAGGCGCCAACGAGCGCTTCGGGCAGAACTATCAGAACGCCTACGACATGAACTCCAACTACGGCCCGGCGGTGAACGACATCCGCCAGACTTTCAACGGGAGCGTGAACTACGAACTGCCTTTTGGGAAGGGCAAGCCAATCCTGAACCAGGGCGGAGTAATGAATGGACTTGTCGGCGGCTGGGAGATATCCTCGATTTTCTTTGTGCGCACCGGCGTGCCCACGACCGTAATTATGGGAGAGACTGATTTCGCCGGCTCGGGACAGTTGCGTCCTAATCTGGTGGGCGATCCGTGGAGTGGAACATGCCCCAACGGATACCACGTCGGAACGATGCAATGCTGGTTCAATACTTCTGCCTTCGCCGCTCCTCCCGCCGGCACTTTCGGCGATGTGGGCCGCGATACTATTTACGGTCCGCACTGGTCAAACGTGGACATGGCATTGCTTAAGGACTTTCCTCTGGGATTCCTTGGCGAAAAAGGCAGCTTGCAGTTCAAGCTTTCCGCGACCGACGTGTTCAATCACCCGAACCTGGGGTTGCCGAGCACGAATTTTAGCAACACCTCAGCCTTCGGCGCGATTTGGTACGCCAACACCTACCGGAAAATGCAACTAGGAGCCAAGATCAGCTTTTAGGCGAATTCTGGTCGAAGTCCGGTCAACGATTGCTTCGTTGTTTCGAGCGAAGATGATTGCCCGCTGACAGTTTCGAAGAACAAGGGAAGCTCTGATTAAGTTCGTTCAGGAATGGCTTTGAAAGGGCACGGCTTCAGCCGTGCCGTTAGGACCCGCCAAACATGCGGCTTTAGCCGCCGAGGGCCACACTTCCAATGCGTTTCGCATTAAGAACGAGAACTCAATCAGAGCCTCCCTAGTTTTAGTGGAAAGAGCAGGTCGTTTGCGATGAGATATTTCTTAGCCTCTGTTTTATTGTGCGCCGCCTCGTATGGTTCCGCTGGGCAGTCGCAGCCCGTCTGGAGGGTTGTCGCCTCAACCAGCATAGACAACCGAATCCAGCGGGAGTTGAAAGACCTGGCGGCGCGTCAACATGCTTTCCCTCAATTCTCACGTTCTGTGGCCGGAGGGGATCATCGCCAGACTCGAGCTGGAGAATTGCTCATCCAGTTTGAGCGTCCGCAAAGCGCCGCGGTTTTTCTGGCGGAACTCAGGCGGATATCCAGTGGCGAAGTAGTCGATCCCACCCCAGAGCTTGTGCAAGAAGCTTATGTCCTGCGGGCAACGTATTCACCCGCCTCGGGTCTGTCCCAGGTCCGCATCGCCGCCACTTCGACAGCCGGATACCATTACGCCTTGCTGCGAATTCCCGGCCTGCTGGCGACACCTCCGGAACAGCTATCGTCGGAACTCATCCCCTTGCCCCAATCCGTACACGTAGCCCGTGACGGGGAAGAAGTGGTCATCGCCGATTATCCATCCTTTTCTATCCGCGGGATTGTGGAGGGCTTTTACGGAACGCCGTGGAGCCACGACGACCGGCTCGACGTGTTGCGCTTCGAAGGGCAGCAGAGAATGAATACCTACATCTATGCTCCGAAGGATGATCCCTATGAACGCAAGCTGTGGCGCGATCCTTATCCTCCAGAGCAAATGAAACGGCTGGGCGCGCTGGTTGCTGCGGCTCGGGAAAACTTTGTCCACTTCACCTATGCGATCAGCCCCGGCCTTTCTATGGCGTATTCGAGCGAGGCTGAATTCCAAACCCTAACACGGAAACTCGAGAGCATCGGCAAACTTGGAGTCACGGATTTTGCGCTCTTCCTCGACGACGTTCCGTTTGACTTAGTTCATCCCGAGGACCAGAAACGATTCCAAACGCTCGCCCGCGCACACGTCTACCTCATCAACCGTTTGTACGTTCGTCTCAAGAAGCTTTCCGCGCAGAATCGTCTGACGGTTTGCCCAACGACTTATACGAATGAATGGGGGAGCCGGGATTATATTCGCGAGCTAGGAAACGGAGTGCGCCCCGAGATCCCGCTGGATTGGACTGGAACGGAAGTGATTCCCTCGGCGATCACCGTTGCCCAAGCCACGGAGTGGGGTGGTTACATTCGTCGCAAGCCGCTCGTGTGGGATAACTTTCCCGTCAATGACGGATATCCCTGGCGTCTGATATTGGATCCTCTTCGCGGACGGGAGGCCAGGCTCTTCACTGCAACCCAGGGCCTGTTATCGAATCCGATGTGCCAAGCGCACGCCTCCATGGTGCCACTCGAAACGGTGGCGGATTACCTGTGGAATCCGGCGGCTTATGATCCGGAAAAGTCGCAACACCATGCGCTCGTCACCCAATACGGGGCGAACGCCGTCTCATTTCTCGCGCCGATCTTGCAGATTTATGCCGCGGGCCAGGGAGAAGAGCCGGAACTGACTGACATCTTTGAGGAACGCAGGGCGGCGATTGATGTGCCAGCCATCCAGTCGCAAATCTCTCGCCTGGACTCTGCCCTGACTGCGATGAAGGGACAGGCACAGTTCAAGAAATTAACACCGGAAATCGAGCCTTTACCGAACGTGCTCCGCGCTCAGCTCGATCGCATTTTAGCGAGTCCGGCTTTCAAGCATTTGCCGGATGGAAAAATACAGTGGGATCGCGACCAGCATCTCCTGGTTGCGCCCAAAATAACGGACCAGCAGGTTCTTGACGGAGATTTTTCAAAATGGCAATCGGGAAAAGTATACGTTCTCAATCGCAGTTCGCAGCTGGAGGACGGAGAACAATGGTGGAAAGGACCGGGCCAATTTTCCGCACGCGTGGCTTTCGGTTGGGACGAACAAAATCTTTACATCGGAGTCGATGTCGTCGATCCGCAGTTGTACCAGCCGTTGGTGGAAAGGAGTATTCAGAAAGGAGATGCTTTCCGCCTGGTTTTTGACGCCGCAGAAGAAATCAGGCCTGGCAGGCCGGTTGGCATGTACGATTTCTATCTGAGCCCCGGCAATTTCATGGACACCAAGCCCAGCATCTATTGCGATGAAAACATATTCCCCCCGCGACCGCATCCGCACGACTACGACCGGGAGATCAAGACGGTATGGAAGAAGACTGTCGCCGGCTTTTCCGGAGATATCGTGATTCCGGCCTCGTTTTTCGATGTGAGATTCGGGCAGGGACAGGAGATCGGGTTGAGTTTTGGCGCTCAAAAGGCGGTGCCGTCGCTCGACGCTTCGGGGGAAGATTCGGATCAGATCGTCTTCAGCTCAAAAGAAGACAAACTGTTCCCTGTTACTCCTGAGAATCCAGCCTCACTTCAGGAGATGCTGCTCGCTGGATCGTCAATAAGATAAGTTACGGCGACTAAGGCTTCGTGGTGACCACTCGCGAAGAGCTGCGGGATGATCCGCAACCCAGGGGATTACTACTAAGTCGGCATAGTAGAAGCGATTTGTGCGCGAATCTAGAGCATTTCTCGCTTTGCTGTAGAGGGAAGGTACGAACGGGAAGGGCACGAGTTTACTCGTGCCGCATAGAGCTATAACGGATAGCGGCTTTAGCCGCTGGGGGCGCGCACACTACACCATCACGCGAACCGCTCTAACACAACTTTTCTGGATTTCTCCCGAGTAGCGCGCAATCCGAAGTTGTAAACGTAGGGCAGCAGTCCACACGCTGAAGTGCGACGCCTAGTTTGAAACGGCGCTCCTGCCTGCCCGCGAATTCACATTCGGGCAGACTCAGCGTTACCGAGGTGCGCGTTTAGGCGAGATGGTTATGAATGTTCACTTGCTGCTCAACGCAATTCAGCCGCCAGTACCGGCTTCGCGTTAGCACAACTTGGTCGAAGCGGTTCAATAAGTCATGAGTTAACACTTCAGGCTCGGAGACTCCGCTAGCTGAAAGGATGCGAGGACATCGCGTCAGATTGACGTGATCGCCCGCATTCGCCAACCATTTTTCTCAGCCTCTAATCGTCAGAACCGGGCACAGCGCCTCACACACCACATGATGTGCTGTGGACCAGTACAGATGAGCCGCAGCGCGGGCCGCGGAACTTTTGTTTATTCCCATCACGATCAGGTCAGCTTTGATCTCGCCGGCCGTGCTGACAATCCCCTCTGGCACGAAGCCGAACTTTACCAGAAAGTCAGGATTCCGCGGCAGATTCTCTTCCGGTGGAATCAATTTTCTGAGTTGTTCAAGGTCGGCGAGACGGGTCTTCTCCAGCCATTCGATTACATCCGATGCCAGAGGCCAGAACGAAGACTCCCCGGCCAACGGAGCTACTGGGAGTATGTGTAGGAGAATTAGCTGCGCTTTGTTCGCCCTAGCTATCGATGTCGCATATGGCAGGGTACGCAATGATGTGGGACTGAAATCAGTCGCGAACAGAACCCGGCAGATGTCAGGTTCGGCGGCGCTTGGAACAGAGGCTCCCGGCCCAACGGTCAGTACCGGGCAAGCAGCGAGCCGGAACAACTCCTCTGCAACCGACCCGAGCAGCAGTTTCTTCAGCGCGCCTCTGCCGTGGGTGCCAACGACAAGCAAATCAACATTGTTGCGCACGATCAGATCCAGGATTACTTCACATGTCGGCCCCCGTTCAATTACATCTTCGTGAGCAATGTGCTCCAGCAATTTCCCCCGAGTGAGCTGCCGCATGTGGACTTCCGCTTCTTGAAGATCCCGGTCCAAGCTCAGGGGCAAGGGATCAAGCGGCACGGACGTTCGCGCCTCGGGAGGGATGGCGTGAGCCAGGATTAGCTTGCCATCATGTAGACGCGCGATTGCTGCTGCGTATCCCAAGGCATTGTCGGAAGCCGGGGAAAAGTCTGTCGCGAGCATGATGTTCTTGAACGAGATGTTTGTCTGTGTCGCCTTCGCTACGGTCATTGCTGTGCCTCACTTTCTGCGTGTGGCGCACACTTGAGCTACTCAACGGTTCTCGCCCGCTGAACCAACCTTATGCACCTGGCCAATCTATGATTGGCCGGCACCGGTCTTTGCTTCGTTGGCGGTAACCACAGGCGTCTCTGACACTTGCGGTTTGAACTCCAGAAGCGTCTCTGCACGAAGCATCTGGACGAAAAGAAACGTCGCGGCAAAAATGCAGTAAATAACGATCACGGCCATCATGTCGTAACCTCCTATGCCTAAAGCCGCCTTTGCTGTCTTGTGGAATTGCATTTTGGGTGCCACGAAAAAGACGCCACGCTCACAAAGGCGCTCTTGCCAACCGATAGCCAACTTCATGCTTTGGCTTGGAGTTGGCTCGACGTTTCCTTGGCTGCCGGCGTTGTCATATTGGAATCGCGGTCTCGTCACATCGGCGAAATAGCGACGCCACCGGAGAATCGGTAGTTTTCTGGATATGCAGGAAGCGGTTGTGGATTGCGCAACTAGGCTCCTCGTGACCTGGAAAAGATATTGGAATTCAAACTGCAGTACAATGTGGTCGCCTGAATTCAGAATGTTCTACGTGGAGAATCCTAAGATGACCAGCGCCATTTCCTGGGTGGATCGCAGCTTATTGCGCGCCGTTCGTAGAATCGCAGATCCCGTTCATGTTCAGGTGGCAGCACCGGGTATGAGCTCTCCCGCTCCGCGACAATCTCCAGAAGCACCCACAATTTGGGTCGACAACCGGCGGACACTTGCCGCACTGCTGTTGAATCCCGAAGTGAGTTTCGGCGATGCTTACAGCGAAGGCCGTCTTGATATTGTCGGCGACATCATCTCAGTGCTCGAAACCCTCTTCGAGTCCACCTCGCGGGTCTCAGGTTGGAACTTAAGGTTGGTTTCTGCATGGCTACAGTGGATCCAGTCAAACTCACTTGACGGGTCACATAAAAATATTCACCACCATTACGATCTCCCCACCGACTTCTACAAGCTCTGGCTCGATCGCCAAATGCTGTACACATGCGCGTATTTTCCCGACCGCACGGCAACTTTGGAAGAAGCACAACGCGCAAAACTCGATTTGGTTTGCCAAAAGCTTTGGTTGCAACCTGGCGAGACTGTGGCAGAAGCCGGCTGTGGCTGGGGCGCGCTGTCACTGTACATGGCCAAACACTATGGAGTGCGAGTGAAAGCATTTAACATTTCTCACGAACAGATTGTGTTCGCCAGAGCAAGAGCTAAAGATCAAGGTCTGACCTCCCAGGTCGAGTTTATTGAGGAGGACTATCGCAACATTCGCGGCCATTTCGACGCCTTTGTTTCACTTGGGATGGTCGAGCATGTCGGAGCAGAACACTATAGTCGGCTAGGCGGAGTGATTCACGGCGCGATCGGAGACTCCGGCCGCGGCCTCCTTCATTTCATCGGGCGAAATTACCCTCAGCCTTTTAGCGTTTGGATTCGAAAACGCGTTTTCCCGGGAGCATACGCACCCGCCCTCCGGGAAGCCATGCAGATGCTGGAACCCTCAGACTTTTCGGTCTTGGACGTAGAAAACCTCCGACCGCATTACGCTAAGACCCTGGAATGTTGGCTGCAAAGGTTTGAGCGTTCCTATGAGAGCGTGGCACAGAGATTCGGGTCGGACTTCGCCAGAATGTGGCGTCTTTACCTAGCGGGCTCGATTGCAGCGTTCAACGTCGGGGCGCTTCAACTTTTTCAGATCGTGTTCGCGGGACGCAAATGCCGAGGGATTCCATGGACCAGGAATCATCTTGGCAAAGAGACCGCAGAACGGCAGCAACAGGATCAACCATGGATTCATGCGATGCCCTGATTGTGGGTGCCGGACCAGCGGGATCTTCCTGTGCCTGGGGATTACGATCTTCAGGGCTGGATGTGCTGATTCTCGAGAAAAGCAAGTTCCCCCGGGACAAGGTTTGCGGAGGCTGGATCACGCCCGATGTGTTCCAAATGCTTCTAATCAGCCCCGAAGATTATGGCCGGACACGAGTCTTACAGCCCATCACTGGATTTAGCATTGGCAGCGTTGGCGAACACGGGGTCGATGTCGGCTATGGTCAAGTTGTCAGCTACGGCATCCGCCGTTGCGAGTTCGACGAGTACCTGTTGAGACGCTGTGGGGCCCGCTGTCGGGAGGAGACTGAAGTCCGCAGTATTGAGCGGGTGAACAACGCCTGGATCATCAATGGCGAGATCGGGGCACGATTGCTGGTCGGGGCAGGCGGCCACTTCTGCCCCGTGGCGAGATATCTTACGGGACCAGATATGGGACAGCCCGTGGTTGCGCAAGAGGTTGAATTTCAAATGACCTCGAAACAGGCGACCTCGTGCGCAGTCCGCGCTGAAATCCCTGAGCTTTATTTCTGCGGTGACATGCTGGGATACGCCTGGTGTTTCCGCAAAGGCGATTACCTCAACATCGGGTTGGGCCGATTCGATCCGCGTGGTCTTCCAGACCACGTTCGCCGGTTTTGCGACATCCTGAAGCAAACAGGAAAGCTCTCGATTGATTTGCCGAACAAGTTCCGTGGCCACGCCTATTTCCTGTTCGGCCGGTCCCCACGAAGACTAGCCGGCGACGCAATCATCCTGACTGGCGATGCGGCCGGTTTGGCTTACCCTCAAAGCGGGGAAGGTATTCGACCCGCAGTTGCATCGGGTCTTTTGGCCGCCGAAGCGATCGAGGCTGCTGACGAGACTCATTCGGGCAATGGGCTAGCGGCCTATCCTGAAGAATTGGGGCGTCGACTTGGCACAAGGAAAGAGTTTCTCGAAGCCGTCGCGCAGCAGTTGCCATCAAAATTGCGCAACGCTTGCGCCAGGATGCTATTTACGAACAAGACATTTTGCCGACGCGTGGTCGCCGACAAGTGGTTCCTGCGCACACGGTTTCGACGAGAGACGAAATTGGGTGACAGGCTCGGACAGGTTTGAAGATGGGCTCACCTGTCATAAGTCATAGGCTTGTATGAAATTGAATGAATACCGGAAGAAGCGACAGTTCGATGTGACGCCGGAGCCGCGGGTGACGTGACCGATCTTTTGTACCAAGTGGATTGTTAGTGTAACGCCTCGTTGAACATTTGTCCGTAGTCGTCGCCGGGGGTGTGGAGATGTGGAAAACGCGAAGCGTTTTCCACATCTCCATGCCCCGGTTGCTTCGCCAAGATGGCTTGCGGTGCTGGTGGCCGGTAGCCCAGCGCCGAGTGCGGACGCTCTGTGTTATATTCCACGCGCCATCTCTCCGTCAGGATCTGTGCCTCCTTCAGCGAATAAAAAATCTCGCCGTTCAAGAACTCGTCGCGCAACT
>Ga0326727_10004247_pt1 | contig 43576 bp, 43 predicted proteins | sample MB2enrmetagenome_FD_207643 | JGI IMG/M metagenome (GOLD analysis project Ga0326727, IMG submission 207643) | Lab enriched peat soil microbial communities from McLean, Ithaca, NY, United States - MB29MY | ecosystem: Environmental > Terrestrial > Soil > Wetlands > Peat | place: USA: New York... | reverse complement strand
TCGTAGGCGAGCGCACCGGGCAGTTGCTAGCTGACCACTTCGGCTCGCTTGATAAACTTGCCCAGGCGACGCAGGAAGAATTGGTCGGAGCGGAAGAGGTGGGCCCGCGTGTAGCGGAGGCCATCCACGAATTCTTCCATGAAAAACGCAATCGAGAAGTGATCGAGAAACTGCGCAAAGCCGGCTTGCAGTTCGAGCAGGCGAAAGTCCAACAGGCCGCGGGCCATTTAGCCGGAAAGCAGTTCGTGCTCACCGGCACGCTGCCTCGTTATTCCCGCGACGAGGCGAAGAGCATGATTGAAGAAGCGGGCGGGCGCGTCATCGGCTCCGTCAGCAAGAAGACGGATTACGTGGTGGTGGGCGCCGATCCTGGGTCGAAGCTCGAAAAGGCGCGGTCGCTGGGCGTCAAAACGATTGATGAAGATGGGTTGGTCAGGCTGTTGGGTCGGTAGCGCGGACCCCCGGTTTTGGGGTCCGCGGCCTTTTCGCCGGTCGGAGCGAAAAGCTCCCGAGGACATCAAGACGTTTTGACATGATAACGCTATAGTGTATGCTGTGTTTATGAAAAGCCTCCAAAAAAGAGCGACCGTTTACTTCGATTCCCAGCTCCACAGGGCTTTGCGGATCAAGGCTGCCGAGACTGACCAGCCGATTTCCAAGATCATCAATGACGCAGTGCGGCTGAGCCTGGCGGAGGATGCGGAAGATTTGGCCGCGTTCGAGGAGAGAGCCAACGAACCGAACCTGCCCTTCGAAGCTGTGCTCAAAGACCTGAGGAAGCGTGGCAAGCTATAAGATCCTCGTAAAGCCTTCCGCAGTGAAAGAGATCGAGGCGAGTCCCAAAAGGGACCGCCAGCGTATCGTCGCTCGAATCCAGAGACTCTCCAGCGATCCGCGGCCGCCCGGCTGCCAAAAACTATCAGGTCAGGACAACTTTCGCTTGAGGCAAGGTGCGTACAGGATCGTCTACTCCGTCAACGACGACGAGCTCTCCTTACTGGTTGTCAAGGTCGGGCACCGCAAAGACGTCTACCGGTAGCGCCGCAGGTGGTAGCGCGGACCCCCGGTTTTGGGGTCCGCGGTTTTTTCCCGGTTGGAACGAAAAGCTCTCGAGGACACCACTAGGGGACATCAAGGTGTTGTTCTAATTCTGAATTCGCGGTAGTGTATCCCGCGGCCGGTTGGTGGTGCGTTCGCCCTGCGGCGGACCCTTAGTCTTTAGAGGTGGGTTAAATGAAGCAGCACCTAAGTGTCGCACTGTTATTACTGTCTTTCTGCCTTCCCGTTCTTGCGATGGACAAAAGTGAGTTATCAGAACGCTATAAAGGGAAGTATCTGCTGGTGCTTCGAGACGGTTTGGCAGTCGGCATGTGCGCCGATCTGGCCGGGGTTCCCTCAGGAATTGCTCTTGATGTTAGAATTACCGGCGAATCAGTGGAGTTTAACCCGCAAACCGGCGCAAGCGCCGGCATGACTGGCTGTGGAGAGATCATCCCTGAGCCTCTGCACAAGGGCGAGATTCTCTTTGCCAAGTACACTTGGTTTCGACGGCTGAAGGGCGGATTCTTCACGATCACTGTCCAAACCGTTTCGGCGCACCAAGTCAAGCGGAGCGAAGGCGAATCTCGCCACGAGCATCTGAAATATGGCAAGGCTGATCTTATCTTCGAAACCAGCGATAACAAGGACTACGACGCTATAGCTGCGCTGGTCGAAAAGTGGGTGAGGCCCTTCGACACGCGCACGGAGGCCGCTCAGCACGGAAATACCGCCAGCGGCGTGTATGTGAGAGAAGTAAAGCTGGGCATGTCCTTCGCGGAGGTTGAAGCGGCGCTCGGGCCGCCACAGACCCGCGCCGACCTGGGCGAAAAGGTCCTTTACAAGTACAAAGATATGACCGTGGAGTTTCACGACGGCAAAGTCACCGATGTGAAATGAGGAGGCAACGAGCATGGCAACGAAGACGGCAAGACCCGTAGCGCGGCCCAAGCGCACCAAGGCTGAGATCGAGGAGGAATTCTCCGAAATCCGTGAGGAGGTTGCCGCGACAAGGGAAACGACCGACAAGAAAGCAGAGGAAACCTCGAAGCTGCGAGAAGCTGAAATCCGCCAGTCGGTGGAGGGGATTTCGGTGGAGGACGTGGTAAAGGGCATCTCCAATCTGGGGCTTGATTTATCCAAGGCCCTCGCGGGCGTCTCGGAAAAGCTGGTTCAGGAAGTCAATCGTCTCTCCTCCGCTCGCGAGGCGGTGGAACTCGAGAGAAAAGAAATCGATAGGCTCCACAAGATTGACGTCGCCTCCACCGCGCTCGATCAGCTCGTACAGGACTATGCGCGCAAGAAGGAGGAACTCGAATCCGAGATCGCCGCCCAGCGCCTTTCCTGGGATGAGGAGCTGAAACGAACCGAGCGCGACCGGAAGGAGCAGGAAGAAAACCTTCGGAAGCAGCGGCAGCGAGAGATCGACGAGTACGAATACAAGAAGACGCTGGAGCGCAAGAAGGCCCAGGATAAGTACGAAGAAGAGATGAAACTCCTGGAGAAACAAAACCGCGAGAAGCAGGAAGCACTGGAGAAGAGCTGGCAGCAGCGCGAGGCGGCGCTGAAAGTGCAGGAGGAGGAAAGCGCTCGCCTCAGGAGCGAATCCGAGGGTTTTCAGGCCAAGCTTGAGAAGGCCTGCGCGCAGGCGGCGGCGGAGGCTACCCGAGCCACGGCGCAAAAGTTCGAGCAACAGATTCTGTTATTGAAGAAGGAAAGTGAAGCCGAAAAGCGGCTGGCCGAGCTTCAGATCAAGACGCTGGAGGATACCCTCACGCGGCAGTCGGCGCAGATGGCAGCGCTACAGAAGCAGCTTGATGAGGCGAAACAGCAAGTACAAGAGATCGCCGTAAAGGCCATCGAGGGAGCCTCCGGGGCCAAGGCGCTCTCCCACATCAATCAGATCGCTATGGAGCAAGCTAAGCACCACACGCCACAAGGGTAGGGAAGGAGGAGTCAGAAGTCAGGAGTCAGGAGTCAGAAGACTCAAGCCAGAAATCGGAGCATATAGACGCGAATTCGTAAGTTGACCGAGGTTCCTGCTTCCATGGAATGGAAAAACCCCTCACCCGCCCTCCTCCGTCGGGCACCCTCTCCCCAGGGAGAGGGTTGTCATTTCTGCTGCGCGTTGGGGCTAGGAAAACTGCCCTCTCCCTTGGGGAGAGGGTGGCCCGCTGCCGGCGCTTTCACCAGCCGGAGCGGGCCGGGTGAGGGGTCAGTTAGGAGGGGCTCGAAGCCCACAGTGAAGCCATTGTCAAGGTCACTGTTCTGTTCCTGCGCAAGTTTGGTCCAAGCGGCCTCAGTCTAATAGGTTGGAACGGAACAGTGCCCCTGAATTTGCGAATCCGGATAGAAGAAAGCAGACATCCCTCTTCTGACTTCTGACTCCTGAGTCCTTCTTAGCTAACGGGAGTCCAGCCAATTCAATATACCGTCGGACTTCGCCGCAGGGATGCCCTCCCCCCAAATGCACTCGTCGCCTTTGCGCAGAAGGATCACCTGCCCGTTGGCTGCCTTGCCGATAAAAAGGTTGGCGGTGGAGCGCGGGTCGGCCGCGAGTTCGGGGTATTTGTGAGCCAGGATGGAATGGTAATCGCGGAAAAAGGCGAGAGCCGATTCAGTGCTCGACCAGCGAGTCCGCGCGATAAGGACGTACTGCTTGTTTGCTTGCGGCGCGGCAGGCCTTTCATAGAGAAGATACCGGTCCGCGAGCCACTGTTTCGCCACCGACTTCGCTTCGTCCTCGGAGATAAGTTGGCCCAGCAGCGCATAGTAACCCAGCTCACCCATGGTATTGTCTGCCAGGAAACTCAACCCGCGTATTCCCTCGAGCGCCGACGGGTGGGGCAAAGTAACCCTGGGCAACGGTTGCTTCCCAAAATACACCTCCGGCTGGAAAATCTCCTTGGTGGTTTGGGGAGGATCGTCGAATAACGCGTTCAGCCTTTTCCACCCGCCCGCCTGGAGGCCGGATTGCATGAAACCCATGCCTTCGATATACGGAAACAGCGCCTGGAAGCGAAAGAAGAAAGGAGCGTGGGTGTAGGCGGGGAACTCCTCGAGTTGCTGCTGGATAATGGGAGCCATCAGCGGCTCGAGCGTGGGCATATCCTCCAGCTTCATCGGCGCAATCAGTTCCTGAAACATGGCGGCGGTGGCGTGACCTTCCACCACCGCCTGGCGAGCGCCCGAAGCATCATCATCGTCGCGGGCGGCCTTCAGGAATTTCTCCAAGTCGAAGTTCTGGTCCTGAAGCGCGTGGGTTAGTTCGTGAGCCAGTACAAGGCGCTGCATGTCCGGCTCGACCCAGTCGGCGATGAACATGGTCTTGCGGTGGGGATCGTAAAACCCCGCAGCCTGCTCGGTGTAGAAGCTGACTAGGAACTTCTCGAGGTTGAAGCCGGCGGGGACAAGGCCAAAAGCCTGGAGCGTGGCTTCCTGGATGTGAATTTCTTGCGGCGTCATCTCCGCGTGCAGAGTCTCCGAAATGTACTTCGAGACTTCCGGCCGGCTGATGATCTGTTTCTTGAGCGACGACTTGATGGGCAGGCCGGTAAGCTCGCTCATCTGCTGAAAAACTGAGTCGGCCTGGGAAAGCAGGTCCGGGGCGCCTTGCGCGGCGGTCGCAAGCCAGGCTGTCGATGCTGCGTAAGCCAGGAACAGGAAGATGAGAACGGTGAGCGTCTTCAATCTTGGCGGGCGTCTCTTACTCGTCTTGTGGGTACAATTCATGCTGCGTTATCCCTTCCCCCCTATGTCGTCATTCCCGCGAAGGCGGGAATCCACTCCGCATCCCTTCGCCCTATGTCGTCATTCCCGCGAAGGCGGGAATCCACTCCGCAACTATTCGGAGGGTGCACCGGCGCGAGGATTGGTTTGACCCTACGCCACTGTCAAGACTATCATGGAACCTGCGTGAGCAAGCCGGGTGATCGCTGCCTCGCTCGAGCGCCCGTTTCGGCGGGCAAGCAGGGGCGAGGGAGAGGAAAGTCCGAACTCCACAGGGCAGTGTGCTCGCTAACGGCGAGGGTTGGAGAGGGATCCCCGATGTCTGGGGCGTACGCCTCCAATACGGAAAGTGCCACAGAAAATATACCGCCCCGATCTGTCGGGGTAAGGGTGAAAAGGTGCGGCCCCGATTCGTCGGGGATTAAAGTAAGAGCGCACCGCTCCGGTGGTGACACCGGGGGCATGGTAAACCCCACACGGAGCAAGACCAAATAGGGGAGGAGGAGCTGCCCGCCCCGTTTCAACTCCCGGGTAGGTCGCTTGACCCCGCCAGCAATGTCGGGGCTAGAGGAATGATCGCCGTCCCGCTGTCGCGGGAAACAAAATTCGGCTTACAGGCTTGCTCGCGCTTTTCAAGTCTTGCTGGGTTTTCTGGTTAGATTCTGACGTTTCTGTGAACGGTACAAAGGGTGCCATCCTGACCCCGGGGTAACTTTCCGCTTTCGGGTCCCGTCTACAATTCAAGGGTGTGATCAGCGCACTCCCGAAAAGAGGCTGGCCGAGCCTGACATCGCGCGTCCAGCGGCAATTCTGCGCGAATGGTAGCCCTTTTAACCGGGCATGCCGCGTGCTATTCACTCATCGAATGGTGAAAGCGCGGTACGACAACCTGCCAGATGTGCGATGATTTTTTCCAGGCCCCACTTCGGATCGACGAATGGGATTCTCCTATGCCCTAGCTTTTGTGTGAATCTCTCAAATTCCTCAATTCGCCGTTCGGGGGCTAGCCCCAGGACTACGCTCGACAGGGGAAAGCCGAAGTCACCCCGATGCCTCCACTCACGCTCCCACCAAAACTCCTTGCGATAACCATACCCGTCCTTACGTTGCCCGCTCCCCATTGGTTCGATAAATGGGGTTATCTGTGCGAGCGGAGATTTCCTAAACCTCTTCAACCGCGTAACGCCCCTGTCAATGAGGGTGTTAATCGGATTCATTATTAACCAGTCATGGCCCTCAGTGATGTCCACATACCAAACCGGGTTCACACCGAGTTGCCGAGCTTTCATCTTCGTGAATGCGAGCCCGTAGCTTGACAGACGAATCTGTCGCCTCGGGATTTTCTGGACGAGGCAGTACAGGTGTTCCAAAGGTGTCTCGCTGAATGAGACGCAGTATTGGGACTGGAGGTCAGCGCTGCGGTCGAGCTTACTTTTTGCCGGTCCGAAGGCATTCCTCGCCTCAATCTTCCGCCCTTTCAAAATGCTTCGGAGATTTTCCCTCGGCGAATGCCCGTCCTCCGTTTGGCGCGTAAGGTGGACAATGAATGTCGAAAGGTCACTTCTGCGAGCTAGTAGGTCTTGGATTTCCAAATTGTCTCTCACTCAATCGGCCACTGGGGGATGGCCGTGCCAATTTCCGCCATGAGGCGGATGGTTTCACTCAGGGCCGTAACGACTTTGCAGTAATGCTCCAGATCGTCATAGGCCAAGGCCTGGCCACGGCGGTCTCTGTCGTCCGTTTCTACGCCGTGGGCCAGCCGCGAGCCTTGTTCCTTGCCATCTCCTGGATAATCAGATAGGTTGCTGTCTTGTACCGAAGGGACCGCGCGAATCCCTCCAATCCAGGAAAGAGAACCGAACGGTTGGTTCCCGCGCGGTGTAGCTTATGCAGAATCTCTTTCCTAGCATCTCCTCCGGCGATCGAGATTTTGACGACGTTCTTTGGGCTGTCGTACCCTTCTACCGCACGGAGATTGTCCTCAAAGCCCGTCGTCACGTCGCCTGAGCAGAGAGATAGCGCCTGTTGCTCTGCGGCTCTTTCATGGAGCCGATAGGGATTAGCAGCGCACACAAATCTTGCGGGTGGACGCGGTTCGAAGAACACTCTATCAAAAGCCAATCCTTTTCGGCTCTGCCATGCCTTGAGGAGTTCATTGCCACCTATGTCCCTAACCACATGCGAAGCATGGTCCGTAAGCCAACTCTTATTGACAGCCCACAGTACAGAGTTCCCTCTGGCCTCTTCCAGCGCAAAGTAAACCGCAACGAAGAATGAAAACGTGAAATCTAGCAATCGCGTTGGCGCCCCATAGTGCCGCATTAGGGAAAGCCATTGTTGGGTGTCACTATTTCGCGGACCCGCTCCGGGCCCATATTTGGGATACTGTCGCTTGAAGTCGGTTATAATTTGCCTTTCCAGAGTGACCTTAGAATCTCCCACGACGACGCCAAAAAGTTCGCCGGTCCTTTCGAGGGATGTCGCCAAAGGCCAGTCTTCCGACTGCCCTCTGAAAATCCATTCCGCGTGGGTCCCATCGTACTCGGATTGTTTAGCAATTAGCTCGTTCCAGCTAGAGATGGTTCCGTCAGATGCGAAAATCATTGTTATTGCTTCACCTCACAGGATAGGCCACTTCGGGATTGCCGCATCAATTTCCGCCATGAGGCGGATGGTTTCACTCAGGGCCGTAACGACTTTGCAGTAGTGTTTCAGAGCGTCATAGGTCAAGGTCCGGCCACGGCGGTTGTTGAGCCGCTTTTCGCAAACCTGATAGCCGCCGATGTGGAAATTCCAGACTTCGGGCGGTACGCCTTCGAAGTATTGGCCTGCGGCGATTGCCGCGGCGGCTCTGTTCAGAACGGGATCGTTTCTTACAGCGCGCTCCTTCGCACCGGTATTGCCGCGTCAGTGTGAGCTATTTTAGGTGATAGGCGTAAGCCGGTCCCGCGGTGGGGGGAACGGGCCCTCCGCTAAGAAACTGTGTCAAGTGTCTTGCGGAGTCGCCGCTCGTACTCCCTGAGTATTTTTGTTCCCCCGTCCTCTTGTTGGCGAATGTAACAAAAAGGAATTGACGGGCGCGTGTGAGCGAAACGTACAGAAGCCTCCTCTCATCGTCGATGTCCTTCCCTGCCGCCCTTCCGGGGATGTATTCATTTTCTGCGGCGGCAACGAAAACCGCTGTTGCCGTCAGCCCCTTCGCTTGGTGCATCGTCATGATCGATGCAACCCCCTTGGGTGCGTCCTGTTCTTTGTCGCCAAGGGAAACTGTCGTCGCTTTCAGCAACTCATTTAAACTGTCCACTGAACCTTCTCCGGCGGACTCTCGAAACAACTCAGCAACGTCACTTCGAACCTGCGTGTTCTCAATCTCAGCCTCGATTACTTTGTCAAGCCATCCCACCACATCTTCCTTCGGAGGGGGCTGGTAGCTTTTTATCTTGTCTCGGAGGACTTCTGTTTCGGCTTTGATCCGTGAGCCTTTGGGACCAATCTCCGTCGGATCGCTGGCAACTAGCAGAAGAGCATCATAGAAACGCACCTTGCTCCGGCGTGCAACCTCGTAAATCTTCGCAAAGGTCTCCGAACCCAGGCCGTTCTTGCGCACTTGCAGAATACTCCGCCACGCTAGGTGATCCTGTGTGTTGACTATCAGCTTCAACAGAGCTAGGAACTCCCTTCCCTCTTCTGTCTCAAGTGGCTCCAATGGATTTGAGGCAATGGCCACAGGAACCCCCGCCCCAAGAAGGGCCGCCCTTATTGGGTTTGAGAATATTTTCCGTCTATCAGACCGCAAGAGAATGAGGACATCGTGCGGCTCAACTTTTTTCCGCTTGACCAGCCACTGGCAGATTTCACCGATCCCTAATGCCTCGTTCGCGCCATCGGGAAACCGCAGTAACTTAACCTCGCCCAGTCCTTCCGTGGCTGGTTCGAGAGGCTTCTCGATTCGGCGGGGATCTTGCCGAGCAACATAGAGTCCGAGATCCAAAATCGCCTTGTCGCAGCGTTTACACGACCTTAGCTCTAGCTTCTTGGAAGGCTTGAACTCATCTGGGAATTTGCGGATGCCCTCCGGCTCCGCTTGGCGAAACCCGTAAATGCTTTGGTCGTCGTCGCCCGCAGCGTAGATTTCACAGCCCCTTGAGGCCAACTGCCGGACAACCTCAAGGTCGCATGGGTTCAGATCCTGATATTCGTCCACCAGGAGCTGCCGTGGAGGTCCTTCTAGCCCGAGGTCTTCTTCTTGCAGCGATGTCTTAAGCTGATACACCAATTCCGCACGCAGGGTGTACCCGTAAATCTCGCGATGCTCCCGCCATGTCCCAAGAAACTTCGGGTCAGGGAAAGTCCTTTCCCAATCCTTACGGTCTGCGGTAAGTTGCTGCCAGTCGGCAGAAAGCTTGAAGAAGAGCTCCCTTACTCCCTTCTTCTTGGCCCCCAGGATTGCCTGCATTTCTTGAATGATTATTTCTTCCTCTTCCCAATCGTCCGCGATTCTGAGGGGTTGGGGCAACTTGGTACGGCTCGCGTTTCGCAAAAGCTCCCTCAGTGCATATGAGTGAAGCGTTGAAATACGCGGCAGCGATTCTTCCTCCTCGGCTAGCTCATTTTGAACCCTTTTTCGGAGTTCTCCCGCTGCGAACCTAGTGAAGGTGAATGCTAGAATAGAAAGAGGGTTTACGTCCTCGGAAAGAAGACGGACTATCCTCTTTGTTAGAGTGAGGGTCTTACCTGTTCCTGGTCCTGCAAGCAACCTCGCATGGGAACCATAGTGCGAAGCAGCCGTCTTTTGCTCTCCCGTTAGACCGTCAGACCAAGACATGGGATTTCCTTTCTCCGTTGCCGCAGGCGCCGTCAAGAATCAGGACACGCGGGGAAGTGGCCTTCTGTAGCAGCGCTCTGTGAGCGCCTGTCGGCTTTTCGGCTTCCAGCCTTCTCCGGGGTCAGCTTGCCCGCCTTACCGACGCGGGCGAGCCGGGCCGATCGCCGAGGTTCTCCGTTCACGTACCAGCGGAACTCCAGGTAGTCCGTCAAAACCAAATTGGGCAAAGCCGGGAGATACCGCTTCATCTGGTCGGATTTCTCCACTTCGCCCAGGTCGTGGCCCACGTCTTTCGCTTCAAGATGGCCAATGGTAACGGGGCCGTGGTCACGGTTCTCCGTGACAGCGAAATCCGGCGCTCCGCATTCCACGCGCTTTGGTTCATTTATGGCCGTGACGCCAGACGCCAGAGACTCGATAAGGTTTTTCAGCGCGGGGCGGTGAGTGTGTTCGGTAGCGTTTCCCGCTTGTAATTCGTTCTCGATTTGTCGGCGGTAAACATCAATGGGGGTTGCAGTCATGGTTTCAACCGGATTCATCGGCTCTATGAGCGAAAATTGTTACCACAAGGGGGTTCGGCGAGCAAGACCTATCTTCAAGGTATTAGCCGGTCCCTTTTTGCGCGTCTCGCTAAGCAATCGGCAGAAAAAGGGGGAAGCGTTAGGGTCTCTGAAAGGCTGAGCCGCCAGGTAGGGCAAATGGCACGCGCTCTCGCCTACCTCTTTTCACCAATTCTCAATTTCGCTGGCGTGCGCGCGTGACTGACATACCGGTCTCCAGAAGGAACGCGAAACAAAAAAAGACCCCCTGTCCGCACAGGCGCATGATCTTCACAAAAGTCTGGCCAACGGTGTAGAACGTATGAAAGAATCCCCCTGCTGAGCTCTGGCCTGAGTTTTTTCGCCCCGGCGGGGCTGAGTCGGAGCGAAGCGGAGGTTCGAATGTTGACGCCACGAGAACGCTGGCGTGCTGTTTTAGCCGGCGAACAGCCAGATTGCATCCCGTGCGATTACGCCGCGACGGCCGAGGTTACAGCGCGACTTTTACGGGACCTGGGTTGCGCTTCAGAACGGGAACTTTGGAAGCGCTTGGGCATTGATAAGTTGATACTCCTGGGAGCTAAGCATCCGGGCGCCAAGGAAGACACTTGGCACATGCAGTCGCTCTGGAGCGTTTGGCACATTGAAGTTGCCAATGTTCCGGTCGGTGAGAACCTGGGCACGTACGAAGAAGTCGTCACCAGCCCTCTTGCTAAAGCCGAGACGGTGGCGGACATCGAGCAATTCGATTGGCCGGACCCGAACGGGTGGGAGGTGGACAGTCTGCGGGCGAAGTGCGCGGAGTGGCCTTCTTACCCCAGACTGGGCGGCTGCTACGAGCCCTTCTATCTTTACTGCCGGCTTCGTGGCATGGAGCAGGCGCTCACTGACTTGACCGTCAACCCTGAAATGGTCGAGGCTGCCATGGAGCGCATCTACTTCATCCACGAGTCGGTGATTCGCCGCAGCCTCGAGGCCGCCAAAGGCATGGTTGATTTCATCTATGTGGCCGAGGATATGGGTACGCAGAACGCGCTGTTGATGAGCCCGGCAACCTTCCGGCGCTTCATTAAGCCCTGGCTGCGAAAGATGATTGACCTCACTCACTCCTTCGGTGCCAAGGTTCTTCATCATGATGACGGCGCCATACGCCCTCTCCTTCCCGAGCTTATCGAGATCGGAGTTGATGTGCTGAACCCCGTACAGTGGCGCTGCGCGGGAATGGACCGGGAAGGCTTGGCGCGGGATTTCGGAAAGTCGATTGTGTTTCACGGCGCGGTCGATAACCAGCAGACGCTTCCTTTCGGCACGCCGGAGGACGTGAAGAGGGAAGTGGCGGAGAACATCCGAATTTTCAGACGAGGCAAGGGGTACATTGTCGCTCCGTGCCACAACCTCCAGCCCAACACTAGCACCGCCAATATCGTGGCGTTGTATGAGGCTGTGCGGGAATACGGGCCGCTGAACTGAGTCTCGCGGCGTAGGCCGCGGGTTGGTTGACAGCCTAGGTCCGTATCTCCTACACTGGCAGACATGGAAGTTCATTTCTCACCCCATACCGAGGCGAAGCTTAAGGAGTTTGCTGCCCGCAAAGGCAAGGATGCCGCGCAGGTGGTCGAGGAGGCTGTCAGCAACATGCTGCAACGGCAGGCCCGCTTCGTCGAAGGAGTTGAACGCGGCATCGCTTCCGCCGACCGTGACGACTTGGTAGACCACGAGGAAGTCGTTAGCCGTATCAAACGGCTCTTTCGAACGTGACTCGCATCCGCTGGACGACCGACGCCGCCAACCAGCTTGAGGGGATTGTCAGGCACATCCAGGAGAACAATCCCGACGCTGCCCGCAGAGCCGCGCAGACGATTCTCGGACGCATCGGGGAATTGGAGGCCTTTCCAAACCTTGGTCGGCCAGGCGAGGAAGTCAAAGGAACTCGGGAACTTGTCTGCCCGCCTTACGTCATTGTCTACCGCCTCAAGAATGACGTTGCCGAAATCCTCTACATCTGGCATGGTGCGCAGGACTGGCGGTAGCGACCCTGATCACGCAGTACGGAGGAAAAAATGCGCAAAACCCATCTGGCAATCATCGGGTTTATCCTCACTGCGCAAGCGGCGTGGACCGTACCCGGCGCCCGTGTCAGGGTGAGCAGTAACGGTTGGACGGTCACCGCGGACGGAGATCAGGGAGTGCTGATCGTCAGCCGCGACAACCTGGGCACGATCTTGAAAGAAGTTCGCCTGAATCTGCAAACCGGGCAGGGAATCACACGGCTGAAGAACTGGGCAGCGGAGAAGCGCGGGGCGAATCAAGTCTCAATTCGCAGCTCGGAGCCGCGCACCGCTTGGCAACTGGAGTTACGCCCGGAGGCGCTGAAGATTTCGACGACCTCCGCAGAGGGCTTGCTCACTGCGGAAGCGCCGGCCCCGCTCGATCGCATGGTGGCGCGTTTGCTGGACCCGCAGGGGATCCCGGTGAATTGGATGATGACCCCTGAAACCAAGAACGGTTACGGTGGAATCGAGGCCAGCGCACCATCGTTTCTCCCCAGGCGCAATCCTGACGTGATGTACTTCGCGCTGGGGCAGGTGGCGAGTTCCAATTTGCACAGTCTCTTCGACGCCAAAACGGATGCCGTGATCGATTTCTCAGACGAGACTGTGATGCAGCGCAGACCGCAGAATGCGGACCTGCTGGAGGTTACAATTCCAGTGCCGGGAAACACCCTGGTGCGCTTCATCCCCGAGTATTTCACCAAGGTCTTGGGCGTTCCCTATTATGTTCCCTTCGATGATAGCCGTTTCAGCCGCCCGCCGATGGTGTGGGATAGTTGGAGCAGTTACTACGATCAGGTGCGGGAGGAGGACGTGGTCCGCAACGCGGATTGGATTGCCGCCCACCTGAAAGCCTATGGATACCAATATGTCCAGCTCGATGACGGCTACGACCGTGGCCCGAAGGGCGAGCACTACTGGATTGGGACGTGGAACCAGCAGAAGTTTCCGCATGGGCCGCAGTGGCTCGCAGGCTACATCAAATCGAAAGGGTTGCATCCCGGTGTCTGGCTTGTGCCGAGCGCCTACGCCGGAGCCGTCGAGCAGCACCCCGACTGGTATCTCCGTTACAAGAAGGACGCAGCGATCATTTTGGACTACGAGACTCCCACCCTGGATTCCACCAACCCGGAGGTTCTTGACTTTCTCAAGAAGGAATTCACCACCCTGGACGATTGGGGATTCGAATACTACAAGTTTGATGGCGAACACGACTACCTGAAGTACGTTCCAGGCGTGGACCTCGATAAGATTGCGGATAAGTCCGTTGATCCTATCGTGGCTTACCGGAATCGTCTGAAGCTAATCCGGGACACCATTGGCCCTGAGCGGTTCATCGAAGGCTGTCCGGCAGGGACGCCGCTCAATGGAATTGGCTATTTCAATTCCTGTTTCACGGGAGAGGATCCCTACAATAGTTGGCAGGGGATGTATGTGTTATTCAGTTCGATCAATGCCAACGCTTTCTTAAATCACTTGCTGCTTTACGTCATGCCTGGCGAAATGGACGTCGAGCCGCCCATGAGCGTTCGAGACGCCATGAAGCGCAGACCCTCCGCCGTGGTCGAGACAGCGCGTGGCCGCGAGGAGCCACTGAGGGGACTTGGCACGACACTGTCGGAGGCGCGCACCGTTGTCAGCCACGTCGCTCTGAGTGGCGTGGTCTACTCGCTGGGCAGCCTGCTGCCTGAATTGCCGGAGGAGCGCGTCAAGCTCCTGAAGGCGACTTTGCCCACGCTGCCCATCTTTCCCATCGACCTGTTCAGCCGCGGCACCGATATGCCCATGTGGGACCTTTTCAAGCGCACCACGCCCGACGACTACATCCACAATTACCCGGAGATTCTGGACCTGAAAGTGAATGCGCCCTCGGGTGTTTACGATGTTGCAGGTCTAACGAATTGGCGAAGCTGGACCACTACCCGGCCGCTCGAGCTCGCCGGCAAGTTGGGATTGAGCCCCCAAGCCTCCTACGTCGTTTTTGACTTCTGGGAGCAGAGGCTCTTGGGGGTGTTTAGGGGACAAATGGAAGTCACCATCGAGCCTCATGACACGCGCGTGCTGCTCATTCATCCCGCGTTGCGTAGGCCGCAGCTCGTGGGAACCTCGCGCCACATATCCGGCGCCTATTCCATCAAAGACTTGTCGTGGGATGACTCGAAGAACTGGCTGCGCGGCGCATCGGAAACCGTGCCCGGGGACGACTATGCTCTGTGGTTCTATGTCCCTCAGGGAATCACGGTCGCCCAGCTCCACGTCGCATCCGGAGCCAATCGCGAAATCCCGGCGCGGCATGAATTGACGGGGAGTTCATTGCGAGTTAGTTTTCCAGGCCAGCAGGATGCGGTGGAGTGGGAAATCGTCTTCGCGGGCAAATCCAGCCAGTGAGAGCTTATGTGGCTCTTGAATTTGGAATCTTGAATTTTGAATTGCGGCTCTGCCGCGCTGTGGCCTCTGTGGTGAGCCGGTTTTGGGCGCCCGTCGTCACGGCACGCGCGCCGAGGCGAGTCGGTAGAATTCATACCCGCGTGCGCCGGAACTCGATCTGCCCAGGCGCGCCCAGCTCTCCGCAACGCTCAGGTTGGCCAGCAATATTAACCCTCGGTCAGCAAGGTAAGCGCAGAGCTCCTCGGGATGGATCCCAAACGTCCAAGGCTCTCCGTACTGCCGCAGTCTGGCCATCACCTTTGCCGCGCCGAAGAATTGTTCCGGGTGGTCAAGCACTCCCCGATCGATATAGGTAAATAGCAGAATGCTGTCTCGAGCCGATTGTCGAATCTGCCGCAGTACGCTATCGATAGCCTCCGCCGTCAGATAGTTCGTGACGCCTTCCCAGACAAAACATGCCGGCTGCGTCTGGTCAAAGCCGGCTTGGGCGAGAACCTCCGTCACCGATTGCTTGTTGAAATCGATAGTGACAAACCGGATGCGGTCGGGCAACGATCCAATCGCCTTCCGCTGTGCTGCTTGCTTAGCCAACGAAGTTTCGGGGTGATCCAGCTCGAAGGTGATTGCGCGCGCCGCGGCCGGCAGGCGAAAGGCGCGCGTGTCGAAACCCGCTCCGAGCAAGACAAGCTGAGTGGCAGCCTCGAGCGCGGACGTAACCTCGTCATCGATCCACTTGGTGCGCGCAATCCCCGCCACTCGAGCGCCCGGCGCCGCGCCATCCAGCAGCCCCTCGATAAGTCGGCGCCCCCATTCAAAGCGCGCCATCCGATAGAGCCACTTGCGCCGGCCGCTGAGGAACATGCCGGCAAAGGAGTCGTTGAATAATCGCGAGGTCGGAGCGCGTAACGATTCCAGGGCGCGGAACAAGGCCATGTATTCGGCCGTCAGACTTGCACGATTTTTCACCAGTGCCTCCCCGCGCTGATCGTCCCACGCTGAAAACAGGGTTGTCAAATGAGCCGGAGTTCAGGACTCCTTTGCTACGTTCTTTCCCACGGCTGGCTCGCCGTGGGCCACTTGATGTCGCCGCTACCGTGGCTCAGACTCTCCCCAGTGCGCTTATCCTAGCGCCTACGTCCCTTGGGGGGGAGGGTGCGCCGCAGCCGGCGTTTTCACCAGCCGTCGTGGGCCTGGTAAGGGGTTCCTTCCCTTAGGCCTAAATTGCTCCGAGTCCTGACCATAAGTCCCTTTTTTCGGGTGGCGCATTTTCCTCTTGACATTTGAGCCTGAATAGGCTAGTGTGGTTGACCTATTCAGAACGCCGCCTGCGGGGCGGCGGAAGGGGTTCCGAGATCGGCGCCGGGGTAGCGAATGGCAGAGCAGGATTCGGGATTCAGGATCCAGGAAGAGACCCGATGTCACGTGATGTGTGGTTACCAAGTGACGACAAGCTGGCCACGGTCACAAAGTCCACCGTGACAGCCGCAGTGTTAGAAACTGCTGGAACAAACCGGGAATGTCTCTGAAAACAAAGGATGCTGCGATTCAGGACGCGGGACTCGGGAAAAGAAACGAAGGGGTGGCAGGTGGGGGCGCCTTGAGCCCGACCGACGGCAAGCTCGCCACGGTCACAAAGTCCACCGTGACCGTCGCAGTGTTGAAAACTGCTGGAACAAACCGGGAATGTCTCTGAAAACAAAGGATGCCGGGATTCAGGATGTGGGACTCAAGAAAGGAAACGAGGCGGTGGCAGGCGGGCGCGCCTCGAACCCGACCGACGGCAAGCTCGCCACGGTCACAAAGTCCATCGTGGCAGCCGCACTATTAAAAACTGCTGGAACAAACCGGGAATGTCTCTGAAAACAAAGGAGGCCGGGATTCAGGATGCGGGACTCAAGAAAAGAAACGAGGCGGTGGCAGGTGGGGGCGCGTCGAACCCGACCGACGGCAAGCTGGCCACGGTCACAAAGTCCACCGTGACCGTCGCAGTGTTAAAAACTGCTGGAACAAACCGGGAATGTCTCTGAAAACAAAGGATGCTGGCTATCATGATGCAGGACTCAGGAGAGAGAACCAGCAGCCAAGTCCGCCGCTCGCACCGCCGGTGTGCAGCAGAAGATGTGAGACATGCCCAGTCCCTGGGAAGGGGGGAAGAAGCCAGTATGCACCGGTGACGCTCATGGGTCGGCGAAGTTTGACTTTGCGTTTGGCGCTGAACTAACATGACAGATAAAATGAGTGATAGCTTAAAAACGGGCCTGGAGCGCGAGGCGGGAACTTCCGAGCGCCGAGCTTCCAGTGCCGAATCCCGCTGGCAAGACGCGGCGCCGAAACCCACCCTTGAAGGGTCGCCGGAACGTAAAGAAGTTTTCACAACCCTTTCCGGCGTGCCGGTCGAAAGGCTGTACACTCCCTCCGATCTCGCGGACTTTGATTATGCGCGTGACCTCGGCGATCCCGGTGAATACCCCTTTACGCGCGGCATCCACGGCACCATGTACCGTGGCAGGGTCTGGACCATGCGCCAGTTCTCGGGTTTCGGCAGCCCGGAGGACACCAACCAGCGCCTCCATTACCTGCTGAGGCAAGGCCAGACAGGTCTCTCCATCGCCTTTGACCTGCCGACCCTGATGGGTTACGACAGCGACCACACTCTGGCCGAGGGCGAAGTCGGCAAATGCGGAGTGGCGGTGTCGTCTCTCGCGGATATGGAAACTTTGCTCGCCGGGCTTCCGCTCGAGCAGGTGACCACCTCCATGACCATCAATTCTCCCGCCGCCATCATCTGGGCGATGTACCTCGCGGTGGCGGAAAAGAGCGGCGCTGACCTGAAGAAGATTTCAGGTACAACACAGAATGATATTCTTAAAGAGTATATTGCCCAGAAGGAGTATATCTTTCCACCTAAGCCTTCGATGCGCCTGGTGGTGGACACGATTGTGTATGGCGCGAAGGAAGTTCCGCGCTGGAATCCCATCTCCATCAGCGGCTACCACATTCGCGAAGCAGGATCGACCGCGGTGCAGGAACTCGCCTTCACCTTGCGCGACGGCCTCGAGTACGTCGAGTGGGTGATGCGCGGCGGCATGACGGTGGACGAGTTTGCGCCCCGGCTCAGCTTCTTTTTCAACGCTCACAATGACTTGTTCGAAGAAGTGGCCAAGTATCGCGCCGCCCGGAGGGTTTGGGCGCGATTGATGCGCGAGCGCTTGGGGGCGCAGGATCCCCGCTCCTGGCTTTGCCGTTTTCATACCCAGACGGCGGGCTGCTCGCTGACCGCCCAGCAACCCTACAATAACGTCGTGCGCACCGCGATTCAGGCTCTGGCGGCGGTCTTGGGGGGAACGCAGTCTTTGCACACCAATTCCCTTGACGAAGCCTGGGCTCTTCCCACGGAGGAAGCGGTTACGATTGCGCTCCGCACCCAGCAGGTTATTGCGCACGAGAGCGGCATAACTAACACCGTTGATCCGCTTGCCGGGTCCTATTTCGTGGAGAAGCTCACGCTCGAAACCGAGGGGGCCTGTTACAGGTATTTTGACAAAATCGACGCCCTGGGCGGCATGGTGTCGGCGATCGAAATGGGCTTTCCCCAGAAAGAGATTCACGATGCCGCCTATGCCTACCAGCAGGCCGTGGAACGCAAGGAAGCCGTGATCGTGGGTGTGAACGATTTCGTAACCGAAGAAGAGCGCCCCATCACCCTATTGGTTATCGATGAGAACGTGGCCCGGCGCCAGCGGCAGAAGCTCGAGCAGTTGAGGAAGCTCCGAGATGATTCCCGCGTCCAGGCGGCCCTCGAAGCCTTGGGCAGCGCTGCCGCAACCGACGCTAACCTGATGCCTTACATTCTCGAGTCGGTGCGCGCCTACGCCACCCTGGGTGAAATGTGCGACGTGCTGCGCCGCGTTTTCGGCACTTACGAAGAACCGGCATTTCGCTAGCGCTGAGTTTTGGAGTGCTATGACCGACAGACGAATCCGTGTTCTGGTTGCCAAACCCGGCCTGGATGGCCACGACCGGGGAGCAAAAATTGTAGCGCGCGCTCTGCGCGATGCCGGGATGGAAGTTATCTACACTGGCCTTCGCCAAACCCCGGAGATGATTGTGAACGCCGCGCTCCAGGAGGATGTGGACGCCATCGGCATCTCCATTCTTTCCGGGGCGCACCGCACCATCGTGCCGCGCATCTGCGAACTGCTTCGAGGAGAAGGTCTCGAGGATGTTCTGCTGCTGGTGGGCGGCATCGTTCCCGATGAAGATATTCCGGAGCTCAAAAAGGCGGGCGTGGCTGAAGTCTTCCAGCCAGGCGCCTCCACCGTCCAGATCGTGGAGTTCATCCGGCAGCATGTAAGGGCAGTGACGAGTGGCAAGTGACGAGTGACGAGCAGGAGTCAGAAGTCAGGAGTCAGGAGTCAGAAGAGAGTGCCTCCACGTAAGGGTCTTGCTTTGGGTCTTGTCATTTGCAACGCCTTGCCGTTCTGAGTTCTGCCTTCTGGCTTCTGACTCCTGACTCCTGAATTCTGTCTCGCATGGATTTCTACTGCCACAATTCTGTCGCCGTGCTGGCTTTCGCGCCGGGCGCCGGATATCCGCAGCTCACCATGGCAGTCCTCGCGGAGCTAGGCGATCTTCTGAATGAAGTCAGGCTTTCGGGCCTTTTCCACGGCGCCGTGATCGCGGCCGGCCCGAGTTCTTTCGCGACTGGGGCCTCGATTGAAGAGGTCGAGCCGCTGGAAGGAGTAGCCGCGCGGGATTTTGCGCTCACGGGACAATTACTCTTCAACCGGATTGCAAGCTTTCCACTTCCCATCGTCGCGGCCATTCGGGGGTACTGTTTGGGAGGCGGGCTGGATCTGGCTTTGGCGTGCCACGCTCGGGTGGCGACCTTCGATGCTTGTTTTGGCCATCCTGGCGCTTCGCTCGGCCTCGTCACCGGTTGGGGAGGAACTCAGCGCTTGTCTCGCTTGATCGGTAAGGCCGCGGCGACCCAACTCTTGTTGACAGCGGAGCGGGTTCCAGCCACCCAGGCGCTGACGCTGGGCCTCGTCAATGAACTGGTTCCTTCTGCGGATTTAGTGGAGGCTGCGGCGCGGAGGACAAGATTTAGGATTCAGGATTTGGGATTCAGTGCTTTCTCTTTCTGATCCCCGAGTCGTGGGAGAAGAATGCTCCTACTCAGCTCATTTGCCACTTTATTTCTAACTTCCGCCGGCCATGCCGAGGTGCGAGTCGCCGTTTGTCAAATCCTGGTCATCGATGGCGATCGGGAGGGAAACTTCCGGCGCATTGAGTATGCTCTCGAGGCCGCGCGGGCTCAGCGTGCAGATATCGCAACGTTTCCGGAATCGTCCATCCTAGGTTGGGAGAATCCTGACGCGCACAGCATGGCGACGCCGATACCGGGAGCAGACAGTGACCGCATTGCGGCCCTGGCGCACAAGTACGGCATAATGGTCGCGATCGGACTCGACGAGAAGGACGGCGATCGGCTTTATGACTCGGCCATTCTGGTTGGTAAGACCGGGCAGCTCTTATGGAAACATCGCAAGTTAAATGTGCTGGCTGAGTTGATGGATCCTCCTTACTCGGTCGGCGAACGCGACGGCATTGGAGTAGTGGACACGGAATTCGGTCGCGTCGGCGTAATAATCTGCGCAGACACCTTTGTGGATGAGTACGCCCAAAAAGTGGCAAGCCTGAAGCCGGATTTGATGCTCGTTCCGTATGGCTGGGCCGCAAAAGTTGAAGAGTGGCCGGAACACGTGAAGGAACTCGAAAAGCTGGTCGCCGGCCGCGCTAAATTGTGGAAGTGTCCTACAGTCGGCACGGACTTGGTGGGCGTGATGACGCATGGGCCCTGGAAAGGACGCACGTACGGCGGCGCCAGCGTAGTAGCCGACGCATCCGGAAATGTGCTGGAAGTCTTGCGCGACCGGGACACGGACGTGCGAGTGGTCGTACTGCCGGCGACTCGAAAATCGAAATTCGAAAATCGAAACTCGAAATTCGAAACTGGAAAATAGAAACTGGAAAATGGAAACTGGAAACTGGAAAATCGAAACTCCGGTCTCTGAGGTTGGCTTTGATCTAAACAGCCGACCCGCCACTGCAATGATGCTTGACAGCGCTACTTCGAATGCCGCGTCATTCCCGCGAAAGCGGGAATCCAATTGGCTGAAGTGAATGCCTGCGTTAGCGGGGGCGACGATGGTTATGACTTTCATATCGATGGGTGGGCCGCTGGCCGATGACCGCTCAGTATGACATTGCTCATTTGCTGCGGCGAGGCCGGTTCGAGTTGCAAGTTCCAACTTTCCAGTTTCAAATTTCGAGTTTCCAATTTCGATTTTCCAATTTCGGATTTCGATTTTCGAGTTTCGAATTATGACTGAGCAAAACCAAGAGTCCTTTCTGCCGCCTTCTAAGCGCGCTGCGCGCCGCATTCTACAGCGCGCCTTCGTACTTACTGGACGCGACAGGGCACTGCGCCAGCATATCCGCGAGGCCCGGTTCACAACCGTATGGATTTTGGAAGACTGGGATTTGGTTTGGACCGTAATCATCGATCGCGGGAAGATTGATTTCGAGCGCCGTCCCGCCAGGCATCCGGACCTGACGCTCACTTGGCCGACCGCTGTGGACTTCTTCTCATCCGCCAGCCGGTTATCTCCACCCAGAGGCAGGCTGAGGGAAGGAATCTCGCACGGCGCCGGATTCCAGAGTGAGATTCCTCGCTGCGCTCGGAATGACAGGGAAAATAGTCGGAATGGCAGGGAAAATAGTCGGAATGACGGGGAGCGTGGTGGGAGGGACAGTGAGCGCGCTGGGGATGAGAGGGAAAGTAGTCGGAATGGTGGGGAGCGTGGTGGGAGGGACAGTGAGCGCGCTGGGAATGAGAGGGAAAGTAGTCGGAATGACGGGGAGAGTGGTGGGAATGACATTGAGAGTGCCCCGAAGGATGGTGAGAGTGCCCGGAAGGAAAGTGGCAGTGCGTTGTCCGAGGGCCTTTTAGGGCTGGAGGGGAGCCCCGAGCTCCGGCGGGCGGCAAGCCATCTGCTTAATTGCTTTTTCGGATACCTTGGTCACGTGGTACGGAATCCTGTGGACGGGGCGGGGGAAAGTCTGTTGTGAGCGAGTGGATTTAGGGTAGACTGTCTTTCCCTGGATTGTTCAACCCATGGAATTATATGAGCGATGAAACGAAAGCGACCGACTGGACTACTTCCACACTCCGCGTCCGCTATGCGGAGACGGACCAGATGGGGGTAGTCTATTATGCGAATTATCTGGTTTGGTTCGAGATCGGGCGCACTGACTTTTGCCTGCAGCACGGGTTCGCTTACCGTGACCTGGAGCAGGAAGGCGGGCTTTACATCATGGTGGCCGAAGCTCGTTGCCGGTATAAAGCCCCCGCCCGCTACGACGACGAGATCCTGGTTCGCACCCGCTTGACAGGTATGCGCAGGCGGGTGTTGGTCTTCGGGTATGAGGTTTATAAGCAGCGCACAGACGAACTCATTGCTGAAGGCGAGACAGTACACGTCATCACGGACCGCGACGGCCGTCCACGTACCTTACCGGATAATTACCGGGAGATGCTCCTGGGAAAATCAGAAAGCAGAAAGTAGAAGTTGGAAAAAGACGAAATTCGAAAATCGAAATTCGAAAATCGAAGGATGAATATTCTAAGATCGAAACTGGCAGCCTTGGGAGAGTCGAAATTCGAGCCGCGAACGCCTCTCCCTCCGAATTTCGAGTTTCGAATTTCGAGTTTCGACTTTCGGCCTTAGCGAGGATTGATGCCGCGCGATTTGCAGCTCACCGGACTTAGCCTTACTCGGGACGAGTTCTACGAGGTAGTGCTGGAGAATCGGCGCGTTCGACTCTCGCCGCGTGGGCGCCAAGCCATGACTCAATCTCGCAGACTCGTGGAAGAGATCATGCGCGGGAATGAGGCCGTTTATGGGGTTACTACCGGAGTCGGAAGCCTCTCGACCGAACGCATCGAGCACGCGCAGGCGCGAGAACTGCAATTGAACGTGGTGCGAAGTCACGCCTGCGGAGTGGGCGAGCCGTTTGACGCTCGCGAGACGCGGGGGCTACTCCTGCTGCGAGCCAACACGCTGGCGATCGGCCTCTCGGGTGTGCGCCCAGCGGTGGCCGAGCTGCTCTGTGGATTCCTCAATCAGGGAGTACATCCAGTGGTGCCGGCGCGCGGGTCCGTTGGGGCGAGTGGCGACCTTGCTCCCTTGGCCCATATGGCCCTGGCATTGGTGGGTGAGGGTGAGGTGGTCTACCAGGGGCGTCGGCAGGCCGCGCGGTCCGCTCTGAAGGCTGCAGGGTTAAAGCCCCTGGCACTCGAAGCCAAAGAAGGTCTTTCACTGGTGAACGGCACGCAAGCAATGCTGTCTGTGGGGCTTCTGGCGCTGCGTTTCGCCGAAATTCTCGTGAATACGGCGGACGTCGCGGGCGCCCTCTCACTGGACGCGCTGCGCGGCTCGCGAAGGGCCTTTGATGAGCGACTGCATCGAGCACGGCCTCATCCCGGGCAGATGGTGACCGCCAGGAATATCTGGCGGCTCACGCAAGGAAGCGAGATTAACAGGTCTCACCAGGGGTGCTCGCGCGTGCAGGATGCCTACAGTTTGCGCTGCATGCCTCAGGTGCACGGCGCGGCTCGCGACGCGCTGGACTACGCGGGACAGGTCTTCACCAGAGAAATGAACAGCGCTACGGACAATCCCCTGGTCTTCGCCCGAGAAGGGGATGTGATCTCGGGTGGGAACTTCCACGGCCAACCCCTGGCGACTGCCCTCGACCTAATGGCGCTGGTATTGACGCAGCTTGGCGGCATCTCCGAGAGGCGAATCGACCGCATGGTGAATCCCTTGACCTCCGACCTGCCACCCTTCCTGACAAAGTCGGCGGGGCTGGAATCAGGATTTATGCTCGCGCAAGTGACGGCCGCGGCTCTAGCTTCAGAAAACAAGGTTCTGGCCCATCCCGCCTCGGCAGACTCCATTCCCACCTCCGGAAACAAGGAAGACTATGTGAGCATGGGCATGGCCGCGGCTCTGAAACTGCGTCCCGTGATTTCCAACTTGGCGGCCATCCTTGCCATCGAGCTGCTGGCCTCCTGCCAAGCCATCGACCTGCTGGCTCCACTCCGAAGCGGACGTTTGGCGGAAAAGGCCAAGGCGGTTTTGCGCGCCGTCTCCTCGCCCGTGACCAAGGACCGGCCTCTGCACAAGGATATTGCCCGTGTCGCGCAGCTCGTTTCGGACGGCGCGTTCGCCGCAGTCTTGAAAGCCAGCGCGGACTGTCATTCCGAGCGAAGCGCGGAATCTCGCTCTGATTCGTTCCCGCACAGACCAGGGCGAGATTCCTCGCTTCGCTCGGAATGACAGCTCAGGCAATTGATCTTTCCATGCCCCCTATTTCGGCCACCATCGTCGCCTGCAACGAGGCCAACAATGTCGCGCGCGCCCTCCGCTCGCTGGCCTGTGCGGATGAAATTGTGCTTCTCGACTCCGGTTCGACAGACCAGACGGCTGCGCTCGCGGCGGATCTGGGAGCCCGGGTTATTCATCAACCTTGGCGGGGATACGCAGCACAAAAAAACCTTGCTAGCAGCCATGCCCGGCACGACTGGATCCTGAGCCTGGATGCGGATGAGGAACTTGACCCCACCGCTCAGGCTGCGATTCGCACCTGGAAGGGCTCCCAACCCGCGGCGGATGGCTATCGCTTTGCGCGCCGTGCTCGCTACCTTGGCCGGTGGATACTTCATTCCGGCTGGTATCCGGACTACAAGGTTCGGCTTTTCAACAGGCAGAAAGCACACTGGGAGGGGAAGTACGTTCATGAGTCCATCAAGGTGGAGGGGCCCGTCGCGACGATGCCTGGTGAAATCCTGCACTACACTTGTGACACGCTGGAGGAACATCTTCAGAGGATCGAGTTGTACACGGACCTGGCGGCACAAGAAATGCGCGAGCGGGGCGAGACTGTCAACTTCCTCCACCGCCGGCTTGATCCCTTGTGGGTTTTCTTCCACACTTACTTTTTCCGCATGGGAATCCTGGATGGGCGCCAGGGGTTACTTATCGCCACCATGGCGGCGCGTTACGTGCGCAGGAAATACGCCAAGCTCGGCCGTTCGCACTCACCACTTGACGTTAGCCATCACCCATGACTTCCTCAAGACCTTTACGGATCGTTCATCTCGACACCGGCCTGAAGCTGCGCGGCGGGCAGCGCCAGTTGTTAAGTCTGGCGCGGGGACTTCAACGGCGAGGCCATTGGCAGATCGTCGTTTGCCGCGAAGAGAGCGAATTGGAAGGGCGGGCTCGGGCGGAAGGGTTTCCCTGCTTTTCGCTTCCTTCTCACGACCCTGGCCATGCGTACGGAATCGTGCAACTGCGCCAGCTTCTGCGGGCCGCGCCCTGCGACCTTCTTCACGCCCATGACGGACGCGGGCAGACGCTCGCTTTCCTCGCGTCAATGGCGCTGCCCGTTCGACGCGTAGCAAGCCGCCGCGTGGCGTTTCTCCCCAAGCACCACTGGACCCACCGCCTCAAGTATGCCTATACGTGTGATGCGGTTATTGCAGTCTCAGATTTCATTCGTCAGGGGTCGATTGGGTGCGGAGTCCCGCGGTCAAAGATCGATCTGATTCCCGACGGAATCGAGATTCCCTCGGATCTGCCCACGCCGGAGATCCGAGCCAAAGCGCGAGCCCGAAGGGGATTTGCTCAAGGCGAGTTTCTGGTCGGGCACCTGGGGGCCTTCACGCCCGAAAAGGGGCAGGAGTTGGCGCTCGAAGCATTCCAACTGTTAAGAGAGAGACTGCCGCAAGCAGGGCTCTTGCTTGCCGGGGAAGGTCCAACCCCGAGAATTCGCGAGATTGCGCAGCAGTGCGAATCACTTGGCGCCCGAATTCGACTTTGCGGACCGGTCCAAGACGTGGCAGAATTCTTCTCTGCGCTCGACCTGTTCATCATGCCGTCAAAGTCTGAGGGACTCGGTTCATCGGCTCTCCTGGCCATGTCCTATGGCCTGCCGGTGGTGGCCAGCCGGGTGGGCGGATTGGCGGAGCTGGTTGTGGAAGGCCGCACGGGATGGCTAATCGAGCCTAATTCTCCCCTCGCGCTCTCGCAGGCGATCGTGGATGCGGCAGCGGACCGGGCACGCCTCCAACAATGGGGGCTGCACGCCCGCGAGCACGCCCGCCAATTCTCCGTCGATATAATGGTCGCGCGGACGGAGGCATTGTATTGCCGCTTGTTATTTGGAGAACCTCACCCTCGTGAAGGTGCGAAGTAGGTTAATTATGCCTTATGTTGTGGTCACCCTGTTCGGATTGGTCTTTGGCAGCTTCTTGAATGTATGTATCGTTCGCCTCCCGCACAAACAGTCTATCTTGGTTCCGGGCTCGCATTGCCCGCTGTGCAAACATCCCATTCGTTGGTTCGACAACATCCCGCTGGTGAGTTACCTTCTCTTAGGAGGCCGCTGCCGGGACTGCCATGCCCGAATTTCTCCACAATATGCGTTCGTCGAAGCTATCACCGCGCTCTTGCTCGTGGTGACGTTCCAGCGCTTTGGGCTCAGCCCCGAATTCATTAAATACTCCGCACTGGTGATGATCCTCATCGTTCTCGTCTTCACCGACTTGCGGGAGCGGCTAATACCACACGCGGTGACCCTGTTCGGCATTGGCCTGGGTGTGGTCTTGAGCTTCTTCATCCAGGTCGACAGCCGACCCTTAGGATGGTTGGCAGATCGGATGGGTCTCGCCACTCCGGAAACAGTCTTGTCGGTTCTGGGCGCCATCCTGGGAGCAGTTGTGGGGGGCGGGTTGTTTTACGCTGTCGGGGAGGCCTTTTACATTTTGGGCGGACGCCGGAAAGAATACCTGGGGTTCGGCGACGTCATGTTAATGCTCATGGTGGGGGCCTTCCTGGGCGCGCCGCTGACATTGCTTACTATCCTGCTCGGTTCGCTGGCAGGATCTATCGTCGCCCTCTCGATCACACTCGCCGCGCCCCGTTTCCGCAATTACCCATGGCCCTACGGGACGTTCCTTGGAGTCGCCGCCATTTACGCGGCCCTCGACGGTACGCGCCTGGTGGCGATTTATCTTCACTGGTCAGGTATGGCAGGCTAGCCGCTATGTGGTAGATTGCATCTGGTATGTGGGTATCCCGACCTTCCCCTCCGACCCCATGCCACCTACCACATACGTTTTTCATTCGGTTATCTTGCCGTAAACATAATCGCGAATCAGGGCTCGGCTGGCCTCCGTGGTCTCGGTGAACTCGATCGAAGTGCGACCGGAGGGATCTTTGCCGCGGATCTTGCCGGTGACTCTGATGGGCTGCCTGGCATCCGGCAGGCTGAACTCGAGCGAAACGACCTCACCAACCTTTGCTGGGCCTGAGCTTTCGAGTGCCATGCCGCCTTCACTGATATTGATACTCGTCGAATTGAACCTTTGCTCCTCACATACGCAGTTGACGCCGGTGCGGTAAGGAAGGCGCGCGCTCCGTCGCCGCTCCGCTAACATGGCGCCGCGCGCCGCGCGAAAGATGGCGTAAACCCTTTCGCGGGAAATGGGCTTCCCAATGAACAATGTCACTCCCGCTTCGAAGGCCCGGCGCATAGTTTCGACGTCGTCCATACCGGTCATCATGATGATGGGAGCCTGCCGATTAGGCGGCGTGGAGCGGATTCTGCGGGCCAACTGGAAGCCGTCCAGTCCCGGCATGGCGACGTCCAGCATCACGCCGTCGAACTTTTCGCGTTCCAGAATCAGTGCGGCTTCGCGGCTGTCCGACGAGGTATGCACCTCCACCCCCAAAGCTTCGACCATGGTCTTGACCATTCGGCAGATTTCCGCTTCGTCGTCCACGACGAGAATTTTCATGGGCCGTCCAAATCGGTGGGTGGCAGTCAGGGAAGGCCCACGGACCGTTTGCCGGCTGCCTCGCCGGCGCCCTCACCTACCGCGTACCGCGTCCCCACCTACCACCTACCACATGCTACCTACTAGTTACCGCTTACCCGTTGAGCCACTTCACCAGGTTCGTGAATATTTTAAGCCCATCTTGGGAATAATGTGCCGGCAATGAAACTCGCTCCGGATGAGGCATTAGTCCCAAGATCAGCCCTGTTTCGTCAGTCACTCCGGCAACTGCTTCCGGCGCCCCGTTGGGGTTACTGGGGTAGTCCATGGTGGGGCGCCCCTGTCCGTCAGTGTAGCGAAAAACCACCCGCGTAGCCGCGCGGGGGCCATCACAAAACAGTGCGCGACCCTCGCCGTGGGCCGTGGGCATTTGCAAGATTTCACCTGCCAAACCCTCAGTCCAGACGCAGTCCTCTTCTGAAACCAGGAGCCGGATTTTCCGGTCCTCAAAATGCGCAGACTGGTTCTCGAGCAGAGCCATGCTGCGATTTCCCGGGGTGCGCCCCGGCAGAATCCCCGATTCCGTCAAAACTTGAAAGCCATTGCAGATACCCAGCAAGGGCTTCCGAGCTTCCAGAAACTCCTCGAGTTGTTGGCGCAAACAGGCCACAAGCATGGTGGCAAATATGCGGCCCGCTCCCAGGTGGTCGCCATAGGAGAAACCGCCTGGAATGACGGCCGCCTGATAGTCACCAAGGCGCGTGCGGCCGTCCAGCAAGTCACGAAGCAGAACGAGTTCAGTTCTTCCGCCGGCGAATTCGATAGCTGCCGCAGTCTCTTCGTGGCAGTTCGTGCCTGGGGTGTACAGTATGGCAGTGACGCCCCGACTCATTCAATGACCTCCCGAAACGTCCTGCTCCACACCTCGCCAAGTGCCGCGGTTGTTTCTTGCCACACCACTTTTTCGCGGTCCAGAAGAATCAATTGGGGGTGCGGCAGGACTTCTCCAATGACCCGGTAGGGCACGTCGCCCAACTGTCCGTTCAGGTTCAATTCCGGGGGCACCTCAATCAAAACCGATCCCACGAACTCACCGAAAATCGCGCCATCCTTCCTTTCCTGCGCGGTCTGGGTAGCGCGGACCGCCGGTTTCGCGGAAAATGCGTCGAGCGAAACCTGAGCGCCGTACCTTGATCCCCAGGCAGCCTCAAAAAGGCGCAAAAGTATTCCTCCCTCGGCAATGGCAGAGGCCGACACATACGCGCCTTGCGCGTGCAGTCTCAGAAGCGCATCCCAGACTAGCCGGACCGAGTTTGCGTCGTAAGCGTCGAAGAGGCGGTCACCGCGCTGCCCGCAACTATCGGCGTACACGCTGCCGCCCAGTGCCTCGCCATCGCATATCCCGACGAGGACAAGGCGATTTCCGGGCCGCTTGAATTCCTTACTAACCACTTTTCGGACGTCGGGTAAGCGCCCCATAGCGGCCACCACCAGGGTGGGCGGCACATCAATGCGGCGGCCTGCGGTTTCAAATGTCCCGGAGCTTGAATCCTTACCAGAAATGAAGGGCACCCCCAGAGCCACCGACATGTCCGAGATGGTTTCAACCATGGCGCGCAAATCCCAGGCTATATCCGGACGGACGCGGGGGGTGTAGAAGTTGTCGCAAAGGACCATCTCCCGGTAATCCGCGCCGGCGGCGACTGCCTTGGTGATGGCTTCGATGATCATCAGGCGCGCCAAGCCCGCCGGGTCGATTTCCCCATAAAAGGGATTGAAGGCCAACGTGGTGATCATGCCATAAGGTTTACCACGCAGGGGCGCCGAAACATAAACATTGGTCGGCATCGTATGGTTCTTGCCCCCGTACGGCCCCATGGCTGTTCGCCCCTGCACCGTCGTATCAAAGCGGCAACCGGCGGCGCTCTGGTCAGCGCAGTGGTAATGTCCAAGCACGCCACGAACCGCGGCAGCCCACTCCGCCTGCGTGCGCGGCTCGCGAATGCTCAGAGGTTGGAGGGTTCGCTCTGGCCGGGCAATCTGCAATGGGTCGATGGGGCAGGCTTCCCAGAGGAAAGCCATCTCCAGGTCAACCACCTTCTGGCCGCGCCATATTGCCTCCAGGCGGCCGGTGTCCGTAAAGTGGCCGAGGATTGAATAGCCCACCTCGTACCTCTCGAGAATGCCGCGGGACTGCGCAAGTTTCTCCGGCGGCACGGCGACCAGCATGCGTTCCTGCGATTCGGAAAGCAGGATTTCCCAAGCGGTCAGGCTCTTGTCCTTCAGTGGAACGGCGTCGAGGTCGATGCGCACGCCCGTCTCGGAACCCATTTCGCCCACGGCGCAAGAGATGCCTCCCGCTCCCAGGTCGGTGATGGCGCGAATGCACCCTTCGTCGCGCAAAACGGGGATGGCCGAAGTAAACCGACGCTCCGTAATCGGGTGGCCGATTTGCACGGCGGCCGATTCTTTCCGCAGAGTTTCGCCGGTCATGCCCGTTGAACTCGCGGTGGCCCCGTGTATGCCGTCCCGGCCGGTTTCGCCACCGATGAGCAGAGCCACGTCGCCCTGGCGGAGCGCATCCTTCAGAGCGTATTTCTTGGGAATCAATCCCACGGAATGCCCCAGGGCGAAGCACTTGGCGTAGCCGGGATGGATGCGGTAAACCGGGTGCATCATGGGAATGCCCATGGGGTTGGTGTAATAGGAGGTGGCCCTGATCGATTCCGAAACGATCAACTGCGGGTGTAATGCCCCAGGTGGAACTTCCGAAACCCGGGGGTCCATGGTTCCCATCACCGTCGTGCCGCCGATGGGGTAACCACCCTTGCCAAATCCCAGCGTATCCCGGATCACGCCGCCGTGCTTTGTCGCGATGCCCCCAAAAGGAGCGATGGAGCTGGGAAAGTTATGGGTCTCACCCTTAATGGTCACCACCCAGTCTTCGTAGAACTCCATTCCCCCGGCGTTGTCTTTGAAAGACGAAACAACCAGAGGGTGGTTGATTCGCGCCGTCGCCTCACTCAGCCGTTTGAGAAGTCCCAGGCTTTTCCAGGTGGTGTGGTAGCAGTGGTCGCTCCACGATTGCACCAGGATCTCGATCTCGGCATCCGTGTGCGGCCGGCCCTGAGCCATCTCATGCGCTTGGAGAGCCTTCATCTGGGTAAGCGGCGCATACCAGGACCGGGCCTTGGAAAGGCCCACAAGTTCTTCATCGCTCAAGTCTCGGAAAGAAATCGTCGCCACGGGATCGGGGCTGCCGGTGGGACGAAGCGTGGCAACGACTTCCCCGGGCTCGCGGATGCGCTCTACCACGTGGTTGTATATGAAACGAGCGGTGGCTTCCCGCGCATCGGATTCGTCCAACCCCCAGAACTGGTAGCGCCTGCTGAGCCGTGCAAATTCCAAGCCGGCCTCACCCAGAGCCCGCGCCCCCGCCAGGATGGAGGGGGTTTCCGGATCGGTCACGGCAGGCCGATAAGCAATTTCAACAATCGGTCCCAATGCCGAATCAAGTTGGGAGTGTGCCGCCGGAGCCTGATAGAGCGGATTCACCAGGAGCGGCATAAGGCGGTCGAGATTCACCGATCCCTCCAGCCAAAAAACGCGCTCGATCACCAGATTTTTCAATTGCGGGTAGCCGCGCCGGTGAAGGAAGCTCAGCCAGTTACGGGCTTCGGGGTCGTCCTTCGAAAGTGTATAAACGCTCTGAATCGGCATCATCGCCTCGGGCAAGATTTGCCTCGAAACAAACTGTTCATTATATCCGGGATGCCGCCGCTTGTCTCTGAAGGTGTGGAAAAATCGACCGGCAGTCATCCCGAGCGGCCGCAGCTACTCCGGCAGCGCAACTTCAATCGGCGTGCTGAGCACCAGGTTTCCCCACGCCACTCGCATTGTGACATGCTGGATGTCGTTCTTCGGGTATGAGAGCGTGATAGTCAGTTTCGCGGCTGGGGTGTCTGCCTTTTCGACTTCAGACATATGCGCTTCGAGTTCCACCGGCGCCCTCTCGATTTGGAAGGCGTCAAGCCGCACCTTCCGGGCCTTGCCCGGGTCAATGAAAACCAAGCTCCACTCTGAGCCCTCCTCGGAACGATGCAGGCCGAGGTAATAGAAGCCCGCCGGAATCTTCTTCCCACCGATGGACAAGGGAAGCTCGGTGTCCAAAATAGTCCAGTAGTTGCTGCCCATCCGCCAGATTTTCCCCCTGGTCATGGCGTCGAACTTGGCGGAGTCGTTGTACTCCTTTTTCCAGACGGGCCGGCCGTAGTCGATAGCCACCTGTCCCGCAGCGGCATCGGTTTGGGTATTCCAGTAGAGCACACGGGCTGAGGCCCGATCGTCCGGCGTGCCGCCTTCCGCCACAATCTTGGGCTGTTGCCCCTTCGCGCTCAATGAGAAGAGCAGTACGACGATGGCCGGCAGTGAATGGATCCTCATCGCATTCCTCCTTTTGGCTCGACTTTTTCCAGGAACGTGATTCTAACACGGGTCCTGCGACCTTGCTTGGAATGTCGCACCTCGGGATCGCAACCGCTGGTCTCACGTGCAACTTGGGCCGCCGGAAACCACGACATTTTGTCCTTGTCATTTGTTTTCATATACATTCCCGGTTTGTTCCTTCAATTTTCAGAGCCGAGTAGTCGAGGAGTCGAGGGTCGAGGAGTTAACAAAAACCACCCAGGCTGCCGGTTGACTTTGCTCTCGCACTCGATGGACTCTCGACTTCTTGACTTCTCAACTTCTCGACTTTTTGACTCGATCCTTTGTTTTCATATACATTCCCGGTTTGTTCCTTCAATTTTCAGAGTCGAGTAGTCGAGGAGTCGAGGGTCGAGGAGTTAACAAACATGACCCAGGCTGCCGGTTGACTTTGCTCTCGCATTCGATGGACTCTCGACTCCTCGACTTCTCGACATTTTGACTTGGACAGCCTTGCCACCAACTCAACCCTACCTGGGCAGTATAGCCTATAAGTGTGGGCTTGTCAAGAGACAGGAAGTCCGAGGGGGCTGATCTGACGCGCGGCGCTGGCCATTGGGCTAGCCTCTCGGGCAATTCGGGGCGAGGTCCTATAGGCCGGCGCGACATTCGAAACGGCGCCGGGGTGGAGGGCCGGGCGGGTGTTGTCGCGGCGAGTTTGGCTGGGAACGGTCAAAACACTAGAAGAAGAGTTCTGGGGAGACATGGAAGCGCTCGCTTAGGCGCTTGATGTGGTCCTTGTTCAAATCCCGCTTGCCGCTCAATACTTCGGACACAACGCTCGGCGTTCCGAATACGTCCACGAGGTCTTTTTGCTTGAGGCCGTGCTGGTCCATCAGGAAGCGCAACGCATCCATCGGCTTTGCGTGCGGTAATTGGTATTGCCTTTCCTCGAAATCCTCAATCAACAGCGTTAGGAGTTCCGCCAATTCCTTCTCGGCTGGAGTCAGCGTTTTGCTGCGCCGGTCGAGGTCGTAGAGAATCTCCGTGTAGGCGTCGTTTTCCTTCTCAGTGCGAATGACTTTTGGTGGGACTTCCCTAAGGAGCGCACCGTACTCCGGGCTTGCGGTAAGAGTGCTCATCTTCGCCAACCCCCCTTGCTGTACTCGGCATGAGTCAGCACATGGCGCAGGAAGATTCTTCCTGTTTCATAATTGATCTCGGTAATCAGCCGGTACGCATTACCCTTGATGTTGAAGACAGTGAATCCTGCCACCGTGTCCGCCGTGGGGAGAACCTGCCTGACATCCATCAGGCTCTTCCACTCGGCTTTCTTCGCGGCCCGATACCACACATCCAGAGGTGCCCCGAGATCGCTATGTTTCTCCGCCGCGTCGAGTAGCTTTCTGCGAGTAATGACGTGCAATCTCAGCCTCCCCTTCATTACATTCGCAAATTGCGAAGTAGTCAAGAGGAATTTCGCAGATTGCGAACTGCCTTGAGTTCGGCAGGTGGCACATAAATCGTTTGGTAGTGTCCCAACTAGAATGTAGGGCCGCCCCTTGGTACGGCCAGGCCGGGACAAGCCCCGGCCCTACGTCGCGTTTTAGGACACTACCCATTGTTCTGTGGCGTATGCGACGTCCTGGCAATTGGGCTGGAATGCGCTGGTTCCTGGGGAATGGGTACCATGATCGCATACATGCCAAAGGGCGGCATGTATGCGCCACCCGCGGGACGCTAAGCAGATGGGGGTTCAAACACGTAGTAGTGTACGTTATCGTCTTGCTCTTCCTGCATGTGAATGAGCCAAAGTCCCGGCTCATTCACCAACCGAATCTCATGTGCGCTAAGTAGGTTGACAAGTTGGGACAGCCAAATCGGCACCCTTTGCTCGTAATAACTGTAGTCTGTCCCAGAGCCGAAAGGATTGGCTGCATGCATGAGCACGCCGCATCTTCCGTAGACTTCCACAAAGTCCTGTTTTGAGAGATAGTCGGGACCTCGCAAGACAAACTTCGACTTTACGCCCTGCTTGTCCGAAGGGAGTTCGATAATTGGCTTTGGGTAGAAATCCGGGTTTACTCTCTCAAGTCTTTTCATCAACTCGCCCGCGTTCCAGTCTTTAGCGAACCCGCCATACACCATAGAGTAGGCATCCCGATTCGCCACGAGAGAACCAAAGGCGACGACTTCGAGTATTTTTCGGAACTGCAGACCGACCGACTCCAGCACAGAAGGTTGATCGAGGGAGCTGGAGAGGAACAGATTAATAATCCTCATTCGCCACTTTACCTGTTCCATGAGTTTGGAATATTGGACGATGTCAGGTTCGCTCATCGCCAGATCATATCAATTACTTCTTCAAGCCGAAAGACCCTACTTCCCGAGCAGTAATTCCTCGATTGTCCACACATGACCGGTCAGTGCGCTTTCCATGGCGGGTGTGACCTTCAGCGTGGAATGCACGCGACAGAAGTTGAACCAAGCCATGTAAATGGCGACGCACGCTTTCAGGTTCTCTAGCTTCTTGCTGTGTCCGTTGGTGAGCCGTACAAATCGCCGCAGGTGTGTGCGCACGCTCAAATTCGCCCTCTCAACATAGCTGGTCGAGATTAACCAGGGAGAAGGTTCCCCAGTGATGGGAGTCGGAATCGTCTCGATGACTTCTGCTGGCCCGTACCAGTCTAGCCCCGCCTCCCTCGGCCTGCCGTGGGCCTTCACAAGTTGGGCAAGGTCGATGTCGGCGCCGAAGTTTTCCTCGACCGCGTTGACATACTCCCTTAGCCCATCCGTCGTCCCCGACGAATCCCGTTGACTCCGCGGCGGAGCGGGTGCAAGATTTAATTTCGGGGCTAGGGAAGCGCCCCCCCCCCAGCGGGTTCGGGGGTTGGGCATTGCCAGGGCGCACACGTCGCATTGAGCTATGAAAAACCGCAAGCTAAAGTTCGGCATAGGTGTGGGTATTATTCTCGCCGTGGTGGGCTGGGAAGCTGTCTCAGGATTCCAGCAAAGCAAGACCTACTATGTCACCGTAAACGAACTCACCCAGGGGCAGGGCGCGCGGCGCCGCATTCGTGTGGGAGGCACCGTCGAATCCGGCTCAGTCGAACGCCACGCGGGGAAAGTCACTTTCCGCCTCGCCCAGGACGCCAATTCAATCCCTGTGAGATACGTGGGGACCGACACTCTTCCGGACACCTTTAAGGATGGGGCGCAGGCCATCATTGATGGAGATTATCTCGCCAGTGGCGAGTTTCAGGCGGAGAAGATCCAGGCGAAGTGCGCCTCAAAGTATCAGGCGGCTCCCGTCTCCCCGGCAGGCGGAGCAAAGAATCCTAAGGTTGCGGGCCTATGAACGAACTCGGAAGCGTTAGCCTGGTTGCTGCCCTGGCTTTTGCCGTTTATGCGGTGGTTGCCGGAGCCGTGGGCGGGAAGTTGCGGAGTTCACGGCTGGCGAAGAGCGCCGAGCGTGCCACCCTGTCTTTCTTCGCCTTGCTCACGCTGGCCGTGTTCGCGCTCGAGTACCTCATCCTCACCAACGACTTTCATAATGCCTACGTTGCCGAGCACTCGAACCGCGACTTGCTCACTTTTTACAAGGTGGCGGCGCTCTGGGCGGGGCAGGAAGGCTCGCTGCTCTTCTGGACGTGGCTGCTTTCTATTTACAGCGCCTTGGTCATCCTGCTGAACAGGAAGAAGAACCGCCAGCTCATGCCTTACGTGGTTGCGGTGCTGATGGGCACGGGCGCTTTCTTCGCTTCGCTGGTGCTTTTTGTAGCCAACCCTTTTCAAGAGTTATCGCTCGCCTCGGCTTCTGGAACGCAACCCTTCACGCCGCCCGACGGGAACGGATTGAATCCTGTTCTGCAATACCACTCCATGGTGATTCACCCTCCCATGCTGTACCTGGGATACGTGGGCATGGTGGTCCCCTTCGCTTTCGCGATGGCGGCGCTCATCACGCGGCAATTGGGCGACAACTGGATTCGCACCACCCGCCGCTGGACCATGGTCCCCTGGATGCTCCTCGGCTTGGGCATCCTTCTGGGCGGTAACTGGGCTTACGCCGTGCTCGGCTGGGGCGGCTACTGGGCCTGGGATCCCGTCGAGAACGCATCGCTTCTGCCCTGGCTTTCGGGAACCGCCTTCTTGCACTCCGTAATGATCCAGGAGAAGCGAGGGATGTTGAAGGTGTGGAATGTCGTCCTCGTGATCACCACATTTTTCCTCAGCATTTTCGGGACGTTCCTCACTCGAAGTGGAATTGTTTCGTCGGTACACGCTTTCGCCCAATCGAGCATCGGCCCCTTCTTTGCAGTCTTCCTCTGCGTCATACTCTTTTTCTCGGCCACCTTGCTTTTCCTGCGACTGGATCATCTCAAGAGCGAGAATAGGCTCGATTCTCTGGTTTCCCGTGAAAGCGGATTCTTGTTTAACAACTGGATTCTGCTGGCGCTGGTCTTTGCAGTCCTTTGGGGAACGTTGTTCCCGCTGATTTCCAAGGCCGTGCAGAATGTGACCGTCACGGTGAGCGCTCCTTTCTTCAACAAAACGGCCATCCCCATGGGCTTGCTGCTCTTGTTCCTGACCGGCGCGGGTCCGCTGCTCGCGTGGCGAAAGACTTCCTTCCAGAGTCTCAAGCGGAACTTCGTTGTTCCTTCGCTTGTTGCAGGGGTATCAGGCGGGATTCTCCTCATCGCAGGCATGCGGCATTTCTATGCCTGGATGACGATATGCCTTTCCATTTTTGTAGCCTTCTCGGTCCTGGGCGAGTTTTGGAAAGGCGCCAGGACGCGCATGAAAACTGCGGGCGAGAACTTTGCGCAGGCGATCTATAACCTCACCATGCGCAACACACGGCGTTACGGCGGCTACATCGTACACCTGGGTATTGTGCTGCTCTTTATCGGGTTTGCGGGCCTGGCCTTCAAGACGCAGGCCAAAGCCTTGATGCAGGAGGGCGACTTGCTGCGGGTGAAGAATTACCTTCTGCGTTGCGACGGGCTCACCAGCGGAGACACTCCGAACTACGAATACACGCGCGCCCTGATTACGGTCACCAAGGACGGCCGTGCCTACACCACCCTGCATCCCGAGAAGCGCTTTTACAAAGCCAGCCAGCAGCCAACCAGCTATGTTTCCATTCACCCCACGCTCGCCGAAGACCTTTACGTGGTGCTTTCAGGGCTTGACGAGGATACAGGAAAGGCCGTCATCGAAGTTTTCGTCAACCCGCTGGTTATGTGGGTCTGGATCGGCGGACTCGTGGTGTTCTTCGGAACCCTGCTGGCGCTCGTCCCCAGCCGCGTGGAACGGGAGATGGCGGAAATCCGCCGCACGCAGGGCGTTGCAGTGGAGGCTAGGGGCTGGGACTAGTCAATGAACAGCCCTTTCCCTTGGGGAGAGGGTGTCCCGCTCCGGCGCTCTCACCAGCCTGATCGGGATAGGTGAAAGGTTACTTGCACGAATCAACAGAGCAAGTCATAAGTCAAAACGCAAAAGGCAAATTGCAAAAGTAGCGATCGCGCGTACCTTTTGACTTTTGACATTTGCGATTTGCCATTTGACTTGTTCTTCCGCTTTGCGGACCTTTGCCTTCCGGCTCCGCTCGCGCCACGAGGACGATGTGGCGTTTTGAGCTGCGGTTGGGTTGCGCCGCAAGGGGCAGGGGGAGACTATAGCGGCTGAGAAGCTTTATGCAAATCGCAGATCGCAAATCGCGAAGGTCAAGGGCCAAAAACCTTTTCCAGGATCCTGCTAAATGGGTTGTGGCCCTCCTTGCCTGTACGCTGTTCGTAGTTTCCATGACGCGCGCAGACAGCGCCAGGAAGCCGACGCTCGAGTCGATTGGTGACCAGGTAATGTGCCTGTGCGGCTGCGTAGCCACCCTGAACCACTGTCCGCATCGCGATTGTGCGACAGTTGCGGAGATGCGACCGGTGATCGCCAAAGAGATCGCTGACGGCAAGGACGAAACCACGATTCTCCAGGACTTGGCAATACGTTATGGCGTGCAAGTGCTGGCCGCTCCTCCAGCCAGGGGGTTTAGCCTTACCGCATGGATCCTGCCCGGAGTAGGATTGCTGGCCGGCTTGTCGTTAGTTGTGATGGTGGTGCGGCGTTGGCGGAAACCGTCGCCTGTCTCCGGCGCCATTCCGCCCAAGCCCTTGGACCCAAAGCTACTGACGGCTGTGGAAGAAGAAATGAAGGCTTCGGGGATGGGGCTGGGGAATTGAATCATTGATTTATTGGGTCGTTGAGTCAAGAACCAGCCCTCTCCCTTGGGGAGAGGGTGTCCCGCTGCCGGCGCTTTCTCCAGCCGGAGCGGGACGGGTGAGGGGTCTCTTGCACGAATCAACAGAGCAAGTCAAAAGTCAAAACGCAAAAGGCAAATTGCAAAAGCAGCGATCGCGCGTACCTTTGACTTTTGACATTTGCGATTTGCCATTTGACTTGTTCTTCCGCTTTGCGGATCTTTGCTTTCCGCCTCCGGTCGCGCAACGAGGACGGTGTAGCGTTTTGAGCTGCGGTTGGGTTGCGCCGCAAGGGCAGGGGGAGGCTATAGCGGATGCGAAGCTTTAACCGGACGAGGTGGTTTGCGAACGGAAGCAACCCCTCACCCGTCCGGCGACGGCTGGAGAAAGCGCCGTCGCCGGACACCCTCTTCCCAGGGGAGAGGGCAGTATTTCCAACTTGAGGGGGAGGGTCCCGCTGTCCCGATGCACTTCATCGGGAAGCGGGCCGGGTGAGGGGTCGCTTGCACGGCGGCGAGGGATCAGATGGGCAAACGCAGAAGAAACCGGCTATGACGACGCGTTGGCTCAGGTGCTTCAATGTTTCTCATTATCGGATTATTGATCGCCGCAGGTCTGGCGGTTTTCGTGGCGACGCCTTTGCTTTCTCGGGAAGGCGCGGCGGGTTCTAGTTTGCCTGTGGATGTCACCCCACTCGCCGACTTGAAACGACGCCGGTTGGTGGTCTACGAAAACCTCAAGGACTTGGAATTCGAATTTCAGGCGGGAAAGCTCGCCACCCAAGACTACCAGAGCCTCAAGCAAAACTACCTGGGTGAAGCCGCTAGCCTTATGGCAGCCTCCCAGGAGGCTGAGCAACTGAAAGAGACCGACGCCTTGCTGGAACGTGAGATCGCCGCGCGCCGAGCTTTGCGGAACAGCCTGCCACCACAGGATTACGTTTGTCCCCATTGCGGTTTCGAGAACCCTGTGCCGGTGAAGTTTTGCGGGGAATGCGGGACGAGGATCACGGATCGCCCAAGCCTCACTTAAAGCGAAAAACGACGCCAACGCTCGGAACGACATTGTGACTGGTCCCGGTGATGATGCTGGGCTGGCCAGTTATGTAATCCCTGAGTTCCAGTCGCAAGGCGAAATTTCGTTCGAGGACGAGGTCGGCGCCGCCTCCATAATTCCAGGCGAGTTGCCACCCGTTGTCCGCACTGACGAAGCCGTTAAGAACCGCAGGGGCATTCGCGGGGCCGCTGAAGCGGTCCATCCCTAACCCGGCAGTGACAAACGGCTGCACACGCGCTTTGGCCGAGAGATAGCGGACGTAATTGAAGGAGACTAGGTCATCGCGATTATACCCGGCGAGCGCCGACTGCCCTGTCGGCTGAGCAGCGAAGTGGTAGGGGCTGTAAGAATAACTCGCTTCCAGGGCGTTGTGCCGCGTAAAACGATAGCGTGCCCCGGCAGTAGGGTGTATCCTCTCGGAGAAGGAGCTAGTCATGCGGACTGATAAGGGTAGGGGGCAGGGCAATGGTAGTGGACATACAAGAGGGGTAACAGGGGTCTCGGTGCCGCTGCCACTATTCGAGAAAGAGCCGCCGCCTTCCAGGAAAACCTCGAGACCCGGAGCAGGGCTCTGAGCGAAAGCCCAAGGGAAAACCAAGAGGAGAAATAAAATCAAGGACGGGATAATTCGACCGGTTCGCATATCACTTCCCTCCACTAACAACCTGGACAATTTCCTTCGCAGCTTCAAAATGGTCCACGGATTGTCTCGATTCTGTGAACTCCGCCGTTATTCTGGATGCATAACGTCTCGACTGGGATTTCCGCATCAGATTTGCCCTTAACTTTTTGTATACCGCCTCATAACCTCGGTTGGGGGTCATGCAGGGGAGTCCCTTATTTCCTGCGGGAGTTGTTTGCCGGACCGATTTAGTGTAAGTTGGCGGCGAGTGCCGTAAAGCTCTGCGGCCAGTGTGGAATCAGAATCGATCATTGAGCGATTGAGTCATTGAGCCATTGAACCCATTGACTCGCTGGTCCATTCGTTTTAATTTCTTCTCGCACTGTTCTTTCGATGGCTCAATGACTCAATGGCCCAATGACTCAATCACGTAACCTCCGTTTGATCATCTCCTACGATGGCACGGATTTTCATGGCTGGCAGCGCCAGCCGGACGCGCCGACGGTGCAGGAGTGCCTGGAGTCGGCGATCGAGCGGATCCTGGGCGAGAAGGTCCAAGTCTATGGGTCGGGGAGAACCGACGCCGGGGTGCACGCTCTGAATCAGGTGGCCAACTTCAAGACAGCCTGCAAAATCCCCTGTGAAAACCTCCTGAAAGCCTTGAATAATACTCTGCAACCTACTGTACGCATTAAAGATGTCAGGGAGATGCCGCTTCGCTTCCATGCTCGATATGATGTGCGCTCCAAAACCTATCGTTATCGAATTCTCCAGGCGCCGGTCGCCTCACCTTTTGTGAACCGGTTCATTTGGCATTATCCGTTCCCTTTGGACATCGTCCGCATGGCCCGGGCTGCGAAGCTTTTTGAAGGCGAGCACGATTTCACCAGCTTCGCGGCGGCCGAGGGTGCGATAGGGGAAGAGCGTTCTGCGACCACCTCGGTATCACGGGGCAGCGCGGAGGCAACTCTGGCGCGAACAATCTTTACCTCGCGCATTCTCCGCCGCACCAGAACTTGTATGCTGATCTACGAAGTCGCTGGCAGTGGTTTTCTTCACCATATGGTGCGCAATATCGTGGGCACGCTGGTCGAGGTCGGGCGAGGGAAATTGGAGCCAGCAGACATCACACGAATTCTTCAAGCTCGCGACAGGACGCTGGCGGGCCCCACCGCTCCGCCGCAAGGGCTTTGCCTGGTAAGAGTCGAATACTGAAGATTGAGTCATTGAGTCATTGAATCATTTGAGGTACCGCCGACGCTTGCCCCTTCAATGATCCAATGACTCAATGGCCCAATGGCTCGATGACTCAATTCTCTGGTAGTGGTACAGTTTGATGTAGAGGCGGCTTTACGCCGCCATTTGGCGAGGTAAACTCGCCGCTACAGCATCAAACTGTACCGCTGCCAATTCTCTTGGACTGTTGACTGTCGACTGTTAACTCTGCAATGATTCAATGGAGCATTGACTCAATGAATCAATTCCAGGGGGCTGCTGTGGCTTTCAAAGTCAAAGAAAAGAAACCGGGCCAGAGGGCTTGTGACGAGAAGGACGGGAAGGGGGAGCTTTGCGTCGGCCACCTCAAGCGTTGGTATTACGACGATCGCCGCCGTCTCGCTTCCACAGCGGACGAAGAGGAAGCCGTGAAGGAATTCGGCCCAGGCGCCGAGATTTATCGCTGCGAGCGTTGCCATACGCTTTACCGGCCCGCCCTGGCTGACCATTCGACAGCCGGGCAAAAGTTCGAGCCTCGTCCGGTGAACTTGCTGGGAGACTTTGGAAAGTCGATAGTCGAAAGTCGATAGTCGAAAGTCGAAGAGTGGCCAGTCGAGACTGCGCGAATGGCGAGGGCGTTCAGTCGCTAAAGTGAGCAAGGGATTGAACAAGCACGATAACGAATTACGTGCTAAAGAATTTGCTGACGTGCCCCTGCATTGGTTTGGGCTGGAATAGAGCATCTATACCGCTCTCCCGCGAGACAAACCCTAACAAACTACAGCGATCCTTCGCTGCGCTCAGGATGACAACACTGATTTGGTTGCGATTTTCGAATTTCGAATTTTGAGTTTCGAGTTCCGACGTTGAACATCCGAACAAAAGCTGAATTTTCTTTAGCGCTGATAACCGCCATCTGGGGGTGCACGTTTGTGATCGTCAAGGGCGCGCTTGCCGACGCTTCGCCGCTGCCTTTCCTGGCCGTGCGGTTCGTGCTGGCCGGGCTTCTCCTTCTGGTGGTTTTGGGGCGAGGGCAAGTGGGAAGGGGAACAATCCTGCCCGGATCAATCTTGGGAATATTTCTCTTTGCAGGCTACCTGTTTCAAACCTGGGGCCTGGTTTATACCACTCCTTCCAAAAGCGCCTTCCTTACGGGCTTCAGTGTGATCCTGGTTCCTATCATCATGATGCTGTTGGGCCATAAATTGGGGCCGGCAACCCTCCTCGGCGCAATCTTGGGACTCGCCGGGATCTACCTCCTGGTGGCGCCCTCAGGCATGAGCGGGGTGAATCGGGGAGATTTTTTCACGCTGGCGGGCGCAACCTCATTTGCGATTCACATTGTGCTGGTGGGACGCTATACAAAGAGATTCTCCTTCCTGCATCTTGTCCCGGTGCAGATTCTGGTGGTGGGGTTGCTTTCGTCCGTCGCGCTGGTTATGGTTCCGGCGCAGAGGTTACATTTCAGCGCGCGCCTGGTGGTGGCGATCCTGGTGACTGCGCTGCTGGCCACCGGAGTCGCGTTCTCCGTTCAGAATTGGGCGCAACAATATACTCCTCCCGCGCACACTGCCCTGATTTTTGCGCTCGAGCCTGTCTTCGCTGCGCTCTCTTCCTGGCTGGTTATGGGAGAACACTTTCGAGGCAGGACACTGGCCGGCGCCGGGCTGATCCTGGCGGGCATGGTGGTTTCGGAAATTTGGGGCGCACGCGTGGCGACGCCGGTGGAAGGATAACCGAACTGCGAAAATCGAAATTCGAAAATCGAAATTCGAAACTCGGAATTCAAAACTCGAAACTCGGAATTCAAAACTCGAAAGACGACAGACTGCTCAGGTGTCCAGGCTCAGATTTCGATCTTGGGGTTTCGATTTTCGAATTTCGATTTTCGAATTTCGATTTTCTACACTCTGCGCAGGGCGCGTTTGAACCCGGGCAGGGCGCGTTCAATGGCGCCGGGTGGCACGGTGAGTGATAAGCGGATGTGTCCGCTGCGCCCGAATCCCGCGCCCGGCACGGCGAGGATGCCGTCCTCCATAAGGCTGCGCACGAAGGCTATGTCATCCGGGATGGGCGCCTTGGGAAACATGTAAAAGGCTCCCTGCGGTTTGGCGACCTCATACCCCATGCGGGTCAAGCCGGTCCAAAGCAGGTCGCGTTTCTCCTGGTAAGGGCGAGGATCAATCTCGAGGTCCGCCACTTGGATCATGACCTGTTGCCAGATGGCGGGCGCATTGATGAACCCCAGTGTCCGGTTCGCGAATGTGCAAGCGTTTCGAAGCGCGTCCAGTTCCGGCAGCCGGGGCGAGAGTGCCAGATAACCAATCCGCTCCCCTGGAATCGCCAGCGCTTTGGACCATGAATAGGTGACTGCGGTGCGTTGAACGATGGCGGGAATTTCAGGCAAGGTCAGGCCATCAAAGGCGAGGGATCTGTACGTGTCGTCCGCGATCACCGTTACCGGATGATCGAGATTCGAAATCAGGTGTTCCAGGTCCCGCGCGAATTCGGCAGAGTAGAC
>Ga0326727_10004246_pt1 | contig 43581 bp, 36 predicted proteins | sample MB2enrmetagenome_FD_207643 | JGI IMG/M metagenome (GOLD analysis project Ga0326727, IMG submission 207643) | Lab enriched peat soil microbial communities from McLean, Ithaca, NY, United States - MB29MY | ecosystem: Environmental > Terrestrial > Soil > Wetlands > Peat | place: USA: New York... | reverse complement strand
TGGTTCAACAGTGCGCGGGAGGCCGAACCCAGGATGAGAAATCGCCCAGCTCTTCTGTCTCTATCGATTTCTGAGCGCATTATGGGGAAAAGCTCCGGAACGAGCTGTATTTCGTCGATGCAGACTAATCGGGAGGCGTTGGCCTCGAGATAGAGCTGAGGATCCGAGAGCTTGGCCCGGTCGCGGGGATTTTCCAAATCGAGCCGTACCGAGCCCGGGAAGGATTCGGCTATTTTAGCCGCGAGCCTCGATTTCCCGCACTGCCGTGGTCCGATCAAGGCCACTGCGGGGAAAAGAGCCAGATCGGCCTCGATATCTCGGGTTATGGATCTATCGATGTAAGTCTGCATATATAAAGTCTAACCGCATTTTTGCAAGGATACAAGTCAAAGCATGAAGGCTTTCGTCATAAACCTGAAAAGCAATCCCGAGCGTCGCTCCTTCATGGCCGGGCAGCTGGAGAGGCTGGGAATCGAGTACGAGTTCGTCGAGGCCATCGTAGGCTTAGAGCGTTGCGGCGATCCGCGCTGGAACGCTCCCGAGCGAAGCAGGCGCGAGATCAGTCGAGAGCTCCGGCCTGGCGAGGTCGGCTGTGCCCTAAGCCATGCCGCCGTCTACGATGAGATCGTCTCGCGGGGCCTTCCTTGGGCCTTTATCCTCGAGGACGATGCGACACTGCACGAGGACGTTCCCTTGGTTCTGCGCAAGCTGGAAGAGGGAGTCCTCGAGCAGGGCGACATCGTATTCCTCGAGCGCTGCGATTACGTACGGCCCTTCTCCTCGCGGGTACTTTGGGGCAGGTACCGGATCGCGGCGCCGATCTTCGTCACGCTCGGTTCCGTAGCGCAGGCCGCCGGTTATGTCGTGACCAATGAGGCCGCGCGCAGGATGCAAGGCGTAAATGTCCCTGCACACCTGCCGGCGGACAACTGGTACATGTACGATGGACTCGTCCGGTTCCGAGGGATCACTCCTACTCTCACGCTGATTCGCCAGCGCGTATCGTTCGGCAGCACGACCCTGGATGGAAAGACGAGGCCGGAGTTCAGGCGACACAATCTGCTCTTGATGTTGGCATACGGGTTTTTCATGTTCACGCGGCCGGGCAAGGCGTTGCGGCGCGCTCTCAAAAAGCGGGGGCTCATGCGATGATGTACAAAGAATTCGCGTTCAAAGTGGAGCGGCGGGCCGTGCGCTCCGTCTGCGAGACCTTCTGGCTACATCCTTCGAGCGATCCCTACGTGAGCGGGGATTCCTTCCGTTCCTTGGCCGATCGCAGGCTCGAGGAACGAGGGCGCTTCGACCCAACTCTAGTCGCCGAGGGCGACATCGTCTTCGTGAAGACAGACCTGATCCCGCGATTTCTCGAGAGCGATCTGCCTCGGATCAAATCCCGCTTCGTCCTTGTCTCCCACAACAGCGACCGCTGCATAGACGATCGCCTTGTCCGCTTCGCCGACGACGAGCGAATAGGGCGCTGGTATGCGCAGAATCTCCTGGCGCAGCACCCGAAGGTCGAGGCAATACCCATAGGCCTCGAGAACCGCTGCCTGCACACCAACGGAGTGACGAGGGACTTCGATCGCCTGAGGGCCGCCATGCCGCCTAAGAGGTACCGGATTCTCTATGCCTTCTCGGTCGGGACTAACCCCGGCGAACGGGGCGCGGCCCTAGAGGCGCTCAAAGGCAGTTCTCTGGCGGACGGACCGCAATGGACTATCAGCCCCGAATACAGAAGAGCCCTGGCGAGCTACGCTTTCGTGGCCTCGCCCCCTGGCAACGGTTTCGACTGCCACCGCACCTGGGAGGCTCTTTATCTCGATGCTCTGCCCGTGGTGAAGCGTGCGCCCTTTTTCGACGCTTTTCCCGAGCTTCCCGCCTTGATAGTCGATGATTGGCGGGAAGTGGCGACCTGGAACGAAGAGTTCCTGCATCTCGCATACGCGCGCCTTCAGCCGAAGATAGCCTCGTGCCCCTATATACGCATGGACTATTGGAGGAAAAGGATCGAAGGACAGCGGAAAGCCATTCGCGAGGTGGGGAAATGACTCGGGATTTTGATCTTCTGATCCTCACTATCGAGCGGGACGTCGAGAAGCTGGCCTTCGGGATGCCTTTGCTGCGCCGCTATCTGGTCCCTCGGCGCACGGTCTTCATCGCGCCTGAGGCTTGCCTCCGTAGCCTCGAGAGCGAGGGAATCCCCCACGAGGGGGACCTCTCGCTGAACGAGGATGGGATACTCGAGGGCCTGACGGTAGCCCTTGTCAGGGATCTTCTGCGCTCTCGTGGCTCGGAAGCCGGCAGGGCCGGTTGGTACTTCAAGCAGTTGGTCATCTTCGCCTACGCGGCGCGGCCCGAGGCCGCCGACCACTATCTCGTGTGGGACGCGGATACGCTGCCGCTGGGCGCGATGTCCTTTTTCGACGCCGATGGGCGGGTCGTATTCGATGTGGCTCCGGACTTGCACGCTCCCTATTTCGAGACTATGAAAACCATGATCGGGATCGAGCGTCAGGTCGACTATTCGTTCATCTCGGACCATATGATGCTCGAAAAAGAGATAGCTCTCGCTCTGATCGACCGGATCATCGGTAGCGAAGTCCCATCCGGCGAGGCCCTCGCCAGGCGGGCCTTGGCCTCGATCTCCGACAGAGCCTTGGTCGGAGGCAGCGGTTTCTCCGAATACGAGACCTACGGCAGCTTCGTCGCGGCCAATTTCCCGGGACGCTTTGTGGCGAGGAAGAGTTCCCGGACACGGATGGGGTCGAGCTTCTTCGGCCTACCCCCTTCGGTGTCGGGTCTTTTTGCGCTGTCTCGGGAATATGCTTGGGCTAATTTCGAGAGCCCGACGACGACTGACCGAAGACCGAGCAGGCGTCTCAAATCGGCGGCGTATCGGGCATTCGGCCTTGCCTGGGCGGTCGCGGTGGTCGTTCTCCATCCGCGGGCCTTCGCCGCCTATCGACGGAGCGTGCCCGAACTCCGTCGCAAGAAATCGCGCAGGCGCCTGTAGAAGGCGAACAGCCCTGGGATATAGCGCAGCCGGGCAACCAGCCTGCCCCGCGTGGCAATGATCGGATGCGCCTTGGGCGAGTAGCCTCCGCGTGCGGGCTCCTCTAGGAAACGCCGAATGTCGTCTTTCGCCGCAAGCCAACGCTTGCGCCCTTCTATGCAGGACTCGCGGGAAGCAAACCCGAGATCCTTGGCCTTCGAGAAATCGAGAGGCCTCGGGGAGCGAGGATCGTAGAGCAGGCCGTTCACTCCGTCGGTGATGTACTCGTTCATGGTCGGACCGTCCGGAGCCGCCACGCACTGTCCCAGAGCCAAGGCCTCCAGGAAGGACAAGCCGATGCCCTCTGAGGGCCTGGGAGCGAAGAAGACGTTCGCGCGGGCTAGTTCGGCTCGATACTCGGCTTGGTTCGCGAACCACGACGAGACTTCCACTCCCGGTGCGACGATGCTTCCTTCGGGAGCTCCGTGTACGTGCATGCGCTCGAAGCGAGTCCCCTCGGTCAGCCGCGCGACAAGGGGCCAGCCGATGCTTTCGATCCGGGGCCAGAAGAAGCCCTTAAGACCGTCCCATTCTATCCGGGAGTCTGGCGTCTCCGGGTAGTAGCGGGCGCCCCAGGCCTCTATCCCCTGGAACCGGAGCGCCCGCTCCAACGTGGACGAAAAGCAGAAGACTTTGAACGCGCGATAGTCCTTCCAATAATTTTCGTCGAGGGGGCAGTCGTCGTACATGGGCACAAGGACGACCCGGTCCGCCCCGAAGGACTCCAGCTCCTCGGGGGTATATCGGCGCTGCCAGACGACTATGAGATCCCAGTGCCTCTTGGGCAGTTCTAGCCACGCGCGCTCGTGCGGCATGACGTAGACTTGGCCATAGAGCTCTCGCAGCAGGTCGATGAAAAAATCGGAAGAATGCGTTTTGTAGATGTGATTCGACAAGGCGATGAACGCGACATTCATTATTGGATTATGCATCGGAACGCGGGCGCTGCGTCAATACGAAATTATCAGGAGGAAAGATGGATGCTGTCATCTCCGCGGGCGGGAAAGGGACGCGCTTGGGAAACTTGACCCGAGATATCCCGAAATGTCTCATCCCGATCGGCCTCAAGCCTATCCTGCGGCTTCAGCTCGAGGAGCTTGCGAGAAACGGGATTCGGAAGGCCTGGATGCTCACGGGGCATCTGGGCGAAATCGTCGATGAGTATCTGGCTTCCGGGAAGACCCCGATAGAGGTCCAGACGATTCGGGAGTCTATGCCGCTCGGCACGGGCGGAGGTCTAGCCGAGCTTCGCGGCAAGATCACTGATGACTTCCTGTTCGTCTACGGAGATCTTGTATTCAGTCTCGACCTTGAGAGGATGAAGGCCCGCCATAACGAGGCGCATTCAGTGGTGACGCTTCTGGCCCATCCTAATTCTCATCCCTTCGATAGCGATTTGATTCAAGCCGACGCCGACGGGAAGGTGACCGCTATCTTGGGAAAAAAGTCTCCGCGTTCCGGCTACCATAGGAACCTTGTCAACGCGGGGGTGTACATTGTGTCACCGCGCGTCATCGGCTTGGTCCCGCCGAACGAGAAGCATGATTTCGAGAAGGATATATTGCCTCCCCTGGTAGCGGCGGGAGAAGTCGGCTGCTATCGCACGTGCGAATACGTCAAGGACATGGGCACTCTCGATCGGCTTGACAGGGTCGCCAAGGACCTGGGCGACGGTTTCGTGGAATCCAGGAGGCTGAACAATCCCCAACGGGCGATTTTCTTCGACCGGGACGGAACGCTGAATAAATACGTAGGGCTGCTTTCCAAGCCCGATGACCTCGAGTTGCTTCCGGGCGCCGCGGAAGCCGTCCGGCTGGGCAATGAAACGGGGTATCTCTGCTTCGTCGTCACTAATCAGCCGGTAGTGGCCAGAGGTTTATGCACGTTCGAGGAGGAGGACGAGATCAACGGTAAGCTGGAGACTCTCCTCGGCGCCGAGGGAGCTTTCCTCGACGATTTCAGATACTGCCCTCATCACCCGGACAGGGGATACCCCGGAGAGAACGCGTCTCTCAAGATCGACTGCGGTTGCAGAAAGCCGAAGACCGGCATGGTAGACGAGCTTGTGAAGAAGTATAATATCGATCTGTCTCGATCCTGGCTGATCGGTGATACGTCGGCGGATATCCAAACCGCGAAAAATGCGGGCATGCGCTCGGTGCTCGTCTCCTGTGGCATGGCGGAGCCCCAGAGGAAATACCCGGTGGCGCCCGACGCCGCGGCCTTGGACGCGCGGGAAGCCGTTCGGTTCGTCCTATCGCGCGACGGAGTGGAGAGCCCAGGAGAGAGCCTTGCTTGATCAAGAGTCCGCGCCGACGTTCGCGCTTCTTGTCGTTACGTGCGATAAGTACTCCGACCTATGGAACCTGTTCGTGGGCCAGTTTCGTCGCTATTGGCCCGATTGCGCCTTGCCGAAGTACATTCTGACGAACGAGACGACCGCGCAGTTCGACGGCTTTACGAACCTTCGCATTGGAGGGGACGTATCCTGGTCGGACAATCTCTCCTGTGCGCTCGATCTGATCCCCGAGGACTATGTGCTTCTTTTTTTGGACGATCTCGTCCTGAAGGGGCCCGTGAATACGGCTCTCTTGTCCGAGGCCTTGGCCTGGGCGAGGTCCGTTCGTCCGGACCATCTTCGGCTGAACGCTACCGAGCGGCCCGACGAGCGCATCGACGGCGTAATCGGGCGCATTAGAGAGGGGGCGATCTATAGGACCTCCACCGTCCTGACTCTCTGGAGGAAGCAGGCGCTCCGCTCTCTTCTGAAGCCGGGCGAGAGCGCGTGGCAATTCGAGATCGATGGTTCCACCCGCTCCGATGCGATGCCGCATTTCTATTCGACGTATCGCGACTGCTTTCCCGTCATCAATTGCGTGATAAAGGGGAAGTGGCGGCGTAAGGCCGTTCGCGAGCTTCGCGCACAAGGGGTTGTGCCCGATCTGCTATCGCGCCTGGTCATGACCAGGCGCGAGGCTGCCCTGTTCGCCGCGCGAAGTCTTAGATCCATGTTGTTCAAGATCGTGCCGATGCGTTATCGTAGAGTGATGCGACAGGCAATGATGGGGAGGTGATAAGATGATGGAAAAGGATTTCGCGCGGGATATCGACGCCTATTTCGCCAAGCTCAAGAGTACTATTGACGCTATGTCCCGCCAGGAGATCAACGATTTTTTGAACATTCTCGAGGGCGCCCGGGATTCAGACTGCACAATCTTTATCATGGGAAACGGAGGGTCGAGCGCAACCGCCTCGCACTATGTCTGCGATTTCAACAAGGGAATGTCATATAAGCAGGACAGGAAATTCAGGTTCATCTGTCTCAACGACAATGTCCCTACGCTGACCGCCTATGCGAACGATGTTGGATACGATGCCGTTTTCGTCGAATCGCTGAGGAATTTCCTCTCGCCGCAGGACATCGTGATCGGCATCTCGGGGTCGGGAAACTCGAAGAACGTGCTGGCGGCCATAGAGTACGCGAACAGCGTCGGCGCCGAGACCGTAGGGCTCTCCGGTTTCGACGGTGGCGCGCTCAAGCGGATCGCGAAGCATAACGTGCATGTTCCGATCGACAGTATGCAGATAACAGAAGACATGCATATGGTGCTTGACCATCTCATCTACTCGATTCTTGTAAAATAGGGGTCATAGGGCCATGAAGACGTCCCAGCGCCTTAGGCAGCTCCTCCTGCTCGTGGTGGATATCCTCGTGCTCTACGTGTCGCTATTCCTGACGCTGCTGTTGCGAAGGGGCATCGCGTACGGCCTCGCGACCTTCGGCATCCACGTCCAGTACTTCAGCGTCATTTTCATAGTCTGGATCGCGATCTACTACGTCGCGGGGTTCTATGATACCAGCAATGATTTCGACGATACGCGATTCGCAGGCAAACTCGTCTGGACTTCCTGCATCGGCGCAAGCTTCGGAGTCGCCTACTTCTATATCTCCAGTTCGCTGCCGATAGAGCCCAAGACCGTCATCGTGATAGACGCCGCCATCACGATCATCCTTATGTGGTTGTGGCGATTCTCCTTTTCCCGCTTGAGCCGCAACAACGTAGAGCCTCAAGCGGTGGCCTTCGTCGGCTTCGACCCCGCTCTCGAAGGCCTCGTCGAGGAGATGCGCGCCCGTCCCCGCTACGGCTACAAGCCTGTTGCTTTCTTCGACGACCGGGGCTCCCCGTCTCCTGAAGGGCTGCAACAATTCGCGGACGCCGAGAGCTTCGTGTGGATGGCCCCGAGCATGAAAGTGCAGCTCATCGTGATATCCGACGAGCGTGAGCTCAGCGGCGAGACGCGGACGGCCATGCTCAGCCTCATGCGGTCTTCGATACGATTCATGCGTCTTGATGTCTTCTACGAGTATTATTTAAGGAAAATACCGATCGGCGCAATCAGTGATTTTTGGTTCCTCGAGAACGTAGATCTGCGTTCGAAACGTTTCTACAAGGTCGCCAAGCGGGGAATCGACGCCTTGGTCGCCTCCATTGGACTCGTGGTCTTTCTGCCTTTTGGCATTCTCGTCGCCGCTGCCGTGAAACTATCGAGCCCGGGGCCGGTATTCTTCACTCAGACTAGATTGGGCATGGGGGGCAAGAGCTTCACGGTCCTGAAGTTCCGCACCATGCGCGTAGCTGGCAATAACTTCGCGCCCACCGGGAAGAAGGATCCTCGGGTCACGCCCATCGGCAATTTCTTTAGGAAGACCAGGATCGACGAGGTCCCGCAGTTCTTCAATATCGTCCGCGGGGATATGAGCTTCATCGGCCCCAGGCCCGAGCGGCCGGAGCTGGCCGAAGAACTGGAGCGTCTGATTCCTTACTATAAGCAGCGCCTTCTCGTGAAGCCGGGCCTCTCGGGCTGGGATCAGGTATCGGGAGAGTATCACTCCCCCTCGGTCGGGGACACCTATAAGAAGCTGCAAAACGATCTGTATTACGTGAAGAACATGTCTTTCATGCTCGACATATCCATAACCGCGAAGACGATCGCGACCGTACTGTCGCGCGCCGGGCAGTGACAGGCGGCCTAGAGCTTCAGACCGAGCCCGAGCATGAGTTCCACAGACTGGTCCTCCGAGCCTAGGATGTTGTCCGCGTTGCTCCTGTGTGTGTAATAGGCCGCCCCCGCTATGCTCCACGACGGGGCAAGGGGGTAGGAAGCCTTGACGCCGAGCCTAAGCCTGCCCTCCACGGTTCCCGTGGGCGCCACCTTCGAAGCGTTGGCACTAGACCAGGCATAGACGGTGTCGAGGTCGTTCTCCCCCTTCCAGCGGTACGAGGCGAGGAAATCGATCGAGGCGCTATCGAGAAACTCGTAGCCTAAGCTTCCCGAGACGAAAACACAGTCCGGCCCTTCCGAGAAGCCTATCCACTCGTCGATAGGCCCGCCCGGATAGCTCGAGTTCGAATCTCTGCGATAGATATAGCTGATTTCGTCGGTGCCGAGGACCATATCGTAGGGCTCCGCGTACACTCCGCACAGAAAGCCCTTTATGTAACCCTTCTCATACGGGACCCGGAGCTTGGCGCCGACTAGCACGGCGTCCGAGTTGGGTATCTCGCTCGTGGTGTTGGGCCAGAGCAGCATCTTGATAGGATCTCGGCCCGCGTTGAACTGATATTGGGCGGTCAGCGTGACGTAGCTCGCGAGGTTGTAATTGAGCTCCAGCCCGAGCATGGAGCCGACGCCGGAAGGATTGGCGGCCGTCGCCGTCCCGTTGCCGGTGGTGGCGTCCGCGGGACAAGGCTCGTCGTTCCAAGATATGTAGCCGTGGAAGATCATGAGGGGATTGAAGTAGCGTAGCTGAGGCGAATCGTAGCCCACGAGGAGCCCTTCGGTGAAGGCGAAAGACAGTCTATCGAAGAATAAAAGATCCAGATGGTGCATGTACAAATAGCGGTCTGTATCGAGCTGGACCATATAGGCCGAGTACTGCAGGTCGCGGGAGAAGAGGGTCAGGCGGGCGTAGTCGTACCACTCCGTTTGGGAGTTCACGACGAGGTTGTCCTCTCCCATGCTTCCTATCGATAGCCTGTCGCGCCCGACGTTCAGTCTCCAGAAATCTCCGCCTACGGCGCCGAAGCTGCGGAACGGAAAGTTAACGTCGCTGCCGATAAGATCGATGGGGACGCTCGTGTAGTTGGAGACGGAGAGTTCGGATACGGGAAGGTTGACGGAGTAGTAGTCCCGCCTCCATGCTGGTTCAAAATAGCCGTATACGTTTTCCCCCGCCCAGGATTCCACGGGCAGGCTGAGGAAAGACGGCCGCTCCTGGTACCCGAGAATCCAGGGCACGCTTTCGTCGGAACGCCAGTTTGCGTCGAGGTTCGCCTCGAGACCGATATTGAGGCCAATATCTCCCGAACTGTACCTTGGAGCCGGGCGGAGGGCCGCGCGGGCGCGGTTGTACTTTTCCCTGCCGACTTCCGAAAGCTTCTGGGGGTCTATCCTGTCCAAGGCGTCGCGGAGTTCCTGGTCCGAGTAGGGCGATGCGTAGGAGAGGAAGACGCTCCCCGACTCGATGAGGATATCTTCGATATCGGCGACCGTCGGGTCGTCGAGGGAGCGGACGCGCTGAAAGTTGCCGTCGAGGGCTTCGGCCGCCAGGGTGCCCTGCGTGGCCAGAGCGAGGCTGAGCGCGGCCAAGACCGCCAGTGCGGTTCGCTTCGATTTCAAAACTGCAGCCCCGCCGAGAATGAGAGATAGTGCTTTATACTGGTGACGCCCGATACGCATCCGTCATTGGCGATATACTCGAAGAGGTAGCCGAAATCGAAATTGGCTGTCCCCAGGCCTTGGATCGGCCTTGTGTACGTCAGGTCGATCCCCGTCTGAGCGCTGATTTGCAGCACGGATTGAGTCAGGAAGCGGAAATAAGAGGGGCTAGTGCCGGTATCGTAATCGCCCTGGAAAATATAGGTATATGCGCCATTGTTGTACATAGTACCGCTGTCCTGGAGGTCCCCCGACGCGTCGCCTGACGCGCTCGTGGAATTAGTGTACCCGTTCACTCCCTCGGAGGCGTTGCCGTGCCGGATCAGCCTGGCAAGGCCCGTGAGCTGGAAGCCGTCGACCGTCCTGCTCTTGGCCTTGATCGTGACACGGTCGGAGTTGGGATCGAGGGCGGGGCCGATGTTCTCTCCGGCGTTGGTGTACGCGAGCGCCCCGTTGTAGGAGTTTCCAGCGGCGTCGGTTCCCGTCGTTTCCCAATGCGTATAGGTATACGGGAAGACCGCGGTGTAATCGAGCGAAAGACGCTGCAGCAGGGGTAGCTCCGGGGCCCAGGAAAGGGCTGCCTGGGCGGCCATCTTCCATTTAGTGTCCCAGTCCCCTTTGAGGATGCCCGCGAAGTTGAGATCGTCCGCGTAGGCGACGAGGTCCAGTTTCATGGCCTGCGGAAGATAGATGCTCGCCGATATCCCCGCGAGGGAATTGTCCGCATAGTTCGAGAAGGACTGGGAGTAGAAGTACTCGGACAGGGGAATCAGATAAAGCGGCTCGAATCTATCGACCATCACCATCGACTCGTAGATACCCAGCTCGAGCCATGGGGAAGGCGCCCAATTGATTCCGTGGATCATGAGGTACTTGTTGCTCGAGAACCCGGTGTCCTGCCATCCCTGTCTGAGCATGAAAAGGCCTACGTCCGTCGTGAGACTGGGCGTACGCCACGAGAAGGTGAACTGGCCGGAATGGGGGGACTGGGGGCCTATGACGACGCCGTCGTCGTAGACGGGGCCCCAGGAACCGCGCATGAAGCCCGCCTGGACGCCCATATTCTCGTCGCCGTAAGTTGCGTCTGTCGTGACGTCCTGAGTGACCTCGAGGTTCGAGCCCAAGCTGGAGCCCGAGCCGTAGAGGAAATCCCTGTCGTAGTACGAGCCGTAGGGCGTGACGCTCGAGGTGTCGCCCTTGGTGAGCCACAGGTCGACGCGCGCGGATACGCCTAAATGGTCGCCGATGAGCGTGTTGACCGATAGGCCGGGTGCCGCGGCGAGGAGAGAACTCGACGAGCCGGAAGTCGAGAGAGCGGTGTCGGCTCGGACATCGGCGCGGACATGCACCGTCTTGTCCGCCAAGATGTCGAGATAGCGTTCTGCTTCCGCCGCGTCCCGGGCGCTGCCAGAGGCCTTCACCTCGTTTAGCAGCCCGAGTATCATGGTCTGGGTGTAGGGGCGCAGGCGAGGCAGATTCTTGATAAGGCCCTTGGTAGCCCAGGCGTCGAGGTCGTCATAGATGGCATCGTTTGGGTCTGCGAGCGTCGTCTGCGCGGCGAGGGGACAGAGGGCCAAGGCCAAGAAGAGAATCGCCGCAAAGCTTGTCCAACTTCTCTTTGAGAGATGGTGCATAAGCGCAGAATAACTTTTTAAGGCCTATGGGGCAAGTCGTTCCCTGTCGGATATTCCGCCTTGATTCATGTCATGCTCCATGGTATTGTTCGATGGTTGAACAATAGAAAGGGTTATTCGTGAAGAAGGCCTTTATAACGGGTATAACCGGACAGGACGGGTCCTACCTCGCCGAGCTGCTCTTGAGCAAGGGCTATGAGGTGCATGGAATTCTTCGCCGGTCTTCGGTTTTTACGACCCAGCGTATCGATCATCTTTTTCCCTGTGATCGTTTCCATACATACCATGGGGATCTCGCCGATTCATCGAATCTGCACAGGCTCATATCGAAGATCGAGCCGGACGAAGTCTATAATCTCGGGGCTCAGTCACACGTGGCCGTCTCCTTCGAGGTGCCGGAGTACACTGCAGAGGTGGACGCCGTGGGGACGGTTCGCCTCCTCGACGCGATACGCGACATGAAGGTTCCGGCGCGTTTTTATCAGGCTTCGACGTCGGAGCTTTTCGGTGGGCTGCCGGGGACCGCGCCGCAGAGCGAGAAGACGCCGTTCTATCCCAAGTCACCCTACGGGGCCGCCAAGCTGTACTCGTACTGGGTGACGGTCAACTATCGTGAGTCCTACGGGATGTACGCCTGCAACGGGATCCTCTTCAACCACGAGTCTCCCCGCCGCGGGGAGACTTTCGTCACCAAAAAAATCACGAAGGCCGTAGCCAACATCAAGAAAGGGCGGCAGGAAGTCCTGAAGCTCGGGAACCTCGATGCCAAGCGCGACTGGGGCTTCGCCAAGGAGTACGTCGAGGCTATGTGGCTCATGCTCCAAAAGGATGAGTCAGGCGATTATGTCATAGCTACCGGCGCGACCCACACGGTCCGGCAATTCGTCGAATTCGCCTTCGAGGAGATCGGCGTAAAGATCGAGTGGCGGGGTTCGGGGTCGGACGAAGTCGGTGTAGACGCGGAAAGTGGCGCGGTCAGAGTCAAGATAGATCCGCGCTACTATAGGCCGGCCGAGGTAGAGCTGCTCTGGGGCGATCCCGCGAAAGCGAAGCGGGAGCTTGGCTGGACTGCCACGACCGATGTGCGCGAGCTGTGCAAAATGATGGTGCACTACGATCTTCACAACGAAACCTACGGCGGGAAAGAAGAGTAAGGTGGAAAAAGACTCGAAGATCTACGTGGCGGGGCATCGAGGTCTGGTGGGCTCCGCCATCCTCCGAACTCTCGCCGCCGCTGGGTATCGGAATATAGTGACAAAGACGCACGAAGAGCTCGATTTGACTCGGCAGGACGAAACCGAAGCTTTTTTCGAGAGCGAAAAACCCCAGTACGTTTTGCTGTCCGCGGCGAAGGTGGGCGGTATCGGAGCCAATTCGCATTATCCTGCGCAGTTCATCTACCAGAATTTGGCGATAGCGCTCAATATAATCAACTCTTCGTATAAAGTCGGCGTACAGAAACTTCTCAATCTCGGCTCTTCGTGCATTTATCCGAAACTCGCGCCCCAGCCGATGAAAGAGGAGCACCTGCTCACCGGGGCCTTGGAGCCGACGAACGAAGCCTACGCGATCGCGAAGATCGCCGCGATCAAGCTCTGCAAGCACTATAACGACGAATACGGCACGAACTACATCAGCGCCATGCCCACGAATATGTACGGCCTCAGGGATACATACGATCTGGAGAATGGCCACGTCCTGCCGACCTTGATCCGGAAATTCCACGAAGCCAAGGTACATGGCGGCGAAGTGACCTTATGGGGCGACGGTTCGCCACTGCGGGAGTTCCTGTACTCGGACGACCTCGGGGCTGCCTGCGTCTTTCTTCTGGAAAAGCTCGATTACCCAGAGCTCGGGGAGTTCGTGAATGTCGGCTCGGGCGAGGAACTGACGATCAAGGCGCTCGCCCAGCTTGTGGCGGATATTGTGGGCTATTCGGGCAAAGTCAATTGGGATGCATCCAAGCCTAACGGCACCCCGAGGAAGCTTATGGACAGCTCCAGGCTTTTTGCGTTCGGGTGGAAACCGAAAGTCGGATTGCGCGAGGGAATCGAGAGGGCCTATCGGGATTTCCTGGAGCGAGAGGGCCTTTGAGGCTTGCCTATGGCGATTATCAGGCTTGCGCTTCGCAACGTCGTTCGGCATGGCCGCCGTTCGCTGACCATCGTGTTCCTCATCGCCGCGGGGACCGCGATATTCGTCGTAGGCAACGCAGTGCTCGTGAGCAGCAGGCAGGGCATAAAGACCTCTTTCGTACAGAGCCTGACCGGGGACTTCTCGGTGAGCGCCGAAACCGAAGAATCCTTCAGTCTCTTCGGGAACGAGGTTCCTATCGTCGGAGAGTACGCAACAACTCCGGCTCTCCCGAATCACGACGCGCTAGCGGCACGGCTGCGGACCTTGCCCAATGTCCGGTACCTAGTCTCGGTCGTCTCGGGGGCCGGTCGCCTGGACTCTGGCGCGTGGCAGGAGAACGCGATATTCTTCGGAGTCGCCGGGCCTGAATACTTAGAGGCTTTTCCCTCCATTTCCGTGCGCCAGGGTTCTTTCCTGAAAGACGGGCAAGAGGGGATTCTCCTCAACGAGTCGCAGCTGGAGTCGATCGAGAAGGCGACGGGCCGCCGTCCCTCCCTCGGCGAGACGATAGGACTCTCGGTCTTCAGCGATGCCGGATTCACGATCCGCTCTCTGCCTCTGCTGGGAGTATTCTCCTACACTTCGCGGAGTATCGCTACCGACAGAATCTGCCTCATCGATGTCGAGACCGCGCGGGCCTTGAATGGGTATATAGTCGGCTCGACTGTGGCGGATGGGAGCGGATCGCCGTCTATCGATACTTCTTCCCTGGACGACCTGTTCTCCAGCTCTCCGAAAGACGTAGTCTCCTCCGGGGCCGCCCTGGATCTCTCCGGCGTCGAGAAGGAGCTGCGAGACACGAGCGCGCGCGACAATGCGGTTCGTACGGTCTCCGGAGCCTGGAATTTTGTATTGATCCGCGCCTGTGAGGGCGCGGATCTCCCGAAGCTGGGCAAGGATATTGAACGCACTATCGCCTCGACGAAGGCCGAGGCTCGCGTGCTCGATTGGAGGCGCACGGCGGGAAACCAGGCGCAGATGATCTATATTCTGCAGGTGATATTCAACGTTGGAATACTGATACTCGCCTTTGCCGTGATAACCATCGTCATGAACTCGCTTGTCATAACAGTCCTCGAACGCTCAGGCGAGATCGGCATGATGCGCGCAATCGGTGCCTCTCGTTCTTACGTATGCAGGCTTTTCGTGACCGAGACGCTCGCCCTCACGTTCGCGGGGGCACTTGTCGGAGTCGCTGTCGGCGCGCTCTCGGTCTTGATCCTCGCTCACGCCGGGATCAGGCTGAGCAATTCTCTTTTTGTAACCATGTTCGGTTCCTCCGTCCTCCGTCCCTCGCTGCGGCTCTCCGACGCTCTTCTCTATCTAGTCGGTGCGCTCTTCGCGGGAGCCTTGGCCTGGATCCATCCTGTGCGTCTGGTGCTGCACAGTCAGCCCATCCAAGCTATGGCTAAGGCGGAAGAGTGATGACCCTGTTCACGTTCGCATTAAAGAGTCTCGCCGGAAGGCGGCGGCGTTTTTTCTTCCTGGGCCTGGCGGTTTCTTTCGGCTTCTTCATCATGACTGTCGCCACCGGCTTGACCGAAGGCTTACTGAAGACGGTAAGGGAGAAGGGTGCTTTCTATTTTTCCGGGAACGTCAATATCACCTGCGATAGCCGGGGCGAGAGCGATCATGAGATGGACGCCCAGCTTCTCCGCGGCGCCGTCCGAGAGGCATTGGGGCCGGTCCCGGTCTTTCTGCGCTCGATATACTACGGAACCGACGCGCAGCTCTTTTTCGGCGGCGCGACAGTCCGACAACGACGAGTGATCGGCATCGATTGGTCGGACGAGAGGGGCAGCGTCGGGGCGCTAAATATTGTCTCCGGCTCCTTCCCTGCTGATGGAGATCTGCGGGCGGTCCTGATATCGGAGACCGCGGCGAAGCGCCTGGGCGTCCGCGTCGGGGACGAGCTGATGCTCCTCGTGACGGGGCAGCACGGGCGGAACACCGCCAATTTCGTTCTGCGCGGCGTCTTCAAGGACTCGAGCATCTTCGGTTACGCCGCGTACGTCTCTCGGTCGGCCTTAAACGATGCGCTCTCCCTGCCTGCTGCTTACGCGACGGATTTCGGCGTGACCCTCCGCGGCAGTCGGAACGAGGGTGCCGCGGCCGAGAGGATCCGCGCTTCTTTGGCGAAGCGCGCGGAAGTCTTCTCCGTGGCCCACACTCGCGCCGAGCTTTCGAGTCTGTCGGGAGGTAGCTGGCAGGGGAAGCGCTATATGGTGTGCACGCTCGATGCCCATCTTTCCGACATAAAGCAGGTGCTAGACGCGATAACGGCTATCTGTTATGCCTTGCTCGCCGCTTTTTTGGCTGTCGTGCTTATCGGTATCGTCAGCACGTATAGAGTCGTCGTTTACCAGAGAAGCGCCGAAATAGGCATGATGCGGGCGATCGGAATGGGGAAAGCCAGGGCGATGTTCGTTTTTGTCGAGGAGGCGGGCGCCCTCGCGGCAGTTTCGGCCTTCGTCGGCCTGATCGCGGGAGAAATCGTCCTGTTCGCCATTTCGTTATTCGAATTTCCGCCAAGCCTCGATATGTTTCTAAAGCGAGGGCACTTGGACTGGGCCCTCGATCCTGGGGTAATTCTCGGGATTTTCGCGATCGTATGCGCTTCGACTTTGCTCGCAGCTTGGATTCCCGCGCGGAAGGCCGCGGGAATAACGCCAATGGATGCCATGAGGACTGAGGAATAGTATGAGAAGATTTGCTCTGTTATTGTTATTAGCGGTCGCGATGCCTTGCGCCTTCGCGGACCCGGATTTCCCTGCCATGCTGAAGACGGTGGATAGTCTTGTATCTTTCTTGGACACGGACTTCTCCGCCGCCTACAAGATCGAGCAGTCCAAGCCCGGGGAAGGGACGAGCGTCACGGACGCCGTGATGTTCCGCCGCGATAAGGACGAGAAATATCTTATTCTTATCCTCGATCCCGCCTCCGATAAGGGCAAGGGTTACTTGAAAATCGGACAGAGCATGTGGCTCTACGACCCGGTCGCCCGAAGGTTCGACTTTACGAGCTCGAAAGAGCGCTTCCAGAACTCCAACGCGCGCAATTCCGACTTTACGAAATCGAGCTTCGCGACTGACTATGACATCGTGTCGACCGCCCGCGAGCAACTGGGGAAATTTTCCTGCTGGGTCTTCGATCTGAAGGCCAACAACGACGATGTGACCTTCCCCCGCACCAAGATTTGGGTCAGCGAGGACAACCTCGTGCGCAAGGTCGAGGACTACAGCCTTTCGGGCCAGCTTATGCGTACGCGGGCGGTGCCGAGCTATCAGAAGGTCGGAAGCCGCTATGTCCCGGTCATGCTCCTCATCGTCGACAATCTCCGGGGCAAGACTATCGGTGGGAAGTTCCAGAACGAGACCACGAGGCTCACGATAACCAAGCCTTCTTTAAGCGCTTTGCCTGATTCGATTTTCACGCAGGCCTACCTGGAAAAGGTCAATCAGTGACAGTTCGGGGCTGCTTTCGTCTCATGGTATGCCTGGCGGCGTTTTGCGCCGCCAGGGCTCTTTGTGCAGAGGACGCGGCCTCCGACTCGTCCGTCGATCAACTATTCGAGACGCCGCAGGCTGATGTCGAGACGCAGTCTTCCGACGCAAGTCAGCTGATCAGCCCCTTCCATGCGCAGCCTCTCACCGTGACCGGGGCGCTGACGGCTTATGCCGGCGGGGTTGCCGGCGTCTCGGACACTAAAGACGCTTCCGGCAACTGGAACGGCGGCTTGTCGCCCTCGATGTCCCCGGGGCTGAGCTTTGTTCCGAGCCTAACCTTCGCCGCCCGGCCCGACGAATCGATCAGATTCCAGGGGACTTTAAGTTTTCCCTTCGCTACCACCAATATGTTCGCGCCGGTAATCAATGAGTTGTTCTTTGATTATACGCTCTTTAACGAGTACTACTTCAGGATCGGAAAGCACTTGGTCAGTTGGGGCGTGACGCGCATCTTCGACGCCGGTGGAGACCTTATGGAGAACAGCAGTAACGGCTTGAACGTGAAACTCAATATGCCGATAGGCATAGGAGGAATCACGACGGTCATACTTACCCCTGCGAGCATATCTTCCAGCTACTCATGGAAGGACTTCACCTATGGCCTGCAGGGCGATATACCGATCGGCAAGGCGGAGCTTATTCTATCGGCGACAGGTTATCGGTACGATAGTGATTCTTTGCCATTCCGAGGCACCGCCGTTCTCAAGACCTCGCTGGGGCCCATCGATCTGTTCGCCGAGGGGGTCGAGGCCGCCACGCTTTCGTTGAGTCCCAGCCTGCAGAGTATTGTCTCGGGTTTTTACTGGGAGCGGACCGATCCTGAATATAAGCTCTATGGTGAGTATTATTTTAACGCAACCGATACGAGCCTGCGCGATCATCGGGCCTCCCTTGTCGCGGGCGCCAATCAAGCCTTCGGTTCGCCCTTCGATATCGCCATTCAATGGACGCATGCTTTTATTGATAATTCAGGCATCGTAGTGCCGGGATTCTCCGTCGACTTGTGGAACCACGTCTCCCTGCAGATTGGTTTCCCTATCCGCTACGGGAATCCGGGGAGCTACTTCCTCGTGAATAGCTCGCCTTCAGTGACAACCTCCGTCATACCGACGGACGTGCTCACTTGGCAGGAACGCTACGGTCTATTATTCCGCTTTAAGATGACCACGGGTTTTTAACTCAGTGAGGGCATAATTATGTCCATTGTCGCGCAGGCGCTCGGCATCGATGGGCTTCTTGTCATTCAGCCTAAGGTCTTCGGCGACAAGCGTGGCTATTTTTTCGAAAGCTACAGCGAGCGGGACTTCGCCGCCGTGGGAATAGGCCAACGCTTCGTGCAGGACAACCAGTCCAAATCGTCGAAGGGGGGCTTGCGCGGTCTGCACTTTCAAAAATCGCATCCGCAAGCCAAGCTCGTGCGCGTCATAGAAGGCGAAGTCTTCGATATCGCCGTAGACCTTCGAGCGCTCTCGCCCACTTTCGGAAAATGGGAGGGCATTAAGCTCTCGGGCGAGCTGCAGAACCAGTTCTATATTCCCCAGGGCTTCGCGCACGGCTTTCTCGTGCTCTCTGAGACTGCGGTCTTCGCCTACAAGTGCACTGATTTCTACCATCCCGAGGACGAGGGCGGCATCCGTTGGGACGATCAGACGATCGCCGTCAAGTGGCCGGATACAGGTATGCCCCCCCAACTCTCGGAAAAGGATCTGATGTTGCCATGCTTCGACCCCAAAGCCCGGTATTTCGAATGAGGCGACAAGTTGCACTTATCGCTGCCTGCCTTCTTCTTTATCCTTTCTGGCTGCGTGCTGACGATGCGCTCCAGGTCATCCCTCGTCTCCATACCTGGGGCGCCGAGCTCGACCTCGGTTGGTCGCCCTTCGCGCTCTGGCCGGGGCGGGAGACGACGCTCTGGGCCGGCGTAGAGGGCGACTATAAATCTTGGAACTGCTTCCACGATCCGCTCTCGGGCAATGCCTTGACCTCCGCAAGTCTCTCCGATGCGACAGTGCACGAAGCCCTCGGTCTGTGGTTCCTGGGTGCAACGCAAGGCCTCGTGCTTCAAGAATCGGCCCTCGGTCCGGGTTCCCGAGCCTGGGAAGATAGCAGCCTCCTCGAAGCCTTCGCGTATTATCGGGGTGTCGACTACGATACGCTCTCATCAGGTTCCTACTTCGCCGACTCGGGCGCCCCCGACAAGAATGGCTACCTTGAGACATCCTTTCTCGCGGGACTGTCCCTCGACCGCGTCACCAAGGCCGACGCGCACGACCTCAAAGAGGGCTACCTTCTCGAGGCTTCGACCACCTGGGCACCCCGCCCCCTTCAGTCCGTGGCCGTGGACTATGGCCGGGTTACGGCTATCGCCCAGGGTTTTTTGCCTCTCTGGGATCTGCGGCCGGACTCCCGGCTCAATACCCTAAGCCTCATGGCGGCCCTCAATCTCGCCGTCGACCATCTCTGGGGCGAGAGCATCCCTTCGGAAGAGCGGCAGCTAATCGGAGGACGGGCCTGGGGCGGCGTGGGCGGCTGGAACGAGAGCGATGGCGGAACGGTCCGCGGCGTCGAGGCCGGCCGTTTCGACGGGACAGACAAGGCGGTCGCCAACGCAGAGCTTCGCCTGAACCTACCCGGCTTCGAGATCCGCGACCCCTTCGATCTTCCCCTCATAGACAAGGTCCTCGAGTTCGTGCCGGGTTTCGTGGCCTATGCGGATGGCGGCATGTACGGGGGCCTCGTGGGGCAGGAGCCGGGCGCCCTCTTCAGCGTGGGGCTGGGAGCCTACCTTACGGTCATGAAATATGGGACTATCGCGATGTACGGAGATTATTGGATCGCGGGCGGTTCCCCCTATCCAGGGTCTCCCTTCTGGCACATAGAGCTGGGCATGCACTTCTAGGATTGTCTTTTTTCCGCGACTTTAGCCTGTTGGGAAAGGAAACTGACAATGATCTGGCTTATCGGTAATAGAGGCATGCTCGGTACCGAGCTTTCGAACGCCCTCGCGGCCGCAGGCCTCGAGAGCGTCGGCACGGACCGCGACGTGGACATCCTCGAGCCAAACGCCCTCGCGTCCTTCACTTCGGGCAAGAGGATCGAGTGGATCGTCAACTGCGCGGCCTACACCGCGGTGGAAAAGGCGGAGGCCGAAGAGGTTCTTGCCGAGCGCCTTAACGCCCGCGGGCCAGAGAATATAGCCTTCTTGGCGAAAGCGATCGGCGCCAAAGTCCTCCATATATCTACGGACTATGTCTTCGATGGTTCAGGCACGCGACCTTACCTCGAATCCGATCCCATGGCTCCCAATAGTGCCTACGGTAGGACTAAGGCAGAAGGCGAAAGGGCCCTTGTCGCCGCCTGCCCCGAGCACGTGATCCTGCGCACTGCCTGGCTCTACGGCAAGTATGGCCCCAACTTCGTCTATACGATGCTCAAGCTCATGAAGACGAAGGACAGGATCGGGGTGGTCTTCGACCAAAAGGGGACGCCTACGTATAGCGCAGACCTCGCGGCCGCTATCGTCGCCATACTGCGCGCGCCGAAGCCCGTCTACGGCACCTTCCATTTCACTGACCTCGGCGAGACGAACTGGCACGAGTTCGCTTTCGAGATCCAGAAGCTCGGCAAGGAGTACGGTCTTCTCGAGAACGAGAGCTTGGTCGAGGCGCTCACGACCGACCAGTATCCCACCAAGGCCAAGCGGCCCGCGTACTCGGTGCTGTCCAAGGACAAGATCCAGAGGACCTATGGCATCGCGATACCCGAGTGGCGCACTGCTCTCGAGCGTTTCATCCGCGAAATCGTCGCGGACGAGTCGACAAAGCGTTTTTATATCTACTAAGTCGGTGTAAATCTCGTAATGGGGATTTTATGAGTAGAAATTTCAAGACACTTCTCGTGACTGGCGGCGCCGGATTCATCGGGTCGAATTTCATTCATTACCTCTTCGAGAAGACCGATTTCCCCGGCAGGCTCGTGAATGTGGATGCTCTAACCTACGCGGGCAATCTCGAGAGCCTTTCAAGCGTATCCAAAGAGTCTGGCGGCAAACGCTACTTCTTCGAGATGGCGGACATTCGCGACCGCGTAGCCATAGAGGCTGTCTTCAAGAAATACGAGCCCGACGCGGTCCTGCACTTCGCCGCGGAGAGCCACGTGGACCGATCGATACTGGGTCCCGAGGCCTTCGTGACGACGAACGTCATCGGCACGTACACCATGCTCGACGTCGCGCGTGTAGCCTGGAAGGACCGCAAGGACGTGCTCTTCCACCATATAAGCACGGACGAGGTCTACGGATCCCTGGGCGATACGGGCTACTTCACCGAAGAGACGCCCTACGATCCGCGTTCTCCCTATTCTGCGAGCAAAGCTGGATCGGACCACCTCGCGATGGCCTACAGCCACACATACGGCTTGCCGGTGACCCTCTCCAACTGCTCGAACAACTACGGGCCTTATCAGTTCCCCGAGAAACTCATACCGCTCATGATCCTCAACATGGTCGAGGGCAAGCCGCTCCCCGTCTACGGGGACGGTAAGAATATTCGCGACTGGATCTATGTCGAGGACCACAACGCGGCAGTATGGAAAATCATGCGCGAGGGCGAGGCCGGCAGGGGCTACAATATCGGCGGGGAGAACGAGTGGGAGAACATTCGCCTGCTCAATAGCCTTATCGAGCTCGTGGCCGAAGAGGCCAATCTCGACGCCCAGAAAATTCGCGCGCAGATCGCCTACGTCAAGGATAGGCCGGGCCACGACAGACGCTATGCGATCGACTGCTCGCGCATCAAGAGGGAGCTAGGCTGGAAGCAGGAGCACAGCTTCGAGACTGGCCTGCGCAAGACGGTGCGCTGGTACCTCGACAATAGCCAGTGGTGCAAGCACGTTCGTTCGGGCGAGTACAAGAACTGGCTTGAGAAGAACTACGCGTCTCGCGCGTGATACACGGGAGCCTTGCTATTTTATCCCGCTGCGCAGCGTTAGGAGCTGCGCGTGGCGGGTGGCCAGCACCTTGTACAGGCGCACGAGCCGCTGGGTCGTGACTTCAATACGGTACTGCTTTGCCCACTCGACGGCTTCTTTGGACTTGGCAGCGCGCAAGGCTTCATCCTCGAGGAGCCGTAGCGTCGCTGCCGCGAACTCCGCCACGTCGTTATTCACCATGAATCCGCCGTTGTCTCCGCGCATGACGTCGAGGGTGCCCATCTCTCCGATGGCGACGACGGGTAGGCCCGCGCCCATGGCTTCTATCGTACATAGGCCCTGGGTTTCGGTCTTGGAGGGAAAGACGAAGACGTCGGAGGCGGCGTAGACGAGGGGAAGCTCGCTTCGGCTTACGTAGCCCATGAAGGCGCAATGGTCGGAAAGTTTAGCGTAATGTATGGTGCTCTCGAGTAGAGCCTTGGCAGGCCCGTCGCCTGCGAAGACCAAGGCGACATCCCGCTTCCGCGCGAGTACGCGGCGCAGCACGGGGATTAGAAACTTGGCGTCCTTCTCGATGGTGATGCGGCCGGCGAATAGCATGATTCTCTTCCCGCGGAGCACGGGGAAGCGGGCATCAAGGCCTTCGCGATAGCGTGCGATCTCGTCTTTCCCCTTGGGCATGAAGATGCTCGGTATGCCCGTGGGTATGACGACGAAGCGCTTGCGGATGTTGTAGCCCTTGAGCCTGCGCAACTGGTTGCGCGAAGGCGTGATGACGACCTCTGGCGAGCGGAACAGGATGCGCATTATGAAACGGGCCGTCGCGCGCATGAGGCGAGGATCGACGAAGCGGATGTAGTTGCAGATGTAGTCTTCCCAGTCCGTATGCGAGGTCACGAGGAGGGGGTATCCGCGCGCCTTCACGTAGATGCGCGCCGCTATGTTGGCCGTGAACTCGGTATTGACGTGGATGACGTCGGGGTTGAAGCGGTCGAGGGCGCGAAAGAAGGCGGGGAACGCGGCGAGGCTGACAAGGCGGTCCTCGCTCGAGACCAGGTTGTTGCCCGAGTGTAGGCGTTTGACCCAGGCTTCGGCCGGGACGGCGCCCCAGGAAGTCGGATAGGACGGGCAGAGGAGGAGCACCTCGTGCCCCAACTTGATCAGCTGCTCGGAATAGGATTGGACCGATACCGTTACACCGTTGACACGCGGCCAATAGCAATCGGACACGATGGCGATTCTCACACTCTATACTCCCTGCCCAAAAGAAGGTATTACTTTACTCCGCCGGTCAGGACCTGGCAATCGATTAGGGGCTATTAATGGGCATATATCGTCGTTTCTCGTTTTTATTCATAGTAGCGCTCTACTCGTCGCTTTCGATCGCGACCGCTGATGATCTTCCGTGCCGCGACTTATCCGGCCTCTTCGGCGCCCAGCGCCAGTTGTCGTTCAACGTCTCCGACTACCGAGACGATAAGGGCAGAAAGTGGATACGCTTCTCGGGGGTGTTCGAGGGAGCATATCGCGCGAAAATGGACGACGTTATCGCGACTCTCTGGGACTTCGAGGAAGCCCCGAAGACCTTCCCTCGGGTCGAGGCGGTCCGAATCCGCTCGGACGACGGCACCACCGCAGTCGTCGAGCAACGGACCGGGGTCCACCTCCTTGGCTTCTCGTATATATCCAATCTGGTCTTCCGCAATGTCATCAGCCGCGATGGCAAGACGGCGGCTTTTAAATTCGAATCGATCGAGGTCGACGATACGACCCTCTCGTCGAGAGGTTCCTGGACACTCGAGGACCGTTCGGACGCCTCAGGCTGCGCCACGTACGTGTGCTATACCGTCGATAGCTTCGTGTCTCCGCGCTTTCCCGCCCAGGCCGCCCTCATGCGGCGATTCGGCGCCGCAGACGTGCGCGCCCTCATCCGGCAGCTGGGCGACGCTACTGAAAAACGGGTCAATAAGAGATAGCCGGCGCAGTTGACAGTCAGGCTCTGGAGCTCCACTATTACTAACATGGGCTTTTTCCCCATCATAGTCGTCGTAGTCGTACTACTCGTCTTCGTGGTCGTTCTCATCCTCGTCGTCTCGGCGAGGAAGGGCGAGCTGCCGAAAAACGTGGGAAAGCATAGGCTCCAGGGCAAGGACAAAACTCAGGTGCTCAAGGAAGCCAACCGTCGCCTGGCCTCCAACCCCAAGGACCCCGAGGCCCTTGCGGCCATAGGAAGCGTTGCCTGGGACGACCAAGACTGGGAGCGTGCCCTCAAGGCCTACGAGACCCTATCCGAGATCGGGGCTGGCAATCCCGACGTGAACGAGCTCGAGGCCAACGAGCGCTACGGCATAGCCGCGCTTAAGCTAGGCCGCGGCGACGTCGCCTATCGCGGCCTCATGGTGGCGCGCAGTATCAAGCAGGACGACTTCGAGGTCAACTACAACCTCGGCCTTATCGAGTACCAGCAGAAGGCCTACGAGAAGGCGGTCGTCCTGCTCAAGCAGGCCGTAGCCGCTCAGCCCGATCACGCGCCAGCCCTCCGTTACCTCGGCAACTCTTACTTCAAGGTGCGATCCTATAAGGAAGCCATCACGACTCTGCGCAAGGCCCTCGATATAGAGCCCGAGGACAAGGAGTCTCTCTTCGCCGCCGCCGAGTGCTACTACGAGCTCGGGAACCTCGACCAGGCGCTCAAAATATTCAGTCATCTGCGCGCCGACCCGACCCTCGGCCCCGCGGCCTCGCTCTTCGCGGGCACCATACACCTGAACCAGCGGCTCTACGACCGCGCGGTCGCGGACTTCGAGATAGGACTCAAGCACCCGAACGCCAAGCTCGAGAGCGTAGTGGAGCTCAAGTACCGGCTTGCGGCCGCGGCGCTGCAAATGCAAGACATAGGCAAGGCAGTGGGGCTCCTCACCGAAGTGCAAGCAGTATATCCGAACTTCAAGGACGTCCCCGTCCTCCTCGCAAAATACAAAGAGCTCAACTCGAACCGCAACCTCCAGACCTATCTCTTGGGCTCGACGAGCGACTTCGTCACTCTCTGTCGCAAGATCGCGCTCTTGTACTTCCCCAAGGCCAAGGTCAAGATCACGGATATTTCGGTCCAGGCCAACGACTGGGCGGACATACTCTCCGAGGTGGAAACCTCCAAGTGGTCGGATCTCATCCTCTTTCGTTTTATCCGCTCGCAGGGCACGGTCGGCGAGCTTGCGGTGCGCGACTTCCACGCGCGCGTCAAGGATCTTAAGGCGGGCAAGGGCTACTGCATCACCGCGGGGACTTTCAGCGAAGAGGCCAAGCGCTTCGTTGAGGCGCGGCTCATTGATCTCATCGAAAAACAGGTCCTTATGCAGACGCTCAACTCGATAGACTCGCGGGCTAAAGGCTTGCTGGCTGACCCGTGATGGAAAGGATTAATCGCTGACTCACGTAAAGACATGTTAGAAGAGAATATTGGAAGGCCCGGGCGCGGGGAGCTGCGTCCGGGCTTTTTTTGTTTTCATACTGCGACAACTCGATTAAAAAAGTAAAATATTAGCTTTGTCCTCTTGCCGGATTTCAATTTGCGCATCTTCTCCAGTGTCGTCGTACCAGCCCGTGGATCGCTTGTACCATCGATTCCATCCGCTGTCTATTTGGTCGAGGAGGCGCGACCCGGTCGATGTCCCCTCAAGCCGCGCAGTATTCTCCGAAGTCGACCAGGCATCGATGGATTTCGCTATAGCCTGCTCGACGCGTGCGTCATGCCTGGACACTGAGCTCACGAAGAAGGATCTGGTGTTGCGCATCGCCGTGGGGATTATCATCGCGAGAAGGGCCACGGAAAAGCACAGAGCAATACCAAGGCGCAGAAACGGCGGCCTGCTGGGCACGGAGAGGCGACCTTTCCGAAGCTTTGCCTCCTCCTTTTGGATTATTCTGGGAATATCTGGATCAGCTATGCTTGCGCATCGTCCGTCGAGGTAGTTTCGCAGTGATCCTGACTTCGACAATCCAGCCCAGTATCGATCAGCCGATATGTTTTTTTTTCGCACCATGATCCGTCTCCTTCGAGCATGCTCTCGTAAAGAATCTTCTTGATTCGATGCAGTCGCGACTTCATAGTCCCTACGGGGATCCCGAGGATTGTGGCGCTTTCCTTTTCCCCGAGCCCCTCGATTTCTCTCAGGAAAATTATACTCCTGTCCCGCTCCGGCAGCTTCTGGATAAGGCTCCATAGGCGATCATTTTCATCGTGGAGTGTCACTGTCTCGGAGGGATCCGCGGCCTCGCTCGCTTGCCGCCGCTCAGATTCTTCGTCAAGTCTTTTTAGGAGCCTCCGCCGTCTTCTCTCCTTGCGTATATGGTCCGCCGCCTTGTTCCTGACCAAACGGTAGAGGTAGGTCGAGAACTCCGAATCGCCGCGAAAGGAATCACGGCCCTGGTAGAGGGCGATGAGCGATTCCTGCTGAACTTCCTCGCAGGCCTCCGGATCACCTCCCAGCTGAACGTAGGCGAACCTTCGGATGCAAGGGAGCCATTCTCTCGCGAAGGGCTCGAAGTCCTCCCTTCGCGAGGGAATCGACAGCGGGGGCTCTTTGCCACGCAGCTGTTCTATAGGTCTCATAGCACTCGCAGGAGATTGATGAGCCTGCTCGTCGTCAAATCGTCGGCAGGCGACGCCTGCTGTTGCGGCGGAAGGCTCTTGAACTGGGCGGCGAGGTCCGATAGCGAAGCCCAGCGAGAGTCCCCCAGCAGCTTCCTGATCTTGAGCTGTCGATCGAGCTCGGCCATGCGGATGCTCATCTCGGCCTCGATGGACCTCCGCACTATCGGTTCGAGGTCCTTCGTCGTCACGCCAGGCAAGAGGAGCGCTCGGGTGAGTTCGACTCTGTCCGCGTTTACTTCGCCTCTGGCGGTTTGGATCGTCCTATTCGCCTCGATGACGATGTCTTCGAGGCTCTTGAGCTCGTCGGAACTCAGCTTGAGCGAATGGATCTGCGCTACGATACCCGGCTTGGCTTCATCTGCCTTAAGCGCGCTTTCGAATCCGCAGAGAAGCGCAAAAATGACAATATAGGCCGACCAACGCGTTCCTGTACACTTCATAATCCCTCCATCGAAATGTCGCGCATGTCTTTTATAGAATACGATAAATCCGCAGACAAAGTGAAAAAAAGGCCCTCGCGAATCTGCGCCGCAAACTGTTTCTGGGGAATATTTTCTCGGTCAACTTAAAAAAAACAAAAGATATGTCGCCCATTTGCTGAACGGATTCTCCTCGAATGGGGAGCTTCTGCGAACATACCGACGATGCCACTGGCAAACCGCATACTTGACTCTGAAATCTCCGCTCGGTTTCCGAATATAAAATGAGATCCTCTTCCCTTATCTCGAAACCGAGCCTCGAAGCGACATCGAGCACGATCCCGCCGTAGTCCTGCGGAACATCACGCTCTGGCCTGTCGCAGATATAGATCCCTCCAAGGCTCGTTACGAGGGCACGAAACAGCAAAAAGCCGAACTCGATCCCGGAAGAAAGGTCCCATTCCAAGTCGATAAAAGAAGTCTCTCCATCGGCACTGACGACGAGATTCTTTGGAACAGCGTCCAGAAGCCTTCCGGGCAGACAGGTCGTCAAGCTCAGAGGCTCGTTCAGATTGGGCAGTTCCTCCTTCCGTATTGCAGAGACCCAGACGCGCAGCCACTCTGCGATTTGCTGGCAGGTCCACCCCGGCTGAATAAGCATGCTCTCGAGCTGGTCGGCCCAGATTTGGCCCGGCCTATAGGTCTCGTCCTCGAGATGAAGCCTCAAAGGGCTTTTGGTCTCATTCTCGGCGGACCATGCGGGACTTAAGGGGCGACGCTCGACGATCACCTTTTCTCCTCGCCTGAGGAACTTCAGCTCTTTTGCATAGCTTTTTAAGCGGCCGTAGTCATAGTGCCATGCGAGCTCCCCCTCCGGTTTTGCGGAAGGCAATCTCTTCGATGCCATGACGAGAAATGAGTTCGCAAGTTCGCCAGTTAACCCGTTACGGACCACCGGAAACCATGCCTGTCTCAGCGATACTTCCGTATGAGAAGGGCGCTGTGCCTCTAACATGGCGGAGGAGGCTACGAGGTTGGAGAGAAAGACAGAGCTCCCCTCTGCCGCTAGCCCCTCTTCGGATATGATCGTGGCAGGCAGCTTGTAGTCAGGGAAGGGGAACAGCCATCGCCGTTGCGCGAAGCCTGCCAACGCCAGACGCCGGTCCAGTTCCTTCCTTCCGAAGGTTACGGGACCATTCTCGCTGTATCTGTCTTCGACGCCGACCATCGCCACTCCGTAATGGTCTTCGGGGTATCCAAGCAGGTACTTGAGTCCTAGTTGGTTCTCGATGGCCAGGACCAAGGAACCTTCAGGGGAAAGGAATTCCCTCGCCAGAGTCAGCATCGAATTCACAGGATCCACAGAGGGCGATGGGAAGAACATCCGAGCGTATTCGAGCACGCCGATCATGATCACAGTCTTAAATTGTCCGATGGGAGCGAAGTCCTGGAGTGTTTCGGATACGACCGTCACGCAATCGAGATCTTCGCACCTGGTTGCGGCTATCCTCGCGCGTCTGGAGCTGCCCTCGAGCGCGACCGTCACAAGGCCGCTTTCGCCCAGGAACCTCGTTATGGCTCCGCAGCCGGCGCCTATCTCGAGCACGGGTCCCTGCAAGCGCGAAAGAAGCGGCCTCAGAAGGTTCGCTCTGGAAGAACTCAGATGATAAAGCGTTGGCCAGTCGTTTATTTGCGCAGCGAGTTCGCGCGAGAATAGGGATCTATCGCGGGCCTTGGTTATGATTTTAAGAACTCTCTCCTCTGCTTCGTCGCCATCCGAGTAGGCGATCGAATTCCGATCGCCCTTTCTCTCCCAGACTTTGCCGGCTCCTTCGCTGTGATATCCTTTTTCGACCAGGGATTTGCGTATTTCTCCCAGACCGTCAATATGGCGAGCGAAATATTTTGTGTGAAGGCGCGACTGGAGCGGGACTTTTGTGCAATAGATAGAGTTCATGAATAGACATCCTTATCTCGACATTGAGGAATCGCCACATCACGAACGACCTACCGGCGTCGTGATGAACTTGAGTGAAGTGGGAACCACTCGACGACTCTCGCCGCTCAGCTAATAACGCCGAACTCGTAAAATTAGTCGCTTGAAAAACCAAAAGGTTCACGGGAAAGTGGAAATTCCAGCGCGATAAAAGCTATTGTCCCCTCGCCGGTTTCATCATCAGTACGCACCTCTCGTCCTCGAGAAAGGGCACCTTGACCGGCAATATCTCGGCGCTCGCATAGAGGCCTTCGATCTCAGGCAGTTCCGAGCGCGCTTTATCGGCTTTGCCCTTGTAGGCGACGACGGCGCCATCTTTATCGCATAACGCGAAGACGCGCTTGAATAGCTTGCGCTCGAAGGGCCTGAAGGCGCGGAAGGTGACGAGGTCGTAGGAACCCTTGGCGTGTTCTACCTGCTCCTCGATGACCTCGGCGTTAGCGAGAGGAATGCGCTCGAGCTCTTCGCGGAGGAAGTCCATGCGCCGTGTCATACGATCGATAAGGGCTATCTGTGCTTGCGGCAGGGCTAGGGCGAGGGGGACGCCGGGGAGGCCCGCTCCCGTGCCGAGGTCGGCAATGGTAGGAGATCCACGATCTCCAAGGATGCCGCGAATTGTGGCTATGGGAGCAAGGCTGTCGAGGATGTGCTTGATGACAAGCTCGTCGCCCGAAGCGCCTACGAGTCCAAGGCTAGGGTTCAGTCGCTCGATGTCCGCGATGTAGCGGGAAAGGCCATCGAAGAGGGGGCCTTCCGGCGGGAGGGCGAGGGCACACAGGCCTTCCGAGAGCAGGTTGCTTGTAGCCACGGGATAATTCTAGTGGCATTACCCAGGTATGGGAAGGCGCTTGAAAAGGCGGGGAGGGTAGTCTACTCTCGTTGCGATAATGAAACTATTCGACAGCTGCGTAATAACCGCATCCAATGAGGCCCAGGCAACGATATTCCGCGCTTTGATTAAGAGGCGGATCGAAGCTGGGCTCTATCCCCGTGAAATCGATTTTATTGTATGCGCTGATCCGCCGGGAGGCAGAGTGGGCTCCGGCGGCGGTACGCTTTGGGCCCTCGGCGAACTTGTCCGGCGCGCGAGCTTTCGCTCCGGAAGTCCTCTTCTCGGGGGTAAGCGCGCCCTCGTGATCCATGCTGGCGGCGAGTCGCGCAGGCTCCCCGCCTATGTCCCCGAGGGGAAGCTCTTCGCGCCTCTGCCTTCGCCTTCCAGCTGTCTTATGCAGCCTGTGATCCTCGACCACATGCTCGATCTCTTCTTCCGCTATCCCTGGCGAGCGGATGAATTGGTCGTTTGCTCCGGAGACGTCGTTATCGATTTCGAGACCGAGCTCTTGGACTTGCCCGATGATGCGATCTGCGGCTTCGCGGCCGCCGATAGCTTCGAGCGAGGATCGCGACACGGCGTGTTCTCCTTTGACCCCGTCTCCGGCTCGGTCCGGGATTATTTCCAGAAAGCACTCCCGAGCGTCCTTGAGCGCGAGGCGAGGATCGAGGGCAGGGACGCCTGCGCGCTAGACCTCGGCATCATCTCCTTTCGGGGCTCTTCGCTCGACGCCCTGACCTCCTTGCGCGAGAACTGGACTGGAAATGAGCGCCGCTTCGATCTTTACCTCGAGCTCTTGACCGCCTGCCTCGCCTCTCTCGACCTGGGCGGATACTTGAAGCGGGTTGCGGATTCCTCGACGCTTTCGCGACCGGAGCTCGAGGAGCTTTATTCGCTCTTCCATCCTTGCGGCCTTTCGGGTGTCCTCGTGCGCGATAGCGCCTTCCTCCACTTCGGGAGTGCGGTCGAGTATCCCGGAGCCTGCGTCGAGTTGCTTAACGAGGGGCATCCGCCCTTTTACGCCTTACCCGCCGAAGAGCTCGTTCCTAAGGCGACGGAAGCTCTGGTGCAGTTCTCGTGCTTCGATGTCGAGCTCAAGGCTCTCGGCAAGCTCTCCTATGCCGAGAACTGCCGCGGCCTTCGCGCCGTTCTCGAGGGCGGCAACATGCTCGTCGGCATACGGGATCTGCATCTCGACGAGAGCGTTCCCGCGGGAATATGCATCGACGAGCGCCGCGTTGAGGATACTACGCGCGCTATGCGCTCGTATCGGCTCGTCTACCATAGTGGCGACAGCTTTAAGAGCGTCGCCTCTTTAGCGGACGCGAAATTCTGCGGCATGGCTATGAGCGACTGGCTCGCCGAACGCGGCCTTAAGTGCGAGGACATCGGCTCTTTGACAGAGGGTCCCTTTGATCTCTATGACGCGGCGCTTTTCCCCGAGGCCGCAGACGCTGGCCATATTTACGGTTATTGGCGAAAGCCCGGCGATCCCTCGGCGTGGAAGGCGTGGTTCCTTTCGTCCCTCCGTATTTCGATACGGCGGGCAAATGAGCTTTCCAATGCGGAGCGCCGTGACGAGGAGCGGCGACAGATGCGCGCTTCCGAACTCGCGTCCGCGCTCGGCAAGGGAGGTTTTTTTGCCGCGCCCGCGCGGGACGTCGCAGTTTGTATCCCCCTGGGGCTCGATGCGAAGGAAATGGCTGCGCGTTATAAGCGAACCGATGATCCCTTGCTCAAGGCCTATCGTGGCGCGGTCTTGCGCACAGCGACGCAGGGAATCGTCTCCGATTCCGAGCGCATCGATATACATTTCGCCCATAGGAGCGGAGCGCTGGACCTGCGCGCGAAGGTGAAGCTCGATCAGATAGTATGGGCGCGCTCTCCCGCCAGGCTCGATATTGCCGGCGGCTGGACCGATACGCCGCCCTACACTAATCGCTACGGTGGCGCTGTAGTGAACCTCGCCGTAGATTTGAACGGCCAAAGCCCTATACAGGTTTTCGTCAGGCGCACGAAAGAGCCGCGGATACGAGTGCACTCGATCGACCTCGGGCTGAGCGAGACCATAGAGGACACCGCCGCCTTGCGCGCCTATCGCGACCCCAGATCCTCCTTCGCGCTGCCCAAGGCGGCCCTCGCCCTTCTCGGCATCGGGGCGCAGCTGCCGGACGGCGCTTCCCTTGCGCCCTTTCTCGAAGCCGCAGGCGGCGGACTGGAACTTACTCTGCTCTGCGCGATACCGAAAGGCTCGGGCTTGGGCACTTCCTCGATACTCGCGGGGACCATACTCGGCGCGCTTGAGCGCTTCTTTGGCGTGCCGACGACGCAGGAATCCCTCTTCCTCCAAGTCCTCGAGGTCGAGCAGATGCTGACGACGGGCGGAGGCTGGCAGGATCAGATCGGCGGGCTGACCGGAGGGGTGAAGTACATCGATTCGAAACCTGGCATCAGGCCCAAGCCGTCGATCCATCAGCTCGATCCCTGGGTCTTCGAGGATCCGCAGAGCGCCGAGCTCTTGACGCTCTACTACACGGGCGTGACGCGGCTGGCCAAGAACATCCTTAAAGAAGTGGTCGATCGGGTCAACGGGATGGAGAGGGCCTACCTTTTCACGCACGGCCGCCTCGCCGCGCTCGCCAAAGACGCGCGCGACGCGATATCGCTGCGCGACGTGGTATGGCTCGGGGATATCGTTGACGAGTCCTTCCGGGAGAACAAGCTCATCCACGCGAGTACGACGAACGCGGATATCGATGCTTTGGTCGCTACCACGAAGCCATACTGCCGCGGCATGAAGCTCCTCGGTGCGGGAGGGGGAGGCTTCGCGTTTTTCATGTCTCCCGATAGACGTGCCGCGGAGAAGTTGCGGGAAACGCTGACTAAAGACTTCGAAGACGAGCGCGCGAGGCTCGTGGACTTCGGGCTCGATAAACGGGGGCTGCAGGTCACCGTGAGCTAAGAGCAAGAAGCCCCGCGCGCCAGAAAGACTTTCTGTCGCGCGGGGCGAAAAGGCGAATACGTCTACCGCTAGGAGGTGGCTGCAGTAGGCGATTCCGCGATCTTATTCTCTTGGCCCTTGGCCTTTTTTCGGCTCGACTCGAAGAGCCTCTGCAGCAAGCAGAAGACGAAGACGAGGAAGCCGATGGCGATTCTCGTCCACCAGGAGTTGAGTGTCCCTTGGAACATTATCAGCACCTGGATGGTCCCGAACACGAGGACTCCGAACAGCGTCCCGAGGATGCTGCCGACCCCACCGGTGAGGAGGGTTCCTCCGATAACGACTGTGGCTATGGTGTCCAGCTCCATGCCTTGGCCATTAAGCGCGTAGCCCGAGAGTGTATAGAAGGAGAACACGATGCCGGCCAACGCGGCGCAGAAACCGCTTAAGCCGTAGAGCAGGATCTTTGTCCGCGCGACGGGCAGACCCATCAGTATCGCCGATTGCTCGTTTCCGCCGATCGCGTACACGGTTCGTCCGAATTTCGTGTAGCGGGAAACGAACATTCCGGCCAAGAGGACGACTATCGCGATGACCACGCTCGGCGAAATGAAACTGTTCCCGATCTTTATCTGCGCGTGCGCCGCGGCCTGCCAGAACGGATTGTTGACCGCAATCGTGAAGAGGCTTACTACGTAGCAGAGCCCTCGGGCGAAATACAGGCCCGCCAGGGTGACTATGAAAGGCGGTACGTTGAATTTTTGGATGAGATAACCCATGAAAAAACCCATGGCAACACCCATCAGGAGAACGACCGGAATCACCAGGATCGGGGACCAGTGCGCTTTCTCGAGGAGGCTCGCGGACACCATCCCGGACAAAGCGAGCATGGAACCGACCGATAGGTCGATGCCTCCCGAAATTATCACCAAGGTCATGCCCACGGCTATGATTATCAGGTAAGAATTATCGATAAATAGGTCCAGGAAATTCTGCAGCGAAAAAAAACCGGTGAAGGAGACCGAACCCAGACCGAACATCAGGATAAAGAGGGCAAGAGTCACAAGAGAAGGAAGGTTCCTCGGGTCGATGCTTAGTCTCGTTTTCATGCCGACAGCTCCTTCTTCCCGAACACTCCAGCAATCATGGAGCGGAAACTGCTCGACTGAAGCAAGCAGACAGCCCAGACGACCAAGGCCTTTACGACCTTCGAAATCTCCGGCGGAACGCCGAATGCGTAGATGGTCGTCGTCAGCGTCTGGACTATCAAAGCGCCGACGATGCTGCCTACCAAGTAGAACTTTCCGCCATTCATGGACGTTCCGCCGATCACCACCGCCAGAATCGCGTCCATCTCGTATCCGAGGCCCGCATTATTCCCGTCGGCGCTCATGACGGTCGAACATACGACTAGTCCGGATATACCCGCGCAGAATCCGCTGAACGCGTAGACGGCGAAGATAATGTTCTTCGCGCTTATGCCAGCGAAGCGCGCAGCCGTCGGGTTGATACCGACTGCCTCGATGAACAGGCCGAGGGCCGTTTTTCTCGTCGCCAAGGCCGTCAGCAAGAGGATGAAGAGGACTATGTAGATCGAGAAGGGGAGGCCGAATAGATAGCCTTGCCCCAACAGGGCGAAGGGCTTGGCATAGAGCCAGACGACCATGGCGTTCGTCGTCACCATCGCTATGCCGCGTCCCGCGACGAAGAGGATCAAGGTCGCGATGATAGGCTGCATGCCGATCCGCGAAACGAGCATACCATTCCACATCCCCGCCACTACCGCCACTAGTATCGCCGCACACATGGCGAGCCAAATCGGATGCTTGGGGATGCCCTGCAGATCGCCGCCTATCAGCATCGCGACGACACCCGCCGAGATAGCGACGACGGAACCGACGGAAATATCGATCCCTTTCGTCGCGATGACGAGGGTCAGGCCGATCGCGAGGAGCATGATCGGCGCGCCGTTCTTCAGAATATCGATCACATTGCCGTATAAATGCCCCTCTTTCATCTCGAGGCGAAAGAAATGAGGGGTAAAGAACAAGTTAAAGACTAGAAGAATCACGAGGGCAAAGAGAGGCCAGAATAGTTTTTTGCTCGTAAGCGATCTCCACCACGCCATATTCATTTGCCTCCCGCAATGGTATGCATTATGCCGCTCTCGGTCATTTCCTCGCCGTGCAGCTCGGCGATCTTCGCCTTATCCTTGAGGACGGCAATCTTATTACTGCAGCGGAGCACCTCTTCGAATTCGGAAGAGATGAAAATGACGCCCAGACCAGCCTTGCTGAGGTTCAGGACTTGTTCCATTATCTCGAGCTTGGCGCCGACATCAATGCCGCGCGTAGGCTCGTCGAGGATGAGGATGATAGGTTTCGTGGCAAGCCACCTCGCCAGCATGACTTTCTGCTGGTTGCCGCCCGAAAGCTGCCGTGCCTCGTTGTTCGCGCTCGGAGTCTTAATGCCCAAGGATTTTATCAGCTCGTCGGCTATTGTCTGTTGCTTCTTCGCCGACAATGTTTTGAACATGCCATTCCTGGCCTGGAGGGCGAGAATGATATTCTCCCGTATCGTCAACTCGGCGAAGATGCCTTCGTTCTTCCTATCCTCGGAGCAGAAGCCGATTCCCGCCATCATCGCCTTCCGCGGAGAGGCAATATCAGCTTTCTTCCCTTTTATTTCGATCTCACCCTCATCCGCATTGTCTATCCCGAAAATGAGCCTAGCCATCTCGGTCCTGCCCGATCCCAGGAGCCCAGCCAAGCCCAGCACGTCTCCCGCCTCGAGATCGAGGCTGAACGGCGCGATGGAGCTCTTCAATCCCAGTTCCTTTACTCGCAGGACAACGCCTCTATCCTTAAGCGCCTTGGCGGCCGCATCCTTTTCCCCGTCGTTCTTGGTTGAATAGCTGAAATCGGACAATTCCTTGCCGAGCATCTTGGTAATCAAATCCAGCTTCGGCAGCTTGTCGATCTCGTATTCGCCGACGAAGGAACCATTCTTCAAGACCGTTATCCGATCCGAAATCTGGTATGTCTGGTCCAGGAAATGCGTGATGAACAAAATCGCCAAACCCTCGTCCCGCAGCTTCCTGATGACCTTGAAAAGCTGCTCTACTTCGTTCTCGTCCAAGCTGGACGTCGGCTCATCAAGGATCAGCACTTTGGCGGAAGAATCGAGTACTCGAGCGATAGCTACCATCTGCTGAATCGCGATGGAATAGGACGACAACGTCCTCGTTACGTCTATGGAAACGTTCAGCCGTGAAAGCACTTCTTCGGCCTTCCGGTTCATGGTCTTCCAATCGATGCTTCCGAAACGTATCGGCTCTTTGCCGATAAATATATTTTCCGCGACGGAGAGATTGAGGCAGAGGTTGACTTCCTGGAAGACAGTGTTGATTCCCATCCTTTGGGCTGCGAGAGGAGAGTCAGGCCGTATCGGTTTTCCTCCTAGCTTTATTTCTCCCGAATCCTGCTTGTACACTCCGGTCAGGACTTTGACCAGCGTGGACTTGCCGGCTCCATTCTGTCCCATGAGGGCGTGTACCTCTCCCTTGAAGAGCCTGAAATCCACATCGGAGAGGGCTTTGACTCCGGGGAAACTCTTGTTTATTTTTTTCATCTCGATAATCGGGGCCTTGTCGGACATTAACATCCCTCCCGTTGACTTAGCTGTATACGGGGCATCGCAAGGCCACTCCGCGTCAGGGAGTGGCCTTGCGTCGTCATGAAAATCCTTGACGAAAGTTTAGATCAGTACTGGCGAGCCGGCAGAGTCGCTGCGGCCGTGGTCTGGTCGAAGATGCCTTCGATTGTCCAGATCCTGGCGGGGAGCTTCTTCCCGGCGCGGAGATCGGTGAGAGCCTGAATGGCCTGGGGCCCGAGGAGAGGATTGCACTCCACGGTGCAATTGTACTCGCCGGCGACCATGGCCTCGAAGGCGCCCTTCACTCCGTCCATACCGATGATGATGATGTCTTTGCCGGGCTTGAGCCCGGCTTCTTTAATAGCCTCTACAGCGCCGAGGCCCATCTGATCGTTATGAGCGAAGAGAACCTGGATATGCGGGTCGGCCTTCAGGAAGGCCTCCATGACAGCCTTTCCCTGGGAGCTGGTGAAGTCGCCGTCCTGAGAATGGTTAATCTGCCAGTTGGGATGGTCTTTCGAGATCATCCGGAAGCCTTGCGCTCTCTCGATAGCGGGAGCGGATCCGGTGGTGCCCTGAAGCTCGGCTATGTCGATCGTTTTTGTCCCGTCATCCAATCCCTGTTTCTTCAGGTATGCGGCAAGCCAAGTTCCAGCTTCCTTACCTTCATTGACGAAATCGGAACCCATGATGGTCATTCTCAGTCCCTGGTCTTCCTTCGCCACATCGCGATCAATCATGACGACTGGGATGTGCGCGTTCTTGGCTTCCTGGAGGACCGGGCCATATCCGGTTTCGACGAGGGCCGTAAAAAGGATGGCGTCGACTTTTCTGGCGATGAAAGACCGGATAGCCTTTATCTGGTTTTCCTGCTTTTGCTGGGCGTCGGAGTAAATTAGTGTAAAGCTCGGATCATCCAAGAAGGCATTCTGTACGGAAATTGTACAGGCGGTGCGCCACTCGCTCTCGGAGCCGAGCTGCGCGAAACCGACGACCCAATGCTTGGGCGCCGCGAACGCGGACGCTGAGAGAATAACCATAAAGGCAGCGAGAACTACTAGAGTCTTTTTCACAAGAACCTCCTCGAGATGAATCTACGAGATACTGCGCTCGAGCTCTTCCAATTGATCGGCTGACAGCCGATTATGGAAATCCTCCACATGGACTCGCGCCTCCTTTGAGGCGGGCGTCTTTGTGCGATACCCCTTCCAGTGCGCCTCCTTTTGTCGCTATTTCTGGACGTTTAAGAACTTGTATAAACTCTCGTTCTTGAGCACTTGCTCCACGGTGAAGTTGAGAGGACCGATAACCGTCGTAACCTTGCCGCTCGCGTTCATCAAGGTGATGGTGTTATTGATGGCTATGATGCGGACTTTGCCCTTGATATCCAGGACGTCACCGTACTTGATGTCCTTCGAATCACCGTTCGCGTTTACGTAGATCTGCCTGCCCAGGTACTGCTGCACGACGAGCTTGTCCTTGTATTTCGGGTCGACACTGGCGGTCGAGCCCTTCGGAAAGGACACGATGCGGGCTTTTCCTTTTACTATCTCCGATACTTTTATAACGATCTCGCCCGACGCCGGGCCGTCGAGCTCGTAAACGGAGGTCAGATTATTCGAAGGGACGAACTCTACCCAGTCTCTGTCGACGTTGATTTTTATTTCCGCGCTTGTCGGGATCACATCCCCGACTTTCACCACGACCCAGGCCGTCTTTTCGGCCTCCCTATAGCTCACATAGCCGTCGCTCGTTTCGGAATAGATGCCGACGCAGGTCACAGTACTGGCCTTCCCCCCTGCGGGAAACAGCATGCCTGTCGCAAAAAGTGCGAACGCGAGCGATAAAACAATCAGTTTAATGGGCTTCTTCATAAGCATCTCCTACGTTATTCGCTGATAGCTTGGCTTCGTTCAGCTTGTAACGTAGTAATAGTATTTGATCGTTATTCGAAAATGCGATATGGACTAGAACGCTATTTTATGCACTTTTCGGACATTCCCCTCGAGATCATCGCTGGTCAGTACTTTCGGTCGACTATATCGCGACGAGCGCTCGAAGCAGGGAAAACGCTTTCCGAAGTGATCATGCGGAGCGGTAGGTCCTTGCCGCTCATGTAATCCTGCACCGCCTTCATAAGCTCCGGCCCGAGAAGGGGGTTGCATTCAACTGTGCAGTTGAGCTTTCCCGCCATCATAGCTTCAAAAGCCCCATGTGCGGCGTCTATGGAAACGATCTTTATGTCCTTGCCCGGTTTCATGCCCGACTCTTCCATGGCCTGTATGGCGCCGATGGCCATATCGTCATTATGGGAAAACAGGGCATCTATCCTCGGATGATCCTTCGCCAGTATCTTCTTCATGACGCTGTAGCCCTGATCGCGGAAGAAATCGGCGCTCTCGGAAACTACTATTTTATAGTTTGGATAATCCTTGAGGACCTCCTTGAAGCCGGCGGTCCTGTCGATGGCGGGCGCGGAGCCGATAGTCCCTTGCAGTTCCATGATATTCACACTCTGAGAGGATCTGACGTTCTCTACGATCCAACGGGCCGCGCGTCTGCCTTCCTCCTCGAAATCCGATCCCATGAAGCTGAGCCAGAGCGAGTCGTCCTTGAGATCCACGTTGCGGTCCGAGAGAATCACCGGTATTCCCGCGGCCTTGGCTTCCTTGAGGACATCGTCCCAGCCGGATTCTATGATAGGAGAGAAGGCAATGACATCGACCTTGAGGCGAATAAACGATCGGATCGCGGCGATTTGGTTCTCTTGGTGCTGCTTGCCGTCCGCGAAGACGAGGTCTATGCCGGCCTTGGCCGCCGCGTCTTTTATCGATTTCGTGTTAGCCACGCGCCACTCGCTCTCCGCCCCGACCTGGGCGAAGCCAAGGACTATAGGGCCGTGAGAGGACGGGGGTATAGCGCGCGCGTAGGGTTCATCGTCGTGGCCGCTCAACGTGGCTAACGTGACCTTGCTGGAGCGGAGATAGATTTTCTTCGGTATGCCTTCCTTCTTCAATAGAAGATCCATCGCGTATATGACGGCCTCTTTGCCTCCGGTCGGGCAGGTAAAAGTCGCCGATAGGACCCCTTTGCGCACGAGGTCGATGCCTCCCATGGGGCCGGAGAGGCCATCTATGCCGATTACTTTGATGCCGGTTTTGCCCGCAGTCTTGCATGCCCGCCACGCGCCGTACGCCATGGCGTCGTTCTGAGCGAAGATAACGCTGATCTGGGGACTATTGCCCAAACGAGACGCGAGTTCGTCCTCCGCTTTGTCGCGCAGCCAATCGGCGACAATGGGTTTAAGCACCTTCACGTCGTCCCGCTTGGATATCACTTCGCGGAATCCGTTGCTGCGCTCGAGCGTAGGCGGCGAGCCCGAACGGCCTTCAATCTCCAGTACCGTTCCTCCCGATTTCCCGAGCAGCTCGGAAGCAACATTGCCCGCTTCATGGCCAAGCCTTTCGTTGTCGGGCCCGATGAAGAGACTATAGTCATAGCCTTCGACGCCCTCGACCGCGCGATCGAGGACGATGACGGGGATGTGGGCATAGGTCTCGCGCACGACGGGCGTGAGCGCGCGCGCGTCGGTCGGAGAAATGATGAGAAGGTCGATACCATATTCCAAGAGCCTCTTTACGTCTTCGACTTGACGCGCGCTCGAGTCCGCGGCGTCGGCGTAGATGATGCGTATTTCCGGGTAGTACGCCGCCTCTTCCTTGATCTCTTCGGTCATCGCGACTCGCCAGGGCTCCGTGAGATTCGCCTGCGACACCCCTATGAGAAAACGCACTGGCGACGGCCGTCGAGACTGACCGCAGGAGATGAGCGCGAGAACTACCGCGATGACGAGAAGCATCGCGGGAAGACGGCTCGGCAGGGGCCTGCGGTCGCTCATGACTGACCTCCCTTCCTGCGCTCGGTCGGGGAAGAGCCAGTCACTTTTTTGAAGGCTCGGCTGAAGTAGTTCTGACTGCGATAACCAACGCGCTCAGCCACCTCGAAAGCCTTGGCAGAGGGGTCGCTCATCAGAATAGTCGCTTTCTTGATGCGCACCCTGTTGAGATACTCGATGAAGGAGAATCCCGTCTCGCGCTTCATGAGACGCGAAATGTAGGCGGGGCTTATCTGAAGCTCGATCGCGGCGTCCTCCAGGCTGAGGTCGGGGTTCCAATAATATTTTTCTATATAATTGCGGGCGAGCACGACGAATGCCTCGCAGCCTTCGCCATCGGCGAGATCTACGCGAAGCTCATCATACGCGTCGACAAGCCCATCCAGAGGCCATGGGACTGTACGATACACGATGGCGGGGACGTGGCCCACTTGATTGGCGGCCCGCCGCTCGATTCCATCTATCCTGGCTATGAGTTCATTCTGCGGGAAACCCGGCGCGAGCCCCAAGATGGTCTCTGTCGTATCCTCGAAGACATAGGAGCCATCCTCGGGGAGGGCATCACTTATCACTGCGCGCATCGCCACACGAGAGAGGCTCATTCCTTTATCCGTTCCCGGGAAACTGGGGTTTAGGCCTTCGGCGAAGCGCGCAGCTATAAGCGTCGCCGGTGATGCCAGCTTGATTTGAAGGAAAGAAAGCCCCTCCTCCAATTCGGTTCGCGACAAGGCTCCGGTGACCCAATCGCCGAGGAACCGCTCGCGAAGCACGGGAAGGTTCCGTCCGAACTGCTCGTGCGCCCATGCGGTGTATTTGCTCGCCTCGCGGCGAGCGGAAAGCTCCGCGCGGGCGCGAGAAAGCACGGTGGCGAAGTTCTGAGCGTCGACAGGCTTTAGCACATAATCGAAAACGCGCAGTTTTACGGCGGCCTGCGCATATTCGAATTCGTCGTGCCCGGATACGATTATTATGATGTTCCCTGGCAGCGCTGCATTGAGCCTTTCGATGAGCTCGAGTCCGCCGCATATGGGCATCCGTACGTCTATGAGCATGATGTCCGGCTTAAGCTCGATCGCCTTCTCGAATGCCATCTCGCCGTCCTCTGCCTCAGCGACGATCTCGAGATCGTCGCCGCAGCGACCTATAAGGGACCGTAGTCCCCTGCGGATCTTGGGTTCGTCGTCGGCAATCAGCAGTTTCCACATAGCTCTAAGCCTCCGAATCGAGGATCGGGTGCCTGATAGTCACCTTGGTCCCTTCGCCGAACACGCTCTTGAAGGAAAGCCCATACGGCTTTCCGAACGTCAAGCGTATTCGCTCATGGACGTTGCGAATGCCGTATCCTCCCACTACTGGACCTCCCTCCTCGAGAGAAGCGTTGAGGGATTCGACCATCGCTTCTCGCATGCCCACTCCATCGTCGTATACCGCAATGAAGAGCTCGCCCGCCTCGGCCCTAGCCTCCACCGAGAGGTTCCCGTGGCCTCTCCTTTCCTTGATCCCGTGATAGATCGCGTTTTCGACGAGAGGCTGAAGTATGAGCCTGAGCACTCGCTTTCCTCGTAGCGTTTCATCGCAGGCTATCGAGTAGTCGAACTTATCCTCGTATCGCATCTTCTGGATGCGAAGGTAGCTCTCAACGTGCTCTATTTCCTCAACGAGGGGGATGTACTCGCGGCCTCGGTTGAGGCCTATGCGGAACAGGCTCGTTAGCGCCCCGACTATGTTCACCACGTCGTCTATCCTGTGCTCTTGCGCCATCCATTGTATTGTGTCGAGCGTGTTATATAGGAAATGCGGCTTAATCTGCTCTTGAAGCGTATGGAGTTCGGCTTCGCGCTTCGAACGCTGCTCCGCGTAGACTTGATCGATGAGGCTTTGTATGCGCTCGATCATTTCGTTGAAGCCGATTCCGAGCTCGCCTATCTCGTCGCCGAGGCTGCCGGAAAACCGGACCGAGAGGTCGCCCCCCTCGACGCGCTTCATGAGGCTCCGGAGATCTAGGACCGGCTTGGCGATCGATGAGGCGAAAAAGAAAGCGGCCACGATCGCTAGGAGCATAGTAATTCCGCCTATCGCGTAGGTAAGCGAACGAATCATTAGGACTTCGCGCAGACTCTCCGATAGGGAGAAGACTCCGATAGTCCTCCAGCCGGTATAGCTCGAGGTCTGAGCGAGAACCTGGTACTCGGCGCCCCCGGCGCTGAGTATCACCGACGATGAGCTTCCGGGCAGCGAGGCTATCGGTATCCGATACACTACGCGATTCATCGGAGCATAGACCATCTCCCCGCTCGAGTCGGCGATATAGAGGAAGCCGCCTTTGCCTAAAGGAGAACCAGTGAACAAGTCCTCGATGACTGCGAGCCGCATGTCGATGAGCACGACGCCGAGGACTTCCTTCGTGCCCGGCCTCGCGATCGCCTTCACGATCGACACGACCTCGTCCGCACCGTAGGAGTGCGTCGACCGGATATTTCTTCCGATCGGCCGGGCGATGAGGCATACGTCGCCTGGGGCGGAGCATGCGTCCACATACCATCGCTCTCCGGTCAGGGGGTCTCGGGTAGTGCGCGAAAAACCGTCACCGATCCACGCGTCGCTCGAGGCGACGACGAGGATGCCGGCAATCTCCGGATGGGTTGACGAGACGATGGATAGGGACTCGGCTATCTCCTGCCGAGCACTCGACGCTGCCGCGCCGTTCTGGAGGAACGATGTCACCACCTTGGTCCGGGCGACCAAGTCGATGAGCCTTTCCATCTCGCGTACGTGCAGCTCCATGTTCTCATTTACCTGGCCGATCATAGCGGCCATGTGCGATTCCTTCTCCCGCTCGATGGACCGGGCATAGAGAGACGGCCCGACGAAACCGAGCGAAATGCACGGCAAAAGGAGTATGACGAGGAAATAAACCATCAACTTGAATTTTAGGCTGATGGAGCGTTTTCTCGGTTCGCGGGACTCACTGAACGCGATACGGTTACCGTTGTCTATCGATTGGTGGCTCATTGTGCGCCTGAAGTAAGTGTACACCCTTCTTCTCGAGGCAGGGAGACGAAATCGGCGAGATCCTAGACTTTGAAAGTATTGTCTCGCTCCTTTCTTTCGCACTAGTGTGCTGCCTTTTACAATTGACATGATCACATCATCCGCGCTTTCGCAATGCTGGAATTGATCTGTTCTGCCGACTTCACCCATTTGAACTTCCG
>Ga0326727_10004244_pt1 | contig 43600 bp, 39 predicted proteins | sample MB2enrmetagenome_FD_207643 | JGI IMG/M metagenome (GOLD analysis project Ga0326727, IMG submission 207643) | Lab enriched peat soil microbial communities from McLean, Ithaca, NY, United States - MB29MY | ecosystem: Environmental > Terrestrial > Soil > Wetlands > Peat | place: USA: New York... | reverse complement strand
AGCCGTTCCTGATGCCGGTGGAAGACATTTTCTCGATTTCGGGACGGGGCACGGTGGTGACGGGGCGGGTGGAGCGCGGCAAGGTGAAGGTGCAGGAAGAGATCGAGATTGTAGGATTGCGGCCGGAGCCGTTCAAGCGGGTGGTGACGGGCGTGGAGATGTTCAAGAAGCTGCTGGACGAAGGGCAGGCAGGGGACAACATCGGGGTGCTGCTGCGGGGAACGGAAAAGGATGATGTGGAGCGCGGCATGGTGCTGGCGAAGCCGGGGTCGATCACTCCGCACACCAAGTTCACCTCGTCGGTCTATATTTTGAGCAAGGAAGAAGGGGGGCGGCACACGCCGTTCTTCAACGGGTACCGTCCGCAGTTTTACTTCCGCACGACGGACGTGACGGGAGTGGCCACGCTGCCGGCAGGGACGGAAATGGTGATGCCGGGAGACAACGTGAGTTTGGAAATTGAACTGATCACGCCCATCGCCATGGAGAAGGGGCTGCGCTTCGCCATCCGCGAAGGCGGCCATACCGTCGGCGCCGGTACCGTCGCCGAGATTTTGAAATAGAGCTGTCAGCGGTCAGCTCTCAGCTTTCAGCTAAAGCAAACGACTGAAAGCCGGGCTGGTTAAGGACAGCGATAACGCTTTCAGCGATCAGCTCTCATCGTTCAGCCAAAGGACGCGGCTGACTCGCTTGGACGAGGCTGATAGCTGAAAGCTGAGAGCTAAAACAGATGCGAGAAATCATCACATTACAATGCGGTGACTGCAAAAACCGCAATTACACTTCGACGAAGAACAAGAAAAAGAATCAGGACCGTTTGGAGATCAAGAAGTTTTGTCCCACTTGCCGGCACCATACGGTCCATAAAGAAGTGAAGTAGGCAGGTAGCTGACAGCTCACAGCGAACAGCCGACAGTCAGTGCCGGACGTGGTGGTGATTGGGGTTAGCTATTGGCTGTGAGCTGTTGGCTGTCAGCTATGAGCTGACTTTAGGGGCGTCAGATTAACGGCTAATCTGCCGGTCTCCAAAACCGGTCATGGGGGTTCAAATCCCTCCGCCCCTGCCAGATTTCTTGGGTGGGAGGATTCTCGTGGGCGAGCGATGATCCGCTCGACTGGATTGAGAGTGTCATGGGCAATGAAGCCAGAGATGAGAGCAGCGCCTTGGGACAAGCCAAGGGAGCTTTGGGGCATCTAAAGCAGTACATTTCCGAGGTGAAGACTGAAACCAAACGTGTAACTTGGCCGGGGTTGCAGGAAGTTTACGGCACCACGGTCATGGTGGTCCTGACGACGTTTCTTTTCGGGATTTATTTTTACCTCTGTGATTTGGCTTTTGGGAAAGCCGTAAAGAGCTTGCTGGACCATTTCCTGCACCGCGGCTGAGGCAAAGTCTTATCGAGGTTGGTGAAGGCTTGACCGAAACAGAACTTAGTACTGGAAAGACGAGCATGGCAAAGAACTGGTACATCCTCCATACCTATTCCGGGTTTGAGAAAAAGGTCGCTGAAACCCTGAAGAGTCGGATCGATGCCGAAGGTCTCGCCGGGCAGTTCGGAGAGATCATGGTCCCCACCGAAGACGTTATCGAGATGCGCCAGGGGAAGAAAGTCGTCACTCCCAAGCTTTTCTATCCGGGTTATGTGCTGGTGGAGATGGAAATGAACGACAACACCTGGCACATGGTGCGCTCCACGCCGCGCGTCACGGGCTTTGTGGGCTCCGGGCAGCGGCCCAGTCCTCTCAGTGCCGAGGAAGTTGACCGGATTGTCCATCGCGTCGAAGTGGCGGCCGAACATCCCAAGCCCAAGCTCAAATTTGACCGGGGCGAGAACGTCAAAATCACCGACGGCCCTTTCAAAGACTTTAATGGGTTGGTGGATGAGATCAATGAAGATCGTTCCACATTGCGCGTCATGGTGACCATTTTCGGACGTGCGACGCCTGTGGAGCTGGATTTCTACCAGGTGGAGAAGATTTAAGACCAGTGACGAGTGAAAAGTGAAGAGTGAAGAGCAGGAGGACCGTTAAGTGCGGCGCTTGTTTTTAACTCGTTACTCATCACTCGCCACTCATTACTAGGGGTTGACATGGCAAAGCGCGTTATAGCAATGGTGAAGCTTCAGATTCCTGCCGGCAAAGCCACTCCCGCACCGCCCGTGGGGCCGGCCTTGGGCCAGCACGGCGTCAACATCATGGATTTCTGCAAATCCTTTAACGCCAAAACTTCCGCCAAGGATCAGGAAGGTTTGATTATTCCCGTCGTCATTACGGTCTATCACGACCGCAGTTTTACCTTTGTCACCAAGACGCCTCCTGCTGCGGTGTTGCTGAAGCGGGCGGCGGGAATTGCCAAAGGCTCCGGGGAGCCCAACCGCAACAAGGTGGGAAAAGTCACAGTGAAGCAGGTGGAAGAAATCGCCAAATTAAAGTTGCCTGACTTGAACGCTCGGGACCTGGCAGCAGCGGTGGCCACCATCAAGGGCACGGCGCGCAGCATCGGCATCGAGGTGACAGCATAGCGGTAGCCGGAAGAGCGAAATTCGAAAATCGAAAATCGAAAATCGAAATTCGAAAATCGCCAAACGCGAAGCCGAATTTCGAGTTTCGAAGGGGAGTTGTTGCAATGGCTAAAGAAGGAAAGAAGTACCAGGCCTCCGCCAAGCTGGTTGACAAGCCTGCCTACACGCTGACGGATGCCATGCCGTTGGTGAAGAAGGCGGCGTTTGCGAAGTTTGATGAGACCGTGGAAGTCGCCATGCGTTTGGGAGTTGATCCCAAACATGCGGACCAGATGGTGCGCGGCACCGTGGTTTTGCCGCATGGACTGGGAAAGTCCAAGCGCGTAGTCGTGATCGCCTCCGGGGACAAGGTGCGCGAGGGCCGCGAAGCCGGCGCGGATGAATCCGGCGGTGACGACATCGTGCAAAGGATCCAAGGCGGCTGGATGGATTTTGATGCCGTCGTGGCCACCCCTGACATGATGAAATCTGTTGGACGCTTGGGCAAAGTGCTGGGGCCGCGAGGGCTGATGCCCAACCCCAAAACGGGAACGGTCACACTGGATGTGGCGAAGGCCGTCAAGGAAGTGAAGGCCGGTAAAGTGGAGTTCCGCGTTGACAAGACGGGCATTATCCACTGCCCAGTGGGTAAAGTTTCTTTTGAGGCGGTGAAGCTGGCGGAAAATGCCGGCGCGCTGATTTCCAGCGTCGTCAAAGCCAAGCCGGCCTCGGCCAAGGGGAAGTACGTCAAGAGCATCGTGATTTCATCCACCATGGGGCCGGGACTGAAGATTGATCTGGCTTCCGTGGAGGCCGCTTAATTTTGGATTTTGGATTATCGATTTTGGATTGAAGAAACACAGGCTGTGTGAGTGATTTCGGATTTTAGATTGAAGCACCTGGAACGGGGATCTGGTTTCCCCAATCCAAAATCCAAAATCTAAAATCCAAAATTGAACGAGGAGTTCGCATGGATCGGGAAGAGAAGAAGAAGAGTGCCGAAGAGCTCCACGAGGAGCTGAAGAAGGCGCGGGGCGTCATCCTGTCGGGTTTCCAAGGGATCACCGTGGCCCAGGATTTTGATTTGCGCCGTAAGGTTGCGGGGACGGGTGCGCGTTACAGGGTGGTGAAGAACAGCCTGATTGAGCGCGCGGCCAAGGGAACATCGGTCGAGCCGATTGCACAAAAGTTGGCGGGAACGACGTCCCTGGCATTTACTGAAACCGACCCCGTAGCGCTGGCGAAAGCGCTAACGGCGTACGCCAAGGATAACCCCATCCTCAGCTTTAAGTCTGGAGTGGTGGAGGGAAGGGTCGTTTCCCTGGCTGACTTGACCGCTATCGCAACCTTGCCCCCACGCGAGCAGGTACTTGCCAAGGTTTTGTTCTTGTTCAGTTCACCGGGGCAACGGGTGGCATCAACACTGTCGGGCGTGGCTCGCAACCTCGCCTATGTCATTTCGCAGGGCGTGAAGGAAAAGAAATTTCAAGAAGCAGCTAACAGCTAACAGTTGACCGCCCACAGATGGAGGCACGGCTGGCTGTAAGCTGTTGGCTGTGAGCTGTTAGCTACATTGAAGAGGAGAATCCAGCATGTCGGAACGGGTAGAGAAAATCGTCGAAGATGTAAAGGGGTTAACCCTGCTCGAAGCTGCTGAGCTCGTCAAGCGGCTCGAGGAAGTATTGGGCGTGTCCGCGGCAGCGGCAGCTCCCGTGGTGGTTGCGGGAGCGGGGGCAGCGGCGGCCGCCGCAGCGCCGGTCGAGGAGCAGACCGAATTCTCAGTCGTCCTCACCGCCATCGGCGCCAATAAGATCAATGTCATCAAGGCCGTCCGCGAGGTCACCAGCCTGGGACTGAAGGAGGCCAAGGACTTGGTTGATGGCGCTCCCAAGCCGATTAAAGAAGGCGTCTCCAAGGATGAGGCGGAGACCATCAAGAAAAAGTTCACCGAAGCTGGCGCTACCGTAGAAGTGAAGTAACCGTCCTCCCGCCAGGTCTCAGGGAAGCAGGGTTCAACCCCAACTTCCCTGGGGGAGATTTCCTGGTGGCAAGGCCCTCTCACAATCAGTGACGAGTGAGGAGTGACCAGTGACGAGCAGAAAGAAGAACCGCGATTTCGCCATTTGGCTTACCACTGCCCACGGATCGCTTGTCGCTGCTCTGAAGTGACGGGGTGGATGTTGACGAGTAACGCGCATACTTCCAGACCGCGGTTCCGCGCTTAGGCTTGTCACTCTTCACTTGTCACTCGTCACTGCTCTTAAGTGGCACGGATGAACCCATGGACTGCTGGGCCATCGGGGTGATTGGATTGCATCCTCACAGGCAAAGTGTGCATCCATATTAATAAGGGATCCGTGTCACCATTGTCCGAACGACTTTTGAAATTTCAAGCAAGGAGCAAAAGGAATGCCTAACGGCGGGAACGGCGCTGTGCGTCAGCGCATTAATTTCTCCAAAATTCCGACGGTCATTAAGATTCCTAACCTCATCGAGGTCCAACGTCGCTCCTATGAGCGCTTCCTGCAGATGAACCTTCTGCCCTCGGAGCGGGAGGATGTGGGGCTGCAAGCCGTTTTCAACTCCGTCTTTCCCATCACTGATTTCCGCGGCATTGCGCAGTTGGACTTTGTGGATTACTCCATCGGCAATTGGGAGTGCAAATGCGGAAGCCTGAAGGGGCTGCACCACTTGCGCAGCACTTGCAAGAACTGCGGGCACACCGTCATTACCGATCCTTTCAAAGTGGGCGAGGTTCTTTGCACCAAGTGCGGCACCTTCAACAAGAACGTGGTGACGTTTTGTAATAAGTGCGGCGACCCCGTGGCGCTTCAGTTGAAGTATGACGTGACGGAATGCCAGGAGCGCGGCATGACTTTCGCGGCGCCCCTTAAAGTCACTATCCGCCTCACCCTTTACGACAAGGACACCGATACCGGCCACAAGAGCATCCGCGACATCAAAGAACAGGAAGTTTACTTCGGTGAAATTCCCCTGATGACGGAGAATGGGACGTTCATCATCAACGGGACCGAACGGGTTATCGTCAGCCAATTGCACCGGTCGCCGGGAGTCTTTTTTGAGGCGAATTCCCAGAAAACTTACTTCCTTGGCAAGATCATCCCCTATCGCGGCTCATGGGTGGAGTTTGAGTACGACACCAAGAATCTTCTTTACGTTCGAATCGACCGCAAGCGCAAATTCTTGGCCACCATTTTTCTGCGGGCGCTGGGACTGAAGAACGATTCCGAAATCGACAGGGCCTTCTACCAGATCGAGAAGATTTCGCTCAATGACCGCAAGTTGTTCTGGGAGGTCTCCGAGGGGCTGGTTAACAACCGGATTTCCAAGAGCATCGACCACCCCCGCACGCATGAAGCGCTGGTGCCGGCCGGACGCAAGATTACCTCGGCGGCCTTCAAGGAAATCCAAAAGGCCAAGATCGCCCAGGTGGAAGTGGCTTCCCACGATTTGGAAGGCGCTTTCACCGCTGCCGACATCATTGATCCCTCCACGGGAGAGGTGCTGCTGGAAGCCAATAATGAGATTACCTCCACCGTCCTGAACACCGTTCTGGATACCGGAATTTCAGAATTGCAGGTGTTCTTCCCCGAACGGGACGACACGGGCCCCGTCATTAGCCAGACCTTGAAGCGCGACACCTTGAAAACGCCGCAGGAAGCGCTGATCGAGATGTATCGCAAGATGCGCCCAGGCGATCCCCCGACGCTGGAAACCGCCACCTCGCTATTCAATGGAATGTTTTTCGACCCGCGCAAATATGATTTCTCCCGCGTGGGGCGGCTGAAGTTCAATATCAAGCTGGGTTACTACTCCAAGCTCAAGACTCGCCTGGACGACAAGTCCACGGAATTTGAGGTTCTGGAGGCCCGGAATTTCCCGAAGGCTAATTTTTACGTCGTTGTGGATGACGAGAAGATGTTTGTGGGCAAGCGGGAGGGGAACATTTGTTCCGAGGTCGTGCGCGCCTGCGAAGGCACGCTGGCCACCGACCATTCCGAGCTTTCTCCGGTGCAGTTGCCGCTGGATAAGCGGACGCTGGAGCCGGAAGACTTCTACGCGGCTATCCGCTATCTTTTGACCCTGAAGAAGAACCCCGGCAGCGCGTATTCCGTGGATGACATCGATCACCTGGGGAATCGACGCGTTCGCGCCGTCGGCGAATTGATTGAAAACCAGTTCCGCCTGGGCTTGGTGCGCATGGAGCGGGCGATTAAAGAGAAGATGTCGGTTTACCAGGAAATGTCCACCGCCATGCCCCATGACCTCATCAACGCCAAGCCGGTCATGGCGGCGATTCGTGAATTCTTCGGATCTTCACAGCTCTCGCAGTTCATGGATCAAACCAACCCGCTCTCGGAGATTACCCATAAGCGGCGGCTGTCCGCCTTGGGGCCGGGCGGACTTTCCCGTGAGCGCGCGGGTTTTGAAGTGCGCGACGTTCACCCGACGCATTACGGGCGCATCTGCCCCATCGAGACGCCGGAAGGTCCCAACATCGGCCTGATCTCATCGCTTTCGTGCTATGCGCAGATTAACGAATACGGTTTCATCGAAAGCCCCTACCGCAAGGTGCGCGCCGGCCGCATCGTTGATTACGTTACCGTCACGCACGGTGGCGACGGGCCCTGGAAAGTGGGCGAGCATGTGGAATCAGGTACGGTCGATAAGACCAACGAAGAGCTGCGGGAGAAGAAGCGCAAGCTGGTGGAACACGAACCGTTCTCCTTCTACCAGTCGGCGTGGGAAGAGGACCAGTACGTGATCGCGCAGGCCAACGTGGGCGTTGACGACAAGGGCCGCATCATTCACGAATTGGTCAACGCGCGGCAGGCCGGTAACTTTGTGCTCAAACGCCGCGATGAGATCGACTACATTGACGTCAGCCCCAAGCAGCTGGTGAGCGTGGCGGCATCGCTGATTCCGTTCCTCGAGAACGACGACGCCAACCGCGCCCTGATGGGTTCCAACATGCAACGGCAGTCGGTGCCCTTGCTGCGGGCGCAAGCGCCGCTGGTGGGAACGGGTATGGAAGAAGTCACGGCGCGCGATTCCGGCGCCGTCGTCATCTGCCGCCGCAACGGTGTGGTGGATGGCGTGGACAGCGAACGCATCATCGTGCGCGTCGAGGGCGACGGCCACAGCGGGCAACTTTCCCGCGAGGTCGGCGCGGACATCTATCAGCTCATCAAGTTCCGCCGCTCCAATCAGAACACTTGTATCAACCAAAAGCCCGTGGTCCACAAGGGGGAGCGGGTTCATGCCGGCCAGGTCCTGGCCGATGGCCCTTGCACCGATCGCGGCGAACTGGCTCTGGGCCGCAACGTGCTGGTGGCTTTCATGCCCTGGCGCGGCTACAACTTTGAAGACGCCATCCTGGTCAGCGAGAAACTGGTGAAGGAGGATTCCTATACCTCCATCCACATCGAGGAGTTCGAAATCGAATCCCGCGACACCAAGCTGGGACCGGAGGAAATCACCCGCGACATTCCCAACCTTTCCGAATCCCTGTTGAAAGACCTGGATGAAAGCGGCGTCATCCGCATCGGCGCTTACGTCAAGCCGGGCGACATTCTGGTGGGCAAGGTCACTCCCAAGGGTGAGACGCAACTGACCCCGGAAGAGAAACTGTTGCGGGCGATCTTCGGCGAAAAGGCCGGAGATGTTCGCGACGCCTCCCTAACCTGCCCTCCCGGAATTGAAGGCATTGTTGTGGACGTGAAGATCTTCTCGCGCAAGGGCGCGGATAAGGATGAACGCGCCAAGAGCATCGAAGGATCGCAGGTTACCCGCCTGGAGGCAAACCATAAGGACGAAGTCCGCATCCTCAAGGACGAGCGTTTGAAGCGCCTCTGCGCGTTGCTGGAGGGGGAAGAGCTTCTGGCGGACCTGCACGACGAGAAAACCAATAAGCGGCTGATTACCAAGGGCACCAAGCTCACCCGCGATGTTCTGGACCGTGTCACCACGCGCAACTTGAAGCGTATGAGGATTGCGAAGAAGGACCCGACCCTCATCGATAAGATCGATGAAGTCGAAGAGATGACTTCACGGCAGATTGACATCCTGCGGAAGATCACCGACGAGAAGATTCAAAAGCTGAAGAAGGGCGACGAACTTCCACCCGGGGTCATCAAGCTGGTCAAAGTCTACATCGCCATGAAGCGCAAGCTTTCCGTCGGCGACAAGATGGCCGGCCGGCACGGAAACAAGGGCGTGATCGCCCGTATTCTTCCCGAGGAAGACATGCCTTACATGCCGGATGGAACTCCGGTGGAGGTGGTGCTGAATCCTTTGGGCGTTCCCTCGCGCATGAATGTGGGCCAGATCCTGGAGACCCACCTGGGCTGGGCAGCAAAGGAATTGGGCACCAAGATTCGCCAACTCTTCTCCACGGAAGCTCGCGCCGAACTGCTGCGCAAAGAGTTGAAGAGTCTTTTCCGCAACAACCCCCTGGTGGCGGCGCTGGACAACATGGATGACGAACAGGTTCTGGATCAAGCCCGCACGTTAGTGAATGGCGTCTCCTTCGCCACCCCCGTGTTCGACGGGGCGACGGAACGGGAAATCAAGGAATTCCTGGAAAAAGCGGGCCTGCCGCTTTCCGGCAAGATCAGCCTCTACGACGGCATGACGGGAGAGAAGTTCGAACAGCCGGTTACGGTGGGTTACATCTACATGCTCAAACTCTCCCACTTGGTTGACGATAAGATCCACGCTCGGTCGATCGGGCCTTACTCCCTCATTACCCAGCAACCTCTTGGAGGCAAGGCGCAGTTCGGCGGCCAGCGGTTCGGCGAAATGGAAGTATGGGCACTGGAAGCTTACGGCGCCGCCTACATCCTGCAGGAGCTCCTCACGGCGAAATCCGACGACGTTTACGGGCGCGCCAAGATTTATGAAGCTATCGTCAAAGGCGAGGCCGCCATTGAGCCCGGCGTGCCGGAGTCGTTTAACGTTCTGGTGCGGGAGTTGCAGAGCCTCTGCCTCGACGTGGAGTTAATTAAGAAGCCCAAGGAACAACTGGCGCCGGTAGGCGCTGAGTAGGGAAGTGATGGACCGCCAGGGTCGCGCCGCGCCGCACATTGCGCTGGCGCCCCCGAGGCACAATTGCAACAAAATCTCTTCTCTCCTTTAAAGGAGGAAAACCTTGTTCCGCAGCAGCCCTTATGATCGAGTAAGCCTGATTGGTGAATTTGACGCCATTCGCATCAGCCTCGCCTCGCCGGAGAAGATTCGGTCCTGGTCGCACGGCGAAGTGACCAAGCCCGAGACCATCAATTACCGCACCTTCAAGCCGGAACGCGACGGCCTTTTTTGTGCCCGCATTTTTGGCCCGGTCACCGACTGGGAATGCCTTTGCGGCAAATACAAGCGCATGAAGCATCGCGGCGTGATCTGCGACAAATGCGGCGTTGAGGTGACTCTTTCCAAGGTTCGGCGCGAGCGCATGGGACATATCGAGCTGGCTTCCCCCTGCTCGCATGTGTGGTTCTTCAAAGGACTCCCCAGCCGCATCGGCCACCTCCTGGATATCTCGCTCCGCGACCTGGAGCGCATCCTGTATTTTGAGAATTACGTGGTGGTCGATCCCGGTGAAGCTCCGCTTAAAGAGAAAGAGTTGCTCACGGATGAACGCTACCGGCAACTGCAACAGGAGTTCCCGGGAAAATTCCGCGCCGGAATGGGCGCGGAAGCCATCAAGGAACTGCTGAAGCAGGTGGATATCGAGACGCTGGCGGATGATTTGCGCGAGAAGATGAAGAGTGACCCATCGCAACAGAAACGGGTGAAGTACGCCAAGCGGCTGAAGGTGCTGGATGCGTTTCGCAAATCGGGGAATAAACCGGAGTGGATGATCCTGGACGTGATCCCGGTGATCCCGCCGGAGCTGCGTCCCCTGGTGCCCCTGGATGGCGGCCGCTTTGCGACCTCCGATTTGAATGACCTCTATCGGCGTGTCATCAACCGCAACAATCGGCTGAAGAAGCTGATTGAGCTGCATGCCCCCGACGTGATCGTCCGCAACGAAAAGCGCATGTTGCAGGAAGCGGTGGACGCGCTGTTTGACAACGGTCGGCGGGGCCGCGTGCTGCGCGGTGCCAACAACCGCCCACTCAAATCACTGTCAGACACGCTGAAAGGCAAGCAGGGACGCTTCCGTCAGAATCTGCTGGGAAAACGCGTCGACTACTCCGGCCGCTCCGTGATCGTCGTGGGGCCGGAGCAGAAACTGCATCAATGCGGTTTGCCCAAGAAGATGGCGCTCGAGCTTTTCAAACCCTTCATTTATCACCGTCTGGAGCAGGCGGGCCACTGCACCACCATCAAGGCGGCGAAAGAAATGGTGGAACGCCAGGAATCGGTGGTCTGGGATATTCTGGAAGAAGTCATCAAGGACCACCCCGTGCTCCTGAACCGCGCGCCCACGCTGCACCGTTTGGGCATTCAGGCTTTCGAGCCGGTGTTGGTCGAGGGCAAGGCCATCAAAATCCATCCCCTGGTTTGCACGGCATTCAACGCCGATTTTGACGGCGACCAGATGGCCGTGCACATTCCGCTTTCACCGGAGGCCCAAATCGAGGCGTCGGTGTTGATGCTGTCGTCGAACAACATCCTTTCACCCGCCAATGGCCAGCCCCTCGCCGTCCCCACCCAGGACATCGTGCTGGGCGTTTACTACCTGACCAAGGATAAGCGCGGGGCCAAGGGTGATGGCCGCGCCTTTGCCAATTCGGATGAAGTCATTCTGGCGCTGGAGGCAGGCGAAGTCGAAACCCTGACCCCCATTCGCCTGCGTTACACCGGGCGCGTAATCGACCTGACCACGGCTTATGACGATCAGGACGTGCTGCACACGGAGCCCATTACCATCAAGAACCAGTTCATCAACACCACGGTGGGCCGGGTGATTTTTAACGACCACCTGCCCAAGGGGATGCCCTACGTCAACGGCTTGCTCCGCAAGAAAGGCTTGGGCGCGCTGGTTAACTACTGCTATCTGCGTTTCGGCCTCGAAACCACGGTGCAGATGCTGGACGGCGTCAAGACGCTGGGCTTCCTGTACGCCACCAAGGCGGGAATCTCCATCGGAATTGACGACTTGGTGGTGCCGCAAAGCAAGGCAGCCCTGGTGACCGCGGCGGAAAAGGAAGTTATCGAAGTCGAGAAGCAGTACCAGGAAGGCGCCATCACCCACGGCGAGCGTTACAACAAGGTGATCGCCATCTGGTCAAACGTCACAGACGATGTGGCCAACGAGATGTTCCAGGTGATGGAGAAGCAAGACACCACCGGCCAGATGAATCCCATTTACATCATGGCGGACTCCGGCGCGCGCGGCTCGAAGCAGCAAATCCGCCAGCTTTCCGGTATGCGCGGCTTGATGGCGAAGCCTTCCGGGGAAATCATTGAGACCCCCATCACCGCGAATTTCCGCGAAGGCCTGAACGTATTGCAGTACTTTATATCGACCCACGGCGCGCGCAAAGGCTTGGCAGACACAGCTCTGAAGACCGCGGACTCCGGCTACCTAACGCGCCGGCTGGTGGACGTGGCGCAGGATGTGATCATTTCTGAGTTCGATTGCGGCACGCTGGACGGAATCTACGTGGAACCGATCGTGGAGGCCGGAGAAGTGGTGGAACCACTCCGCGACCGCATCGTGGGACGAGTTTCGCTGGAGCAGATCAAAGACTATGAAGGAAATGTGATTGTCGATGTCAACCAGGAGATTAATGAAGACCTGGCGGCGGCCATACAGGCGGCCGGCATCGAACGCGTTAAGATTCGTTCCGTGTTGACTTGCGAATCACGGCGCGGCGTTTGCGTCCGGTGTTACGGTCGCAACCTGGCCACCGGGCGGGTGGTGGAAATGGGCGAGGCGGTGGGAGTAATCGCCGCGCAGTCCATCGGCGAACCCGGTACGCAGCTTACCATGCGGACCTTCCACATCGGCGGAACGGCCAGCCGAATTTCCGAGCAGAGTACTCTGGAGGCAAAGAACAACGGCTTCCTGAAGTACCACAGCATTCAGACCGTCATGAATCGCGAAGGCGCCCATGTGGTCATGAATCGCAATGGCGCAGTGGCCATCGTGGACGACAAAGGCCGCGAGCGCGAGCGCTACTCGGTGGTGTACGGAGCCCGCATCAAGGTGGCGGAGGGCGCCCCGGTGAAAATGGGCGAGATCATTGTCGAGTGGGATCCTTATACGTTTTCCATCCTTACTGAAGTCGCCGGAACCGTGCAGTTCAAGGACCTCGATCCCGGAGTCACCGTGCAGGAGCAGGTGGATGAGGTCACCGGCTTGTCGCAATTGGTGGTGAAATCTGACTTTGAAGAGAAGTTCCAGCCCCAGATGGTCATCCGCAATGAGAAGAAGGGAACCAAGAAGTACTTGATGCCGGGGCGCGCCCACTTGATGGTGCAGGAGGGTGATGAGGTGAGCCCGGGGGACGTGCTGGCCAAAATCCCGCGTGAAACCACCAAGACCAAGGATATCACCGGTGGTCTGCCGCGGGTGGTCGAGCTCTTCGAAGCACGCAAGCCACATGAGCCTGCGGTCATTACGGAAATCGACGGCGTGGTTCGTTATGCGGAGGTTGTCAAACGCCAGCGCAAGATTCTGGTGGTTCCGGATAAGGGCGAGACCAAGGAATACTTGCTTCCGAGCGGCGTGCACGTTTCCGTGCAGGAAGGTGAGCGCGTTAAGGCGGGTGAGCCCCTCATGGATGGCCCGCGCAATCCTCACGATATTCTGGCGGTCCTGGGCGAGAAGGAACTGCAGAAGTATCTCGTCGATGAAATTCAGGAAGTCTACCGCTTGCAAGGTGTCAACATCAATGACAAGCACATCGAAGTGATCGCGCGCCAGATGATGCGCTGGGTGAAGGTGGAAGAAGTGGGCGACACGGAATTCCTGCTGGACGAGCAGGTGGACAAGTTCAAATTCCGTGAGGAGAATGACCGCGCCAAGGCCAAGAGTGGTAAGACGGCCACCGGGCGCCCATTACTGCTTGGTATTACCAAGGCGTCGCTGGCTACCGATTCCTTCATCTCGGCCGCGTCATTCCAGGAGACGACGCGTGTCCTCACGGAAGCATCCATCCGCGGTGCTGTGGACCACCTACGCGGCCTGAAAGAAAACGTCATCATGGGCAGGCTGATTCCGGCCGGCACGGGTCTGGAATTCTACCGGAACTTCAAGCTGCTGACGGAAGCCGAGCCGCCTCAGCCGGAAGTCACCACGCCGGCGGAAGTAGCTATCACCGCCACTCCTGCCACGGCGGTGGGAGGAGAACTGGCGGACGAGGACGAAGCAAGGACGCAGTAGGAGCGGGTTTTAGGTGTCAGGTGCCAGGTGTCAGGGCGGCTACGCCCGACGCTTGGGCCTGACACCTTCTGTTTTTCCCGGTGTCCGCGAACAGCGGGTCCTGCTCAAATTGGAGCCCCCGATCATGAAGTGCCCAGATTGCGGCACGGAGATTCTTGGGGAAGTGAAGCCTTGCCCGCACTGCAACTCTGATTTCCCTGCCACAGCCCCACTTGGTCAACCGAATCATTCTCGGTACACCGACAAGGCGATCTTCTGGTTTGCCCTTTGTGGCGCCATCATCCTTCTTGCCGCGCTGGTCCTCGCTGCCACGATACCTGCCACCACAGACCGGCATAGCCTGATCGGCCAAAACCAAGCGGCGGCAATTGGGTCACTGCGGATATTGAACAACGCAGCGAGGTACTATCGGTCGAAGTATGGCAAGGGTTTTCCCCAGTCGCGTTCCGCATTGGGTCCGCCGCAAGAGCACCATTGGCCAGACGCCGAGGCTGCCGACATTATTGGTAAGGAATTGGCTTCCGGAGTCTGGAGTGGTTACACTTTTATCTACACTCCGGCAATGATAAACGCCGACGGCGAGGTGGAAAGCTACACGATCCAAGCTCATTGGACCTACGACGGCACCAAGGGCTTCAACCAATACTTCACTGACCAAACGGGAGTTATTCGATTCGAGAAAGATAAGTTCGCCACAGAGCATAGTCCGCCCCTCCCCAACCTATAGGTATTTTATCGGATTGGCCCGAAAGATCAGTTAATCTGGAACCCGCCGGCCTTTTCGAATGCATCGGCCACCCGCAGCAGGCGCGCTTCGTCGAAGTGTTTGGCGAGGATCTGCATCCCCACGGGCAGGCGTGGTTCGCTGGGAGTCTTGCCGCAGGGGACGCTGATTCCGGGGATGCCGGCCAGACTGGCGGTAACGGTGTAGATGTCGGCGAGGTACATCTGGAGCGGATCGTCCACCTTTTCGCCGAGCTTGAAGGGCGGAATGGGGGACGTGGGGGTAACGATGACATCGACGTCGTCGAATGCCTCGACGAAATCGCGTGTAATGAGGGTACGGACTTGCTGGGCCTTCAAATAGTAGGCATCATAATACCCGGAACTCAATACGTAGGTTCCCAGCATGATGCGCCGCTTCACTTCCGCACCGAAGCCGAGGTTGCGCGATTTCCGGTACATGTCCTGCAAATCGTCGTGCTGGGGGGACCGGAATCCATAGCGCACGCCATCGTAGCGGGCGAGGTTCGAGCTGGCTTCGGCGGTGCAGATGATGTAATAGCATCCGATGGCATAGTCGGTGTGCGGCAAGCTGATGGGCACGATCTCGCAGCCCAGTTTGCTGAACAGGTCGATGCCCTTCTGAATGTTGCCGCCGATTTCAGAATTCAATCCCTTCAGGTACTCCGTCGGAACCCCGAGGCGGATCCCCCGGATGTCACCGCTCAGGGCGCCCACGTAATCGTCCACGGGCAGCGCGGCGCAAGTGGAATCCAGGGGATCGCGTCCGGCGATGGTTTGCAGCACCAGCGCCACATCGTGTACGGAGCGTCCAAACGGCCCGATGTGGTCGAGCGAGGAAGCGAAGGCCACCAAACCGTAGCGGGAAACTCTGCCGTAGGTTCCCATCATGCCCACGATGTCGCAGAAAGCCGAGGGCTGGCGGATAGATCCGCCGGTGTCTGATCCCAATGCGATGGTCGCGAAATTCGCAGCCACGGCAGCCGCTGAACCACCGCTTGATCCTCCCGGCACACGAGTCAGATCGCGAGGATTGTGGGTGGGATAAAAACTGGAGTTTTCCGTCGACGAACCCATGGCGAATTCGTCGCAATTCGTCTTGCCGAGCACGACGGCCCCGGCGTGTTCCAGCCTTTCGACGGCGGTGGCGTCGTAAGGGGCGACGAAATTCTCCAGGATGTGTGACCCACAGGTGGTACGCGTGCCGCGGGTCAGGATCACGTCTTTGACCGCGACAGGCACGCCAGCAAGGGGGGCGAGCGCTTCGCCGTCGGCAATCGCCTTGTCCACCTTCTTCGCCTGCGCCAGAGCGCGCTCGGGGCACAGACTGAGGTAGGCACGGACCTCGTTGTCCTTCTGCCCGATGCGCGCCAGGTGGGCCTGGGCGATTTCCACAGCGCTCGCGTGCCGGCTGGTCAGGAGTTCGCGAATTTGGCTAATGCTGAGAGTGGTGAAGTCCATTGATGATAACTCGAATGAGATTTGGCCGCCACAATCGATCCCGGCGGTGCAGTGGGCGGTTTATTCCTCCCGCTCGATGACCCGCGGCACTTTGAAGCATCCTGCGCCCGGCTCGGGAGCGTTCGCCAGGGCCTCGTCCTGGGAAAAGTTGCGGTGCGGCAGGTCCTCTCGAAAGGAGGCGTTCTCGGAACCGGGATACGTGACCTGCGCCATGGGCTCGATCGCGGAGGTGTCCAGTTCGTTCAGCTTTTGCACATACTGCAAAATCGAATCAATCTGGGGAAGGAATTTCTTAACCTCTTCCTCCGTAAGCTCGAGGTGCGCGAGGTCAGCTACGTAGCGAACGTCCTTTTCGGTGAAAGCCATGCGTTTATCTATCTCCGAGGGCGACTAAAATACTTGGCGTAGGAGCTTGCCAGCGCCGAAGCTATGACCGGGTCAGCTATCGAGGTGGTGTCCATCGCCGGTTCCACACGGGACGGCACGCGAGGGGCGTTTCCGCGCAAGGGTCGTGGGGGAAAAAACAGGCGGGGCTGCGTCACCGTTTTGATTCGCAACTTCCGCACAATCGCTTGGCCCAGGAAGCCGTTAATTTCGACCCGAATTTCCTCGCTCATCTGCCGGAGCTCAGAGCCCCACGTGGCGCAATCCGTGGCCAGAGTCAACACGCCGGATGAAAAAAGGGCAGGCTGGGAATGTTGTGCCATCGTCTTGCCCGCGATGCGCGGCCATAGCGGCAGCAGGACCTCAAGCAGGTGGGGCTCGTTGCGGCCGATCTGTTTTCTAAACAGAGAAGGTAAGATTTTCCCGATTTCATCCACGTTTGATGTTCCCCAGCGCCAACTTTTTAAGTCCGGAGGATTTGTCAGTTTAACACATTGCGCGCAGCGAGGAAATGGCTTGAGATGGGCCAGGAACGTTTCTATAATTCCACATTCATGAAGCTGATTCTCGCCTCCCAATCTCCACGCCGCTCCGAGTTGCTTCGCAACGCCGGCTTCGATTTCGAGGTTATTTCCAGCGGCGTCGAAGAGGGGCCGCCCATCCGGGAAGAACCCCCGGAGGAGTACGCGCGGCGCGCCGCCCGCGCCAAGGCGCTGCGGGTGGCCGCCCGCTCCCCTTCCGGCAGTCTGGTTTTGGGAGCGGACACGATTGTCACGATTGGCGGTCTGATCCTGGGAAAGCCCACCGGACCCTTCGATGCCGCCCGCATGCTTCGCTTGCTCTCCGGGCAGACGCACGAGGTTATTACTGCAATCTGCCTGGTTCGGCCGCCGGAACAGATTGTGGCCCTCAAACATGAGACGACTTTTGTGACCTTCCGCGAGCTGAACGGAGACGAAATCCGCGCCTACGTGGCCAGTCACGAGCCCTTTGACAAGGCCGGCGCTTATGCCATTCAAGGTTTGGCCTCGAAGTTCGTAACCCAGATTTCCGGCTGTTATTTCAATGTGGTCGGCCTTCCGGTTTCTTTGCTCTATGAGGTTCTCAAGACGCTAGGGGAAAGAAGTTAGAAGCTAGGAGCTAGAAGATAGAAGCGTGTAGAGGCCTGCGCCGCTGGCCCCGTGCTGATCGTCCGCGTTCATAAGCCATTCATAGCTTTGATGGCCTTCCAGTACGGGCTCTTGGAAAGCTGAAACCGGAAGCTTTGTAGGAATTGATTCTTAGTCCTCGCGGAACCCGGCCATGCCTCGTCACAAAATCTCCAGGCGAGATCCGCGTGGCCGGAGTAAATCAGGTCGAGCATAGTCCCCCAGAACTCACTTGTCGTCCCCCCTTCGTCATTGGGAGGAATGCGCCGTCCCTTATCCACAAGTTGTTGGAATTCCTCTCGCGCAGGGATTGCTGTCACCATTAGGTCTGTAGCGACTTGGTACCCGCCGGGCTGGTAACGCAGGATGATTCGTGGAGCCGGCGACTCAGCAAAGGAGGCGTTCCAGTATGCGAAAGTCCAATCATTAATTACGAAATCGACTTTGCCATCGGGTTCATCTTGAAACCGGCAACCATCGCCATTATCAGCGTTGATCCTGCCAATTTCTTTCGCATCATCATTAAGTTCAAAGACATAATACGTGAAACAACAATGCGCTCCGCCTGTCCAGTCCGATATAACCAGGTTGGGTTTTCCTGCGCCGGTGATGTCTTTTCCCGGTCTGATTTCAAGGTTACCTTTGTCATCGTCGTTAACGCACCCGACATTATATCTGAGCCCATCGTCATCCACCTTGCTGTATATCTTGCGGCCGTCTCTTAGAATTTCAAACGCCTGTGATGGATCTCCATCCTCCCCGGCGCGATAGGTACGCACCTCGTAGTTCATGAACTTGGCGTCCTTGCCAAGCACCATCGAGGAAGGAATCGACGGAAGAGCCCGGTTTTCCTCGCTCTTCTGGCTTGATCGCATTCCCGCCCCTCGCTCCCCCGGTTCAACTGATTGGGCCAATTTATAGGTCTGAGCCGCGAGACGGTGGGGTGCCGCGGCAACCAGAAGCAGAACATAGGCAGCAGAGGTCTTCATAGTCAGTCACCTTGAGCAAAAGTCGGGATTGCAGTGGCTACCTGCTCCTCAGAGAATAATTCGCTCGTCGCCTTCGCGGCGTGTCACGTGCTCACGATCGAGGTATTCGAGCAGCGGGATGGCATACTTGCGGGAAAGTCCGGTCAACTCCTTAAAATCCGCTACTCCCAGGCGGTTGTTTTGTGCTTTGCGGCGTGCTAGGATCTCGCGAAGCTCACGCAGCGCCGACTGGTGGAAGATAAGGTCCTCGGTAACTTTGTGCAGCACGTTTTCCTTCACCAGCATCCTGAGCAGTTTTTCGGCACGCGCGCGGTCGAGGCGCAGGTTGGCCAGCACTTCCCGCGCGCTGGGCACGGCCAAGCCCGCCTGTTCAAAGGCCGCGGCAATATGATCGCGCGCTGCGACTTCCTCCGCGGACAATTGAATGGTGCGGCCGCCCAGGCGAACTGTTTCACCTTGCACGTCGATTCTGCCCTGCATGGCCAGGATTTGCAGCAGAGCATTGAGCAGTGCCGGCGAGGGGAGCGCGCGCGCCGCTCCTCCGACAGCCAGCTTGGCCCTCATCTCATCCTTGGGCAGCCCCGCCACGAGTGGATTGGCCGCATGAAACTTCTCGAGCTGCTCCAGGAGCAACTTCGCTAATCCCTCGAAGTGCGCCGAGTGGACAAGCAGGCTGGGTGGTTGGCCGAGGAGCACCAGACGCTTTTGCGCTTCGAGGGATTTTGCCACCCGGAGGACCTCTGCGGGTTTCCAACCCGTGCGGGCGGCCATAGCCGCAGGGGTTGCTTCGCCCGCCCGCTGCGCCAGGAGCTCGATCCGCGCTTCTGGTTCTCCCCGTTCCAATACGTGCAACGATTCCAGTGTGGCCGGATCGCCCGGGCGGTGCTTGGGGGGAGCATTATCGAGCACACCGCCCCCTCCAATGGTGGTGACGGGCGAGAATTGCCGGATGATGAAGCGGTCGCCGGGCACAAACAGCCCCGGTTCTGACAGGCGAAGCTGCACAAAGCCGGTTGCTCCCGGTTCCATCTCTTTGCCTTGAAGCAGGATTACCCGCGCCAGCATCTCCGTGGTTCCAGAGTGGAAATGCACCGGCGCATGGTTTTTCAATGGCCGGGCGCTGGGCAAAAGGCTCAGCGTGCAATCCAGGGATGTGGTGGGTTGGAACAGACCCGGCGCGGCCAGCACCATGCCGCGGGTAATCTGCCGGGCCTCAATCCCCGCCATGTTTAGAGCTGTTCGTTGCCCGGCGGTAGCGTAGTCGGCGGCGGCGTTGTAGACCTCGATGCCGCGGACGCGGACGCGTTTTCCCAGGGGGAAGATTTCAACTTCCGCTTCCTTTTCCACTGTCCCTGCTATCAGAGTTCCTGTGACAACCGCTCCAAATCCCTTCATCACAAAGGAGCGGTCAATGGGCAGCCGAAAGGGCAAATCGGCAGGTTTGGGAGGCGCGGCCAGGCCGAGCCGCCGCAGTTCATTTTTAAGCTCCTCCAACCCCTCGCCGGTGCGCGCGCTCACAGCAACCATCGGCGCACCTTCCAGGAACGAACCCGCGACGAATTCCTGCACCTCCAGCCGCACCAAATCCAGCACGTCGGGCTCCACCAAATCGGACTTGGTGATGACGATCAGGCCCTGGCGAATTCCCAGCAGTTTGCAGATGTCGAAGTGTTCGCGGGTCTGAGGCTTGATGGACTCGTCACCGGCGACGATCAGCATGACCAGATCGATGCCGCCCACGCCCGCCAGCATGTTCCTCACAAAACGCTCATGGCCGGGAACGTCAACGAATCCGATGCGCAGGTCTTTGCCCAGATCCAGATGAGCGAAGCCGAGGTCGATGGTAATACCGCGGCGCTTCTCTTCCTCCCAGCGGTCGGGGTCGGTGCCGGTAAGCGCCAGAACCAGCGCGGACTTCCCGTGATCAATGTGGCCGGCTGTTCCAGCAATGACGTGTCGCATAAGAGTCAAAACACGGGATAGGGGATACGGGATACGGGACACGTGACCCGGAACCTGGGTTATTGCCTCGCTTAGGACTCACAGGGGGCTGCGAATCAGCCCTTCGTAACTCCACAAATCGCAGTATTGCCCATATTCCTAATGCGCGGCGTCGGGTCCCGGTGGCCCGAGTCCCGTGCCCCGCGTCCCGAATCCCGGTTTTTGCACTTCCGGTCCCAGCCAGACGCTCGCGAGCGTCCAATTGTCGAAGTGTTTTTGCAGGACGAATTCATAGTAGGCCTCCGCTGTGGGGTCCGCGAAGATCACCTGCGCCAGAGCGCGGTTTTTGTCGGGCGAGAAGGTGACGCCGCGTATATCGACTGTAATCATCGGGCGCGGTGGCTTCTGTGAGGGTGCGATGGCGGCTAAGGGCGCTTTCCCTACACTTTTATTGACGGGAGCGGAGGCCCTGACTACCGGGGCGGGTGGCGGTTCGAGGGCCGGAATGAAATACGATCGCACCGCAGACTCGATCGAGTCGCCGGATTTCTTTCCCTCCGGCGTGGCCAGGTACTTCGCCCGCTCGGCAATGACCATGCGGGCGTTCTCCAGGTCGTCGCGAATGACAACGTCCTGGAGTTGCTTCTCCGAGGCCTGAATCCGCGCCAGCAGCGTCGTATCGGTGCGCACGGTGAGAGCAATCACCGCGGATTCCGTCACGGTGCGGTCCGGTTCGGCGTCGGATTTGTCAATGAGGTCGAAGAGGATGTTGGTGGCTTGGGGGGTTTCGTATTCAGCGAGCGCACCATAGGTAAAGCGCCGCAAATTGAGGTCGCGAGGGTCGGTGAGCAGTTTCCATAGGATAGGTAGGGCCTTATCGCCCCCGATATAGGCCACCGCCTGTGCCGCGAACTCGGCCGTGCGATCGTCCCCCAGCGCCGCGGAGAGCTGGGGAATAATAGCGGGTCCCGCGGCAAACGTCGCGCGCAGCAACCCGGATTGCGCCTCCTCATTCGGCGAACTGAGGATACCATAGAGCAGGCTCGGAGCCCAATCGCCGGGGAGCGGTTGTTCCTCCCCCGCCACCGTCGGCGCAGGACTCGGCGCCGGTTCCTTTGGTGTTTTTACCGGTGTCTGCTGGGAGAACCCTGAAACCCCGGCCAACAGGCAAAGGCCCGCCCACAAAAATAGCGTGCCGGTATACGACCGGGCAGCACGCTTTTCCGTCTTTACCTTACCGGTCGCCCGCACGATCACTTCCACCACGTTTGTCATAGGATTTCCCGTCTCTACTTGGATGCGAAAGTTGCAAGCCAAGTTAGTGCGTCCGGTTCATAAGGCCAGCTTGCGCGCTTAGACCCGCCGCGAAAATCGTCCCATCCCCTCTCGGCATCACTGTTTGCGGTGGCCGTTCAGCAGCGGTGGGAGTTCGCGCAAATCGTCAATCACCAGATCGGGAGAGACCTTTTGCAGCGTGTGCGCACCGAATCCGTAAGTGACGCCGCAGGTCCACACGCCGGCGTTCCGCCCGGTGAGGATGTCGGTATCGGAATCGCCGACCATGAGAGTCTCCTGCACAGAAACCTGAAGATCTTCCATCAATCTGTGCAAGCCGATGGGATCGGGCTTCTTCTGCGGAAAGCTGTTGCCCCCGTAAATGTAGGCGAAATAGGGCGCGAACCCGAGTCGTGCCAGCATCTCGCGGCTGAAATCCACCGGTTTGTTCGTCAACACCGCCAACTTATGGCCACCGAGCTTCTCCAGCGCCTCGGCCACTCCCGGATAAGGCGCGGTGTGATCCAGCATATGGTCACGGTAGTAAGCCAGAAAGAATGCCAATCCTTTTTCGACATTCTCGGGGGTGGCATAAGTTCCCAAGGCGCTGCGCACCAACAGCGTGACGCCGTGGCCGACGTAGGAGGTAATTAAATCGAGCGGCAACGGGGTCAGTCCCATCTCCGTCCGCATGGCGTTGACGCTCAGTGCCAGGTCCTTTTTGCTGTCCACAAGCGTGCCGTCAAGGTCAAAGACCAACAGCCGAACTTGTTGCCAATTTGCCGTCACGGGGTTGTCCATGTTTAAGCTGCGGGTGGCGCCTCGACGCCGGGCTCAAGTGCGCGCAAGACCAACGCGGCCTGTTCCGCCGGAATGGGGTTGAAGTGGAAGCCTTCGGTGCCCAGAAAGCGCCGCTGTCCCTCCACATCCGGCTGGATTTCGATGTGCCAATGATAATCTTCGCGCAGGGTCTTCCACCACTCTTTAGTGGGCTTCCAAGCCTGCAGATTCGGCTCGGTGTGAACGACCATGTGGAGGGATGGCGACACCTTCTCCACGCGCTGGAGGCAGGATTTGAGAAAAGGCGTGAGCGACGCCACTCGCCCCGGTTCCGTCAAATCGTTCTCGAAGGATGAGGAATGGCGGAGGGGGGCCACCCAAAGCTCGTAGGACCAATTCGAGCCAAAGGGGCAGAAGGCGACGAAATCCTCGTTCTGATCCACCAGACGCTTCTCCTCGCGCACCTCCTGCTGTAACGCGTCACAGTAAATGCAACGCTCGCGCTTCAGAAAATGCGCGCGGCTCCAGCGGAACTCAATTTCCAACAGTTGTGGCAGCACTGGCGTTCCCAAGACCTGAGAATAAGCATGCCCTCGCAGGGACGGGGAAGGCGCATGCTGATCCTTGAAAAGCGAGACGTAGCGGAGGCGGCGGTCCTGCTTGAGGTCCACGATGCGGTCGCGGAAAAGTTCCAGCACGTGGGCAAAATTCTGCTCGGAAAGCTGCGCCAGCGTCATGCCATGCACCGGAGTCTCGACGACAATTTCATGTGCGCCCACCGTGTTCATGCGGTCGAACATGCCTTCGGGGCGGCGGTCCGCGCGGCCTTCCACCAGGAATAGCGGGGCGCGATCGTGAAATACCCGGGCCATCCACGCGCCGGTGGAATCACGAGACTCGCGGATGGCAGAGGGAGTCAGATGCTCGTTGCCGGGGCAAAAGGGGCAGACTCCGCTTTCATCGTGAACATCGGCCATGACCGGGCGCTTGCCCGTGATCACCCACCGCCGGGTAAATGGGTCCAAACGAAGTTCAGCCATGTGCGCAGCCTTTCGAAAGAGAATGTGTGCTCAGCGCGACGGCATACGTGGTGAGCAATTGGCGACAACGGCGAATGCAATTCTCTAACCTTTCATTCTAGCGTGGATTGGCGCCTACGTCATGCGGGATGAAATGGTTGGTAGTGGGTCGATTTATCGTGGTGGCAGAATCTATCCCGAACTTCTCGGGACGCCGCCAATTGGTCCCTCAGTCGACGGATAGACTCGCCGCTACACAATCCTCGACGCACAGCGAGTGGTATGGTAATTTTAGACTTACGCATCTACCCCCTCTGGAAGTGAGGCCTATGGCAGAAATACTCCCTTTTCGCGCACTTCATTATGAGTCCGGGAAAATCCCCGATCTGGGCGCGGTGGTAACGCAGCCTTACGACAAGATTTCTCCCGAGATGCAGGCGCGTTACTATGGTTTGAGCCCCTACAACCTGGCACGCATTATTCGCGGACGTACGCTGCCGGAGGACGGACCCGCGGACAACGTCTATGTGCGCGCGGCGCGCGATTTTCAGGCATGGATCCAAAGCGGAGTACTGGTTTCGGAGCTTGAGCCGGCTATTTACCCCTATCACCAGGAATACGAAGTCCCCGGCCAGCCCGGCCTGCGCAAGGAACGGCGCGGTTTTATCGCTTTGTTGCGTCTGGAGGACTACTCGGCGCGCGTAGTGCATCGCCACGAGGAGACCCTTTCCGGCCCCAAGGCCGATCGCCTGGAATTGCTGAAGGCCACTCGCGCCCACTGTGGCCAGATTTTCATGCTCTACAGCGACCCTGCGGGGGCAATTGAAAGTCTGCTGGCGGCGCCGGCGGCGGGGCAGCCCTGGGAACAGGTTACGGATGAATACGGCACGCGGCACACTGCCTGGCGCACAGTCGATCCCCAGATCATTGCTGGAGTGACGGCGGCCATGAGTGACAAGCGGCTGGTGATCGCGGACGGCCATCATCGTTACGAAACGGCTCTCGCCTATCGCAACTATTGCCGGGAAACGGGCCAGGAGAACGGCCGTGCGGAATATGTGATGGTGACATGCGTTCGCATAGAAACTGACGGCCTCACCATCCTGCCCACGCACCGGCTGGTGCACAGCCTGGCGCGCTCCAACTGGGCCAAATTCGCCGGCGCGGCGCGGGCGATTTTCGACTGGGAAGATGTCGTGGTGAAAGGACCGGCAAGCGAGTGGACGGCGCAATTCCTCGCCCGGCTCACAGCGGCAGGCCGTGAGCGGCCGGTGATAGGCGCCTATGCGGGTGCGGGAAGACTGGCGCTGCTGCGTTTGCGTCCGGATTTTGATATTGACGGCGCACTCGCGGACCTTGCCCCCACGCTGCGCCGGCTGGACGTCGTCCTGCTGCACCGGTTGGTACTGGAACGCCTGCTAGGAATCAATGCGCAAGCTGTACGCGAGGAAAAGAATTTGACGTACTTCCGCGGAATGGCTCTCGCCTGCGATGCGGCGGAGAAGGGTAGGGGACGGATCGCGTTCCTGCTGAATTCTACGCCCGTCGAAGCCGTCCACGCCAACGCTCTCGCCGACCGCCCCATGCCGCAGAAATCCACCGACTTCTATCCCAAGCTGCTGTCCGGTTTGACCATCTATTGGCTGGATAATCCCGCGGGGCTTTAAGGCGGCAGGCTTCTGGGACGGAATGGGTACGTTAATCTCCCAGGGGGAGCCGCGCAAGCTAATGGTATGCGGTGCAACCGTGATGAGGGCGCCGACCACTCTTGAGATCTGCGGCTTTTCGCGCGCCGGCGCATTTGGCAGTGGCGGCAGGGTTGGCGGTCGGCTGGGTTATTTGCTGGGCGACGACGGTGATAGAGTAAGCTAAGGTGGTTGCTACCATGCGAGATTCCTCTTTGGCATGATGATTGTTGCAAGTGTTCGGGCGCTCACTCCGCAGACCAAGACCCCAGAAGCTCCCTTCCAGACGGCAGAGACTCTTTCGGTCACGGACTTTTCGGTTGCAAATAATTGCTCCGGGAATGGTACGGTGGTGTTGGATGCCGTTATAGCCGAAACGGGAGATGTCCAGAAGGTTGAGGTGCGCCGGGATATTGCCTGCCTTACGCAACTGGCGGTCCGGGCGGTGGAAAGATGGAGATTCTCCCCGGCATCGTTCGCGGGCAAAGCCATTGCATCCCGAGTGCGCGTGGCGATTACTTTCCCCCCGCCGGGTGCGTACGTCAATCCCATTCCCCTTCCGGAATTGAAACCTCAGTGCGAGGCGGCAATCCAGGCAGCATTCCAGCCGGCGGAGGTGACTCGTGCCGTGTTCCCGAACTATTATGCGCCAACCCAGACGACAATCCCGGTAGCGTCCCACGCGGATCGCGCCATCATCCCGAGGCATCCCGAACAATGGGATACCGCCGTGCTGGAGGTCACTCTGAGTGAAAAGGGAGAAGGGGAGGAGATCAAGGTGTTTGGTGATTGCTTCCCTTTGACCAAAGGGGTCAAGGACGCGCTGGGTGACTGGCGGTTCATGCCCGCTGCCTTCTAATGGTAATCCCGTCCGATCCACAATTGTTCTGGCGTTTGTTTCCACACCAATGGCTCCTAATAATCAGGCAAAGGCCGGCGCTACGTTGGGTACGCGCGGAAGTTGGGGCGGTTCGCAAACCGCTCCAACGACGTCCGGGGGTTCGAGGCCTCTCGGGAGCTAGGGTGCTGGGATGATTTCGGACAATTAGACAGCCTCGTTAAGAGGTTTTTCACTACAGGATCTGTCGTTGTAGGCTGCACTAGGTCATTGGAGGAGACCTCCCGAGTTTATCAAACGACGGTACTCAGGCCGTACCCGCTATTGACAACATGAAAGGGCAGCCCTATACTACCTGGTGACGAGATTGATTTGCCCAAACGTGCCAGAACTCGTTCGTAACGGCGAATTCTCGCCCCTGCATGTTTTTAGGTGGCGTTAGTGCATGTGAGAACCGGTATCCGCGAACACACAATGAGACACCTCAACTCGAAGAGCCTGCTAAGAGCCGCAGTATCAGATGGTTTGAGATGAGATGGGGAGTGGCCGTTTTTGCTGGGTGTGTTTCCGGGAAGGTTCTTTCGGATGGGTTCAGGAGAAGCAGGGGCAAGACGGAAGGTTTGAGAACACGTCTTGCTGAATAGCGTAGTTCGACCCTCGCGCACGGTGGTATGAATGCCCCTTCCCGACGTCCCCACTGAAGGGCATCTGCCCCGGAGGCCGTGAAGAACCAGATCAGCGGGGCGAGACTTCTGGAGACCGGACGGATGAGTTGCAAGCCCCAGGGGCTTCTCGACCCGCCGCAAAGCATCCTAGGGAAAATGAATCCTTGCACACTACGGAGTCGTAAACAATCTGCCGATTATATAAGGTGTACCAACCCCCTGTGAAGAGAAACGGCGGATTTATAAAGGGCATCATAAGGTTTTTGCCCACCTGGCTGTAGCGGCGGTCATCGTTCGAAGGGCGCCGACAATCTTGTTGCTCCGTATAGGATTCTGTTTGTGCCGGGCCGCGAAGCGGTGGGCTGAGGTGCATTGTTTTTGGAAGGATGCGGTCCGCCCGGCACGATGGGTGGGGAGCGAGTGCCGCCGATAGCCGTGTGGGGGTTGAGTACCGGAGTGAGGTGGGGCCTATGGTCCATAAATGGCTACGGGTTTGGAATCGGCAAAGAGTGGTGAAGGCATGGGGATTAGGCGCCGTGATCCTTCTTCTGGCAGCCTTGACCTCGGCAGGGGCCCAGCAGGGCCCCGACGCTCCGGCGGGGCAGGCGGTGGCACCAGCGAAGGAGACCAGCACTGCCGTGGTGCGCACCGAAGTCCCGAAGGCGCCATCCGGCGATTATACCGTGAGCCCCGAAGACGTTTTGGACGTCATGGTTATGGATGTGCCGGAAGTCAGCCGCGTATACCGGGTTAGTTCCAATGGTTATTTGACTCTTCCCTTGCTGCCTGAACCGATCCTCGTTACCGGCGAAACCCTGGATCAACTCGCCCACCTGATTGCCAGCAAGTTTCACGACGCCGGCATGCTCAATAATGCGCAAGTGACCGTTAGCCTTAGAGAAACAAGGTTGCATGCGGTGATCGTTTCCGGAGAAGTTAAGGCCCCCCAGGCGTTACCGATTTATGGCCCGACAAGGTTGCTCGAAATTCTGGTAAAGGCGGGGGGCTTATCCCCTGCCGCCGGCGACGACGTGATCATCATGCGCGGAGAGACCGGGGCACGCGCCGATCTGGCCGAAAGCGCCCAAACGGGTCTGGTGAATCCCTCCTCTAACGGGCAGTCCTTCACCTTAAACGTTCGAAAACTGTTGGAAACGGGCGGCGACACGACCAATATTCTCCTTTACCCCGGCGATCATGTTACGGTGCTCCGAGCCGAGATGGTCTACATTTTGGGAGCAGTGGGGCGTCCGGGTGGATACGTGCTGAACGAATCCCGTCAGAAAATTACGGTGATCAAAGCCCTGGCCCTGGCCGGCGATGTGAATTCCGTTGCCAAAAAGAATCGCATAATCATCCTTCGCCAGGATCCTGCGGGCCCGGAGGACAAGCGGCTGGAGATTCCTGTAAATTATAAGGAAATCGTGAAAGGGAAGATTGCTGATGTGAAGTTGAAACCTGACGATATTCTCTATGTGCCAGAAAGCACCAAGGCTAAGGCTTTGCGCACCTCAGTAAGTTCGGCAGTTGGGATAGCGACCGGCGGCGGGGAAGCATTGATGATCTACCACTGAGGAATGGGATTGATGAGGGTATTGCTAAGTTAGATCCTCGAGGGGGAGTTTGAAGGTGCCAGACAACGATTCGTTATCGCCCATAGAACGTCATTTGCCACAGCGGATCACCGGCTTCACGCCGACAACGCTGGATTTGGAAGCGCAAGGCAGTGAGGCCCACTTCAGTTTCGCTTCCTTCTGGCACATTGTGGTAAAGCGCCTTGCCACCATCATTACGGCTACCATTGTCGTGCTTGTGGTAACGGGGATTTACTCCTTCAGGATGGAACCCGTGTATAAGGCGACGGCAAGCATTGAGGTGGAGACCAACTACCCCCAACTCCAAACCCTGAACGAGGTCTACCGCCAATCTAACATTGAAGATGAGGCATTTCTGACCACCCAGATTGAGGTACTGAAAAGCGACAGCCTGGCGTGGATGACGATGCAGCAACTCGGAGTTGACCGCGAAGCAGCCTCCGAGGAAACGGTGAATCCCTCGGGGAAATCGCCAGCGCAAATCGCCGCAACCCGCAAAACGATCATGATCGGAGGTTTTAAGGGGGGACTCTCGGTGGAGCAGGAGAAGGACAGCCGAATCCTGGAGGTGAGTTACGAAAGCGGAAATCCCGAAATGGCCGCAAATGTTGTCAATGATTTAATCAACAACTACATCGACATGAATTTCCAGGAGCGGACCGACTTTACCCGCCGTGCTTCAAGCGGAATGGAGCAGCAGTTAGCAGAATTGAAGACGAAGGTGGAGAAATCTCAACAGGCTTTGTTCGATTATGAACGCGAGAATCTGATTGTCAATGTCGGGGATAAGGAGACCATTAACGATCAAAGGTTGGAACAACTGAACAGGGATTACACCACTGCGGAGAATGATCGAGTCCAGAAGGAATCTCTTTACGATTTGGTCAAGGCCAATGAAGGACAGGTTGGAATCATTGTGCAGGACAGTGTCCTCCAGAACCTAGAGGGGAAGTACAACGATCTCAAGGCGACGTATGCTGATGCCCTCGGTCAATATGGGCCTAACTTCCCCAAGGTTGTCCGCCTGCGGGACCAGCTTACACAGCTGCAGTCCCTCATGGATAATGCGCGTAAGCAGGCAATTCAGAAAATTCACAATGATTATTTGACGGCGCTCAGCCGAGAGAAGCTTCTGGGTGACTCCCTGGCGAAAGAGAAGGCGAATGTCAGCGCGCTTAATCAGCGCATGATCGAACACAATATCTTGAAGCGGGAATTCGAAACCAACCAGACGATTTACGAGGGCCTCTTGCAACGCATGAAAGACGCCACTCTCTCCGCCACCTTGCAAGCCACCAACGTTCATATCATTGATCCCGCCCCCGCCCCCGTAAATCCGATCCGCCCGAACCGGCGAAAAAACATGGCCGCGGGCCTGCTGGTGGGTTTAATTCTTGGCATCACGCTGGCCTTCTTGCAGGAAGCTCTCGATAGCTCGGTCCGGACTACGGAAGAAGCAGAAAGACTGGTCAACGCCCCGGCTTTGGCGGTTATCCCTTCCGAAGCCAACGGACGCAAGCGAAGGCAACCGGCTGACGGGCATTCTCTAATCCCCGCGGGACCGAACGGTGTGGGCTTGGTTGTTCTTAAGCGGCCATCTTCGCCCCTGGCGGAGTCGTTTCGAAGCCTCCGGACTTCCGTCCTACTCTCTACAGCTCCCCGTCCGCCGCAAACTTTGCTCGTTACCAGCGCGCAGGTTGGCGAAGGGAAGACCTCCACCGCCACCAACCTGGCGATGTCATTCGCCCAGAGGGGAGGCCCGGTTTTGATGATTGATGCCGACTTGCGCCGTCCTTCCGTCGCCAAGACGCTGGGCGTTCCCAATGAGAAGGGTTTAAGCAGCTTCTTGACCGGCGCACATTCTCTGGATGAAGTATTGATCCAATATGAGCACGTTCCGAATCTTTGGATCATACCGGCAGGTCCGCGGCCTCCCGATCCCGCCGAACTGCTCTCCTCGCACGTGATGGAAGCGACGCTGAAGGATTTGATGAAGCGGTTTACCCAGATTGTCATCGACTCTCCCCCGCTGCTTTTGGTGACTGATGGCGTGGTTCTCTCCGCCATGGTGGACGGAGTTATTCTCGTGGTTGCCAGTGGATCGACGGCGCGGGGGGCTCTGGCGCGGGCTCATCGAATCCTTGAAAACGCGGGGGCCCGGGTTCTGGGAATGGTGCTCAACAAGGTTGACATGCGTTTCGACACGTATTACGGGTCCTATTATGGTCCCTACCATCAGTCCTATTATGATGAGATCTCTGTGTCGAATCCCTCCCATTCGTCGGGAGGCCGCGCCAGGTCCAAGGATTCATCCCGCAGAGCATGAGCGTTCAGGGTTATCTGCGAACGAAGGCGGATTCGCCCCTGCGGTGCAGGGGCGAGCGGACCCCGGATCATTAGCTAATTGTTGCTTCCAGGATCATTCACGAAATGAGTCTACTTCCCAGCTTTGGCCTTTCTGGTGAGAGTGCATCGTTCCGGCGCAGTTCAGACTACACTTTCGAATGGCCTTTGCGGCCGTGGTGGCGAGCCGTCCTTTTCTTGCTACCCCTCATTGCTATTAGTGTGGGGTTGGCCTGGGAAGCGATTCGTGTGGCGCGGGTTACCAACGAGGTCGAGGGTGTTTCCATTCCCGCAATTCGAGAAGCGCTCAGACAGGATCCGGATAATGCCGACTTGGTTCATCGCCTGGGATTGATCTATACCTACGATTCCACGAATATGAACTTATCAGAGTCGGTGAGATATCTGCGGAAGGCCGTGGACCTAAACCCTCGCCGTTGGGATTTTTGGGCGGACTTGGGGACGACCTGTGATTTTGTCGGAGACACGAGGTGTTCAGATGAGGCCTTCGAGCGGGCCTGGGCCCTCAACCTCATGACTCCAGCCCTACAGTGGTCGATGGGAAATCATTATCTCCTGACGAATCGCCCGGAGAAGGCTTTCGCCTCCTTTCGCAGACTTCTGGATTTGGATCCGCAGCATTATTTCTATCCTACCGTTCAATTGTGCCTTCGCGCTACTCGGGACCCGCAAGCGATCTACGCGGAGGTGGTACCACAGGGAAAAGATGCCTCGGTACGGTTCGCTTTCCTCACGTTTCTAAACTCCATCGCCGATTACGAAAGTGCCATGCGGATTTGGGGGCAGATGATCTCCGGGCTTGATCGGTCCCCAAACTTGTCTATGGTGAGGCCCTTTCTGGACTTCCTTATTGACCATAATCAGATTCAGGATGCCGCCACGGTTTGGAAAGACCTTCAGCACGCCGGGGTTATCCCGCCAGCGCCCGATGCACAAGCCGCCAACCTCCTCTATGATGGGAGTTTTGAGGGAACGCCCCTCGGAATGGGGTTTGACTGGCGCCCGAACGATTCCTCGGATTTGGTGTTTGATTTCTCTGCTCCGTCTGCTTACCAGGGCGCAAAATGCCTCCGGATTGATTTCGCCGTGGGTCGAAATGCGGATTATAACTTGTTGAGCCAGCTCGTCCCCATCACGCCGAACACGCGGTATCGATTGACGGCTTACGTGCGATCCGCCAATCTCACCTCGGAAAGCGGGCCGCGGTTGCGAGTGGACGAGGTGGGTTGTGGGGATTGCGGTATCCGGGCTAGCGATCCGACGGTGGGAACTACTTCGTGGCATCCGATCGAGGTGGAGTTTTTCACCCGACCGCAAACTCAGGCGGTGAAAATCTCTTTTTGGCGGCCGCAGGACCAAATCGCCCACCGTGACATAACCGGTACAGTCTGGCTGGATGATGTTACGTTACGCCACGTGGCAGCTCCCGGATCTGATGTGAAGCAAGAGAGGACCCGGTGACAATCCCAACCCAGTCAAGGTTTTCCGTTTATCCTGGCAGACCGCTCTCTCCAGATGAGAGCCGGATCTCCGCATCTCCATTCCACGTTATTGCCCGGGTTCTCCTCATTGCTACAATTTGTGGCGCTCCATGGGCTTTCGGCGCCGTACAGCCGTGGGCATGGGGGACGTTGCTGGTCCTGGCGTCGCTCACACTGGTTCTATGGGCGGTGGGTTGCACTCATCGCGGTGTTCTCAGAATTAGCTTGTCCCCGCTCTATTGGCCCTTCCTGGCGTTTCTAATCCTGGCCGTTTTGCAGTTGCTTACAGGTTGGAGTGCTGACCATGAGGCGACGCGTGAGGCAGTCCTGAAGATTGTCACCAATTTGGCCTTTTTCTTTCTGGTGGGCCAACTCCTCAACGCCCGACCGGAGAATGGCAGGGCCTTGGAATGGCTCGGCTTGATCGTGACGCTGTTGGCTTTTGCCTTGTCTGTCCTCGGTTTGGCGCAAATCTTCTACGGAAGTCCCCGAAGTATTTACTGGACTTATACCCCCGCAATAGTCACAGCGATTTTCGGACCCTATGTCAATCACAATAACTATGCCGGCTTGATGGAAATGCTTATCCCCATTTCCGTGGCGTACGTTCTTTCCCGGCCCGGGAATTCGATCTTGCGATTCTTGCTCTGGTGCGCGGTGGCTCTGGTCATCATCTCCGTCTGGATAAGTGGCTCGAGAGGAGCCGCGATCGTCCTCTTGATGGAGGGGGTTCTTTTGGGAGTCATTCTGATAGGGCATTGGCCACGCGGCGCGCCCCTGCGTCTATTGGCTCTGTTATTGGGGATTGTGCTGTTTTCCTCCGTCGTTTTTTCCTGGCTGGTCAGTTCGGGGCGCGTCGGTGGCCGTGCCTGGTCAGTTTTTGAAACCAATCAATCCTTGGCCGGAAACCTCGGTGACCGTTGGCGGGTGGGGATTGACACGCTCCACATGGCTCGAAGCCATCCTTGGACGGGCGTAGGCGTGGGATGTTTTGAGTACGTCTTTCCAAACTATATGACGTTTCCCATGGACCTGCATTGGACCCACGCCCATGATGACATTCTGGAGGCAACGGCTGAAACCGGGTTGCCCGGGGTCGTGATGATGGTGGTGGCGTTCGTGCTCTTCATTCGCGTGGGGTTTCGCCACATCAAGGAGCGCCTGCAATATGGGTGGGGTTGGATTCAAATGGGTGCGGTGGTGGGCGCAGTGGGATTGTTCTTCCATAGTTTTGTCGATTTCAACTTGCGTGTTCCCGCCAACGCCGCATGGTTTGTGGTGTGCCTGGCCATTGCCACACACCCTGGTCCTGCTCAGAGAGATCGCCGGATGATCGCTGCGGGTTCGAAGCCAGGCCGAAGCCGTGAGTTCCTAACTTAAAGGCGCCCGAAGTGGTGATTTCGTTTCTCAGGACTCTCCTTCCCGCCGGATTTCCCGGGGTTCGGCATAAAACGGAAGGCGTGGACAGGGAATTGGGGAGTTCATGGGCAGGGAGGGATGCGACTTGAAGGGTGTAATCCTGGCAGGTGGAACAGGTTCTCGGCTGTATCCGTTGACGAAAGTCACCAATAAGCATTTGCTGCCAGTCTACAATGCCCCGATGATCCACTATCCCCTTTGGACTCTGGTGAATGCCGGGATCAAGCAGATTCTCATTGTCACCGGCGGGCGCAACGCCGGGGACTTTCTGCGATTGCTGAGCAATGGGAAGGATTTTGGCCTAAAGCGTTTGAATTACGCCTATCAGGAAGGTGAAGGCGGGATTGCTGATGCTCTCCGGCTGGCGGAGGACTTCGCGGAAGGCGAAAAGATTTGCGTGATTCTGGGCGACAACATTCTACAAGGGAGCATCCAGCAAGCCGCCAACAACTTTGAACAGCAAACCCGAGGCGCCCACATCCTCCTCAAGGGTGTCACCAATCCTGAACGGTTTGGAGTACCGGTTTTTGAGGGGAACCGGATTATTCGCATTGAAGAAAAACCCGCTCACCCCGCAAGCCAATTCGCTGTGACCGGTGTTTACTTCTATGACGCATCGGTCTTCGACAAAGCTCGGCGGCTTGAGCCCTCCAGCCGGGGAGAGTTAGAAATTACAGACGTGAATAATGCCTACTTGCGTGAAGGCACCCTGACTTACAGCCTTTTGGAAGGCTGGTGGACCGATGCCGGGACCTTCGAGTCGCTGCGTCTGGCAACCAATCTTGTGGCGGACGCCCTGGCAAAAAGTTAAAAGGTGGAGCCGGCGGCGGTTCGGCAGCGCTGTTGACAGCAGGTCCAACAGTCGAGAGGACAAGGTTCGACATGAAGCTACTGGTGACGGGTGGAGCCGGATTCATCGGTTCGAACTTCATTCGCTACATTCTGGCCCAGTATCCCCGGTACTCCATCCGCAATTTGGATAAACTTACGTACTCCGGAAACCTTCATACTCTTCAGGATGTGGAGAGGAATAAACGGCACACTTTTGTGCGCGGGGACATTGGCGATCGCCGTAAAGTCCAGGAAGTCTTGCCAGGGGTCGATGCGGTCGTTCACTTCGCGGCCGAATCGCACGTTGACCGGAGCATCCTGGACAGCGCCGCCTTCGTCAAGACCAATGTCCTCGGGACCCAATGCCTGTTGGACGCTGCCCGCCAGGCGGGAGTCAAGCGCTTCGTGATGGTTAGCACCGATGAGGTGTACGGAAGCGCTGCGGCCGGCGAGAAGTTTACGGAGGAATCTCCGCTTGCCCCTAACAGCCCTTACTCCGCCAGCAAAGCCGGGGCTGACCTGCTGGCTCGCGCCTACTTCCGAACTTACCGATTTCCGGTTATCATCACAAGGTGCACTAACAATTACGGTCCTTACCAGTATCCGGAGAAGTTCATCCCCCTCATCATTACACGCGCTCTGCAGGGGGAGAGTATTCCCGTGTATGGCGACGGGTTGCAGGTGAGGGATTGGATTCATGTCATGGACCACTGCGCCGGCCTGGCTGCTGCTTTGCACAAAGGCCGGGAGGGCGAGATCTACAATCTGGGAGCCGGCAACGAATGGCCTAACCTGGAGATTGCTCGCCGCATCTTGCAGCTTGTGGGAAAGCCCGAATCCTTGCTGACCTATGTCCAGGATCGCCCCGGCCATGACCGCCGTTACGCCCTGAACAGCGATAAGGCGGGTAGGGGTTTGGGGTGGACGCCGCAGATAAGCCTCGAAGATGGACTGAAGCAGACCGTTGATTGGTACGTGTCCCACGGCGAATGGATCCGGCGCGTGACGGCGCGCACCTATCGCTCGTATTACCGCCGACAGTACGATCGCCGGGATTCCATGCTGGCGGAAGTAATGAACCGCGGGGGGAAAAGTAGTGCGAGTTCTCGTCACGGGCGCTAAGGGGATGCTGGGTCGAGCGCTGCTGCCGTGCCTGGAGAGTGACCACGAAGTTGTGGGAGTCGATTTGCAGGATTTTGACATTTGCCAGGAAACAGCGGTTGAAAAGGCTCTTAGGGATCTGCGGCCGGACTTTGTGTTTCACCTTGCCGCCTACACGGATGTCGACGGTTGCGAAGCGAATCCCCAGACGGCCCAGGAGGTCAACGCCCGGGGAACGCGGAATGTGGCAAGATCCTGCGCTGAAATCGGTGCCGTTTTGCTGTATGTTAGTACGGACTATGTTTTTGACGGGTCACGGGAAAGACCCTGGAGGGAGGACGACGTTCCCAATCCCCTCAGCGTTTACGGGCTCTCGAAGTTGAGGGGCGAACAGCACGTGCAATCGTTGCTGGCCCGGCATTTCATTGTAAGATCTTCCTGGCTATACGGTCCGCACGGCAAGAATTTTGTGGCCACTATTCTCAGGATCGCCAGAGAGAGGGATGAGCTGCGGGTGGTTGATGACCAGCGAGGTTCTCCCACGTACACGCAGCACTTGGCTTTGAAGCTGGCGCAGATGCTGCGCATCCACAATTATGGGATTTACCACGTGACCGGGGCCGGGAACTGTAGTTGGTTTGAATTTGCCCAGGCGATTCTGCAATTGGGGGGATACGATCGAGTCCGCGTGGTTCCCATTTCGACCCTGGAATCCGCACGGTTGGCCCGACGCCCGGCGAATTCCGTGTTGGACAACCTCCGCCTGATCGAAAGTAATCTGGGTGCCCTTCCCCATTGGATGGAAGGCTTGGCCCAGTACCTCAAGGAGGGCCAACGCTGGAGCGAGTTTGTTTTATCGGCGCCCGATCCGGGCAAGAAACCGTTCCAGTTGGGAGTGACGGGGTTATGACAGTTCCATCGCGGAAGTTGGTGGATGAACGCGGCGGAGTCCGCTTGGTGATAGTGCCTCACGCCCAGCCGGGCATTGGCGATGTCATTGGCGATCCACGGGCAAAGCAATTGATTCAGGGCGTCGAAATTGAGCCGCTGGCGCAGTTCCCGGACGATCGCGGCTTGTTTGCAGAGCTCTTTCGCTTTGGGGAACCGGGGATGGGCAGGGATTTTGATCCGGCAAATGGCAGCCGGATTCAAATTTCGTTCACCATTTCCTATCCCGGAGTCATCAAAGCGATTCACTACCACTTTGAACAAACGGATCTCTGGGCTCCGCTCGCAGGAATGTTCCAGGTCTTCCTCTTCGATCTTCGCGAGAGCTCACCGACATGCGGGAGACTGAACACCATCTTTGTGGGCGCCCAGCGCCCCTGGAAGTTGCGGATTCCCCCGGGCATTGCCCATGGGTACAAAATTGTGGGGACGGAATCCGGAATGCTGGTTTATGCCACGGACCGGACCTATAATCCCAAAGACGAGGGTCGAATCCCCTTTGACGATCCGGGCATAAACTACGATTGGGTGACCCAGCCAAAATAGTGCCCTGGCGTCGAGTTGCCGAGGAAAGTTCAGGGCAAAGACTTTGCATGAGGAGGTAGTTTGAAGGACGTTGCTGTGATCGGAGCAGGCCCGGCAGGCATACACGCCGCGTTTCTGTTGGCCCAGGCGGGGCTGGATGTAGTCCTTTTCGAGGCCCAAACCCGGGTTGGCGAAAAGGCAATTTGCTCCGGCGTCGTCGGCGACGAGGCATTTGCCCGCTTCGATCTTCCCACTCAGCCCATCTTGTCGGACATTCGATGTATTCAAGCGATCTCCCCCGGGGGGAAGAAGCTGGAGCATCGGACGGAAGCACCGCTCGCGCAGGTAATCGATAAAGGCGAGTTTAACCGCGCCTTGGCGCGGCGCGCCACCAACAGCGGCGTCACTTTGCACCTTGGCTGCTGGGTGAATTCTCTGGAAGTCCAGAAGCACTCGGTGGGAATCCAGTACCGCTCCACAGAAGCAGGGCCGGCGAGTCTCCGCGCGCAGGTGGCTATCATTACCACTGGCGTTAATGGCTCCCTGAATCACGCTTTGGGGTTGGCGCAACCCCGGCAATACCTACGTGCTGTCCAGACCGAAATGGCCCTCCCACCTAATGGCCATGGCAATGCCACTCGGGTATTTGTTGGCCAAGGGGTTGCTCCCGGGGCCTTTGGATGGGAGATACCGCTGGGTAATGATCGTTGGCGGGTGGGATTGATGACGGAGCACAACCCCGATCCGTACTTCGCCAAGCTCGTTCGGAGAGTTGCACCCCACGTAGATATTTCCGCTTTGCAGATCGATCGAAAAGGGATTGCCCAAGCCGCCGTGGGCCGATGCGTGGCCGAGCGCGTTATCGCTGCGGGTGAAGCTGCCGGGCACATCAAGACCACGACCGGTGGAGGGATCTATTACGGGCTGCTTTCCGCCGAGCTAGTGGCTGACGTGGTGGGGCGCGCTTTCCGCAGCAAGAACTTCGGCACCCGAACCTTGGGTGAGTTCGAGCGCTATTGGCGGTCGGCTTTCGGTAACGAGTTGATGGTCGGCTATTTCGCCCGTAAACTCGCCAGTCACTTTTCCGACGGGCAAATTGACAAATTCTTCGATGCGGCGAACGCCACGAACCTGCTGGTTCGATTGAATGGCAAGTTGAAGTTCGATTGGCACCATCGTGCCTTATTGGCAACTTTACGAGCCTTGTTGACCCCACCCGGGGGTTTAGGGAACTGGTGTTAGGCGGGCAGGAGACAGAAGCTCGAAGTTATTGAGTGCTGCAAATTAGAGTGACAAGACCCCCTCACCCCCAACCCCTCTCCCCCAAGGGGGCGAGGGGAGTAGGTAGTACCAATAAATCAATCAACTCTCCTCTCGCCCCCTTGGGGGAGAGGGGTTGGGGGTGAGGGGGTTCATCCGTTACCATATTATGCAGAAGTCAGTAGTAGACTCGCACTTCTCCTTACTTCTGACTCCTGGCTCCTGACTCCTTAAAGCTATGCTCAAACGTCTCTTCGACATTTCGCTCTCGGGACTTGGTTTGGTCGTTTCCTCGCCGCTTTGGGCAACGATTGCACTGGCCATCAAGATCGAGGATGGAGGTCCCATCTTCTATGCTCAACCGCGCGTAGGGAAGGACTGCAAGGAATTCCAAAGCATCAAGTTCCGCTCAATGGTGCCGGACTCGGATGCTAAGTGGGGAGTCGTTCCCGCCATGGAACGCGATCCACGGATCACGCGCGTGGGCCGGATCCTGCGCGCCACGGCCATGGATGAGCTTCCTCAGCTTTGGAATATCTTTCGCGGCGACATGAGTTTTGTCGGACCAAGACCGGAGTGGTCGGAACTGGTAAAGCAGTTTCGCGTGGAAGTACCAGGCTTCGATCGCCGTCACGCGGTCACACCCGGGCTCACAGGCATCGCCCAGATTTACGGCCACAGCGAAGTGCACCGCCGCCAGAAGCTCCGTTACGACCTCCTTTACATCAAGAGGCAGAGCTTTGGATTGGATCTTCGTTTGGTTTGCATTTCCTTCCTCGTGACCTTCACCGGAAAATGGGAAGAGCGCTCAGGGAAGTTGCCGTGGCTTTTGGGTGGTCGGCGGCACACCAAAAAGAAAAAAGCGCCGGTGGCCAGAATCTCGCGCGCGGCCCCGGGCGAGCAGGGTTGACGAGAGGCTCATAAGGGTAATATCCCTTAGTAATTACCGTCCAAAAGCAATATGGAAGCGCATTCTTCACCCCCAAAGGCGGATTTCCCGCCCTGCACCGAAGTCCTCGGAGCTCCTGTTCACATTGTCGATGTTGAGAGCGTCCTGCGCCTGATGGAGCAATGGATTCAGGCACATGGCCGCCCACATTGGATTGCCGTGACCGGCTCACACGGTGTGCTCGAGGCGCACAAGCATCCCGATTTCTGTGCTGTTCTCCGCGATGCGGACCTTTCCGTGCCGGATGGGCGGTGGGCGGCGCGGGCGGCGGCGAACAAAATGTCATGTCCCACCCACCAGGTTCGCGGGGCAGATCTATTGTCGGCATTTTGTGAGCTTTCCCGCCAGAAGGGTTTTACCAATTACTTTTATGGTGACACGGATGAAATCCTGAGGCTAGCCACCGAGCGGCTGCGGCAGAAGCATCCCGGGCTGAAGATCGTGGGCGCCTACTCGCCTCCTTTTCGCCAGCTTACTCCCGACGAAGACGCGCAAGTTGTTGAAATGATTAATCAGGCCAACCCTGACGTGCTCTGGGTGGCGCTGGGCCTTCCCAAACAGGAGCGATGGATTGTCGCCCACCGCGACCGCCTCAAAACGCCCGTGATCGTGGCGGTGGGAGCGGCGATCAAATTCCACAGCGGAAGAGTTGTTCCCGCACCGCGCTGGGCCAGTCAAGCCGGCTTGGAATGGTTATGGCGTTTGTTGCATGAGCCCCGCACCGTCTGGCGAAGGGCCTTGATCTACGGCCCCCAGTTCATGGCCCTTTCCTGGCTGGATGTGTTGTGGCACAAGCTGCGGCGGCAGGGAACCAAGGGCTCGAACTAGCCAGCGGTCTACTGACCGGCCTGCTCGTCACTCGTCCCGCCGCGGCGGGTCACTCGCCACTCCCGTTCTCATTTCGTCTTAGGAATTGACCGTGGGTTCGTCATCGAAGGAAAAGCCCACGGTCGCGGGAGATTGCCACCGCGACACCATAGGGACCCGCTGGCGCATCTCTCATGTGGTATGAAGTTCTTCGAAGAACTGTCGTCGAACCTTGATCTTGCTTTCGTGCTTCCGGGCGGCTGCCAAGTCGTAAGCAAGCTGCATTCGCAACCACGTTTCCGCCGTGCTTCCGAAGGCCTTGGCCAGCCGGATCGCCATCTCCGGGCTGATGCCGGCCTTGCCGTTCACCACGTTGTTGAGGGCCTGCCGGGTGACGCCGAGGACCTTGGCGCCTTCCGTCACGGACAGCCCCAAAGGTTCAAGGCAAGCGCTGCGTATGCTTCGTCCGGGATGGGGTGGGTTTTTCATCGGCATGGTATCTTTCCTTTCGTCGCCTAGTGGTAATCAATCAATTCAACATCAAACGCGTCCGCGCCTTGAAAACGAAAAATGACACGCCAGTTGGCTCGCACCGTCACTGACCAGAAGCCACTCAAGTCGCCTTTGAGCGGATGGAGGCGATAACCCGGGAGGTTAAGTGCCTGCGGGGCGTCGGACTCATCGAGGCGGGCCAGAACGTCCTCAACCGTGTCCAGCAAATCGGGCCGTATCCCGCTCCGGTCGCCGCGTTCGTAAAGCCGCTTCAGGCCCCGGTGTTTGAAGCTCCGTATCATGAGCTTACACCGTAAAGTGAAAATTGTCACTTGTCAAGCGGGGATTCGGAAGAGGGCATCCGATCGGTCGCGCCGGATGTACTTCCGTCTTGGGGGACGGCTCGCCGCCCCTGGTTCTGCCTTCACCCTGCGGAACGCCGGGTAGGGCGACCTGTCCCGACGAAATCGGGAGCCCTACCCTTACATCTCCGGATTGCCTTCATCCGTTGGAACGGCGCCTCACACAAGAATCTACGCGGTTGGACTCGTCACTCGTCCCGCCGGGGCGGAGCATCTCGACTTCTTTCGGTGTTGCCCCGGAGCCGGTTTTGCCGTACTCTGAAAGTCATGGAAGTACAACTCACCCCCGAGCAGGAAGCGCAACTGGCGCAGATTGCCACGAAAGCCGGCACCGACGCCGAGCGCTTAGCGAAGGAAGCCGTGCTGCGTCTGCTTGCGGGAGATGCCGGCTTCCGTCCCGTATCTCCCGGCAGTGTGGTTGCCGAGATGCGTGCATTACGCGCCCGCGTCAAACCTGATCCTGAAGGCTGGACAACGCGCGATTACGTCAACTATGGCCGCCGTTAAATGCCTCTCGTCGTTGATGCTTCCGTCGCCCTTGCCTGGGCTTTGCCCGATGAAAGCAGCCCCTACGCCGACGCCGTTTTAGCCGTTGTTGAGCGGGAGGGCTTGCGTGTTCCCGAACTCTGGGCGCGGGAGATTGCGAATGGCCTTGCCGTCGCCTATCTGCGCCAGCGTATCACTTCCACCGACGAGAAGGCGTTTCTGGCGGCCCTGTCGCACTTGCGCATCGAGGTGGAAGAAACTTCCGCCGCCTTATCCGTTATTCGTGACGGATCGGCGGCAGCATTGCGTTATGGCCTTACGGCTTACGACGCGGCGTATGTCGATCTTGCGGCGCGGGAAAGACTGACCCTCGCCACTCTCGATACGGCGATGCGCAAGGCTGCCGAACAATTCGGGGTGACGATCTTCCGGCAGTAAGCGGGTAGCCATCACAGCCAATTCGTCTTGCGGATTGGCCGCGGGTTCGTCATCAGAAGGAAAAGCCCACGATCCCAAAAGCAGCGACTGATGGCCACTCGCTTAAAGGCATGATAAATCTTATTGACGGACCCCGGAGGGAGGTTGAAATCATGCTGAGCCTTTTGATCCACAGGGCCAGTGAGCTCAGAACCGAGACTCGCGCCGCTCTGGAAACGGAGTTGGGACGCTCTCTTCAAGACGATGAGGAGGTCAGCATCATGACCTTTCTCCCCCACCCTGCCCCCACGGGAGAAGCTCACACGGAAGCCGGACGCAATTTGCTGGACCACTTCCACCGGATTGACCAAAAACTAAAGGGCGTATCTCCGGAAGAAACGGAAGAGGCCCTTGACGAGGCCATTCGCAGCGTGCGTCCCGGATATCGGGAACGCGAGTGAGAATTGTCTTCGACACCAATGTCTTTGCCCGCGCCCACCAACTGGCCCACGGCCCTGCCCGCCGGGGGTTACTCTTTGTGGCCACAGGTTCTGATGTTCTCATCCTGTCACAGTACCTGCTGCAAGAACTGCGGCGGATTCTGGCCTACCGCAGGGTACTGAAGAGTTCCGGCCTGACCGCAGTGGATATTTCCGAGTATTTGGCCGCAGAGCTTGAAACACGGATGCCGCCGGCCCTCGACGTTTTGAGGAGCCCTCATTTCGTGATAGCCTGAGTACATGGAGATCACGATTACTTTTCCCGATGACTTAGCGGCGCCGCTGCTGCCCCCCGGACAGGACCCCGCCCGCGCCGCCCTCCGGGCATTGGCCCTCCAAGCCTTCCGCGAGCGTCGCCTGACCGGTTTTCAGCTTCGCACGCTGTTAGGCATTTCCTCGCGGTACGAGCTCGACGGCTTTCTGAAAGAGCATGGAATCGAGAAGTACACGGCCGAGGATTTTGAGCACGATCTCGATACGCTCGGCAAGACTGGCGAGAAGGCCGACCACCCGGCATGATTGTCGTTGCCGATACCGCCCCCTTCACAATTTAGTGCTGATTGGCGCCGCAGATGTCCTCCCGGCTTTATACCACCGCATTGTCACGCCGCGGACGGTCGTGGAGGAGTTAAGCGAGCACAGGACGCCGAACGCTGTCAAATCCTGGATTGCCCACCCGCCGGCGTGGTTGGAGGTCCGACCAGACCCGCCACTCGATCCCACGCTGGCTCTCCTCGATCCCGGCGAACGTGCCGCCATCGCGCTCGCGCAATCTCTAAATGCCGGCCGCCTTTTAATCGACGACTGGGACGGGCGCGCCGAGGCGCAGCGCCGGCGCCTGCTCGTGACCGGCACCTTGGGCATCCTGGCCAAGGCGCATCAACATCAACTGGTTGACTTTGAGGCGGCGCTGGCGCGGCTGATTCAAACCAACTTCTATGTCTCAGCGCAGCTCATCGATCTCATGCGTCGGCGGCTGTCAACCGGAACATGAAGTTGCTGCGAGCTCCGACTCTAGCGCTGAGGGAATCCTTTCGAAGCGATTGGCGCGGGAAGGGCCGCAGAGCTTGAAATGCGGCTCTGATGTTATGAAAGCAGCGATGCCTCCTCGGGTGCCGCTAAACTGGAGGTGGTCCAGTTTAGCGGGCCTTCGGGCCAAGGCCGAGAGTTTTGCATCGAGGAGACAAAGCGATGAAGAAGAGTATAACGCCCATTGGGACGCCGGTGGGAGTGGATGTTCACAAACGCCGGTGCAAGGTGGTGGAATTTCATCAGGG